>FWWM01001631.1_pt1 | contig 66841 bp, 61 predicted proteins | sample 2228351 | NCBI WGS metagenome assembly FWWM01 (sample SAMEA103939774, study PRJEB20133) | metagenome
GTGTCCAAGCTGGCCGTCGGTTCGTCGGCCAGCACCAAGGTGGGGCGATGGATCAGCGCGCGAGCGATGGCCACGCGCTGCTGCATGCCGCCAGAAAGCTCGCGTGGATATTTGTTCTCGAACCCCTCCAGCCGGACCAGCTCGATCAGCTCCCTGGCCAGCTCCCTGCGTGCATCCTTTGTGACATGTCCTGGTTACGCGGCCCGAATTCGATGTTGCCAATAGCGTTCAGCCAGGGGAACAAGGCGGACTGCTGAAAAACCATCCCTAGGTCCGGACCCGGACCATCGACCTCTTGCCCGTCGATCAGAATCTCACCCTCAGTGGGGCGCAGCAAACCCGCGATCAGATTGAGCAACGTCGTCTTACCACAGCCGCTGCGGCCCACCGTGCACACAAACTCATTCGGCTGGATTGACAGGCTCACATCCGCCAGGGCCAGGCCCACCTCCTCCCGCTCAGCGGGAAAACGTTTGGTCACGCGGTTCAACGCGATCTTAGGTTGGGCCGAGCCATCCATAGGTGACTGTCCTTTACCAAAAAATCGGCGCGAAAGCCCCCGGCTCACCTGCACTTGCATGCAGGTGCAAGTGTTAGCTGTGGGGATGAAACGCCACTTCTCTTTTCCTGTGCATTGCGGACGTATATGTAGTACACTTCGGCTAATACGGTCGGCATAAACAACGCCTGGAAGGATAATAGCCTCAAGGCGCGCCGATGCGGCTCTTTAACAACTTCGGGTTGCCCCTTGCAGCGGGAAGGCCGCTGCGTAAAACCTGAGCCGCACATAAGAGAGAAACTCCTCTCAGGCTCGGACGGAGCCTTGTCGCGTGACGTAAGCCGCCTGCCCTACCGGCGTCGGCCTGTCTGCATGGACCAGGTCGGGTGACGCCGGTAGGGTAAAGGCTATGCGTGCGGCAGAAGCCCCCGCCTCACCTGCACTTGCAGCGCAGGTGCAAGTGTTAGGCGTGGGGAGTGTCACTCATCGACAGCGCCAGCAGTCCGCTGCTGCGTGAATCAAACCCGGCTTCTAGAAGCAGCCGTCAGCCTTGCCGGGGTGCCATCAAACGCCGCATCCATCGCCACATAGCGGTGAAGAAACCAGTGTGTGGCCCCAATGGCCGCCGCGTAGCGGTCGGTGGATCTGGCATGCCGGATGTGCAGGTGGTTGTTAAGCAGCGGCGGCAGTTTCTCGCGAATGCTGCTGTGCAGGGACCACGGGATCGGCTTTGTCGTAGACTTGGTAGCCAAGCTCGGCAACCTCGCGGGTGCTGGTCAGGTGCTGCACACCGCACAGCGCCGTCTCGTATCCGGCCGCTCGCAACCGTTGGGCCATGTGTTGCTCGTCACGGTTCAAGCGCCAACCAAACGGATGATGCGCCAGCCCCAGCATGCCGACGCTGTGGGCGTGGCGACCCGTATGGAGGGCCGCCCGGCTGGGGCTGCACTGGGGTGACGTGCAAAAGCTGTTCTCAAAGAGCACGCCCTGCGCGGCCAGCTTGTTGAGGGCGGGCGTGTGCACGGTGCCGCGCCCATAGCAGCAGCAGCCCAGGTGCTGGCCGAGGTCATGACAAGTGATAAACAAGAGGTTCGGTCACATGAAGGTGACCGTGCTTCATATTCGCCTGTGCGGCAACGATTACATCTGGTTAGGCCACATCAACTCAAGTAGTCAGTCAGCAAAGGCGACCATGCATCTTAGAGGATGAGTTCTGAGTGTGCGGCGGAAGAGGCCGGGAGAGAGCGCGTCCGGCAGTCTCCCCTGATCAGCCGTCCGGGCGGGCATCATCAGTCGGGGTCTCGCTACTTAGATGGCCGGCGGCTGGATAGACCTCAGGCGGGATGATGGAGGGTGACCATCACCGCCTTTTTTGGTGTCGCCCGCGATGGTGACTTCCAGGACAAAGCAGCTCAGATGTTGCCGGAATACGCAGCGACCCAGGGCGCTTATGACCAGAACACGCAGCGCTGGGAACCGTGGATAGACCAATATTGCCCCCGTCACATTTGCAGTCCCCTAGCTGGGAGCGGGTACGCAGCGCCAATCTGCGGGACCCCAGGCCTGAGGCCGTCCGGTGGGGTTGCGGCGCTCAAAGCCTCCCAATTAACTGAGAGGTGATCATAAATCGCTCACGCCAAAAAAAGTAGGCTCAACGTAGAATGGGTGCAGACCGACAGGAAGAGCGATGAACTCGACCGAGACAACCTTGAAATTGATCCGAAACTCATGAATGGCGACATAGCCGCTCAGGAATGCTTGCTCACCCCACGAAAGTGGCGCAGGGAATTGCAGAGGCTGGTCCACAAGCCTTCGGTGGTGCTGGAGCCAGTTGGTGCTAAAGGGCCGCTCCGCCAAGGACCTCGATTTGGCTCTCAGTCCAGGCCAAAGACGCGCGCCGCGTTTTCCGCCAGCACCTTTTGCTCCTCGGCCTCGCTCAGCTCAGCCTGTCGCACCACCAGAAGCTGCGTGCTGGAATGCACGAACGGGGCGTTGGTGCCAAACATCACCCGCTCCGCGCCCACCTCCTTGACGGCCATGCGGATGAAGTGCGGCTCCATCACGCCGGTCGTCGCCAGGTAGAGGTTGGGCGTCCGCCGGGCCGCCGCCACTGCCTCCGGCACGAAGTAGCGGTAGCCCATGTGGTCCAGGATGACCGGGACCCTGGGGAAGGCAGCGGCCAGCTCGGCGATCTCCAGCGGGTGGGAGAAGCTGGTGGAGCCGGAGTGCACGGTGACCGGGACGCCCAGTGCCTCCGCCTTGTGCATCAGCGCATGCGCAACCTGGCTGACCGGGCGAAAGGCGTGGTGGGTGGGCATCAGCTTGAGGGCGCGGAAGCCCCATTCCCTGACGGCCACCTCCAGCTCCTGCACGGCCTCCTCGCCGAAGTGCGGGTTAATCCACGCGCAGCCGTAAAACAGCCCTTGTGTGGAGGCCGTGGCCGCCAGGGCTTCGGCCAGTTCGCGGTTCCTGGGCCGGACGCCCAGCTCCGAGATGACGATGGCCCGGTCAATACCGGCCTCACGGGTCATCTCCTCCAACCCGGCCAGGTCGAAGGCCTTCCCGGCCAGGGGCTTGGTCACGTGGTAAGCTTCACAGTCGATGATCATGGGTCCTCTGTCATTCTGTCTGTTGATAGATTGCGGCGTTCACAACATGCTGGGGCTGCTCACCGGCCAGCACGCGCAGCACGTTGGCCTGGATCGCCTCGCAGATGTGCCGCAGGCTGTCCCAGGTAGCGGCCAGCTTGTGCGGCGTGCCGATCACGTTATCCAGGGCCAGCAGGGGATGATCGGGCCGGAGCGGCTCCTGCTCCCACACGTCCAGCCCGGCCCCGGCGATGCGGCCCTCTTGCAGCACGGTGAGCAGGGCCGCTTCGTCGACCAGCGCGCCACGCCCCACGTTGATCAGGTAGGCCGAGGACTTCATCAGAGCCAACTGCGGTCCGCCGATCAGGTGATGAGTCTCCGGCGTCAGCGCCGCAGCCAGCACGACGAAGTCAGCCGCCCGCAGCAGCGTCTCCAGCGACACCAGTCGCGCCCACGGGGGCAGGTCTGCGGCGGAGAGGTAGGGATCGTGGGCGATGACCGGCATCTCCAGCCGGTGGCCCAGCGCGCCGATATCCTGGCCGATGCGCCCGAAGCCGACGACGCCCAGCGTCTTGCCCCGCACCTCAAACCCGCGCTCGGATTCGGGCGTGCGCCGCCCGGCGCGGGCATCCTGCATCAGGTGGGCCAGCCGCTTGGAGAGGGCGAGGATGAGCGTCAGGGCCGCCTCCGAGACGGAGCGCGTGAAGACCGGGTTGACGCAGACGGGGACGCGGCGGGCTGTCGCCGCCGCGACGTCGATATGGTTGTAGCCGACCCCCCAGGAGCTGATCAGCCGCAGCCTGGGCATATGCTCCAGATCGGCCTGCCGCAACGGCTGGATGCGCGTGATCCAGGCCACTGCCTGGGGCTTTGCCGCTTCCAGTGCCTCCGGCGCGGCCCGATCCGGGGAGAGCACGCTGGTTTGCTCCAGCAGCAGGCCGAGGTAGGCGGGCATCTCGCCTTCCAGCGGCATGTCGGCAAACACCACAATGGGATGTTCATTCATAGTCACTTGCTCCAGAAAAAGCGGAAGCCCGCCGGGCAAGCTTACCGCCCGTCACCTCCCCTTGCAGCGGGGGGGATGGGCGGTAAACTTGGGCTGATCTCGCCATGCGCCATCCAGTGAGCGATCAGAGCAGACTCCTGACGGAGGGCATGCGAGATCGTCGTGGGATGGAGGGGAAACGGGTCGGCTGCCCGCCCCCTCCATCGCCGCGCAGGGCTGTTGCCTCAGCTCCAGCCGATCTCCGTCTTCAGGTTGTTGACCGCCTCCTCCAGGCCCGGCAGCACTTCCATCATTGCCTCGCGTCCGCTCCTGCCGTTGATCACCACCTCCTGAATGGCGCGCTCCAGCGTCAGGTCGCTGATGGTCGGCGCCATGATCAGGGGGTTGGCAATCCCGGTGGGAACGAAGGTCTCCAGGCCCTGCTCCACGGCCTGCAACACACCGCCCGCATGCAGGATCGGCGTGTAGGCAAACTCCACCGACTCGCCGATGATCCGCTTGATGTCAGGGTTCTCGTCCAGCGGCGCGCAACCGGTGACATCCTGGCTCCACCATTCCTGCTGGGCGGCGGTGGCTGGCGGCAGGTGACCGGGCACGGTGCACAGGAACTCGTTCGCCACGTCGCCGGTGACCAGGAACTTGACCCACTCCTTGCACGCCTCCGGGTACGGGGTCTGCGCGTTGATCACGTAGTAGTTCGGGTCATCCTGGGTGATCTGCAGCTTGTCCTTGGGGAAGTGCATCACGCCGATGCGGCCCACCAGGTCCGGCGCGTTCTGGTAGGCGCGGCTCAGCACGCGGCCCAGGTAGAGCGTCATAGCCGACTGGCCGGTCAGGAAGGTGTTGATCAGGTCGCCCCACGACCAGCCGGTGGAAGCCTCCGCCGTGTACTGGAACATGCTGCCGTACCAGTCCAAGAAGTTGGCCGTCGCGTCGCTTTCAAAGGCGATGTTCAGGTCGCCGTCGAAGTAATCCCCACCCATGGCCCACCAGAACGGCTCCACGTTGAAGCCGGTGGCGTGGGTCATGCCGTAGGGCAGGCTGATGCCGTACTCGGTGGGTGAGTCAGGGTTGTGGGCGCGGGTGAAGTGGCGGGCCGCCGCCTCGAACGCCTCGAAGGTGGTCGGCACTTCGATCCCGGCCTCCTCAAAGAGGTCCTTGCGGTACCAGATCATCACCGTGCCGCCGCCAAAAGGCACGCCGTAGCGCACCCCGTCCAGCTTGATAACACTGGCCCCGTTGCCGTAGAAGAACTCGTCGCCGCCCACCTCCTCCACCAGGTCATCGATGGGCAGCAGGTAGCCCTGCGCCGCCACAGCGAAGGCCGTCGCCGGATTCGGCTGGAGCACGTCTATCGAGCGGACCCCGGCGGTCAGCGTGGCGATCATGCGCTCGACGATCTGCTCGGCGCTGGTGAACTGAATCTCGATGCGGATGTCCGGATGCTGTTCCTCAAACAGGCGGATGTTGCGACGGTGCGCGTCCACCTGCGGCGGGTCCAGCTCTTGAGACAGAAAACGAATGTAAGCAACCTCATCCTGGGCCGAGGCCAGGGGCAGGCCGCCGGCCAGGGCGGCCAGCCCCGCGCCGCCAATCGCGGTCCGGCGCAGGAACTCACGACGGTTTATTCTGGACATTTTCTTTCTCCTCTGCGGATACACAGTCTCTTTTGGGCGTTCTTGCGGATTGAGCCGTTACCTGTGCAAGCGGGTCTTGGCTACCTCATAAAGCACTCCTTTCTCCCCAACCGACGCTCAACCCTTGACGGCCCCGGCGGTAAACCCGGCGACCAGATGGCGTTGAATGAAAGCGAAGAAAATCAACACGGGAACAGTGGCCACCACGCCGGCGGCGTTGACCATCTCCCATGAGAACCAGCTCCGCTCCCCCAGGATGTTCTTGAGGGCAGACGAGATGACGATGGCGCTCTCCGAAGCGGCCATGATGGAGGCAAACAGCACCTCGTTCCAGGACAGGATGAAGGTGAAGATAAAGGTGGCGATGATGCCGGGCCGGGCCAGGGGCAGCACCACCAGCAAGAAGGCCCGGCTGCGGTCGGCCCCATCCACCAGGGCGGCATCCTCCAGATCCAGGGGGATGGCGGCAAAGTAGGAGCGCAGCATCCAGACGGCAAAGGGCAGCGTGAAAGACACGTGGGTCACCGCCAGGGGCAGCAGCCCCTCCGTCAGCCCCAACTGCGCCCACACCGAATAGATGGGGATCACCAGCAAAATGCGGGGCAGGATGTAAACCAGCAGAATGAGATAGGTGAAAAAGCGCAGGCCGGGCAGCCGAAAGCGCGTGATCGTGTAGCACAGGCCGATGCCCAGCAGAACGCCCAGCACCGCCGCCAGGGAGGAAACCACGATACCGTTCAAAAAGGCCCGTGGCACGTTGGATAGCTCAAATAGCTGCCTGTAGCCCTCCAGGCTCCATTGAGACGGGAAGAAGCGGGGCGGCATGTCGAACATTTCCGGCGCGGGCTTGAAGGAGCTGACGAACATGTACAGCAGCGGCAGCCCCAGCAGCAGGGTGATCGCCAGCGCCGTGAGGAAGAGGGCGGCCTGCCGCAGAAACGCACGGTAGCGCGTAGCCCGCTGCACGTTATGCTGGGACGGCCTGGCGAGGGCGCTCATCGCAGACTCCTTTCCGTCCGGTTGTAGAACCACAGGTAGACCACCATGGCCACAGCCAGGAACACCATCATCAGGAAGGAGATGGCCGCCGCGCGCCCCATGCTGTACTCCCCGAACATGGTGTTGTAGGCCAGCAGCGGCAGCGTCATGGTGGAGCGCAGCGGGCCGCCGTTGGTCAGCAGGGCGATCACTTCCCAATTGTTGAAGGTCCAGATGGTGCGCAACAGCAGCACGATGATGATGACCGGCATCAACTGCGGCAGCGTGATGTGGCGGAAGCTCTGCAAAGGGTTTGCGCCATCCACTCTGGCCGCCTCGTAAAGCTCCACGTCGATGGCCTGCAACCCGGCCAGGAAGTTGATCACCATGAAGGGGAAGAACTTCCACACCGTCACCATCACCACTGTGGGCATCGCCGTACTGGTGGAGGAAAACCAGGTATTGGGGATGGGCAGCCCGGAGGAGCGAATGGCGTGGTAGATGATCCCCACGCTATCGCTGAGCATGAAGCGCCAGATGATGGCGGCCACCGTCAGCGGCACCACGTAGCTGAAGAGGACAAACCCGCGAAACATGTTGCGGCCCAGGAAGTTCTGGTGCAGCAGCAGGGCGATGAGCAGGCCCAGCACAAGCTGGATGGGCACGGTGGTGAAGGTGAAGACCAGGTCGTTCTTCAGCGCCTCCCAGAAAAGGGCGGAGGAGAGGACCTGCTGGAAGTTCTGCAGGCCGACCCAGGTCCCTTCCAGGTCGAACAGCGAGCGCTGCTGAAAGGCCAGGCTCAGCACGCTGAAGATGGGGTAGGTCCCCAGCGCCAGTAGGACCACAAAGCCGGGCATGAACAGCACCAGGGCCATGATCAGGTCGCTGCGCTGCACCAGACCCCCGTTGACCAGCGTGATGCCCAGGCGGCTGGCCAGGTTCCGCTGCGGCGCGCGGGCCGGCGACAGGGTGGGGAATGTCTCGCTGCCTTCCATAACAATGCGCCTTCCTTGGTCGCTGATGGTTACGGTGTGTCAGGGTGCTGGCTTGATGGCAGCGCCGGTCCATGCCCGCCGCTCGTGCAGTTGATGCTTGCGCTGCAAGGCTCGCCTGGCCGCCGCCGCGATGTGCGGCGCGGTGAGCTGGTGCTTCTCCGCCAGGTCATCGTTGGGCGCGGATTCGCTGTACTCGTCGCGGATGCCGATCCGCTCCATAGGAACCGGGTAGCTTTCCACCACAGCCTCTGCCACCGCGCCCCCAAAGCCGCCCAGGATGTTGTGGTTCTCCACGGTCACGATGGCCCCTACGTCGCGGGCCACCTGGGCGATCAGCCCCGTATCCAGCGGCTTGACCGAGGGCATGTTGACCACGCCTGCGCTGATGCCCTCCTGCTCCAGCAGTTCCGCCGCCTCGATGGCATAGGGCAGCAGCAGCCCGGAGTTCATCAGCACCACGTCACCCCCCTGGCGCAGCCACTGGCCCTTGCCCAGCTCGAACCGGTAGCTCTCGTCGAAGACCACCGGCCACTCGTCGCGCCCGATGCGCACGTAGACCGGCCCGTCGTACTCCATGATGAAATGCAGCACGGCGCGGATCTCCACCACGTCCGCCGTGTCGATGACGGTCATGTTGGGCATGGCCCGCATGGCCGCTGTGTCCTCCAGCGTCTGCTGGCTCACGCCCTGCCGCCCGGTAAAGATGCCCGCATACGCGCCGATGATCTTCACGTTGTTGCGGGAGTAATCCACACACATGGAGATCTGGTCTGCGGCACGCTTGCTGGCGAAGCGGGCAAAGGTCAGCGCCACCGGGATCAGCCCCATAGAGGCCAGCCCGGCGGCGATGCCGATCATGTTCTGCTCGGCGATGCCCACTTCGATGGTGCGCTCCGGGTAGGCCCCCCGGAAGTAGATGGACTTGACAGAGTTCACCAGGTCGGCGTTCACCACCACCATGTTGTCGTGGATGCCGCCCAGCTCCAGCAGCGTCTTACCCAGCGCCTCACGCAGGGATGATTTTTGCCATGCCATCGCTCACCCTTTCAACGCTTCCAGCCGCGCCGCGATCTCGCGCCGGGCCTGCTCCAGTTGCTCGCCTTCCAGCTTGCCGGAATGCCATTCCGGGCGGTTCTCCATGAAGGAGACGCCCTTGCCCTTCACCGTCCGCGCGATGATGACGGTGGGCTTGCCTGCGGTCTGCCGCGCTTCCTGGTAGGCCCCCAGCAGGGCCGGGATGTCGTGGCCGGGGATGTCGATCACATGCCAGCCAAACGCGACCCACTTATCCACATAAGGCTCTAGGCTGGGCATCACCTCCAGCGTGACGCCGCCCTGCAGGCCGTTCCAGTCCACGATGGCCAGCAGGTTATCCAGCTTGAACTTGGCGGCGGACATGGCCGCCTCCCACACGTTGCCCTCCTCCGTCTCGCCGTCGCCCAGCAGGCAGTAGGCGCGGGTATCCCGCCCCTGCATCCGGGCCGCGATGGCCACCCCCGCCGCAAAGGAGAGGCCCTGCCCCAGCGAGCCGGTAGAAAGCTCCACGCCCGGCGTCAGCAACGTGTCCGGGTGGCCTTGCAGGCGCGATCCCAGCGACTCGAAGGTGAACAGCTCCTCGCGCGGGAAGAACCCCCGCCGCGAGAGCACGGCGTAGTAGCCGAGCGCGCCGTGCCCCTTGGAGAGCACAAAGCGGTCCCGGCCCTCCCATTTGGGGTTGTGCGGGTCGATGCGCATCTCGCGGAAGTAGAGCGTGACCAGAATCTCCACAATCGAGAGCGACGGGCCGGAGTGGCCGGAGCCGACCGCGCCCAGGGTCTCGATAACGTCGGACCGCACCTCCTCACAGATACGCTGCAACTCCCGGACCTCCGCCGCAGTCACGGCGACGCTGCCTGTCATGGCCTGAGTCATACGACGCTCCTCAATCCACTATCCCTGAAGCCAGTAATTCTCTGACTGCCAGTGCAAAAATTCTTGCGGGCCTTTGCTGTAATCCTCCGCCGGTTCGAGCTGCCGGATGGTGGCCAGAGCGGCGCAGGCGTCGGCGATGTCGGGCCGGACCGGCGTGCCCTGCCGCACCGCCTGGGCAAAGGCCTGTAGCTCGCCCGCAAAGCCGCCCAGGAACAGGCTGTTGTTCTCGTCGTTGGGGATGGACAGCCCCGGCTCCCAGACGTTGATCGCGCCGTCAGCCTGGTAGTGAGAGAGCCGCACCAGGTTCTCCGCCACGGCGAACTGCCCGTCCCCGGTGACCTCCACCCGCTCGTTGGCCCGCGTCCAGTGGTGCTGGTCAGAGAGGAAGAGCGTGCCCACCGCCCCGGAGGCGAACGTCAGCAGTATGGCGTAGCTGATGTGCCCGTCGTCAATGACCCCTTCGCGCTGATATTTGCGGGCGCATACCTCAGTCACGTCGCCCATCAGGTGGCGCAGCAGGTCGATGAAGTGGATGCCCATGTCCAGCAGCAGGGCGAAGCCGCTGCCGTTCTTCCAGCCGACGGTCATGCGGGCCTGCACGGCGCTGGCCGGGCCGAACTCCGGCGCGTCGAGCGTCGCCTTCAGGCGGCGGTAGATGAGGGCGTGTCGCTTCATCAGACCGACCATGACCGGCACGCCCAGCGCCTCGCTACGCTGGCGGAGCCGCTCCGCCTCCGCCAGGGAGAGCGCCGGCGGCTTTTCCACGAAGACCGGCAACCCGCGCTCCACCGCCTCCAGCACCGGCGGAGCATGGGTGCGAGGACCCGTGCAGATCAACACTGCATCCAGCGCTTCGGCCTCCAGCATCCGCCGGTGATCGGTGTACGTGCGCTCCGCGCCGAACCAGCGGGCGTTGCGCCGCGCCCTGGCCTCGTCCAGGTCGCAGACAGCCAGCAGCCGCATCCGTGCCAGGTGCAGGCAGGGATAGAGCATCTTGGTGGCATGCCGCCCACAGCCGATGAAGCCGACGCGCAATTCGTCCACGGCCTCTTACCCTACGCCATGTGCACACCGCCGTTGGCGGTGATGATCTCGCCGACGATGTAACCGCCGCCCGGCCCGCAGAGGAAGGCCACGATCTCGCCGATCTCCTCTGGCCTGCCGAAGCGGCCCAGCGGGATGGTCTCCACCAGGCGGCGCACGCGCTCCGGGTCCTGCCTGTCCTCCCACCCGGTGTCGAAGTAGCCGGGCGCGATGGCGTTGACCAGCACGCCGCGCGGGGCCGCCCAGCGGGCCAGCGCCCGCGTAAAGCCCATGATGCCCGCCTTGGCCGCTGAATAATCCACGTCGCAGCTCAGGCCGCCGCGCTGCCCGGAGATCGAGGTGATGTTGACGATGTGGCCCTCGCCGCGTGCTAGCATGCCCGGCAGGACGGTCTTCGCACACAGGAAGTACGCCTTCAGGTTCAGGCCCAGCACCCAGTCCCAGTCCTCCGGCCCGATCTCCAGGATGGGCCGCAGCGGGTTGTGCCCCGCGTTGTTGACCAGGATGTGAATGGGGCCGAGCGCCTGCTCCACCGCCTCAACCATGCGCCCCACGGCCCTCGCATCTGTCACGTCCGCCTGCACCGGGTGCGCCCGACGCCCCAGGGCACGGAGCTCGTCGGCCACTGCCTGGGCCTGGTCCTCGTTGCGCACGTAGTTCACGCCGATGTCTGCCCCGTACTGGGCCAGCACCCGCGCAATACCCGCGCCGATGCCACGCGACGCGCCGGTTACCAGGGCCACCTTGCCTGTCAGATCGATCATGGCTTCTCCTCAGGGGATACCAGCACCACCTTAATGCGCTCCGCCTGGTCCTGGGCCAACGCCGCAAAGACGGCTGCGCCCACCGCCAAGGGGTGGATGTCGGTCACCAGGCAGCGCGGGTCAAAGGCGCGCTCCGCCAGCAATCGGCGCGCCAGGTCGAACTCGGCAGGGGTGAAATTGAACGAGCCTCGAAGCCGGACCTCGCGGGCCACCACCGGACCCAGGTTGAGTGGCACGGTCCGCCAGCCGCCCAGGGCGACCACCACCCCGCCGGGCCGCACCGCCTCCAGCGCCTGCTGGAAGGTGGCCGGGATGCCCACCGCATCGAAGGCCACGTCCACCTCGCCCCCCGGCGACCCCAGCGCCCCACCCAGCAGCCCCCGCCAGTCGTCCACCGTAGGGTCGAAGGCGGCGTCTGCGCCCAGCTCCCGCGCCGCCGCCCGCCGCCGGGGGACCAGCTCAGCCACGGCCACGTAGCGCGCGCCCGCCCGCCGCACAGCGACCAGCGTCAGCAGGCCAATCGGCCCGCCGCCCACGATGAGCACGGATTGGTCTGTCAGTTCGCCCGCCTGCCTGGCTGCGTGCAAGGCCACCGCGAACGGCTCCGTGAGCGCTCCATGCGCAAAATCCAGGCCCTCCGGCAGCGGCAGCGCGTTGGCCAGGGGCACGGTGATGCGCTCGGCCATCGCTCCGTCCATGCTGGCCCCGAAAAAGTGGCGGTTGCGGCAGCGATTGATGGCTCCCTGCCGACACTGGTCGCAGTTTCCGCAGGAGACGAAGGGCTGGATGACCACCCCCCGGCCCTGCCAGCCTTCCGGCACACCCGGCCCCAGCGCGACGATCTCCCCGGCGGCTTCGTGGCCCATAACCATGGGCGGCGTGCGGCGGCCACTCTCGCCCGTGTAGCCGTGCACGTCGGAGCCGCAGATGCCCACGGCGCGCACCGCCACCACGACCTCCCCGGCCTGCGGAGGCCGCTCCGGCCAGTCCTCCCAGCGCATCTGACGGGGGCCGTAGTAGACAAGCGCCTTCATAGCCCGCCCTCGCTGATCAACTGCGGCAGCCAGCGCACGGCCAGCCCCTCGGCGTGGCCGCCCAGATGGGCGGCGCTCAGCGGCGAGTCCGTGACGACCAGCTCCGCCCCCAGCCGCTGTGCCGCGTCCAGGCGCTGGCGGGCCAGCCCGGCGGCCAGCTCCGGATAGGTGCGCCATAGGCCGTCATCCGCGCCGCAGCTTCGGCTCAGGCTGCGCGACCACACGGTGTACAGCCGCTCCATACCCATCGCATCGACCAGCCGCCGGGGAGCCTCGTAGACGCCCCCGCTGCCGAGCGCCTCCTCGTCGCCGCAAAAGCCAGGCTGAATGGTCTCCGCCCTGGCCAGCGCGTTGGCCAGCAGGGCGCTGCTGCGGCTGTCGTGCACGAAGACCCGCTTCCCGCCAAAGTCAGGAACCTGCAACGCCCCCTGCTCCAGCGCCTGCGCCAAGTGCTCAACCAGCGAGCTGACCGCTAGGCCCTCCAGCAGCGGGACCTCCAGCGCCGGGTAGACCCGCCGCAGCGCCCACAGCGTCTGCGGCCCGTCGGCCACCACCCGCCGCGCCCCGCTCTGGCGGATGGCGTCGGCCACCGCCGAGGCCTGTTCCCGCGCCAGGTCCAGCGCCCCCAGGCTGTAGGCCAGCGCGCCGCTGCGCATCACCAGCGGCTCCGCGTCCAGACCGGCCTTCTGCAGGGCGCGTAGCGCGGCGGAGACCGGCGTCTCGTCCCCCAGCTCGGCGATCTCGGCGGCCAGCAGCAGCACGTCGGCCTTTTTCACCGGCCCCGGCCCGCCGTTGGCGGCCAATGCATCCCGCACGGCCAGGGGGGCCAGCCCGGCAGCATAGACCTCCGCGCGCGCCGCCAGCATGTAGCCGCTGACCGGGTAGTGGCTGACGCACCACGCCTCGCTGATGCTGTCCAACGTGGACTGGTAGAGCAGCTCAACGGCGCGCGGGGTCCAGGCCAGCATGCCGTGCACAACGCGCCACAGCATCATGGCGCGGGCGCGCGTGGTGTGGCTCTCCAGCAGGGTCAGGTTGGCCACCTCGCCCGCCGGTTTGCACATGGGGCAGAAGCGGCACCCGTACAGCTTGTCCTCGTATGCGTTAAGGCTGTTCTCCGTCATCAGGTTAGGCTCTCTAGCGCGTCGGGCCGAAGCCCATCTTGCCGGGATTCAGGATGTTGTGGGGGTCCAGGCTGTGCTTCAGGCCCTCCATCACCTGGAAGGCCGGGCCGTACTGCTCCCGCACCAGGCGGGCCAGCTTCAGCCCCACGCCGTGATGCTCGTTCAGCACACCGCCGCAGGCGATAGAGGTCCGCACGGAGAGGTTCCAGATCTCGTTGTGCAGCGCCAGCGCCGCCTTAGGTTCCTGTGGCGGATGCTCGATGATGAAGCGGTCGTAGATCATCACCCCCCAGGGGAACCAATGGGAGAAGTGCGCGATATACTGCAAATTCCAGTCCACGTAGCGCGACTCCAGGGTCCGCTTCTTGGTCCAGTAAAGGTTCTCGATCTTGTCGAAGGTGGTCAGCGTGTCCATCGTGCCGAACATCCAGGGGAAGTCCAGCGTGTAGGGTGGGAAGTAGAAGTCGTAGCGGTGGTCCCACCAGTGCCAGCCCGGCTCGGCCCCCAGGTCTTTGGCCCCCAGCTCGCGGCAGATGGCCAGGGCGCGCTGCTCCTGCAGGGCCACCATCTCCGGCCAGCCGTCGAAGCCGAAGACCACGTAATTGCCACGGTCAATCGCCGTGCCCAGCGTCCGCTTGACCACCTTGATGGTGCTCGGCTCGTCGTAGAGCCGGATCACGGTGGGTTGCAGCCGCTCCAGCATCATGCGGCGGCCTGCCTCCAGCCCGGCGGAGAGGTCGTCAAAGAGCACCGCCCGGAAGCGCCGCTCCTCCGGCAGCCGCTCGATGCGCATGGTCGCCTCGGTGATGATGCCGTAGGAGCCTTCTGCGCCGACGAAAAGCTGGAGGATGCCCGGCCCTGCGGCGTGGCTGGGCAATGGCAGCGTGCGGATGACCTCCCCCTTGGGCAGCACCACCTCCACGGAGAGCACCATGTCCTCCGCCTTGCCGTACTTGGTGGAGAGCACGCCGGAGCCACGGCAGGCCAGGTAGCCCCCCAACGTGGCCGAATGTACCGAGGCCGGGTAGTGCGGCAGGGTGAAGCCCTGCTCGTTGAGGACGCACTCCAGGTCGTAGCCGCTGATGCCCGCCTGGGCGGTGACCGTCTGCGACGTGGCATTGATCGCCACGATGCGGTTCAGCCGCTTGAGATCGACCGTGATCCCCCCGTAGACCGGCATCACGCCGCCCTGCGAGCCGGAGCCGCCGCCCCACGGCACCAGCGGGATGCGGTAGACGTTGGCCAGCCGCACGACACGGGCCAGCTCCTCCACCGTGCCCGGCAGCACAACCACGTCCGGAATGGGCGGCGTCTCCCCCCGGTCGATGAACATGCGGGGCAGCCAGAAGACATCCACGCCGTAGATCGCCCGGTCCATTTCGTCGGTCAGCACGTGCTCCCACCCCACAATGTCGGCCAGCTCGGATTCGAGCATCCGCCACTGCATGGGATGCATCGCGTGCAACGGGCCATTCACAGAGACCAATCCTGCTCTCTCCTTCCCTGCTGCTGGTGCTCAAAGTCGTGCAGCCGCGCCGAGATGGCCCGCAGGGCAGCATCCGCGTCGCGGTAGATGGCAAAGAGGGTGGTGTAAGCCTGCGCCAGGTCGGGGTCCGGCTCGATGCGGCGGCGGATGCCGATGATCGCATCCAGCGCGTCGGGGGTAGGGGGCAGCAGACCGACCCCCATGGCCGTAATCAGCGCCGCGCCGTAGGCCGCGTCGATCTGCTCCGGGATGGCCAGCGGGCGGTTCAGGACGTTGGCCACGATATGCGCCCACAGCGCGCTTCGGGAGCCTTGCCCGATCAGACGGATGTCGCTGGCCTTCAGGCCCAGGGCCTCCATCTCGCCCAGGGCGTCCTTCAGGCCAAAGGCCACGCCCTCCAGCACGGCGCGCGTCAGGTGGGCACGGGTGTGGCGGATGGTCAGCCCCAGGAAGTCGCCGCGCAGCTTCTCATCCCAGTGCGGCGCCCACTCGCCCATCAGGTGGGGATGGAAGAGCAGCCCATCGCAGCCCGGCGGGGCCTGGGCCGCCGACTCGTCCATCAGGCTGTAAGCTGACTCGTCGTGCAGGTCGGGCCAGATCACGTCGCGCAGCCAGCGGAAGGCCGAGGCCGCGTACTTGCTGGCCGTGCCGGGGTACCATAGCCCGTCGATCACGTGGCGGTAGTTGAGGATGCGCGGGCGGTGCACAGGACCCGACGTGACCACGGCGATGCGCCCGACGCTCGCCAGCTTGACACACGCCGAGCCGACTCGCACCGCCCCGGAGCCGAGCACCTCCGCCACTGTGTCGGTCGTCCCGGCGATGACCGCCGTCCCGGCAGCCAGGCCGGTATCGGCGGCCCCCTGGCGGCTCACCTGAGAGACAATCTCGGTCGGGTGCACCGCGCGCGGCAGCCAGGCCGGGTCCACGCCCAGATCCTCGCAGAAAACGGGAATCCACTCCTCACAAACCGGGTTGAAGAGCAGGCTGCCCCCCGCATCGATCACGTCCGTGACAGGGGCGGGGGCCAGGCGGTGGCGCACGTAGTCCTTCTGGAAGAGGATGCGCCGCGTCCTGCGCCACACACTGGGTCGGTGCTCCCGCACCCAAAGCAACTGGGGCCAGGACCACACCGGGGTGACATCGTTCAGGGTTTGCTCGCGCACCTGCTCACCCCAGCGCTCCTGGATGGCCTGTACCTGGGCGGTGGTGCGGTTGTCGAAGAGCAGGATCGAGGGGCACAGCGGCTGGTCGCGCTCGTCCAGCAGGACGGTGTTGTGCGTGACGCCGACAATGCCGACGCCCGCCACCCTCTCCGGATCGATCCCGCTTTCCTGCAGCGCTGCCCGCACGGTGGCGCAGAACGCGGTATACCAGTCCTCCGGATTCTGCTCCACCCAGCCGGGATGTGGGTAGGCGGTTGGGTATTCCTGGCGCGCCACCCCGATGGCCCGTCCCTGCTTGTCCATGATCACGGTTTTGCAGCCGCCGGAGCCGAGATCGCTGGCAACGACGTAGCGCTCGCTCACGGCACAGCGACCTTGAAGAACACGCCTGTCAGCGGGGCGTCGCCGGTGTTCACCATCTGGTGGGGGATGTGACCGACCTTGAAGAAGGCAACACCGGGGCGCAGTTCGGCCCGGCGCTCCTGGCCGTCTTCCCGCCAGCGTGCCTCGCCCTGCCCGCTCAGCACGAAGAAGATCTCCGACTCTGGATGCTCATGCCAGCCGGCCACCTCGCCGGACTGCAACGATCCCATGCCGAAGATCATGCCGCCGTTGGCTCCTTCAGGGCTGACGTAACGCTTCCACAGACCCTGCAGGCCCGCGACCGGCTGCAAGTCTCCCTCCGAGACTGCCCTCACCCATACCGTATCAGCCATAGTCGTCCAATCCTTCAGCGGCCAGCCGCCAGCGGCGTGGAATTGAAGCGGTAGCCCAGGGCCGACGAGATCGCACCGGCGCATTCGATAACCTGCCGGGCCAGTTCCTCCTCCTGCGGCTGCACGCGCTGGACCGGGCCGGACATGGTTACCGAGGCCACCACGTTGCCCTCGTAGTCCCACACCGGCGCAGCCAGGCACATTGTGCCGGAGGCAAATTCCTCCCGGTCCACGGCAAACCCCCGCTTGCGGACGAGGGCCATTTCCCGCTTCAACTGCTCCGGATCAGTGATGGAGTTGGGCGTAGACCGCACAAAAGCGCCCTCCTCGGCCAGCCGCTCCATCTCCTCCTCCGGCAGGTAAGCCAGCAGAGCCTTGCCGACCGCTGTGCAGTTGAGGGGGCGGCGGCTGCCGATGGGCACGTCCAGGCGGATCTCCGCCCGGCTCAACACTTTCTCGATGTAGACCACCATGTTGCCCTGGCGAATGCCCAGGAAGGTGGTCTCGCCGCTGCTTTCGGCCAGCGTTTGCAGGTAAGGGCGGGCCACTTCCCGAATTTCCAGCCGGGCCAGCCCAGCCAGCCCCACCTGGATGGCTACCGGCCCCAGATGGTAATGCTGGGTGACCGGGTCCTGCTGGGCGAATCCCTGCACCACCAGCGCTTGCAGGCTCTTCTGCACCACCGAAGGGCTGACGCCGAGCTGCCGGGCCATCTCGCGGACGCTGACGCCATCCGGCGAGAAGGCCATCTGCTTGAGGATGATCAGGGCGCGTTCGACCGCATTTATGCTCATAGGATTTCACCAACCGCGCAATTTCGAAACAATGTCCCTCAAATTTGAGAACAGTGTTCTCGATCTAAAGACCAGCATAGCACTGTTCCTGTGCAGTTGTCAAGTAACGGGTGCTGAAGTCAAAGTGGGTAATTTGACAACGGTATGTTGGGGGATGCTATGCTGACCCTGTTTTATGCGGGGTGTCTATGATCAAAGCGCTATTGCGGAGTTGGCCGGAGGCGTTGCCCCGGAGCATTGGTCACAGTGACCTGAAGACGACCTCGATCTATGTGCCTACAGCCAAAGCAGCGATGCGGCGGGACTTGCAGGAGCATGCGCTTTGATGGCTGTTCTACCCGACATCTACTCAGAGTGTCCTCCAAAAACGCATTTCTATTCCGCGACCTGATGGAAGCGGCGGACCTGTTGGAGCACTTCACCACCTGTTGGGAGCAGTGTGATCAACTCGACAACCCAGAGGAGGCCCGCAAGCAACTGCTGGCGAAGATTGTGGACCGGGTATTTGTCTACGACAACGAGGTGATTGCCGTTGCGCTACATGGCGACTTTGGGGTGATACTCGGCGAGGAAACCTACGTGCCCGCTGAAGTGCTGTTCACCATGTCGCAGGTAATAAAAAAGGGTGAAGCCATCTCACCTGTTACTGATAGCATCACCCGGTGCGGGAGCGACGGGATTCGAACCCGCGATCTCCGGCTTGACAGGCCGGCATGTTAACCGCTACACTACGCCCCCGTCACTATGGCCGCATTATAGCAAGCCCTTACGCCCCTGTCAATGTCAGTTCCAGCATCTCCGCAAATTTCTTCGCTTTCCTCTGGCTGATGGCAGCCGTGTTCCCGCTAACCTGTGACAGGCACGCTGGCGGAGAGGTTCCCCTCAAGCTGGGTGTAAGCTCCTGAGACCCACCCTCGACCGCGCGTGAAGTTGATTTCCCACCAGGTCCGACCGCTATTACGGCCTACCACATCGGCCACCTCGCCGTTTGTCAGCCATCCGATTACTGGATAGGAAATGCCTGGCCCGCTGCGGATGTTCAGGTTGGTCGTGGCGCGAACCCGCAGGCCGGTGGGTACTCCAAAGGTGGACGGCGCGGCTTCCTCGGCGACGGAGACAACCGGAAGCGCAGCCGTGTCGCCGCTCAGTGTGGCCCAGGTCCCATTGATCCAGCCTTGAATCGTCCCGAAGTTAATGCGGACCCACCGTGGGTCGCTCTGGCTGCGCCCGGTGACGGCGAAAACCTGGTTGCGCGTGGCTCGCCCCAGTATCGGGTAGCTGATGCCCGGCCCACTGCGCACGTTGAGCAGGAAGGCATTTATCTGAGCCGTCACGTTGGTGGTCGGTGAGGTTGCCGACCGGGGATACACCCAGTACAGGCGCAGGGAAGCAAGCCCGCCGGATTCGTAGTACTCGACGGTCAGTGTGTGCTCGCCTGCCAGGGAGGCGCGGTCCAGGAAGTAGTACGTTCCGCTGGCGACGTGCCATTCGTCGAGCGCCAGCGTGCCATCGATGTACAGCCGCACCCCGTCATCAGCCCGGACCACAAAGCGTACCGGCCCCTCGCCAAACGTCACGCGGCGCGCCAGCCGCGCACTGAAGTTGTCCACAGGGATCACCGGCGCGGGGGAACCGCTCCGCCAGTTCAGGTCAAGCCCCAGGCCAGGAATTTGCGCGGTGCGCAGGGCAGGCCCGCTGAGGTTCGGGTTGTTGAAGTATTCAGCCTGCCAGGCCCCGGTTTGTGGCGGAGGGGTAGGTGGCGGCGCTGGCGTCGGCGTGGCAACGGTGATGGCCGCCCATTCCACGCGGATGCCCGCCACCTCCAGCCGCTCATAGTACTCAACGCGGATGGCGTGCTGGCCTTCGCCCAACTGCACAGTTGCTGTGTAGGGTGGCGTGAAGCCGCTGTCCCGCCAGGCGTCGATCACAAGCTGGTTGTCCACCCATAACCGCACGCCGTCGTCAGCGTGGATGGTAAAGAGGTACGTCCCGGCAGCGAAATGAGGGGAGCCGGTCCAGCGCGCGCTGAAGTTGTCCGGCGGGATCAGCCCCGGCGCAGGAGAGTTGTAGCTCCAGTAGTAGTCGATGACGCGCTCCATCTGCTCAAGGGAGGGCGACCCGGCCAGGTTGGGGTTGCTGAAGTATTGGGCCACCCAGGTTGCCACCCCCAGGCTGGGCGCGCCCGCTCCGGAGACCTGTTCCCAGTTTAGCCAGGCCACGGCTGCACCGGCGTTCTCGTAGTATTCGACCCGCATGGCATGCACACCGGGCGTGACGCTGATTTCCACCACCAGAGGCGGGTCGGGGGGGCGGTCATACCAGGCGTCAATGATCTGGGTGTTGTCCAGGTAGACGCGCACCCCGTCATCGGTGCGGGCCGTGAAGCGGTACGTGCCACCGCTGAAGTATTGGGCTTTGGTCCAGCGTGCAGAGAAACGATCTGCCGGCACACGTGGGTCGGGCGAGCCAGCTCCCCACACAAAGTCGATCCGTTGATCCGCCCGGATCAACACCGGCGACCCGCTGAGCGTGGGGTTGTTGAAGTACTCGCCTACCCAGTTGTCATCTTGAGCCTGGGTGATGGCAGCCGTGCCGAGCAGAGACATGCCGAGGAACAGTGCCATTCCCAGTTGAACACCCTTACTTATCCTCATTGCCATACCCTGTGTGCTCACCCATCTAACCCATCTGTTTATCTTAATTTTACAACAAGTTTAATGCCTTGGGGAGGTTGCGTAGGTCAGGCGTTCGGGAGTCGGTGGGCATGCGTCAGAATCTCGACCAGGGCATCCAGGGGAAGGGCGTGCAAGGTGTGGTCGTCGCGCCCGGTCATGGTCTGCGCTGCCACCAGCGCGTTGAGGATGGCCTCCTCCACTGCCTCGATAACGGCCAGGAAGCACTCGTTCATGGCCCGGTTGTCCTCGTCTGCAATGCGAGGGGCGGTCTCCACGGCGGTGGCCGGATAATGTGGGCGGCGGTGGGCGGTTGAGAACGCGATGACGAAATCGCCGCTGCCGTTGGCGCAGGTCGATCCAGTGCGGGCCAGGCCAAAAGCAGCCCGCATCGCCAGGCGTTCCAACTGGCGGGCGGAGAACGGGGCGTCGGTGGCCAGCACCATCATGATCGAGCCGGGGCCGGTCTCTGGGGGGCGGCTCTGGCGGAGGTGATCCCCCACCGGCACCCCCAGCACCGTCAACTCCTGGCGGGAACCGAAGTTGCTCTGTACCAATGCCCCGATAGTATACCGTCCATCCCACACCTGCCGGGAGGCCGTCCCGATCCCGCCCTTGAAGCCGAAGCAGGCCGTGCCCGTCCCTGCGCCGACGTTTCCCTCGGCCACGGGGCCTTCCTCGGCGGCCTCGATGCTCTGCCAGACGTGCTCCTGACGGACGTGCCGTCCGCGAATGTCATTGAGAAAGCCATCGTTGCACTCGCCCACCACCGGGTTGACCGTGCTGGTGGTCACGCCGATGTCCGGGTTGTCCCGCATCATGTAGGCGGCCACCGCGTCGGCCACCCCCCACACGCTGAGGGTGTTGGTCAGCATGATGGGCGTCTCGATCACGCCCATCTCCCGCACCTGCTCGAATCCGAGCGCCTTGCCGAAGCCGTTGATCGTCTGCACGGCGGCCACGACCTTCTCCCGGAACAGGTTACCTCCGTGCGGCAGAATGGCCGTCACGCCGGTGCGCACGGGGCCTTCCCCTGGCTGCAGCGGTCCCTCCCCGGCGATCAGGGTCGTGTGCCCCACGCGCACGCCGGGCACGTCGGTAATGGCGTTGAGCGGGCCTGGGGGCAGCCGCCCCGGCTGAAGACCGAGATCACGCAAACGGGTCATGGTAGTCTCCTCTCAGGTGGCTGTGAGCACACTTCGCGGGTGGCTCTGTCTGCTGTGCACCCGCAGGCCCCCGATTATAATAGGGCGCGAGTGTTCGGGGCCTGCCCCGCTGAAGTGGCGTAAGACAAGGAGCTGCGCTTTGAGGACAATCATCCCTTTTAACGATCACTGGCTGTTCCTGCCGGAAGACGTGAGCGATGCCACGCCGGATAGCGCCTTTGAGCCGGTGACCCTGCCGCATACCAACAGGCTGTTCCCCCACCACAATTTCGACAACGCAACGTACCAGTTTGTCTCCACCTACCGCAAGCGCTTCCGGCTGCCGGAGCCGCGCAACGGGCGGCGCGTGTACCTTGACTTCGACGGCGCGATGATCGCGGCTACGGTCGGCGTCAATGGCCATGCCTTCCCGGAACATCGGGGGGGCTACGTGCCTTTCTCGCTCGACCTCACCGAACACCTCCACGACGAAGGCGAGAATCTGATCACCGTGCGCCTGGACTCCACCGAGCGCCCGGACATTCCTCCCTACGGCCATCTGGTGGATTACCTCACTTTTGGGGGCATCTACCGTGACGTGTGGCTGCGGCTGGTGGAACCGCTTCACATCGAGCGCGTGTTCGTCCGCCCCCGCGACGTGCTGGGCGACAGGCCCTCGCTGGAGGTGGATGTCTGGCTGAGGAACCTGGATGACCGGCCCCGCGCCTGCCGGCTGCAAGCCGGGCTTTGCGGCCCATGTGGCGAGCGCCTGGCCGAAGGGGTTCGTGATGAAAGCGTGACCGTACCCCCTGGTGGCGAGGCGCTGCTGACGGTGGGTATGGATGCCTTGCCGTCTGTGGAGCGGTGGTCGCCGGATAACCCGGCGCTGTATACCCTGGAGGCTACTTTGCTGGAGGGGGAGGCGCTTCTGGACCGGCAGGCCGTGCGCTTCGGCTTCCGGGAGGCCGCCTTTCGGGATGACGGCTTCTACCTTAACGGCCAGCGGCTCAAGCTGATCGGCCTCAACCGCCACCAGACGTACCCCTATATTGGGGCGGCGGCTCCGGCGCGCTTGCAGCGCAGGGATGCCGACATCCTCAAGCACGAGCTGGGCGTCAACATCGTCCGCACCTCGCACTATCCCCAATCGCCGCATTTCCTGGACCGCTGCGACGAGATCGGGCTGCTGGTTTTCGAGGAGATTCCCGGTTGGCAGCACATCGGCGACGCCGACTGGCAGGCGCTCAGCCTGCGCGACGTGCAGGCCATGATTGAGCGCGACCGCAACCACCCCTGCATCGTCCTGTGGGGCGTGCGCATCAACGAATCGCCGGACAACGAGGCTTTCTACACCCGGACCAACGCCCTGGCCCACCGGCTGGACCCCACACGGCAGACGGGCGGCGTGCGCAATTTTCGGGAGAGCCAGTTCCTGGAGGATGTCTTCACCTACAACGATTTCTCCAACACCGTGCTGGAGCCGCATCGCACGCCGTATCTGGTCACCGAGTTCAACGGGCACATGTTCCCCACCAAGAGCTTCGACCAGGAAGAGCGCGCCGTCGAGCACGCGCTGCGCCACGTCCGCATTCAGGACAGGCAGTTCGGCATGCCGCGTGTGGCGGGGGCCATCGGCTGGTGCGCCTTCGACTACAACACGCACCGCGAGTTCGGCTCCGGGGATCGCATCTGCTACCACGGCGTCATGGATATCTTCCGGCTGCCCAAGTTCGCCGCTTACGGCTATGCCAGCCAGATCGACCCTGCCCGGCGCGTGATCCTGCAGGCGGCCACCTACTGGACGATGGGCGACCGCAGCGAGGGCGGCATCGACCCGCTGGTGGTCTTCAGCAACTGCGACGCGATCGATGTGTTCATCGGCGAGGAGCACTTTGGGCGCTTTCTGCCCGACCGCGAGACGTACCCCCATCTGCCGCATCCGCCGTTCGTGGTGAGGGGCATGACGCTGCTGTGGGGCAAGCAGCAGTTCGAGGACCTGCGGCTGGTCGGCTACCTGGGCGGGGAGGCGGTGGCGGAGCAGCGCATCTCGGCGGAGGGGCTGCCCCATGCCCTGCTGCTTGAGCTGGATGACGACCAGCTTGACGCTGACGGCGCGGATATGACACGGTTGGTCTTCAAGATCGTGGACCGCTACGGCAACCGGCTGCCCTATACCAACCAGCCCGTCGCTTTTGACGTGGAAGGCCCCGCTGACCTGATCGGGGAGAATCCTTTTGCCCTCATCGGCGGGCAGGCGGCGCTCTATGTGAGGGCGCGGCACGAGCCGGGCACGGTGACCATCCGCGCCACCACGCCGCGCCTGCCAGCCGCCCAGGTGACGTTGACGATACAGCGACCGCTGGACTGAGGGATGCCGGATGCACAATCTTCCTTTCGATAAGCCCGGCAGGTTCTGGCGGGGCAATCTGCATAGCCATTCGACACGCTCTGATGGCTGGCGGTCGCCGGAGCAGGTCTGCCAGGCCTATCGCCAGGCAGGGTACGATTTTCTGGCCATCACGGATCACTTCCTCAGCCAGTATGGCTTTCCGCTGACGGATACGCGGCCCTTTCGGGGCGACGGCTTCACCACCCTGCTGGGTGCGGAGCTGCACACCGGGCGGACTGAGTTTGGGGAGCCGTGGCATATCCTGGCCGTGGGCCTGCCGCCCGACTTCCCACCGACCGCGCCGGAGGAGACAGCGCCGCAGATCGCCGCGCGGGCGATGGAGGCCGGGGCCTATGTCGCCATCGCCCACCCGCAGTGGTACAGCCTGACCGAGGCCGACGTGCTGTCGCTTGGCCCGGTGCACGCCATCGAGGTCTTTAACGGCGTCTCGGTCGACTACAACGATCGCGCCGATAGCTGGTACATGCTGGACCTGATGCTGGCGCGGGGGAAGCGCTACCTGGCCTGCGCCGCCGACGATTGCCACTTCTCGCCCACCCGCGACGACTTCGCGCGCGGCTGGGTATGGGTGAAGAGCGAGACGCCGTCTCCGGAGACCATCCTGGCGGCCCTCAAGGCGGGGGCCTACTACTCCAGCACCGGGCCGCAGATCGAGGATGTACAGGTCTATCCGGGCGACCGGGTGGTGGTGCGCTGCTCCCCGGCGGAGCGTGTCCTGTTCACGGGGCGCACCTACCACGCGGTCGCCGTCGGTGGGGTCGGCCTGCGCGAGGCGGAGCTGAGCCTGAAGGATTTCCGCAGCCCCTACGGTCGCGTGGTGGTGCGCGACGCGCAGGGCAACCATGCCTGGTCCAACCCTATCTGGTTCTAAGTCCTGTGCCCAGGATCGGGGATGAGGCCCGTGGCCTGCGCGGGCCGCGAACGGTGAGTTGCGTGGTTTCTGGGCTGGGAGCCGGGCGGTGCAGGGTTATTTGCCTGATCCCAGCGTGAGGCCCTGGATGAAGTAGCGCTGCAAGAAGACGAATACGATCAGCGTCGGCAGGGTGGCCAGCAGCGCGCCCGCCGTGATCACCGGCCAGTCGGTGTTGTACTGTCCGCGCAGCGTCGCCAGACCTGCCGTCACCGGGCGCAGCGAATCCGACTGGAGCAGGATGATCGCCCACAGGTAGTCGTTGAAGACCCAGGTGAACTCCAGCGTAGCCAGCGCCGCCAGGGCCGGGAGGGTCAACGGCAGCATGATCTGCCAGTAGATGCGGAACTCTCCGCAGCCGTCTACCCGCGCCGCGTCGAGGATCTCGCCGGGCACGGTACGCATGAAGTTGCGCAGGACGAAGGTGCAGAAGCCCAACTGGAAGGCGGTGTGAATGAGGATCAGCGAGCCGTAGGTATTGTAGAGGCCCAGTGAATTGGTGAGGCGGAAGACCGGCAGCAGCAGAATCTGGAAGGGGAGCATCGTCCCGGCCACGTACATGAAGTAGATCAGCAGGTTGCCCCTGAACTTGAAGCGGGCCAGGGCATAGGCGCTCAACGAGGAGAGGAACAGCATCCCGAACAGCGAGGGGATGGTGATGATGAAGCTGTTGAGCAGGTATTTGTTCACCTGGGCGTCAACCCAGGCGCGCTGGAAGTTGCGGAGGGTCAGCGAGGCCGGAATGCTCCAGAAGCCGCTGAGCGAGATGTCGTCCATCGTGCGGAAGGACGTGACCAGCGCGGCCAGCACCGGCAGCAGCCAGAGCAGCGTCAGCAGGGCCAGCCCCACATACTTGAGGGTGCTGCCGAGTTGTTGCCGGGCCATGGTGTAGCCGGTTACCGGCCTGTTTTGGGCGAGGGTGGCCATGGCTGTCTCCTAGTATTCCAGTTCGTCCCTGACGACGCGCGAGAGATAGAAACCGATGAAGACCATGCTGATGGCGAAGAGCACGACGGCGATGGCCCCCGCGTAGCCCATGCGATAATTGTTGAAGGCCTCCATATACATGAAATTGGCCAGCACCTGTGTGCTTTGCCCGCCGCGCGTCATGATCGCCACCAGGTCAAAGGCGCGCAGCGAGTCGATGATCGAGATGACAATCACGATGGTCGTGACCGGCGCGAGCAGGGGCAGCACTACACGACGGAACAGGTTCCAGCGGTCGGCCCCGTCTACCAGGGCTGCATCGATCAGGCTGGGGTCGATGTTTTTGAGTCCGGCCAGGTAGAGCACCATCACGTAGCCGACCTGTCTCCAGACGGCGGCGGCGATCACGCACCAGATGGCAAGCTCGCGGTCCCCCAGCCAGCCGGGCGGGTCGGCCACGCCGACGCCGGTCAGGAATGAGTTGATCAGGCCCAGGCGTGGGTTGTACAGCCAGGCCCATACCAACCCGATCACCGGGAAGGAGAGCACCAGCGGCGAGTAGAAGCTGACCTTGAAGAAGCGGCTCCCCTTCATCTCCGTGTTAAAGACCAGCGCCAGGCCCAGGCCCAGCGTGGTCGGCACCGTGATGAAGATGGCCAGCCAGCGCGCGTTGTTGATCAGGGCCTCGGTAAAGGTGCGGTCCCGTGTGAACAGCCGCTCATAGTTGGCCAGGCCGATGTAGTTGGGAGGCGAGACGCCGTCCCAGTCGGTCAGGCTGAGGTAGAAGGTGTAGAACGTCGGGCCGATGATCCAGACCAGGTACAGCAGCAGCGGCGGCAGCAAGAACAGGTAGGGGACTGCCTTGTGGGGGATAGAGGGCATCCGTGCGGATACCGTGCGCGTGACGCTTTGCCACCGCGCGCCGAGGCGAGGATTGGTGACGGCGACCTGCCCCACCATCCCCAGCGCCGCCGCCAGTGTGATCCAGAAGCCGGAGCCAGGGGGCAGGGTGGCGCTGGTTTCGCCGGGCCAGGCGAGCGTGCCGATGCAGTAGCCCGCCGCAGCCACCCCTGCCAGCGCGGTCAGGAGCGAGACCAGGCGGCCATGCTCCGGCGACAGAACGCCCCACAGCGATAGCCCCGCGCCAGCCAGAGCGGCCACAGGGATGAGAGCCAGCAGCGGCGTGACCGCGACTCCCGGTGTGCCGGATAGATAGTCGGCCAGGTAGCGGGCGCCGTTGGCGCTGAGTTCGGCCCCCAACCAGGGCATAAAAATGAAGGCGATGAGCATGACGATGGCGCACACCAGGCCCAGGAAGTTCGCCCCGGAGAAGTCCACCGACTCATAGGCACTTGGACGATGGGTTGTCACGGCCATGGCATATCCCCCTGTGGCTTTCACAAAAATATACAGGCGGTAGTGGTTACAGGGCAATCCAAACCGGGATAGGGGCACGGCCAGCAACCAGGGCTGGCCGTGCTGGGAAACCAGGCGAGGAGCCGGTTACTCGCCCATCTCCTCCAGGTTGAGCAGCCGTTCTTCCTCCAACTCTTGCAGGAGCTGGTCGATGCTGCTGGGGTCATCCCAGAAGCGCAGGAAGGCGTCCATACCAGCCTCAGCCATCGGCGGCGTGGTGTCGCGGTCGTAGAACTGGGCAACGTAGTCGGCGCTCTGGATCAGCGCGATGCCCTGCTGGATGGCCGGTGGGGCGTCGGAGATGTCCACGTCGGTCCGGGTGGGCAGGCGGCCCAGCTCTTCGAAGGCCAGTTGCTGAATCTCCTGTGAGCCGAGGAAAGCCAGGAACTCCTTGCCGCCCTCCAGGTTGCGGGCGTTGGCCGCGATGAAGTACCCGTCAGTGGGCGCATCCTCCCCAATCGGCACGTCCGGGTTGATGATCGGGAAGCGGAAGAAGTCCAGGTCATCCTCCATCTCGTCCGGATAGGAGTCGACGATGAACTGGCCCATCAGGTACATGGCTGCGTCGCCCTGCACCATGGGATCGATAGCTTCCTGCCAGTCGTAGGCGGCGGCATCCTCGATGAAGCAGTCATGCTCGAAGAGCTGGTTCCAGTAGTCAAACACGGCGCGCACCCGCTCGTCGGTGTAGGATTCCTGGAGCAGCATCAGGTTGATGTGGAACTCCGGGCCGTTGATGCGCATGTTGAGGTAGTCGAACCAGGCTGCGGCGGGCCACTTGAAGCGCGCGCCAATGGTGATGGGGGTGATTCCCGCTGCATTGAGCGCGTCGCAGGCCGCCAGGAACTCGTCCCAGGTTTCGGGGACTTCGGCGATCCCGGCCTGTTCGAAGAGCGAGGGGCGATAGTACACGGCCCACCAGTAGTAGGAGGTCGGGAGGAAGTAGTAGCTCTCGCCAACGCGGGCCAGCGCCTGGAAGCCAGGGGCATAGACCTCGTCGAATCCGTTCTCCTCCCACATGTCGCTGATGTCGGCGATGAGGCCACGATCGATGAAGAAGCGGGCGCGGTTGCCGGCAAACCAGGTCAGCACGTCGGGGGCCGGGTCGGCGGTCAGATAGGCGCGGATGGCCTGCTTGAAGTCTTCATGGGCGATGATGGAGTGCTCCACCGGCATCTCCGGGTGCTGCTCGTTCCACATGGCGACGACCATCTCGTCAACCCGACGCGGTTCGGGGTCGCCGTTGTAGGAGTTGTAGGTCACGTAGCTGGGTCCCTGCGCCAGCACGGGCGCGGCGACGCCGATCACCATGACGATTATCAGCAAAAGCGCAAACCGGGCGTTGCGAATCATAAGTCTTTCACTCCTTGTACTTTGTAATTCGGGCAATTCAACGGTCGAAGGATGGGGACCACGCTGATCGTAGTCAGGGGGACGGGCACACCTCCTTCACTCATCAAGCACGTCGACGTCGTGTGCTTACCGGAGAGGGCAGTGCGGTTGGCAGGGTGTGGGGTAGTGGCATGCCGCCAAACGATCCGAAAAGGTCATCATAGACCAGCCCTTTTCCGACGCAGAGGCGCGTCGTGTTTTTCCTGCCTGTGAGGACAGACCTGGCTGTGGCAATGCGCCTGGTCTGTCATCGAGTTAATTAATCAATTGGAAAAATTAAAGTCATGCATATTGTACACAATTCATTTCATATGTCAAGCACAATGCGGTTTGGGGCAGGGGTTTGGGATAAACGGTTTGTTTCAGACGTATGTCATTGTATACTGGAGTGACGGTGGGCAAACAACCCACACCCAGGGGGGAAGCGATTGTGTGCTCTTCGCTCACCGCATTTACCTGCCTGCTGTGTGCAGGCATAGTTGTTGATCTGTCTCCTTGATCATAGCGAGCTGATGACGATGACATTACATGAGGACTTACCCAGAATTAACGAGATGGTCAATGTGTTGACCCAGGTGTCGATCAGCTCGCTGGAGTACTGGCTGCGCCGTATTGAGCTGATCCGGCAGGAAGGGGAACTGGCCGCCAGGGAGGGACGCGATTCTGTCTCCCAGTTTATCGACAGACATCGCGAGCGGCTGTGGTGGCTGCTCAGGCACGCCACCCCCTTCCCCGACGCCCATGCCAGGGCCGTTGACCTGGCGCTGCTGGTGGACCCGGTGATGCAGGCACGGGGGCAGTACGCCAACTGGCTGCCCGTGTTGGAAGGCCTGGCCGTGCACGTCGACAACCAGACGCCGGAGGTCTCGATCAAGCTGGCCGAGCTGTGGCGGAGCGTGGGGCGCTGTTACAAGCTGCTGGGGGATACGCAGCGGGCCGCCCAGGCGCTGAATATCGCCAGGGGCTTTACCAGCGGCCAGGGCGAGGCGGGGATGGACCTTCGTGCGCGCCTGCTCCAGGAAAAGGCGGGCGTGCGGGCGCTGCAAATGCGCTTTCAGGAAGCCCAGGAGATCGCGCGGCAGTTGCTGGCCGATGCACAGGCCGTGGGTGATGTGCAGACTGCTGCCCTGGGTCACGCTTTGCTGGCTTTCGCCTATATCCAGAGCTACCGCCCAAAAGCCTGTTTCGAGCATGCCCAGCAGGCCTACCTGCTGTGGTGGCATCTGGGCGTGGCAGAGGCAGACCAAGAACAGGAGCGGCGGTTGGCCCAAACCCTGCACTACATGGGGGAGGCCTGCCGCCTGACTTCACACCTCTCCAGAGCGCGCTACTACCTGCAACGGGCCTGCCAGAGAGTCCACCGCTTGAAGGACCGCCACTGGTTTGCCCAACTGGGCCAGTCCTTGGGCGCGCTGGCCCTGGAGGAGGGGGACCCGGACCGGGCTATAGAGCACATCCAGCAGGCCAGGAGCCTTTTTGAAGAGCTTCGGGACACCCGTAGCGTGGTCAACAGCACGCACGCGCTGGGTGTGGCCCTGTTTCGTGCAGGGAGGTACCGCGAGGCAGAGGAATTCTTGCGGGACGCGCTGGCAGGCTGGCAGCGCGTCGACGGTAGTTTGGAGGTCGCCAACGTTTACTATACGCTGGGCAAGCTGTACTGCGCGGAGGGGCGCATGCTGGAGGCGCGCCAAGCCTACCTCTCCTCCAGGGATGTTGCCTTGTCCCTGCAGGGCGAGCACCGCGACCGCCTGCTGAGCAGCGTGGAGGAGGAGCTGGCCAAGTGCACTGCGGCTTGAGGCCCGCTAGCGCCGCCGCAACAGGAAAATGCGCGGGTGCAGCCCGCCCAGCGTGATGCGCAAGGTCTCCTCCGTGCGCCACGCCGTGGACGCTTCCAACAGCGACTCCATCAATCGTACTTCGTGGCTGAGCAGGGCGAAGAGCGCGCCCTCTCTGGCGACGCGTGCGGCTTCTCTCAAGATCAGCGGGTAGAGCGCCAGATTTTCCGCGTGCGATCCGACCAGATGGCCGAAAGGCAGGTCTGCGCAGAGCGCGTCGACGCTGGCCGCCGGCAGCGGCAGAGAGCGCCCATCCCCCTGGCCCAGCGCAATGTGCGCTGCGTAGCCGCTGGCCTGGGCGTTGGCCTGTGCGCAGGCCAGCGCTTGCAGGCTGGTGTCAAAGCCCATCGCCACCCGCACGGGGGCGCAGGCCAGCCGCTCGATGAGCAGGCTCCCAGAGCCGCAGGCGATGTTCAGGAAGATGTCGCGCGGTCCCGGTTGGGTGAGCAGGGCCATGGCGTGGGCGACTGTGGCGTTGAGTGCGCCCTCCAGGTTGCAGACGCGCCACGGTCGGGTGGCCAGGGGGCGGGGCGAAAGGCGTGTGAGCACCTCCCATTGGGCAGGCTTTTCCGGCGGATGCCGCACGCGCAGCAGCAGGTCTCCCTCTTGAGGGGCCGCCTGTAGCCCGGTGTGCCGGGCCAGCGCCTCCTTGAGCCGGGTCATCACCGCCGACTCCGCCCCAGCCGCGCTCAGGTAGAGGGTCTGGTAGGCGTCTGGCGCAGCCAGCCGGCGAACCCGCTCGATGTCCCGCAGCAGGGCGCGGAGGTGCTCATCGCCCAGCAGGGCGCGCGGACGGGGAATGTCGAAGCGACGGACCAGGTACACCGCCTGCACGGTTTGCAGCCCCAGCAAATCGCGCAGGCTTCCGGTGTAGTAGAACGACACCGCGCCGCGCCCGGCGTATCCCCCCGGCACGCGCCGCAGCCGAACATGACCGCCGAAGCGCGCGATCAGCTCCTGACGGGCGAAGGACTCCAGGCCCTCAACGACCTCGGCTTCGCACAGATGGGGTTCGGGCCGGGCGGTGCGTCGCCGCTTATGGCGAGAAGAAGCTTGGGGCATCGGCTCTTTCGTCTGTCCCACGTATGCGCTCTTCAGACTATACCCGGCTCCCGGCGGAACGCCACCTTATGTCCGGCCAGCCGGGCTGCCGGGGCGCTATTGCTTTTTGTCCCTCGACTCAGTAACATAGCCCGCGTCACGTTTGAGGTCAGGACGGCCATGCACCCCATACTTATCGCTCCCTCGATTCTTTCCGCCGATTTCGCCCGCTTGGGCGAGGAAGTGGCCTCTGCGGAGGCCGCCGGAGCAGACCGCATTCACGTGGATGTTATGGATGGGCGGTTCGTGCCCAACATTACAGTCGGGCCGTTGGTTGTGCGGGCGCTGCGGCGCGTCACCACGCTGCCGCTGGATGTGCATTTGATGATTGTCGAGCCGGAGCGTTACCTGGGCGCGTTTGCCGAGGCTGGCGCTGATCTGCTGGTGGTTCAGGTTGAGGCCAGCCCCCACCTGCATCGCAATCTGCAAGCCATACGGAATCTGGGATGTCGGGCGGGTGTGGCCCTCAATCCTCACACGCCAGTGGTGATGATCGATGCCGTCTGGGATTTGCTGGACCACGTGCTGGTGATGACCGTCAATCCGGGGTTTGGGGGGCAGGCGTTTTTGCCGACCATGCTGCCTAAGATCGCCGAAGTGCGGGAGCGCATTGCGGCCCATGGCCTGGACGTGGAGGTTGCCGTTGACGGCGGGATTGACCCGGCGACGGCGGGCCAGGTCGTGGAGGCCGGGGCCAACGTGTTGGTGGCGGGTAGCGCCGTCTTTGGCTCCCCGAATGGTGTTGCACCTGCCATCCGGGCGCTGCGCGCTGCCGCCTACCGGCTTGAGGGAAACAAATAGCCCCGCTTGGCGGGGCAGTGGCCACCTGCGCCATGCGAGGGGCAGCGCCCTACGTTATGTCTTTATTCAGGGTCTTCAGGCACTTGGCGCACAGATATCGGCTGACCAGCCGGCCATTCTCCAGGACCTTCACCTTCTGAATGTTAGGCTTGAACTGGCGCTTGGTCGCTTTCATGGAGTGGCTGCGGTTGTGGCCGAACATCGGCGTCTTGCCACAGCGTTCACATTTCGCCATTGAAGCAATGCCTCGATCTACACAATCTCGTTGACGGGAAAATCTGCGGAAGGGATGCTACCATAGCCCTCCCGCTTTGGCAAGGGCCAACCGGCTGGCGCGCAACAGACGCGCAGGCCTGCCCTGGCGGATCGTCCTCCGCTTGGCGTGGCCTGCCCTGTGGGCGCTGCTGGATGGTCTGCCAGTGGATGGGCAGGCCGATTGGTCCCTGGCATTTGTGGGCCGCAACGCTGCCCAAACGAGTCTGTAATGCCTGGTGTTTGTCTGTTATAGTATAAGGAGAGCCAGCGCGCAGAAAAACCGCCGTCTTCTGCTTTATTGCGCTGCCTGCCGGCGGTGGTGAGAGCTGGCCCCAGGTCATGGAGAACCACGGAATAGACGGAAAGATGACGCAAGCAGAGGAGCCAGTCATCCCTGGCGATATTCACATTTCTCCCACGGCGATTGCTTCCATCGCGTGCCGGGCGGCCTTGCAGAGCTATGGCGTTGTTGGCATGGCGATGCCCAGCCTGGCCTCCGAAGTCGCCGCTGCGCTGTCCCGCGATCCCAATCGTGGGGTGGAGGTCACCATTAACGACGGCGAGATCATCGTCGATCTCTACGTGATCATCGAATATGGCACCCGTATCGCCACGGTGGCGAACAGCCTGATCAACGCAGTGCGCTACGAGGTGGAAAAGAGCGTCGGCGCGCCTGTCGCTCAGGTCAACGTGCATGTGCAAGGGTTGCGGGTTACTCATCCTGATGCCTGACTGTCCTCGAGAGAACCCAAGCATGACTGACCAGACCCCGATCCAACCGCCGCGCTACACCCTTGACGGGCAGGAATTCAAGCGACTGGTGCTGGCCGGTATGGCCTGGCTGGAGCAGCACTACCAGATCGTCAACCAGCTCAACGTCTTTCCGGTCCCGGATGGCGACACGGGCATCAACATGCTGCTGACTATGCAGAGCGCCTTTTCTGAGATCGCCGATCTGGATGACACCCACCTGGGCAACGTCATCCGCAGGTTTGCCAAAGGCGCGGTCAACGGCTCGCGGGGCAATTCCGGGGTGATCCTTTCCCAGATCTGGCGCGGCTTCAGCGTGGCGTTGCGGGAAAAGGAGCTGCTGGATGCCCAGGCGCTGGCCGATGCCTGCGCCATGGGTGTCAAGTTTGCCTATGATGCGGCCCCCAAGCCTGCCCGCGAGGGCACCATCTTGACGGTTGCGCGTGAATCGTCTGAGGCCGTCCGGGAGCTGGCCAACCAGGAGCGCGATCTCACGGCGATTCTGGAACGCATGGTGGCGCAGGCCAACGACGCCCTCCTCCGCACGCCGGAAATGCTCCCCGTGCTCAAGGAAGCGGGCGTCGTTGACTCCGGCGGCCAGGGGCTGACCTTTATTTTTGAGGGGATGCTGCGCCATCTCCGCGGCGAGTCGCTGGAGACAGCCATGGAAAAATCTGCTGCTGCCGTGCCTGCGCGCAGGCCAGCGCATGTGATGAGCGCGACGGAGTTTGGGCATCCCTATGACGTGCAACTGCTCCTCACCGGCCAGGGCCTGGACGTGGCCAAGATCCGCGCCGCTATCGAGGCCATGGGCGAGTCGGCCATCGTGACCAGTGATGGCGACACCACGGTCAAAATCCATGTTCACGTCTACGACCCTGGCCGACCGATCAGCTACGCTTCCCAGCTGGGGGTGGTCAGCGACGTGGTTGTAGAGAACATGTACCGCCAGTATCTGGAGAACGTGGGGGCCAGCGCGTCGCTGGAGGCCCCCCCCGCGCCCAGCGTGACGCTTGAGCCAGACGATGTGGCCGTGGTGGCGGTTGCGCCGGGCGATGGGCTGGCCCGTATTTTCTACGAGCAGGGCGTGGCCCGCCTGCTGGCTGGCGGCCAGACCATGAACCCCAGCACCGAGGAGCTTTTTGAGGCCATCCAAGGGCTGCCTATGAGCAAGGTGGTCGTGCTGCCCAACAACGAGAACATCCTCCTGGCGGCGCAACAGGCGGCCAGAAAAGCCAGGGACAAAACAGTCGCCGTGGTCCCCAGCCAGAGCATCCCCCAGGGGATCAGCGCCATGCTGTTTTACGCCAACGCCCGGCTGTATCCGGACCAGCGCAAAGACCTGGATTACATCGTCTCCGGCATGCGAGAGGCGCTGGACCAGGTGGTATCTGGGGAGATCACCAACGCGGTGCGCAGCGTTCACATGGATGGCGTGCGGGCCAGGGCGGGGCAGTACATCGGCTTGCTGGAGGGGCGGCTGGTGGTGGCCGGGGACGATCTCCCCCAGGTGGTGCGCGACCTCGTCGCCAGGCTGGACAATCAGCGGTACGAGCTGATCACGCTTTACTATGGGGCCGATGTTAAGCCGGCAGAGGCTCAGACCCTGCGGGACATGCTGGAGAGCACCTTCGACGGTTATAGCGTGGAGGTGATCCCCGGCGGGCAGCCCCATTACCACTACCTGCTCAGCGTGGAATAACCATATCTGGGGGGCGGGCTTTCCTGGCGTCCCTGCCTGGTGGCCCCCCGTCTGCTCCTGGGAGCAGCCCGCAGAGCAGAACACAGCCGACGTAAGGAGAAGCGGGATTGGGCAAGGTTCGCATCGTCACAGATAGCTCGGCGCAATTCCTCAATCCGGCCCTGGTCAGGCACTATAACATCACGGTTGTACCGGCAAAGATTCGCTTTGGCGATCAGACGTTCTATGAGGGGATCGATCTGGATGCTGAGGGGTTCTTCCGGCGTATTCTGACCGGCGGCATGCCCCCGCCAGCTCTGGAAGCGCCATCGACCGACGATTTTTCTGAGACCTTTTCTCGCCTGGCGGACCAGACCGACCGCATCCTGGTGTTGCCCATGGCGCACGGCTTGAGCGATTCGTACCGCAATGCCCTGAGAGCCGCGCAATCCATGGTGGGGCGCTGTGAGATCGTCGTCGTCGATTCGCTGACAACCTCGGTGGGCCTGGGCTTTCTGGTGGAAACCGCCGCCCGCGCTGCCGAGACCACGACTTCCCTGGAGAACGTGGTGCGCGTGGTGCGGGGGGCGGTGCTGCGCGTGTATTCCGTGTTCTATGTGGAGACGCTAGATTACCTGTTCCGCGCCCGCCTGATCGGGGAGGCCCAGGCCATTCTGGGCAAAATCCTGGGCATCAAGCCCTTTTTAACCATTGAGGATGGTGAATTGAGCACCATGGAGAAGGCGCGCACGCGCGCCCAGGCCATTGACAAGCTGGTCGAGTTTGTGATGGAGTTCTCCGCCATTCAGGAGATGGTCATCCTGCAAAATACCAACCACATCACGGAACAGACGCGCATGCTGCAAGACAGGCTGGCGCTGGAATTCGGCGGGCGCAACTTCCCGGTCATGATGTACGGCCCCACGCTGGGCACGCACCTGGGACCGGACGGCGTCGGCATCATGGTCTATGAGGGGGAGGAAGAGGATTAACGTGCCAGCACCCGTCATCAAAGTCATCGCCGACAGTGTGGCCGACGTGCCTCCTCAACTGGCTGAGCAACTGGATATCACCGTGGTGCCCACGGTCATCCACATCGGTCAGGAAAGTTACCTGGATGATGGGGTGCAGATCTCCCGTGAGGAATTTTACCGCCTGTTGCCCACCCTGAGGGAGCTGCCCACTACTTCGGCCTGTCCGCTGGGCCTTTCCCGCGCTATGATCGCCCGCAAGGCGGAGGAGGCCGATCATTTGATTTTGATCACCGCCCCGGCCCACCTCAGCAGCATCTATAATAACTTCCGCATCGCTGCGGAAGAGGTCGCCTCCGGCAGGTACACCCTGGTGGACTCCGGACAGGCGACGAAGGGGGAGGGCTTTCTGGTGCTGGCGGCGGCGGAGGCGGCGGCCTCTGGGGCCAGCCTGGATGCCGTTTTGAGCGTCGTATCCGATATGAAATCACGCATACACGTTTTCGCGGCGCTCAACACCCTGGAGAACCTGCGCAAGAGTGGGCGGGTGGGCTGGGCCGCTGCAGTGGCGGGGACCAACCTGCAGATCAAGCCATTGGTTGAACTCAGCCAGGGCGTGGTAAAGTCGCTGGCGAATGTGCGCACCTTCAGGCGGGCTATGGAGCGGCTGGTTCAGTTGGGGGTGGAGCATGCCCCGCTGGAGCGGCTGGCCATCCTGCACACAGACTTCCTGGAGGGGGCTTACGAGCTGCGACAGGCCCTTTCCTCCGTTTTTCCCCCGGAGCAGGCGCTCGTGGTCAATGCCAATCCCGCGCTGGGGGTGCACGTCGGTGCCAGGGGATTGGGTATTGCCCTGGTCAGGCAAGCATAGGCGAGATGTCACATGCCATCAGCGTTAGAAACTCTGGTCAAGATACTCAAGCTGGAGCGCGAGCAGGGCTTCAAGAACACGGCGGTCATCGGCGGCCTGGCGGCTTTTGCCCGGAACTGGCGGCAGGATGCCCACGCCCAGGCCCGTCGCCCGGAGCATCATCAACTGGTCGACGAGCTGGTGGAGTTGATGATCGAGTACGAGTCGTTGCAGGACCGCCAGCAGCGTTACCAGGCCGCCAAGCACATGATGGGCCGGATCACCGGGCGCGTGCCGCCTGGCCAGCGCTCGCCGGCGGGTTCTGGCCCGGCGGCTCCCACTGAGGAGGCAAAGGCCAGGCCGGTGATGGATTCGCCTGCCCAGGATGGCGTTCCTGCGTCTCAGCCGCCGCCTCGCCGGGCTGCCGGGCGACCGAAGCCCCATCGGTGGGAGCGCCCCGCAGCCTCTGAACCCGTTGAAAAGGAGCCGCCACAGCGTCCCTCCGTGATGGAGCCACAGGAGGCGCGTTCGGTGGAGCCGGAGCCGGTCGCCGTTCAGCAGGCCGCGCCGGAGGCGGAGCCTGCCAGGCCCAAGCCACGCCGCAAGCCCCGCCACCCGCTCTCCTTTGAGGAGGCTTCGGAGCTGCTGCATGGGCTGGAAGCGCCAGTGACCGTGGTGCAGCGTGTGGGCGAGCGCATGGCAGAGAAACTGGAGCGGTTGGGCATCCGCACGGTGGGCGATCTGCTCTATCACCTGCCGCGCCGCTACGACGACTACACCCGGCTGTTACCCATCAGCAAGGCCCGCCCCGGCGAGACCGTGACGCTGATCGGGACCATTCGCCAGAGCGCCGTGCTCAAGGGGCGCAGCGGGCGCGAGTACCTCCAGGTGATCCTGGATGACGGCACGGCCACGCTGCAAGTGGCCTTCTTTGGGCAGCCCTACCTGCGGAACCAGCTCAAGCGCGGCGTGCAGCTTGTGGTCAGCGGGGAGGTCGATCTCTTCCTGGGGAAGCCCTCCATGGCCAACCCGGAGTGGGAGCTGCTGGAATATGAAAACCTGCATACGCGGGCCATCGTGCCGGTCTACCCGCTGACCGGCGGGCTGACCGCCCGCACCATGCGCCGGATCCTCAAGGAGACGGTGTCGTATTGGGCGCCGCGCCTGCCCGATTACATGCCGGAGAGCGTGCTCGACCGGGCGGAGCTGGTCGAGCTGGGTTGGGCGCTGCGCCAGGTGCACTTCCCGGATAACTGGGATTACCTGCGCTACGCCCGTGAGCGGCTGGCCTTTGACGAGCTGTTCCTGTTGCAGATGGCGATGCTGGCGCGGCGACGGGCCTGGCAGAAGGTCCCCGCCGTGCCGCTGCCGGTGGCCGACGCCTGGCTGGAGTCGGCGCTGGCCCGGCTGCCGTTCTCGCTGACGGCGGCGCAGCGCCGCGTGCTGGGCGAGATCCGGGCGGATATAGCCCGCGACCTGCCCATGAACCGCCTGCTACAGGGCGACGTAGGCTCCGGTAAGACGGTGGTTGCGGCGGTGGCCATGGCCATAGCGGTCCACAATGGCGGGCAGGCTGCGTTGATGGCCCCCACCAGCATCCTGGCCGAGCAGCACTTCCGCTCGATCACACAGACGCTGGCTGCCCTGCTGCCGGATACGGAAATCGCCGTGCGTTTGCTGACGGGCGCAACCCCGGCTGCCGAGCGCGAGGCGACGCTGGCCGGGCTGGCCAATGGCACCGTCTCCATCGTCATCGGCACCCATGCCCTCATCCAGGATGGGGTGGGCTTTGCCAACCTGGCGCTGGTCGTCATCGACGAGCAGCACCGCTTCGGCGTGGCCCAGCGGGCCTCGCTGCGGGGCAAGGGGACCAACCCCCATTTGCTGGTGATGACGGCCACGCCGATCCCGCGCACGCTGGCGCTCACCCTGCATGCCGACCTGGATCTGAGCGTGATTGACGAGCTGCCGCCGGGGCGGCAGCCGGTGACAACCCAGCTCTTCAGCGAGGTGGAGCGCGAACGGCTCTACAGCTTCATCGACCAGCAGGTGGAGAAGGGTCGCCAGGCTTTCATCGTTTATCCCCTGGTAGAGGGGGACGATCCGGAGAGCGAGGCACAGGCCGCCGTCGCCGAATACGAGCGGCTGAGCCGCGAAGTCTTCCCGCAGCGCCGTCTGGGTCTGCTGCACGGGCGGCTGCCTGCGGACGAAAAGGAAGCGGTGATGGCGGCCTTCCAGGCCGGGGAGGTCGATATTCTGGTCAGCACCTCGGTTGTGGAGGTGGGGATCGACGTGCCCAACGCCAGCGTGATCCTGATCGAAGGGGCCAACCGTTTCGGCCTGGCGCAGCTACATCAATTCCGGGGCCGCGTGGGGCGGGGGGAGCACCCCTCCTATTGCTTGCTGATCGGCGACACCGGGACGGCGGAAGCCCGCGAGCGCCTGGAGGCCATGGTTCGCACCCATGACGGCTTCGAGCTGGCCGAGATCGATTACAGGATACGGGGGGCGGGCGACCTCCTGGGGACGCGCCAGAGCGGCCAGGATGTGCAACTGCGCCTGCGCGGGGCCATGACCTCCGCGCTGGTCGCCCTGGCCCAGCGGGAGGCGCGCACCTTCTACGAAGAGGACCCCGACCTGGCCCTGCCGGAGCACCGTCTGCTGGCCGAACGGGTCGCCATGTGGCACGCCGCAGAGACCGATTTGAGCTAGCGGGGAGCACCCCGCCCCTACAAAAGGATGAGACGATGCGCAAGGCCCTCTACCCGGCTTCCTTTGACCCGATCCATTATGGGCACATCGACATTGCGCAGCGCGCCGCGCGGCTGTTCGATGAACTGGTCGTCGGCGTTTACGACCGCCCGGAAAAACGGGTGCTCTTCAGCGCCCAGGAACGGCTGGATATGGTCCGCGCCTCGCTGCGACATATCCCCAATGTCCTAGTTGCGATATATGGCGGTCTCACTGTAGACTATGCATATGAGGTGGGCGCTATCGCCATTATTCGCGGGCTGCGCGTGTTCTCGGACTTTGAGCTGGAGTTCCGCATGGCCCTGGCCAACCGGCGGCTGGCCCCAGACCTGGAGATTGTCAACCTGATCGCCGGGGAAACCTACGTCCATCTCAGTTCAAGCACGGTGCGCGAGATCGCTTCATTGGGGGGCGATGTCAGCACGATGGTTCCGCTGCATGTGCAGGAGGCGCTCCGTCGACGGTTTGCAGAGCTGGGCAATGACGGGGATCGCCCAGTGTACATGACCAGCATGAGGGACTGATTCGGCGAGGGGGTTTATTCATGGATATTCAGCATCTCGTAGACCGTCTGGAAGACCTGATCGATGAGGGGCGGCATATCCCGCTCAGCAGGTACACCCTGATCGATGAGGAGCGCGCCCTGGAGATCATCGACCAGATGCGCATCTCCATCCCGGAGGAGATTGAGAAGTCGCGCCGCATTATCCAGCAGCGTGACCGCCTGATGGCCCAGGCCAACGAGGAGGCCTCTCGCATGGTGAGCCTGGCCAAGGAAAAGGGCGATGAACTGATCTCGCGCGAGGCCATTGCGCAGGCCGCGCAGAGCCGCGCCGCCAACATCATTGAGATGGCGCGGCAGGAGGCAGAGGCCATCCAGGCCGATGCCGACCGGTATGTGATGGAGGTTCTGGCCGAGCTGGAGAGCCAGTTGATCCGCACGCTTACCGTAGTCCGCAACGGCATCAATATGGTGACTGAGAAGCAGGCCGACCAGCGGGGCAGGGGTGAGACGCGGGAGGTGTTCCGGGGGCAGCCGGTGCCGCCTGTGCCGGACCAGGAAGCGCAGGCCCTCCCCGCCGCTAACCGCAGCCAGGAAGGCGGTGATTGAGCCGCTTGTCGCCTGGGGCAGGTTCCTGGTGAAGCCGCCGATCGGTAGCAAGAGGGCGTGCTTCGCGCCGCGCCCTAACCGCTCATTGAGGGCACGGCGTTGGTCACGATGATGTTGTCGAAGGCGACTTCCGTCAGGATTTCGTCCAGCGGGCGCTCAGTCGTGGCGATGTAAAAACCTACTGCCCCCTCGCGGATGCTGTCGTCTCGCACGTCGACCACGCGAGTCCCGTTCACAAACCCCAGCAGGTGATCCCCTTCGGCCAGCACGGAGAGGTGGTTGGCTTCGCCTGGCGGTCGCACCCGGTCGCTGGGCGTCCAGTTTGTTTCCCCGCCGCGCAGTTCCCGCCATTCCCCATCCAGGCGCACCCAGATGCTTACCTGTTGCCTGCCGTGGACGGCAAAGACGTAGTAGTTGTCCTCGTTCACGTAGCGGAAGATGATGCCATAGGCGCTGTCCGTCTGGCTGTTGGGGTTCAGGGTGGCGTTGGTTTCCACGATGACGGAGGCATAGTCAAAGGGTTGAAAAACGGCGGAGTAGGCCCCCGGAGCCTGCGCACGCATGATGTACTGGCCGTCCACAATCTCCCGGCGCAGCAGCCCATCGCGCGTGATCGGCCAGCCTGCGTTGAACTCCTCCCCTTCCTCAAAGCCGGTGGAAAAGGGCACCCCGCCCGTCATGGCGCTGACGCGAGGGACGGTGGGCGTGGGGGTGGCGCTTTGCAGCGCGCCCAGCGCACCGACGCCGATCAGGAGGATGGCGACGAGGCTGGCCAGGCCCAACAATCCCAGGAGTTGGGGGGCAGACCGGCGGCGGGCCTGTTGCCAGGGGGCACGCAGGGTGGCTCTACTCAACCGCTCGCCCCGCAAGGCAGAGCGCAATTCGGCGGCCAGCTCGCCTGCGCTCTGGTAGCGGCTGGCGGGGTCCTTCGCCGTCGCCCGGTAGACGACCGCCTCCACCGCCGGGGACAGCTCCGGCACGGCGGTGCGCACCGAGGGGAGCGGCTCCTTGAGATGCTTGACGATCATGCCCATGCTGGTGTCGGCGGTGAAGGGGAGTTCATTGGTCAGCATCTCGTAGAGGATGATTCCCAGCGAATAAACGTCGCTGCGGTGGTCGCCCGGCTCGCCTGTCCCCTGCTCCGGCGACATGTAAGCAGGGGTGCCGCTGGCGGTTCCGCTCTGGGTCAGCCGTGCCCCAAAGGTCAGCCGCGCCAGCCCGAAGTCGGTGAGCAGCGGGCTGCCGTATTCGTCAAAGAGGATGTTGGCCGGTTTGATGTCCCTGTGGACCATGCCTTTGGTGTGGGCGTAGTCCAGGGCGGAGGCGATACCCTCCACGATGGTGACGATCCGTTCCAGGGGCAGGCGCTCCTCACGCGCAGCGCAATCCTGGATGATGTCTTTGAGCGAAGGCCCCGTGATGAAGGGCATGACCATGTAGTGGATGGCCCCGGTTTCCGTTTCCACCCGGTCGAAGTCGTAGAGGGTGACGATGTGGGGGTGGTTCAGGCTGGCGATCAGCTTGCCTTCGCGGTCGAAGCGCTCCCGGAAGTTCGGCTCCTCTGCCAGGTGGAGATAGAGCACCTTGATCGCCACGTGGCGCTGCGTGTTGGGGTCCCAGGCCTTGAAGACCTCCGCCATGCCCCCACGCCCCTGTAGTTTCTCCAGGCGATAGCGTCCCAGGGTTTTGCCAAGTAGATCGGACATAAGACCTGCCACCTGCCTGCCAGCGGGGCCGCTGCCCCGCGCGGTTTTATAACATCACCAGTGACCGGTGGATGCCCTTCAGGTTAAAGGGCAGCTTTTGCCACGTGTCCCCGTGGTTGGTGGTGTGCCACACGTCGCCATTGCTCAATCCGGCGTACAGGTATCCTGGGGCCTGAGGATCGGTGAGCAATGCATACGGCATGTGGTTGAGCGGCTGCGGCAGCCCCCCGCCCAGCCTGTGCCATGGCGAGCCGTCCACCGAGCGAAAGATATACGCCTGGGCATTGGCTTCGCTGTGGGCCTTGCCTGGTCCCGGTGAAAGGGACACATACCAGGTGGCAGGTTGGGCCGGGTCGGCGGCCACGGCCCAGCCGTAGTGCCGGTCCAGCCCTTCCCTGGGCTGCCGCCACGTTCTCCCGGCGTCTCGGCTGTGGGCCGCTCCCGCGCCCGTGCCGCCAGCCTCGTAGACCCAATCGCCCTCTGTCGCGTGAAAAGTGAGCGAGTGGCAATCGCGCAGCGCCCCCTGGCGGTGGCCGGTCCACGTTTGGCCACCGTCCTCGCTGCGTACCACCGCGCCGAACTCGATCCCCACCACGATCACCTGGGGAGCCGTCGGCGAGAGGCCGATGCCCTGTACGTAGGCGGTGACGTAGGGAGGCTCTGCCGGTGAGAACCAGAGAGCACGCCCTGGGACGCGCCGGAAGCCCGCAAGCTCGCTCCAGCTAGCGCCGCCATCGCGCGAGACGAACATCAGCGGCGGCTTGGTCCCGGCGAAGATCGTGCCCGGTTCGGTGGGGCTGACGGCCAGAGCCTTGACGGTCTGCCCGGCAAGGCCCGCTGGCTGCCATGTGTGGCCGCCGTCCTCGGAGCGCAGCACGCCGTTGCCTTGCGTCCCGGCGTAGACCACCTGGGAAGGCTGACGGTCAGCAGCCAGACAGCGCACGTCCTGATCGGCGAGCAGAAATTCGACTGACCAGGCATCTTCGGCCCCAGGCGGGGGATGCCCTGGGCTGAGCGTGGCGCGGGCAAGGCCGCTGCCAGTGGTGGCGATGAAGGTGCGGTGGCTCACAGTGGGGCTTCCTCCTGATTGATGGCTATCGGCGGGTGAGGCAGGGTTCTGCCGCGCTGCCTGCTTACGATGCGGGCTGCCGCTGTGGCAGGGAGCCGCTTTCCTGCGCGGTTTGCTCGACCAACCCCAGGCGGTAGGGGTGCGTATAGACGCGCAGGCTGTCCCGCCGCACGTAGCCCACCACGCAGATGTTCCACGCTTCTGCCAGTTGCACGGTCAGGCTGGTGGGGGAGGTGCGGCTGGCAACGAGGGGCACGGCCATCTGGCGCGCCTTGATCAGCATCTCCGAGCTGATGCGCCCGCTGGTGAGCAGGATGGTATCCCGCGTCTGGAGGCCCTCCAGCAGGGCTTTTCCGGCCAGCTTGTCGATGGTATTGTGCCGCCCGATGTCTTCCGCGCTGACCAGCATGGCCTCTGCCGTGCCCAGCACAGAGGTGTGTACGCCGCGCACCTGGTTGTACAGGGTGGAGGCCCCCTTGAGCGCCTGCATGAGGGCTAAGACCGCCTCCGGCGTGCTGGTGAAGGCCGTCTCCAGCGCCGGATGGGTGGCTTGCAGGTCCTGGAAGGTGACGCCGCCGCCACAGCCGGAGGTGAGCACCATGCGGCGGGGCGGGTCAAACTGCTCCCGGTTGAGGAAGATGTCGATTGACGTGCGGGCCACGTTGGGGCGGAGCAGGCGGACTTCATCCAGGGAGGCGATGACGCCCTCGTTGAACAGGAAGCCCAGGGCCAGCGCTTCCTGCTCGATGGGGCTGCACATCAGGGTGGCTACCTCTTGCGCGTTGACGTAGATGGTGAGGCGGGCTTCCTCAACAATGCCCCCTTCGATCCATTCCGTCCCCCGCATGTCGAGGTTCCAGTACGTGCAGGGTAGAGCGCCTTTGTTGTATGCTTCCATGATGGCTGCCTTGTCTCGGTAACTTCTCCGTGCGCGTGAGCAAGCTTTGCCTGGCTGCGACGGCGCGGCCCTGTGCGGTTTGACGCCGCCATCACCGGTTGCTTAGCGCTGTTCCGCTTTCTTGCGCCTGCGCTGGGCGCGTAACGTCTGCCAGATCTCGTCCGGTGTCATGCCCTGCTCCAGATGCCACTCGATCTTGGGCTTGAGCGCGCCGGTGGGGCATACGCCCACGCACTGCCCGCAGAAGACGCAGGTCGATTCGGGCATGGGCACGCTGTAGGCTGTGCTGACGTGCGTATGGTAGCCGCGCTCGTCCAGAGTGAGGGCGAACGTATACTGGGCATCTGCCGCGCAGACCTGCACACAACGCCAGCACAGCACGCACTGGCTGTAGTCGCGCACGTAGAACGGGTTATCGTCTATCAGGGAGAATGTGCGCTGCCTGGCTCCGGGGAAGCGCTGTGGGTCGGCCTGGTAGTCGGCCATCATCTGCTGAATCTCCGGCGCTTCGTCCAGGTCCACTGCGGCGTTCAGCATCTCCAGGATGGTCCGGCGGCTGGTCTCCACCCGCTCGTTGCGCGTATCCACCACCATGCCCTCCTGGCAGGTGGCGACGCAGGCCGGTTGCAGCAGGCGACCGCCGTTGACATCCACCACACAGATGCGGCACAGGCCGTTGGGCGTGGTGGCCTCGTGGTAGCAGATTATGGGAACCTCGATCCCGGCTTGGCGGGCTGCCTCCAGGATGGTGGTGCCTTCGGGCACGGTTACGGCGGTCCCGTCGATGGTCAGGGTGACGGTCTTCAGTTGGTCGGTCATGGTGCAGTCCTTTGTTTGTCGGCTTCCCCGGCTCATGCCCGCAGCAATGCGTGGTCGCTCGTCAACTACCGAAAAGTTCCGGCCACTTTTTCATGGCGCTCAGGACGGCCATGGCCGCCGTCTGACCCAGGCCGCACAGCGAGGCCTGGGTCATGGTGCGGCCTACGTCCTGGAGCCGCTGCGGATCGCCGGGTAGGGGCGCATCCAGCCGGTCCAGAATCTCCTTCTGGCGCTGCGTCCCTAACTGGCAGGGGAAGCACTTGCCGCAGCTCTCGTGCTGGAAGAAGTCACCCAGCCGCCGCAACACGTCGCGCAGATCGACCGTATCGTTGAAAACCATGATCGCGCCGGAGCCGAGCGTGCCGCCGATGTCCCACAGGCCCTCGAACGAGAGCGGCACGTCGATCTCGTCCGGCGTCAGGAAGGTCCCCGCCGCGCCGCCCATCAGGACGGCCTGTAGCCTGCCCTGCACGCCGCCACACGCCTCCTCCAGAAACGCGCGCAGCGGGACGCCCGGCACGATCTCGTAGACGCCGGGCCGATTGACGTGCCCGCTGATCGAGAGCAGCTTGGTCCCGCTGCTTTTCTCCGTCCCCCACTGCCGGAACCACCTGCCACCATGCCGGACGATGCCGGGGATGGCGCTCAGAGTCTCGACGTTGTTGATGGCCGTTGGCTTACCGAACAGGCCGTGCGTGGTGGGGAAGGGCGGCTTGATGCGCGGAAAGCCGCGTTTGCCCTCAATGGCTTCAAAGAGCGCTGTCTCCTCGCCGCAGATGTATGCGCCCGCCCCGCGCCGGACCTCCACATAGAAGGAGAAGTCACTGCCCAGGATGCGCTCCCCCAGCAGGCCTGCCGCCTCCGCCTCCGCGATGGCCGCTTCCAGGCGGGCCTGGGCGGTGGGGTATTCCCCGCGCACGAAGATATAGCCCTGCTCCGCGCCGATAGCATAGCCGCAAAGGGCCATGCCCTCCAGCACCAGGTGAGGGCGGCCCTCCATCAGCACGCGATCCTTGAACGTGCCCGGCTCGCTCTCGTCGGCATTGCAGACGACGTAATGGGGCTGCGCCGGGGCCGCCCGCGTGAACTTGAGCTTGGTCCCCGTGGGGAAGGCCGCCCCGCCGCGCCCGATGAGGCCCGACTCCTGGACTTCGGCGATGACGGCCTCCGGCGTCAGGCCGTTCAGGGCCTGGCGCAGGGCGACGTAGTCGCCGTACTCTTCCAGCGTCTGGGCGCGGGTGGGGTCAAGGCCGTCCAGCAGGATGCGCGTCTGGCCGCCGATCACGGCCTGGTATGGCCGCTCCTTGCCCTCCAGCAGGGCTTCGATGTCTGTGGCCGGGGCATGTTGGACCTCCCCTGCGCCGCGCTGGCTGATCAGCGCCGCCGGGGCGTGCTCGCACAGGCCCAGGCAGGTGGTGTACTCCACCGTGTAGCGGCCATCGGCGGTCGTTTCGCCGGGCTGCACGCCCAGGCGCTGGCACAGGCGCTCCACCACCTGGTCGGCCCCGGCCAGGCCACAGGAGGGGCTGGCGCAGACGCGGATGATGGTCTCGCCGGTTGGCTCGTCGTAGAACAGCGTGTAGAAGCCGATGACGCCGTAGATGTCGGACAGGGGCACGCGCAAAGTCCTGGAGATCGTCTCTGCCGCCTCCTGGCTGATGTGCCCATGGGCGGTCTGCACAGCCCACAGGGCCGGGAGCAGGGCGTCGCGCCCCCGCCCGGCAAACTGGCCCATCAGGGCGTCCAGGGGAGGCGTTTCGGTATGCACGGTCGTGGCCACGGTCAATCCTCGCTTCATTTTGGGGCTGACACGGCGTAGGGTAGAATTATTATAACACCGCCTGTGCGGTTCACCGTACTTGCGGGTGTAGCAGTCCAGCCGGGTCCGATTCCCCACCACGTCAACCGGATAGCATGATGGGAGCCACAACGATGACCGCCACCCCTCCGCTGAAGCCCGATCGTGTGGTGCGCACCACCTGCCCCTACTGCGGTGTGGGCTGCCAGATGGACCTGCACATCAAGGACGATCTGATCTACCGGGTCGCCGCCCCCTTCGACGCTGCGCCCAATTACGGCAACCTGTGTGTCAAGGGCCGTTTTGGGTTGGATTTTGCCACCCATCCCCGCCGCCTGAGGACGCCGCTCATCCGCTCCGGCGGGCCGGGCCAGTTCCGGGAGGCAAGCTGGGAGGAGGCCCTGACTCTGGTCAGCGAGCGGCTGGCGCAGATCGTGCGCCAGCATGGCGGCGATAGCGTCGCCACCTACGCCTGCGCCAAGGCCACCAACGAGGACAACTACGTCTTCCAGAAGTGGGTGCGCGCCGTGATGAAGACCAACAACGTGGACCACTGCGCGCGCCTGTGCCATGCGGGCAGCGTCACCGGTCTGCAACTTGCCATCGGCTCCAGCGCGATGAGCAACAGCATCGCCGAGATGGAGCACCTGGACACCTTTATCGTCACCGGCAGCAACACCACGGAGACTCACCCCGTCATCAGTCTGTTTCTCAAGAGGGCGGTCCGGCAGAACGGCGCGAAGCTGATCGTGATTGATCCGCGCCAGATCGAGCTGACCGATTTTGCCACGCTCTGGCTGCGCCAGAAGCCCGGCACGGATGTGGCCGTCTTCCAGGCGATGGCGCACGTCATCGTGACGGAGGGCCTCTATAACAGGGAGTTCATCGCCGCCCGCACGGAGGACTTTGAGGCCTACATGGAGTCGCTGGAACCCTTCACGCCGGAATGGGCGGAGGCGATCAGCGGCGTGCCCGCCGAGGACATCCGCAAGGCGGCGCGCATGTATGCCACGGCGGAGCGGGCGGCCTTCTACTGGGGCATGGGCATCAGCCAGAGCACCCACGGTACAGACAACGCCCTGGCGCTCACCAATCTGGCCCTGCTCACCGGGCACATTGGCAGGCCGGGCACCGGCCTCAACCCCCTGCGCGGCCAGAACAACGTGCAGGGCTGCTCGGATAGCGGCGGCCTGCCCAACGTCTACACCGCCTACCAGCGCGTGGACGACCCCCAGGTGCGGGCTAAATTTGAACAGGTCTGGCGCACCGCGCTGCCCCCGGAGCCGGGCCTGACCGTGACCGAGATGGTGGATGCCGCGCTGACGGGGGCCGTGCGGGCGATGGTCGTTATGGGGGAGAACCCGTTGATGAGCGAGCCGAATCTCTCCCACGCCCGCCACGCGCTGGAAGCGCTCGATTTCATCGTCTGCATCGACATCTTCATGAACGAGACCGGCGAGCTGGCGGACGTGATCCTGCCCTCGGCCAGTTTTGCCGAGAAGGAGGGTACCTTCACCAACAGCGACCGCCGTGTGCAGCGCGTGCGCCAGGCCTTGCCCCCGGTGGGGCAGTCGCGCCCGGACTGGCAGATCGTCTGCGACCTGGCGCGGCGTATGGAAAAGCTCCTGGGCGTGGCGCAGAGCGCAGGCTTCGACTACGCCGGGCCGGAGGCCATCTGGGAGGAGATGCGGCAGGTGACGCCGCCCTTCTACGGCATCACCTACGAGCGCCTGGAGCGGGAGGGCGGCGTGCACTGGCCGTGCCCCAGCCTGGACCACCCCGGCACGCCGTACCTGTTCGAGGACTCCTTCCCTCGCGGCAGGGGCAAATTCTGGGCGCTGGAGTACGGCACGGAGAGCGAGCTGCCCGACGAGGAGTACCCTTACCACCTCACCACCGGGCGCGTGCTCTTCCACTGGCATGGGGGGACGATGACCCGCCGCTCCCGGCTGGACCAGGCCTTCCCGGAGCCGATCCTGGAGATGCACCCCGACGATGCCCACGCGCTAGGGCTTGTCTCCGGCGACTGGGTGGAGGTTACCTCACGGCGGGGCAGCGTGGTCTGCCGGGTGATGGTGACCGGGCGCTCGCCAGCCGGGACGGTCTTCCTGCCGTTCCATTTTGTGGAGGCGGCGGCCAATCTGCTGACGCTGGACAGGGTGGACCCCCGCGCCAAGATTCCGGACTTCAAGATGGCAGCGGTGCGGCTGCGCAAGGTGGAGGCCCCCCCAGACCGCGAAGGCGCGGATATCCCGCTGGCCGAGCGCGGCGCGATCAAAGACCCGGTGCGGCACGTACACTGAGCGGGACGCGGCTGGCCGCCGGTGCAAGAGGCAAGCGTTGAGGCCGCAGATGTGCCCCGGTCGCCCTCAGAGGGGCAAGAGCCGGGGCATTGCGTCAGCGCAGGCTTTGGACGACCTGCTCTCCCCAGCCGGGGACCAGCGCAACCAGCACGATCAGGTCCACCAGCAAGGCCCAGATGCGAGAGCTGGGGTTGACCGTGTTCCACCAGGGCAGGATGACCACGATGGAGACTACGGAAGCCGCCACGGCCAGCCAGCGCCACCAGTCCTGACCGGCCAGCAGCCCCAGGCCTGCCCCTGCAAACCCGATGAGAGCCACCAGCCAGAGCAGGCCAAAGGCCCGCCCGACTGGCCCCTGGACGCTGACATCTTGAGAGAACGCCCACGGGCTGTCGGTGAAGCCCATTGGCACGTCGGTCCAGGCGGCCAGGAAGCCCATGACATGGCCGATGCCGTGGGCAATGATCACCACGGCAACGATGTATTTGAGAGCCGTTTCCATGATGGTTTTCTCCGCTTTATTATTCAGATATCGTTGCTATCATACTACGAAAACGCTGATGAGGCGGGTTGGATGAGTCGGACGGTGGTGATCTACGACGGGCTATGCGGCCTGTGCACGTCTTCGGTGCGCACCCTCCGGCGGCTGGACTGGCTGGGCCGCCTGGAATATCTCGACGCGCAGGAGTGGGAGGCCGTCCACGCCCGCTACCCGCAGCTCGACGCCGGGGCTGTCCTTGGCGCGATCCATGTGATCCCGCCGGACGGGCGCGTCCTGGTGGGCTATGCGGGCGTGCGCCATCTGGTCCGTCACCTGCCGCTTGTGGCCTGGCTCTACCCGCTGCTGTTTCTCCCCGGCATCACCTGGCTCGGCCCCCGAGTCTACAGATGGGTGGCCAGCCACCGCCACCTCTTCAACCGGATTTTTGGCTTTCCGCCTGTGTGTGAGGGGGGGACCTGCCGAGTGCACGGGGGCGAATAAGCAGCCCGGCGGATGCACGCGCCAGACGCCTGCCTTTTCCGCAGGCCGGCGCGCCAGTGATGGCCCAGGGGGCCGGGAGCCTGGTTGCTGGGATGCGTCAAGGGGGCTAATGCCATTCCCAGACCGGCTCTCCGTTGAGGATGCGGCGTATCTGGTCGGGGAAGCGGTCGGGGTCCAGCGGCTTGCCCAGGAAGCCGTCGAAGCCTGCCACGCGGGCTTTGAGCATTTGCTCCTCACTGGCCTCGGCGGTGACGGCCACAACCAGCGTGTCCTTCAGCCGCTCATGAGAGCGGATTTTCTGCAATGCCTGGTAGCCGTCTTCGTAGGGCAGGCGGATGTCCATGAGCACCAGATCGACGCGCGACAACGTGTCCGCAAACTGCACGACCTGCCAGCCGCTGGTCTTCCACTCACAATGTTGCACGCCCATGAACGCCAGCATCCGGGCGATGAGCACGAAATTGGGAACGTTGTCTTCCACGACGAGGATATGGGCTTCGGTTGGGTCAACGGGCTGATGGGTTGCTGTGCTCATTGACGGAAGACTCCTCGTCCTGAAACGTTGAAAGGATCGGGTTGGTAAAGAAAGCGCCATTGGGCGCAGGCCTGGCCACGCTGTAAGCTGTTCACGCCTGCTGGACAATAGTTTAACTGGAAAATTTAGATTCCACAAAGTATGCATATGCAGCGGTTCCATGCCTCCTTTATGGGGTTTGCTGGGGGCTGCTTCAGCCTGAGCCAGGCAGGTAAGAAAGAGGCCGTGGGGCGCGTCCTGCATGTTGAGGATAAAGCTGGTACGAAATTTCGCAAATTCCTTGCCTTTTGTCCGGGACCGTGCTATGCTACGCGCTATGAGACAGGCGATGACCTTCCTCCTTACCATAACCGGGACCGTCTGCATGTGTATCTGTATGGCGGGTGTTTCGGCATGCCCGGAACCGGGAAGGTGAGCGCTTGTTGGGCGTTGTAGCCCTGCCAGTGCAGTTACCAGAGCCGACCGGGCGGGTCGGCTTTTTTGTTGCGGTGAAGCGGAGGGGGCATGGCTGTTATCCTGCCGCGCGCGTTGCAGGCGCGCATCCACGACCAGTTGCGTGCGACCTACCCCAACGAGGGCGGTGGCTTCCTTTTGGGTCACAGCCACGGCAATGGGCTGGTGACGGTGGCCGACGTGCAGCCTGTGGAGAATGTGTTTGAGAGCGAGGAGCAGCACCACCGCTACGCCATGACGCCAGCCGACTGGGTCCGTATGGAGGACGAAGCGGAGGCGCGGGGGCTGCAACTGGTGGGGTACTACCACAGCCATCCCGATCACCCGGCGGTTCCTTCCGAGTATGACCGGGCGCACGCCTGGCCGAACTTTCTGTATCTCATCGTCAGCGTGCGGGGCGGCCAGGCGGTGGAGACGCGCGCCTGGCGGCTGGCGGAGGATAGAGCCGCCTTTGATGTACTGGCGTTACAGGTTTTGTAAGACCCGTGCTCCTGGGCCGTTCTGGGAGCAGGCACTGTTGCACCTCGTTGCATGCGACGTGAGAAAGGAAGCGTGGCCCCATGGCACTTGTCAAGATTCCCACCCCGCTGCGGCAGTACGCTGGCAACCAGGCTGAAGTCTCTGTCAGCGGCTCCACGGTTGGCGAGGCCCTGGAAGACCTGGCCGCACAGTACCCGGACCTGCGCCCGCACCTTTACGAGGGCGACTCGTTGCGGAACTTCGTCAACGTCTTCCTGGGGGAGGAGGACATTCGCTTTCTACAGGAACTGGATACGCCGATTGACGCGGATGCCAGGCTGCGCATCGTCCCGGCCATCGCCGGGGGGAGGGCTGCCGGGCACCTGGACCCACTGTGACCTTGCGCCTTAGACTTGAGGAGCACGTCCAATGACCGCCGAACGCAGCGTTGACCACAGCGCGATACGAACCAACCAGGCTTTCATCATTGCTTTGCTGGGGCTGGCCTTCGTCCTCAACACCCCGCTGCTGGTGGCCTTTGTCTCCGCCGTGATGGTGATCGGGACGATCTGGCCGCAGGCCGGGCTATTCAAGCGCATCTATCAGCATGTGCTCAGGCCTGCCGGCCTCGTCAGGCCGAACGTGATCCCGGACAATCCGGAGCCGCATCTCTTTGCGCAGGGTCTGGGCGGCATTTTCACCGCGCTGAGCTTCTTGGCCTTGCTGGCCGGCGCGCCTGTCGTTGGTTGGGCTTTGGCCTGGCTGGTGATCATCCTGGCCGGGCTGAATCTGTTCGCGGGGTGGTGCGCCGGGTGCACGGTCTACTACTGGCTCAACCGGCTGGGGGTCCCCGGTTTTGACCACCGACCCCTGGAGGGCAGACGCTAGATGGATCGCCTGTTGTTCCTGACCCTGGGCGTCGCGTTGATCGTGCTCGGTTATAATGCGCTGCGCCGCTGGCAGGTGCGCCGCCTGGGCCGCCTGGCCGCCCAGGACCCGCTGCTGGCATCCCTGCGGCCCGGCATCCCGGCCATCGTCTATTTCACCTCGCCCGCCTGTGCTCCGTGCATCACCCAGCAGAAGCCGGCCCTGTCCAGCCTGCAGGCCGACCTGGGCGATGCCGTTCAGGTGGTGGAGGTGGATGCGCTGCAACATCCTGAGACGGCGGACCGCTGGGGCGTGCTCAGCGTGCCGACCACCTTTGTCCTGGACCGCCAGGGCAGGCCCCGCGAAGTCAACTACGGCGTGGCAGGCGCGGATAAGCTCCGGCAGCAGTTGCAGCGCGTATAAGCAGCCTGTCAATTCTGGGAGAGTTTGTCTCATGGCAGTAACAGCGATAGAACGCATCGAACCGACAGCAGTCACCCTGAGCCATGAAGAGATCCGGCGCTACAGCCGCCATCTCATCCTGCCGGAAGTCGGTGTGGAGGGCCAGAAGAAGCTCAAGGCGGCCAGCGTGTTGCTGATCGGCACGGGGGGGCTGGGCAGTCCGCTGGGCCTCTACCTGGCGGCGGCAGGCGTGGGGCGCATTGGCCTGGTTGATTACGACGTGGTGGACGAGAGCAACTTGCAACGCCAGGTCATCCACGGCACCAGGGATGTGGGCCGCTCCAAGCTGGACTCAGCGGAGGAGACGCTGGCCGATATCAACCCCTTCATCACCATCGAGAAGCACAACGTCCCGCTGACCAGTGACAACGCCCTGGACATCCTGGCCGATTACGACGTGATCATCGACGGCACGGACAACTTTCCCACGCGCTACCTGGTCAACGACGCCTGTGTGCTGCTGGGCAAGCCCAACGTCTACGGCAGCGTTTTCCGCTTCGAGGGGCAGGTCAGCGTCTTCTACGCCAAAGAAGGCCCCTGCTACCGCTGCCTGTTCCCGGTTCCGCCGCCGCCGGGGCTGGTCCCAAGCTGCGCGGATGGCGGCGTGTTGGGAATCCTGCCCGGCACCATCGGCACGTTGCAGGCCACGGAGGCCATCAAGCTGATCGTCGGCTTCGGCGAGCCGCTAATCGGGCGTTTGCTGCTCTATGACGCCAGCAGCATGACCTTCGATACGATCAAGCTGCGCAAGAACCCGCAGTGTCCGGTGTGCGGCGAGAACCCCACCGTCACCGAGCTGATCGATTACGAAGCCTTCTGCGGCGTCCCGGCGCATGACCACAGCACCTATGTGGAAGGTGGCGGGCCTGTCCGCTCCATGACGGTGGATGAGCTGAAGGCGCGGCTGGACGCGGGCGACGATGCCCTGCTCATCCTGGATGTGCGCGAGCCGATGGAGTGGCAGATCAGTGTCATCGAAGGGTCGCTGCGCATCCCCAAGGACCGGGTGCTCGCCCATCTGGACGAGCTGCCGCGTGACCGGGATATTGTGGTGCACTGCCGGACCGGCCCGCGCTCCATCGAGGTCATCCGCAGGCTGCAAGAAAGGGGTTACACCCGTCTCTACAACCTGGCGGGTGGGATCAATGCCTGGGCGCGTCGCGTCGATCCCTCGTTGCCAGTGTACTGAAGTTCCAGAGGTCCGTTTGCCAACGCCGGGCAGCCGTCCGGCGTTTTTTATTCCTCCAGCGGCCCCAACATCTGACGACTGTCGCCCGCAAAGCTGCCCTTTTGCCATTAGTGCTTTAGGGGCAAGGCGTGTTATTTTTGTGGCAGGTGGCGCGCGGCGGGGGTTCGCGGTGCGGTTGCGCGTGCCCTCAACACGGAGCGATGATCGCGTATGACCCGGAACACGAAAACCAAGTATCTTTCCGCCGAGGAAGCCGTTCGGTACGTCAAGTCAGGCGACCGCGTCTTCATGACCGGCAACTGCTCGGTGCCGCAAAAGCTGCTGGCGGCCCTGGTGGAGCGCGCCCTGTCCCTGCACGACGTGGAGCTGGTGCAATTGCTGGCGCTGAGCGAGGTGGGTTATGTAGACCCATCGCTATCCGGCCACCTGCGCGTCAACGCCATGTTCATTAGCGAGAACGTGCGCGCAGCAGTCAACGAGGGTCGGGCGGATTTCACGCCGATTTTGCTTTCTGACGTGCCCCGTCTCTTCCGCCGACGCGATAAGTTCCCGCTCAACGTCGCACTGGTGCACCTCAGCCCGCCGGACATGCACGGCTTCTGCTCTTTTGGTGTGGAGGTGGGCATCACCAAGACCGCCGCCGAAATGGCCGACATCATCATCGCCGAGGTCAACCCCCAGATGCCCCGCGCCCTGGGCGACAGCGTGATCCACATTAACGATGTCGATATCGTGGTCGAGGTGGATTACAAGCTGCCGGAAATCCACATGACGGAGGCCAACGCGCTTCAGCAGGCCATCGCCCGCCACATCGTCGAGCTGATCCCGGACGGCGCCACCCTGCAAACCGGCATCGGCGCAGTGCCAGACGCCGTGCTCCGCTTGCTGACCAACCACCGCGACCTGGGCATCCACACCGAGCTGTTCTCCGATGGAGTCATTGACCTGGTCCAGCGCGGCGTGATCAATTGCCGGGCCAAGACGCTGCATCCGGGCAAGATCATCGCCGGGTTCGTGCTGGGCACACAGCGCCTTTACGATTTCATCCACGACAACCCGATCTGTGAGTTCCATCCCACGGAGTACGTCAACAACCCTTACGTCATCAGCCAGAACGACCGCATGGTGGCCATCAACAGCGCGCTGGAGGTGGACCTGACCGGCCAGGTCTGCGCCGACAGCATCGGCCACTATTTCTACAGCGGCGTGGGCGGCCAGCTAGACTTCATTCGCGGCGCGGGCAAGTCCGATGGCGGCGTTCCCATCATCGCGCTGCCCTCGACGGCCAAGGGGATCACGGTCAGCCGCATTGTGCCGGAGCTGAAGCCGGGCGCGGGGGTCACGACCACCCGCAACGATGTGCACTACGTGGTGACGGAGTACGGCGCGGCGGACCTCTTCGGCGCGACGATCCAGCAGCGGGTCAGGCGCCTGATCAACATTGCGCATCCCAACTTCCGTGAGGAGCTGGCCCGCATCGCTTACGAGCGTTACCACGTCATGGTCTGACTCTGCGCCGGGGTCGCCTGCGCGCCGGCGGCAGCAAGGCGGTTTCGCTGAGGGTGGTTCGGCAGTGGGGGCAGGTCCAGAGCGCGATGGTGGGCGGCATGCTGTGCGCAGCGGCCACCGCAGGCGGCCAGCGCTGGTCGCCGTTGTGCTGGAACTGGCCGACCCGGCGGCAGGTGGGGCAGGTGGCCCATTTGGTGCGCTGCATGGCGTGGCTCCTTGTGCGCCTGATACATGGCTCTACTTTAGCCAGTTCGTCGCCGTTTGCCGGACGCCCGGTCAACCATTCCCGGACGCCCCCGCTACGGCTGGCCTCCGCTGGTAATCAGACGCCGGTCCGGCGGCTTCTGTTCCCGGTAGCGTGTTGGTTTGGGCCGGTGCTATAATCCGCAGCATGAACACCAAAGGACAGCCTCTCTCCCTGACCGTGCTGATCGCTGTGGTGAGCCTGCTGGGTCTGGCAGCCTGCGAGCCGCTGGTCCCCACACCGACCCCTCAGATCATCGTGATCACCGCAACCCCTACCGTCGGCCCCACCGTGACCCCCACGCCGACCCTGACTCCCACGCCGAACGTGACCTCCACCCCCACGCCATCCCCCGCGCCCACGACCTCGGCGTGCGGGGAGACGGAGGGCCAGGTCATCGTCTTCGACACGTTCCAGAGCGAGGTCGCCGGGCGCAACATCCCCTACCGCGTGTATGTGCCGCCCTGCTACTTCCAGTCCCAGCGACGTTATCCGGTTGTTTACCTGTTGCACGGGGCCAGCAACGATGACACGCACTGGGAGGACCTAGGCGTGGTGGAGACGCTGGATCGCGGCCTCGACCTGCGCCTCTATCCGCCCATGCTGCTGGTGATGCCCTACGGGGCGCAGTTGCTGCCCAACAGCGACTTTCCGCCCGATCCTTCCATGGAGACCTTTCTGCTGGAGGAGCTGGTCCCGCGCGTCGAGCATGACTTCTGTGTGTGGGAAGACCGGGAGCACCGGGCCATCGGCGGCATCAGCCGGGGGGGGTTCTGGGCCTTGAGCATTGCCTTCCGCCATCCGGAGTTTTTCGGCGTGGTGGGCGCGCACAGCCCATCCCTGGATACCAACCAGACCCCGCCGGAGTTCAACCCGCTGGACCTGGCCCTGAACGCCCCTTTTCTGGACACGCTGCGCATCTACCTGGATAACGGCGCAAACGATCCGGTGCGTCCGGAGGTGGAGCTTCTGAGCAACCGCCTGGTGCAGCGCCAGGTTCCGCACGAGTACGTGATCAACCCGCTGGGCGAGCATGTGGACGCCTACTGGGAGTCGCACATGGCCGACTATCTGGCCTTCTATGGCGGCACGGCGGAGGGCGGCTGGCCGCGTGACATGAGCCAGTTGCCCAGTTGTCTGGAGCCAAGCCCCTGAGCGTGGCCGTCGCCTGCCCGCTTCAGGGGCCAGTCGGCGCTTTGCGGCCTCTCTGCCAGGGCACGAACATCTCTAGGTAGCAGGATTCCTGTTACAATCGGACACCAGCGCGCTTTGGGGGGCAGTTCTGGTTGGATTCGCAAGGAGAGCAGTTTGATGAAGAACTTATTTCGTTTGAGCCTGCTGGCGGCGCTGGTGGCTGCGGCCCTGGGTGGGATGACCACCGTCCGGGCGCAGGGTGGGCTGCCTGTGGCGACCGTGGTCTGTGACCAATATTTGCGCAGCCAGCCCAGCGAAACCGCCACCCCGCTGGACGTTCTGCGGCCCGACGAGCCGATGATGCTGATCACCGGGCGGGACGCAACGGGGACCTGGCTGGTGGTGCTGCGCCAGAACGGCCAGGCCGGCTGGGTGATGCATACCAACTGTATCCGCATCCAGGGTGACAAGAACAATGCCCCCCTCACCGCTCCGCTGACCTACAGCGGCCCACCCGTCGTCACTATTGGCTGCACCCAGTACGTGCACAGCGTCCCAAACATCGATTCGCCCCGGCTGCTCATCCTTTATCCGGGTGACGGCGTGCTGGAAGTCCTGGGCCGCGACCGCATTGGCGAGTGGCTGCTGGTGCGACGCGCCGACGGCGAGATGGGGTGGGTGGTCGATACGCAGTGCATCCGCGTGGAGGGGGATGTCTTCGACGCGCCGGTTACGGTTGGCGTGGAGATGCCTGTGCCCAGGCCGGATGGGTCGCTGCCGCCCATACCCGAATCCCTGCCCGCCGCCACCATCGGCTGCACGCAGTATATCCGCAGCGCCCCGCGCCCTGACTCCGCCCGTCTGGCGATCCTGTATCCTGATGATGGCATCCTGGAGATTCTGGGCCGCGACCGCGCGGGGGAATGGCTGCTGATCCAGGCGGAAGACGGTCGAATGGGGTGGGTGGTGGATACCCAGTGCATCGTGGTGCAGGGCAACGTCTTCGACGCGCCGATATCCACAGACGTTGAGATGCCCATACCGGGCGTGACCGAGGCAGTGCCGCCCGCAGAGCTTGAGGCCGCTGGAGTTGAAGCCACCGAGCAGCCCGCCCCGGTGCCGCTGCCCAACGTGACCATTGGCTGCACGCAGTACGTGCGCAGCGCTGCCGACGACGACTCCGCCCGGCTGATGATCCTCTACCCCTGGGATGGTGTGCTGGAGATTCTGGCGCGCGACCGCGTGGGGGAGTGGCTGCTGGTGCGGCGCGCGGACGGCGCGATGGGCTGGGTGGTCAACACGCAGTGCGTGGTGGTGCACGGCAACGTCTTTGACGCGCCGCTGGATACCAGTGTGGTGATGCCTGTACCCGGCGTTTCTGAGGGCAGCCTGGGCGCTTTTGCCGCCGAGGCAGTCCCCACGGATGAGCCGGCTGCGCCACCGGTCGAGGTGCCGCTGCCCAACGTGCGCATCGCCTGCGCGCAGTACGTGCGCAGCGCCGCCGACAACAGCTCCGCCCGGCTGGCGATTCTCTATCCTGGCGGCGGCTTGCTGGAGATTCTGGCGCGCGACCGCGCAGCGGCATGGCTGCTGGTCCGCCGCCCCGCTGATGGGTTGATGGGCTGGGTGGTCAACACGCAGTGTGTGGTGGTCAACGGGAACGTGTTCGATGCGCCGCTGGATACCAGCGTGGTGATGCCCGTCCCCACGCCTGTGCCGGAGGAGCCTTTGCCCTTCCCCGGCGCAACGCCGCCTCCCGGCTGGCCTCCCCAGCAATAGGCCTGTGATCCTCCGCCCGGTTCTGCCCTGAACCGGGCGGTTTGCTTCTGTCCCTGCGCGGCCTGATGGAAGATGCAGGCGCAGCCTCGCCGCCAGGATGGCCAGGCGCTCCTTTGTCCTTTGCCTGCTGTGTCTGCTGCTGGCTGGCCGCGCCTGCCCGCGCCCTCCAAGTCCCTGTGTGGTCGCAGCAGCGCGGTTTGGGCGCTTCTGGGTGGCGGGCGGCGGAATAAAATCACTATACTGAAGCAGCGAGAATTCAAAGTAGGAGTCGGTGGCCTTTGCGCTGAGGGCAACGTACCAGCATCGAGGAGAAGGATCATGCGCGGCGCTTACTGGTGGATAGTCGTTCTGTTTGCGGTGGTGGTTTTACCCGGCGGTCTGGCCGCCGAGGCGCAGGGCAGCCCCACTGGGCGCAATGTCTCCAACCTGAACGTGCGCAGCGGCCCCGGCCTGGAATACCCGGTCATGACCACCATCCCGAGGGGCGCGTCTTTTCTGGTGACGGGTCGCAACCCGGTTGGCAATTGGGTGCTGATCACGCTCGATGCCCATGAGACGCGCGGCTGGGTTGCTTCCCGTTACGTGGTGTGGGAGGATGATGTGCCGCTGGCTGCGCTGCCGGTGGTGGACCCCGTCCTCGACGCGCCTGTTCCCCAGGTTTCTCCTCCGCAGGACGAAGGGACGCTCCTGGAGACGCTGGCCGCCGTCCCCCTGGTCTCCGGTATTGGGGAGCACACGCGGGCGATGTACGCGACCGGGCAGGGGGTCGGCAACCGCCCGCACGTGCTGGCCAGGGTGGGCGACTGCAACTCAGAATCCTACGCCTTCCTCGCGCCGCTGGATGTGGGCAACTATGACTTAGGTCCCTATGCCCATTTACAGGATACCGTCTCCTTCTTTGCCGGGTCTTTCGCACGGCAGAGCGTCGCCGCCCGCACCGGTTTCAGCGCCCTATCCGTGCTGGATGCCCTGTGGGCGGACCCGGAGCAGTGCCAGCCGGGGGAATCGCCGTTGTGGTGTGAATACCGGGCGATCCGTCCCGCCGTTGCCGTGATCATGTTCGGCACCAACGACGTGCACACCCTCACGCCGGAGCAGTATACTTCTGCCCTGCGTCGCATCCTGGACTTTTCGCTGCGTCGGGGCACCATTCCCCTGCTCAGTACGTTCACCGGCGATCCGGAGGACCCCCGCTGGCTAGCCGTGCTGCACTACAACGCGCTCACGATCAACCTGGCGCGTGAGTACGATGTCCCGCTGATGAACTTCTGGCTGGCGGCGCGGGAACTGCCCAACGGCGGCATGGCCGCTGATGGCATTCACCTGTCCTACAGCGGCAGCCCGCGTGTCTCGTTCAGGGGGGAGGAGACACAATGGGGGTTCAGCGCGCGGAATCTGCTGACTCTGCAAGCGCTGGATGAGCTGCGGCGTGTCGTGCTCTCTCCCGGCTAACTGCTGTCTGTGAGGTGGGCCAGCAGGTCAGCCATGTCTGCGAAGACGTAATCCGGCTGGTACGGGCTGCCTGCCAGGTCTTCCCGCCGGGTTTCCCCGCTAAGGACGAGCGCCGTGCGAATCGGGGTGTTCTGGCCCATGGCGATGTCCGTGTAGAGTCGGTCCCCCACCATGCACAGGTCTGCCAGCGGCAGGCCGAGGCGCGCCGCAGCCAGGTCCAGGATGTGGCGGTTGGGCTTGCCGATCACGACATCTGCTTTGCGCCCAGTGGAGGCTTCCACGAAGGCCATGATGGCCCCGATGTCTGGAATGAAGCCACCTGCCACCGGACAGTTGCGGTCCGGGTGGGTGGCGATATAGGGCAGGCCGCGTCGTACCAGGTTGCACAGGCGCGTCAGCTTGGCGTAGTCGATGGTCGTATCGAAGCCGAGCACCACATACGCCGGATTGTCCATATCGAGGGTAAAGCCGTAGCTCCGGAACTCCTGCTCCAGCTCCGGCGTGCCAAAAACCGCCACCCGCGCGCCAGGGGCCAGGCCCTGCAGGTAGCGGGCCGTGGCCTCCCCTGAGGTCAGGATTTGCTCCGGCGGCAGCGTGATGCCCAGGCGGGCGAACTTCTGCGCGTAGGCCTCGCGGTTTTTGGAGGAGTTGTTGGTGAGCAGTTGGACCGCTATCCCCGCCGCCTTTGTGTAGTCCAGGAAGGCTTTGGCTCCCGGCAGCAAGTGGTCCCCCAGGTAGAGCGTGCCATCCATATCCAGCAGAAAACCACGGACGGCTTTGAGCGAGGGGATGACCACCGCGCTGTCAGCTTTCGTCGGTGGTGGATAGCCCGGCCATCAGGCTCCGTTGCAGAACCAGCAGCACGACCAGCGGCGGGACGATTGCGGTGACCGTCCCGGCCATCAGCACGCCCCAGGGAATCACGGAGTCGGTGGCGATGAGCAGCTTGATGCCGATCTGTACCTGGCGAGTCTCAGGCGAGTTGGCGACCAGGATGGGCCACAGATATTGATTCCACATATAGATGAACTCGATGAGGAACAGCGCGCCGATGTTGGTCCGTGAGACGGGGATCAGGATGCTGAAGAGGAAGCGCAGCGGTCCTGCGCCATCCACGCGGGCGGCGTCGGCCAGGTCGCGCGGCACGGTGCGGTAGAACTGCTGGAAGAGCAGCACGCCGGTGGCGCTGGCGAGGAACGGAACGGTCAGGCCCTGGTAGGTGTCGATCCAGCCCAGGTCGGTGAGCAACTGGTAGGTGGGCACGATACGCACGGGCAGGGGGAGCAGGTGGGTCAGCATGATCAAACCCAAGAGCAGTCCGCCGGCCCATACCTTGAAATAGACCAGGGCAAAGGCCCCCGTGATGCTCAGGAAAATTTTGCCGAAACCGACGATGAGGGCCACGATGAGCGTGTTGAGCATCAGCCGCCAGAGGTCGGCGCGCTGCCATGCCGTGCGGTAGTTCTCCAGGATGGCCGTGCCAGGGGTCAGGTTGCCAATCTGATAGTACTCGCTGGAACTTTGGGTGCTCAGGATCACCGCATAGACCAGCGGGAATACCACGATCAGCACGCCCAGAATCATCAGGCCATGCATGACCGCCGGGTAGAGCACTTTGCGGCGGACGGCCTGGAAAGTTGCCTCCTGGAGCGCGGTTCTGCTTGCCAGGGTAGTGCTGCTCATTGGTAAAAGGTCCTCCGGCCCACGGTGCGGAACTGAATGATGGTAAGGGTCGCTACCATGATCAGCAGCAGTACGGACTGAGCCGAAGCCGAGCCGATGAGGTTGACGTTCTTGAAGCCGTCGTTATAGAGCTTGTAGATCAGCATGTAAGTGGCGCGCCCCGGCCCGCCCCGTGTGGTGATGTCGATCAGGCCAAAGGTCTGAAAAGCGGCATAAAGCGTGTTCATGATGAGCAGGAAGAGTGTGGTCGGCATCAGCAGGGGAAAGACCATCCGCCAGAAACGCACCCAGGCGTTGGCGCCATCCAGAGAAGCCGCCTCGATTACCTCGGCGGGGATGTTCTTCAGCCCGGCGATGAAAAACACGACGTTGTAGCCCAGCATCTTCCAGGTTCCCGCAATGCAGATGAAGAGCAGGGCGTGCGTGCTGTTGTTGAGCCGGTCGAATTCAATGCCCGCGTTCCCCAGCCAGTGGGCCAGGATGCCGATGACCGGGTCGGTGAGCAAAGCCCAGATGATGCCTGCGATGGCGGGGGAGAGCGCATAGGGCCAGATCAACAGGGTGCGGTAGACGCCAAAACCCCGGATCGGCTGGCTGGCCCCCACGGCCAGCAGCAGGCTGAGGCTCAGACCCACGACTACCACGAAGGCGATAAAGATGGCCGTGGTGCCAAGCGAGTTGAGGTATTCCGAAGCAGTGAACAGCCGCTCAAAATTCTCCAGGCCCACGTACAGGCGTCGCCCGCTGAGCGCGTTGACGCGGTAGAAGCTCAGCTCCAGGCTTTGCAGAGCCGGAATGATGAAGAAGACGATGACCAGGATGAGGCTTGGGGCCAGCAGCACATAGGGAAGGATGCGGTTGGGAAAGACGGGACTCTGCGTTTCTTCCATCAGGCAGTTCACCTTCCAGAGAACTATCCCCAGGGATTATAACATGGCCTGGCGCGGAGGAATGTCCGCGCCAGGCATGTTTCTGCGTTGCAGGCTTATTGCAGCACAACGCCGGAGCCGGTGTTATTCCTCGCCATAGAGGCTGGCGTAGTCCTCCAGAATCTGGTTGGCCGCCTCGGTGGCTTCGGTCAGCGCCTGCTCCGGATCAACGCCGTTCACGATGACTTCCTCGAAGGCGGCGTCCTCTATGTCGCGAATGGTGACGAAGTCACCCAGCAGAGCGCCGCGCGCGGCGGGGGTGTCCTGCCCGCTCAGAATCTGGTCGAAGGCGGTCAGGAAGTTGGGGTTCTCCTCGAACCAGCCTGCCTCCTCCAGGGCATCCACGGCGGATTTGGTAGCTGGGAAGTACCCCGTGCCCTGGTGCCAGGTGATGGCCTGCTCGTCCTCCGAGAGGAACTCGAAGAAGCGCCACACGGCGTTATATTCTTCCTCAGAGTGCCCGGCCATCGTCCACAGGCAGCCGCCGCCGACCACGTTGTTGCCCTGGCGTCCATATTCCTCGATGACCGGCAGGAAGGCCGTGCCCAAATTGAACTCAACATTATTCTGGATGCCACCCAGGCTGGACGTGCTCTGGATCAGCATGGCTATCTCGCCAGCGATGAACGGATCGTTGGCCTGGTACTCGCGCCCGCCATAGGCCAGGATGCCCGCCTCGGACCAGCGCAGCCACTCGGTCATCACCTCGACGCCGAATTCGCTGTTGAAGTAGACTTCTGTGGCCAGCCCTTCGCGCCCGTTCTCATTGTTGGCGATGAACTGGTTGTGGATGGCGAACATCTGCTCGAAGATCCAGGCCGGCCAGCCAAAGGCGATGACTCCTTCTTCCACCACACCTGCCTCCAGAAGCTGCTGCCCCACCTCGTACAGCTCGTCAAAGGTGGTGGGCGGCGCTTCGGGGTCCAGGCCGGCTTCTTCAAAGAGGTCCTTGTTGTAGTAAAGCATAGCGGTGGAGCTGTTAAAGGGCATGCACCAGAGCTGATCGTCCACGGAGTAGTAGTTAAGGATAGGCTCGACGAAGATGGTAGGGTCAAGCTGACCGCCGCTGACCTCCATCACCGGTACAATCGCCCCTGAGTCGAGCATGGTGCGCGTCCCGACTTCATAAACCTGGACGATGTGGGGCGCTTCACCAGCGCGATAGGCGGCGATGGCTGCCGTCAGGGTCTCGGCGTAGCTGCCTTTGAACTCGGCGATCACCTGAACGTCCGGGTTGGCCTCGTTGAAGCGATTGACCAGTTCGTCAACGACTCCGGCGCGGCTGCCGCTCATGGCATGCCAGAAGGTAATCTCCATTGGGCCTTCCTGAGCTGTCGTGGGTCCAGGTAAGAGCGTCAACGCCAAAAACAAAATGAGTAGAAAGGCAGCACTCTTCTTCAGCATTTGAACCTCCTTGTGTAAGTGTTTAGTGAACGGCGCGGCAGTTGTGGCGGGGTACATCCTGCCCAGTCAGGAGCACCCCGTGCGGAGTGTGGCAGGTAACGAAGAACCACATTTCCCATTATATGTTAAGTTAAGATGAAATTCAAAATCTTTTTTTAAAGTTGGGCTAGTGTTGGTGAGAGAGGGGTTCTGCTTCGCTGGTTTTTTGCCCAAAACGACCTTGACACTTTCCCCTGCCTGCGCTAGACTATAAAATACCTGTTGAGGGAGAAGCGAATTCTTGACAAACACAAGCACAATCACCTGACACAGCGATTGCGCATAACGTAAGGGTATGGAGGTAGACAGCCCGGCGTTATGTCGGGCTGTTGTCGTGAAGGGGGTTGGTGGTCGGCGGCTGGGGTGGACGGGAGTGCACCGCAGCGGCGGGTCACGGACCCGGGGCACCTTAACAAGTGAATAGGAAGAGAACTTCAATTTCTCCGTATCACACGCAGGGCAAAGCTACTAAGGGCATACGGTGGATGCCTTGGCGTCAAGGGCCGAAGAAGGGCGTGGTACACTGCGAAAAGCCTCGGCGAGGTGTGTGCAACCGTTGAGCCGGGGATACCCGAATGGGGAAACCCGCGTGGGGGCAAGCCCACGCATCCTCTGCCGAACCCATAGGCAGGGGAGGGGAACCCGGGGAACTGAAACATCTTAGTACCCGGAGGAAGAGAGAGGATTCCGCGAGTAGTGGCGAGCGAAAGCGGAGCAGCCCAAACCGGCGGACTGCGGTCCGGCGGGGTTGGAGGACCCGGCGGGAGGGTCTGGAGGGCTAGCCGAAGCGTGCTGGAAAGCCGCACCAGAGGGGGTGAGAGTCCCGTAGGCGAAAGCGCGACAGGCCTGGCCGGAGTTCCTGAGTACCACGGGGCACGCTAATCCTGTGGGAAGCAGGGGGGTCCACCCTCCAAGGCTAAATACCCTTGGCGACCGATAGTGAACCAGTACCGTGAGGGAAAGGTGAAAAGAACCCCGGCGAGGGGAGTGCAAGAGAACCTGAAACCGTGTGCCTACAAGCGGTCAGAGGGCCATAAGGGCCTGATGGCGTGCCTTTTGGAGAATGAGCCAGCGAGTTAATCTCTGTGGCGAGCCTAAGGGAGGGACACCCGGAGGCGCAGCGAAAGCGAGTCTGAAGCGGGCGTGGGCCTGAGGGTCCGGGTCGCAGGGATTAGACACGAAACCGGGTGAGCTACCCATGGCCAGGGTGAAGCGAAGCTAATCCTTCGTGGAGGCCCGAACCTTTCAACGTTGCAAAGTTGAGGGATGAGCTGTGGGTAGGGGTGATATGCCAAACGAACCCGGAGATAGCTTGTTCTCCCCGAAATAGCTTTAGGGCTAGCGTCGCGTGGTCAGTCGTGGAGGTAGAGCACTGGATGGGCTAGGGGCCGCGAGGTTACCAAACCTAACCAAACTCCGAATGCCACGACTCAGAGCGCGGCAGTTGGACGGCGGGAGATGAGTTTCGTCGTCGAGAGGGAAAGAGCCCAGACCCTCGGCTAAGGTCCTCCAGTGGGTGCTAAGTGGGAAACGAAGTGAGCGTGTTGAGACAGCCAGGAGGTTGGCTTAGAAGCAGCCACCCTTTAAAGAGTGCGTAATAGCTCACTGGTCAAACGCGCTTGCGCGGATAATGTAACGGGGCTCAAGCACCCCACCGAAGCCTGGGCCTGTCACCTTGGTGGCAGGAGTAGGGGAGCGTTCTGGCTGCGATGAAGGTCGACCGTAAGGACGGCTGGAGGGGCCAGAAGTGAGAATGCTGGCATGAGTAGCGAGAAATGCGTGAGAACCGCATTCGCCGAACGTCTCAGGTTTCCGACGGAAGGTCAGTCCGCGTCGGGTCAGGCGGGCCTTAGCCGAGGCCGCAAGGCGTAGGTGATGGACAGCCGGTTAATATTCCGGCCCCGCTGTGTGGAGCAGCGCGGGGACGCGGGGGGATAGCCCAGCCTGTTAGTGGATTCAGGTGGCAAGCGGGTAATGCCCGTGATGCCGGGCCTCCGGGCCAGAAGTGGGTGAGTCCTGCCGCCGAGAAAAGCCGTGGCTGTGTAGAAGCGCAGCGTCCGTACCGCAAACCGACACTGGTAGACGGGTAGAGCATACCAAGGCGAACGGGGGAACCCTCGTTAAGGAACTAGGCAAAATGGTCCCGTAACTTTGGGAGAAGGGACGCCCGGCGCGAGCCGGGCCGCAGAGAAGAGGCCCTGCCGACTGTTTAACAAAAGCACAGGTCTCTGCTAACGCGCAAGCGGAAGTATAGGGGCTGACGCCTGCCCAGTGCCGGAAGGTTAAGGGGAGGGGTTAGCCGTAAGGCGAAGCGCCGAACCGAAGCCCCGGTGAACGGCGGCCGTAACTATAACGGTCCTAAGGTAGCGAAATTCCTTGTCGGGTAAGTTCCGACCCGCACGAATGGC
>FWWM01001635.1_pt1 | contig 66655 bp, 56 predicted proteins | sample 2228351 | NCBI WGS metagenome assembly FWWM01 (sample SAMEA103939774, study PRJEB20133) | metagenome
CGACCGGATGTTCGCGAATATAACCATGTCCGCCCAGGATCTGAACAGCCCGATCGGTCACCATCATGGCCATATCCATAGCACCAGTGAAAGCCAGATAAGCCAGCCGATCCACCTCTAGGTTACTGTGGTCGAACATCCAGGCAGCTTCCCAGGTGAGCAGGCGGATCGCCTCGATCTCGGTTGCCATCTCAGCGAGCATGAATGCGATAGCCTGTTTTTGAGCGATCTTGACTCCGAAGGCTTCACGCTCCTTGGCATAGTCTCGCGAATACTCGAACGCAGCGCGAGAAAGCCCGACAGCAAGCGCCGCCGTGGCTATGCGCATTGATTGGATTATTGGCGCAAAATCATGCCCCGCATTTCCTCCAAGCCGATTTTCCTTCGGCACCCTCACATCTTTCAAATTGACTTTGTAAACCGGGAATGCGTGTATCCCCATCAGCAGCTGCTGATCGCCAATTTCAAACCCAGGCGTTCCGGCAGGTACAATGAAACCTTGAGTTTTGCCATCTAAGTGGGCATACACGATGAACGCCCGCGCATCCGGAGCGAAGGGGACGAATACCTTTTGTCCTCTGATCAAATACTCTGACCCTTTCTCAACGGCTTCGGTCGCAAGCTGATTGGGATCGAAATCGAAACGCGGCTCGATCAACGCCGCGCTATACGGCGCCCAATCTCCTCCGATCACCTTGGGGAGGTATTCTTCCTTCTGTTCGGCGGTGCCTGAGAACAAAATCGGTAGCGCAAAAAGTCCCGGTAACATGACGGCAAGAGCACCGGCAAGATCTCCCCAGGCAAGTTCTTCCGACGCAAGCACACCGGTCACGGCAGAATGTTCTCCAAAACCGCCGAACTCTTCCGGGATAGAAGCCTGTAAAACCCCTAACTCCCAGCCTTTTTCGACCAGGCTTTTGGGCAGCTGGCCGGTCTCATCGGCATCATGGGCTGCCGTACGTAAGTCATTCAGGGAAAACCGCTGAATAGCATCGACCAGCATCTTTTGTTCATCATCCGGTTCGAAAGAGTACATGTGGACCTCCTTAGCCCTTCAACAACCAAGTGGTGGAAAAAGTGATTAAACGCGCTGAAATATAAAGGGGAGTGCAGCACGAGCAGCTTCCAAATCTTTAATATTGACTATGCGCAGCATCCCGCGCTCATAGAGATATTCAATATGTGCCCCAGTCTCCTCGATCGCTAGAAGGGTGTTATAACCAGTCACCTCTCCAAACAACTTCCATGCTAAATCGGCGATTGTGTGTGGCTGCTCCAACAACCCCAAGAGCTTTTCCATCCTCACATGATGATGTTGCTTGATCTCATCGATCCTTGATCTCAAATCCCGAATTGGGCTGCGATGTCCACCCAACGTCAGGGTTACTCCATCAGACCAACTCTTCAGCAGATCCAGGGAATGCAAATAATGTTCTAGCCCTGTCCCAAGGGTAAGATGTTCCGGCGCCTGATGAGGTGTGATCCCATCGATGATATGATCTCCGCTGAAAAGGACATCGTGAAGGCGGATTACCACATGCCCGGCGCAATGCCCGGGGACATGCAGGAACTCGAACGGACCCAGCTTCATCCCTATGGATTCATAAGTGAAATTCACCGGTACCGACTGGAAAAGCTCCTTCGTAATCCGGTACAAAGACAGGATTTGCTCACACCGGACTTTGTCCACTCCAGCCTCGATCAGGAATTCTTCCAATTTCCTTGTGACTAAAGTCAGGCGTTCTTCATAGTGGGTCAGGACCCGACTGTCAAGCTCGTGGATTCCAATCGGGGCATCGCTGATGGTTCTCAGATGATTCAAGCCACCAAAATGATCGATATGTCCGTGGGTCAGGAGAACATGCGTCAGTTCATTCGCTTTGAATACCCCCCCCTTCTCCATCCTGCCAGCTGCCTCAAGCCCCTCCTCGAGCTGCTGACTGGCTTCCCCAAATCCGGAACCTGTATCAATGAGCACCCGATAATCGTCGAAAAAAACCAGGTAGACGTATGTCCACAATCCCGGAAATGCTAGCAGAGGAATTTGATAGATGCGGCCACCCTTGCTCGTCCGAAAAGAGTTAATTTCCGGTCGTGAGTTCAAAATCCAAATCCTTAATTTCTCAGGAGCAACCCTTTTAAGAACAGGTCAGCGAACTGATCGGCGATCTCTCCGGCAGTCAAAGCCCCATCTTTGCGATACCAGGTGACAGTCCAATTAGCGACACCCAGGATCGCCCTGGCTGACAGGGATTCGTCGAGGCAGTCGAAAACCCCTGCCTCTTTTCCTTCCCGGATCAGATCTCGCCAGATCTTTTCGAATCGGTCTCGATTGGGGATATGTAAATTTCGATATTCAGGGGCGAGAGACCGGTGCTCCAGGAGCATCACCGAAGCCAGCTCCTGGTATTCAGCCAAGGTCGTCAGGTATGCTTTGATCGCTGCCCGAAGGCGAGCTTCTGGACCGTCCTGTTGGCCAATTGCAGCGGTGACCTTTTCCGTAAGCAATTCCAGGGCATTATTCAGCAGATCGAACAGGATCTCCTGCTTGCTGGACACATGGTGATATAAACTGCCCTTTTGCAAGTTAACTGCCAGAGCGATATCCTGCATAGAAGCGCCATGATACCCTTTCTGGCTGAAGATCTGCGCTGCGGCGGCGAGAATCTGCTCTTTGGTCATCGAAATCTACCAAACGGTCGGTAGATTAAGAATACCATCTTTTTACGGATTGTCAAGCAATTTCATGTGCCAGACTGGCTTTTCAGGGAGATAGGAGCTTCATCGGATCGAAATGACGGTATACGCCGCTGGTCCTCCAGAGCTTGTAATTTTCCATCTCTTCGACACTTGCCCGTGTGTCATAGAAACGCATGCTTGTGAATACTGTCCCCGGTGGACCCAGACGCGTTTCCAGATGAAGATGAGGAATATCCGCATTTCCGCTCTTCCCCACTTCCCCCAGAAGCTGACAGGCACTGACCTGAGCCCCCAACCGAACCAGCGGCGGCTGGTTAAGATGCGCATAGAGGATATAAAGCGACTCATTCCCTTCGATGTTGATCGCGTCGCGCACGGGATCAGGAATGCTGTCAAAGGGTGTTTCAATGATGACCATATTCCCATAGGGATACAGGTCATCGATCACCGAAACAGCCATTCCAGGAAGAACCGCCTGGACCGGTTCTCACAACATCGAATCTCGATCCTGGTAATGATAATATCCAAAATCCACACCATGATGTCTTTCTTCGCGGCCGGGCGGAGGTGGGCTATATGGATCACTGATGATCGCGCGCAGCTCTTCGAGGGGATGCAAACGAAGCGGTGAGCATAATTCGATCTCCTGCGGCGTGGAAGGTGGGGTCACTGACGGAGAGTTCGGGGTATATCCTTCGACCGGATCTGCTGCTTCCACAAGTTGAGGAAGACGCGGCTGCTCAGTCAATTCGATTGACACCTCAGTCGGAATCATTGTCATTTGAGGGGTAATCACGACGGATGATCGACACGCGGTGAGCAAAACGAGGTAAGCCGCAGCGATCTTCAATGCAGCTCGCATGCTGAGGATTATAACGTAACTGTTGCCAGATACCGATTTACGCGCTATAATCTAGCCAGCCTCGGGGCGTGGCGCAGCCCGGCTAGCGCGCTTGCATGGGGTGCAAGAGGTCCCGGGTTCAAATCCCGGCGCCCCGACTGTTGACCGGAAGGATATCAGCTCCAGTGTTGATATCCTTTTTCGTTCAGAAATGGCAGGATGGGTGCTGGGAATCCATGGAGGTGCGCAAAAATGACTTGATCAACCCAGGGCCATAACCATTCCATCACCTACCCTCCAATGCCGAGCTTTTAAAATGCAAGAGATGGGCAAGCCAATCGGGTCGCCCACCCCTTGGACACTCGCACAGCGTCGATTCTATTAACGATGGACGGAATGTTTTGTTACATGAGCGACGTATATTTTGTATCGTCGCTTGATCTCTCGAGCCCCCTCAATTAGAATATCAGACCTATGAAGGAAAGTTTCTCACGCAGGGAATTTCTCAAGATCGGTGGATTATCCCTAGCGGCTCTGGCATTCTCGCCCTATTTTTACCGAGAAGGTGACCAGGATTACGGCAGGATCGTTCGCGTGGCGATCCATGAAGTTGATGTGCGCGCGGAACCGAACGACAGAGCTCAGATCGTCGGAAAACGCTACCGTGATCAGATCATCCAGGTCTATTACGAGCTGGAACCCCCCGACGCACCCCGATTCTATAACAAATTGTGGTACCGCATCTGGGGAGGGTACATCCACAGTGCATATCTCCAACCCGTTAAAATCATCTTCAACGAACCATTGGCAGAGATTCGCGAAGGCGGCATGCTGGGAGAAGTCACTGTACCCTATTCCCAATCTTACACTTATAACAGGTACGACGGCTGGCAGCTCGAATATCGCCTTTATTACGAGACAACGCACTGGATAACTGGTTTGGACGAAGGCCCAGATGGAAACCCCTGGTATCGGATCACCGATGAACTCCAGCCCTGGGATTATTGGGTGCCTGCCACGCACATTCGACCAATCACCGATGAAGAGCTCGAACCACTCTCCCCAGACGTCCCTCCACACCAGAAGCGCATCGAGGTCGATTTAACAAAACAAACCCTTTACGCTTTCGAGGGAGATCAGCAGGTTTTCGAAGCGCGCATATCTTCAGGTGTGCCGAGCAGCCGTCCGACGACCAACCAGATTCCGACCGAAACCCCCAAAGGCCGTTTCAACATCTACTCGAAGATGCCTTCAAAACACATGGGCGATGGACGGCTGATGAAAGGTGACCTGGACCTGGATGCATACGAACTCGTTGGAGTCCCATGGACGATATTCTTTCACCGTCTGGAGACCGGGTATGCCTTGCATGGAACCTATTGGCATAATAATTTCGGATATCCCATGAGCCATGGTTGCATTAATCTGCGCAACGCTGACGCGAAATGGCTTTTCCGTTGGACTGATCCAGTTAACTACCCCCCGGTCATCGAAAAAAACGGATATGGGACCCAGGTCCATATCTATTAAACGCCCTTGATGATGATTAATGCGGAAAAAAGAGAGTAAAGCAGGATGTCTCCCGATCTCACTCGCAGAGAGTTTATCTCCTTATGGGGGGTGGTACTGACCTCCTTTCTCGCACACCCCATACATAAATGGCTGCCACCCGAAGAACGGGGAGAATTTCTGGGAATCGGACGTATCACAAGGGATGTGATCGGATTATATGCTGAGCCTTCTTACGAAAGCATCCGTTTGCGCTGGATTCAGCGAGATCGCCTGGTTGGCATCGTCGATGAGGTAATATCAAAGCAAGGGCCAAAACATAATCCCCGCTGGTACAGGCTTGTTGGAGGCTATGCGCACAGTGCTTATATCCAGCGCGTAGAGCAGGCTTCGCTCAACCCCGTGCTGACCTCTCTCCCTTCGGATGGACAACTCGGAGAAGTGACAGTGCCTTTCGTTCAATCGATGAGATTCACCAGCTCATCCGACGGGTTTCCCCTTTACCGTCTGTATTTTGGCTCAACTTATTGGATCACAGGCCTGATCGAAGGTCCGGACGGTCAACCCTGGTACGAGCTCACCGATGATCGCCTCAGAATCGTTTACTGCGCACCTGCCACCGCGATTCGACCGATTTCAGCTGAGGAGATATCCCCTCTATCGACACAGATTCCACCGGAAGATAAAAGGATCGAGATATCCCTGCGAGAACAACGGCTGCGGGCATATGAGAGAGAGAATCTGGTGTTCGAGGCGCCAGTCTCGACAGGGGTTAAAAGTAGAAATCCTCCCCCGAACGGAATACCGACCGAGACCCCCGAAGGGAAGTTCCGGATTTCTGTCAAGATGCCTTCCCGGCATATGGGTAATGGGGAGCTGACCAGCGATCCGAATGCATACGAACTTCCCGGCGTCCCTTGGGTTTGCTTCTTCCATGCCACCGGCGTAGGACTTCATGGCACATACTGGCATGATAATTTCGGGACTCCGATGAGTCACGGCTGCGTCAACTTGCGCAATGAAGACGCCAAATGGCTCTACCGCTGGAGCACCCCCATCATCGAACATAATGAATGGTATACCCGCGGTTCGGGCACCCTGGTGCAGGTAGCCTGATTTCCTTTTCCTCTAAGGTTGTTTGACTTTTACCGGCACAGAGATCTCTCCAGCTTTCTCGAATGTCAAACGAAGTGTGAATTCCTCACCAGGAGTCAGATCATCGATTAAACCGATTAGCATCACATGATACCCACCAGGTGCCAGCTCGATCGATCCATCTGCCGGGATCTCGAGTGCGGAATGCATCTGCATATGCATGGTGTCACCAGAGCCCATCGTCGATTCGTGTATCTCCGATCTCTCGGCAACGTCCGTCTGTACGTGAATCAATGAGTCAGCCTGATGCGAGGGATTTCTCACCAGGAAATAAACCGCTGAAGAATCCCCCTTAAAACCTGGTCTTGCCCAAGCCTCCGTGACCTGGAGAGACCGGCTCGTCTGGCAGGCAACCAGCGATAAAACAAGCAGATAAAAAGAGAATAAGGCGATACGGTACATTCGATATCCTCCTTATAGTTCAGATTAATGCGTCGAACATTAAAACCAGGAACAGGAATGCCAGGTACATGCTCGAATGGCGGTACATCTGCCAGGCGACTTTGTTCCCGTCATTTCTCCAGACACGCCAGGCGAACAGGAGCAGATAAGCCCCCAGCACGATCGCGCCGATCATATACACGCTTCCGCCCAAACCGAAAACCGGGAGGAGGAGAGTCAGGATCACCAGTTCGAGGGTATACAGAAAGATCTGCCAGCGCGTTTCTTTTTCTCCACGCACAACCGGCAACATTGGAACCCCGGCGCGAGCGTAATCTTTGCGCCGCACAAGAGCCAACGCCCAAAAATGGGGTGGAGTCCACAAGAAAACAACCGCAAATAATAACAACGCCGGGATGTTCAACCCGCCAGTCGCCGCAGCCCAACCCACCAGAGGAGGGATTGCCCCGGCGCCACCTCCAATAACAATGTTCTGTACCGTTGTCTTTTTTAAGAGGATACTGTAAATCAAGACATAGTAAATTATCCCCGCCAGCGTCAGGAGTGCGGCAACGAAGTTGACCAGGGATACCATGAGATAAAAAGAGATCAGTACACTGGCTACCCCGAAAGCCAGACCTTCTGCGGGGGTCAGTCTACCCGATGGAAGCGGACGTTTCCTGGTACGTTGCATCTTAAGATCATCGAAGCGGTCGATGTATTGATTGATGGCCCCGGATCCCCCTGCAGCCAGGAAACCGGCAAGCAATGTCCAGATCAGATTCGAGAAAGATGGCCAGCTCTCCCCACCTACGACCATCCCTGCTACTGTTGTGACAAGCAGCAGTAAGACAACCACGGGCTTGGTCAACATCAGGTAATCCAGAAAAAGTCTTCCCAGGCTGCGTCTTCCCCAACTTTGGACAGGGACATCATAATCGCTTCGCAAGGGGAAGCGCTGCCATGTAAGAATCGCCAGGGTAACAACAGAGACCCACACCGAGACCGAGGTGGCACTGTGAAGCCCTATCAAATAAGCTGGATAGCCGCGAGCCGATTCGACCCCACCCATCAGCGCCTGACTGAAAAAGAGCACCACAGTGATAGTCGTCATGAGGAGGATGGCGGTTTCATCCCGGAACTCCTGCCAGGCTTTGGTCATCAATCTCGTCATCAGAAGAGTGGCGAGCAGCGTCAGTAATCGGTGGAAGAAATTCAGCCATGCGGGAAGACTCACCAGGCGATCGATCGGGAGACAAACTGGCCAAGCAAGGCACGCCTGGCTCGCGTCTGTTATAGTCACCAGTGTCCCACTTGCAAGGAGCAAAAATATCGCCAGAGATGTCCACACAACCAACCGCAAGAATTCACTTTTCCAGAATGCCCAGGCTGGAGTCCTTGACCGAACGGATGACACGATAACTCGTCCTGTATGGATAGAGACCAGTGGGATCAATGTCAATCCCAGGACGATCAACGCCATCAAGAAATGCAACCCTGCCATCCAATCTGCCCCTGCTGCCCAGGAGAACAGCGGAACCAGCCCCTGAAAGAGCATGAACAGAACACCTATCAGGAGTGGGATGACCATCTGCTTTTGGTCCTTATATGCTCTGTATGTGATCCCGACTGTCACAATCATCAAAAAACCTGCAACCAACCCAAAAGTCTGGTGCAGAAACGGTAAGAGCGGAACTTCCCCTAAACCTGGCAGATGTAAAAGCGGGCAGTGAGCCAGATCATTGCAAACTGCATCCGGCAGGGATACCCGGGATATGATTCCAAGAAGAGCGACAATGAATAAGGACAACGATGTCGCAAGCATAAAGGTTTTTATTGTGGCATGCGCTGATCTGTGCATAAACTCCGATTACCTTGCAGTATTTTCCCGATGAGATTCGGGAATATCAATCACTTCAGGGGGTCGTCTGTCGATACATGGTCTTTTGGGGGTCAATGCCCTTGGGGGTTGCCTGAGTTCCTCACGCCGGATGAAAAATGGGTAACCCACCCCAAGCAGACCAGCAAAGATGAACCATTGAACCGCATACCCAAAATGAGGGCCTTCAGTCAGATCCAATTCTGGCAAAGATCTATAAGGTAATTTATTCCAGCCGGGATCGGGAGCCTGTTGGATATAGATCGGGAGGAACTCGGTTCCGATGAGATCGCCGATTTTATCGAGATTGACGAATTTCATCGCCGCTATCGCAGCTGGAGCAGGGTTATGTGCTAGATCGGTTATTTGAAACCCATCGTCCCTGCTATCCGAACGTCTGATGATCCCGATAACCTGAACCTGACCGGGTTCGTCAAATCGATCGAGGCGATTGTTCACGAAATCCTCGAACGGCACCCAACCCCGATCGACCAACACGATTTGATCCTTTCCTGAGATAAGCAGAGGCGTCAAAATGTGAACACCGAGACGGTCCTCATAAACCTGATTGCGAAGCACGACCTGGTGCTGGTGATCGTATACACCACTGACCCGGATCGGACGGTACTCCATGGTCGAAAGGTCTGTCCCGGGATCGATTTTTTCGTTAAGGTCGATCGGTGGTTTGGTTTGATTGGCTACCACCATCGCATTGAATGCTCTGCGCTGCGATAACCTGTCCAGTTGCCAAAACCCCAACCTGACCATCACGCCAACAGCCAACAAGACAAGCAATGTCGTCTTCCACCACTGCCTGCTGAACATCAGGCTGAGCCGGGCACCAACCATGTTGATATTCACGTCGAACTCACAGCAGGATTTTGGTTCTTCTTGGGAGTCAAGGGCCAGATCAGCAGGCTATAGACGAAGAGAAACATGGTCGTCGCTGGGACGGTCAGACCAAGAGCGAGGAGCCGTGTTTCCCAGGTTGTCGGAGGTTTGACGACCAGCCCAAGATAGCGACTGGGTTGAAATGAGCAAGACAGAGCATATCTCTGCGCCTCCCCCAGGGTGAGTCTGGCTGTTGAACGCGCCGGCACCCACAGAGGCCCAAGTTGATGATCGATTTCATCTTCGTTCTTGACCACCAGTGTGTCACCCAGGACAAAGACCATCTCCTCGGGGATCTCTGGGACAGCCATACCAGCCGTGATCCTGGCGGCAGTACCTGCCGGGATGATGAGTTCAACCTCTTTCGGAGCGCGATCGGAAGTCTCTTTTTGAAAGTAAAAAGCCAGCTCACTGCCCACAAAAACCAGACCGATCGAGATCGAAAACAGGATCATGAACCTGCGTATTCCAAGCCGAAATGCTGTTTTGGTGTCCATTGCTCAATTCTCATTCAATAAATAACGGATATCCGCTGCGATAACCTCAGGTTGGGTTTCGAATGGATACGTGACCCGGAGATTTCCTTTCTTATCGATAGCGTAGATTCGGGAGCTGTGATCGATGAAATATGCGTTGGGGTCATTGGTCTCGGATTTAGTCACAGAGACACCATACGCCTTCCAGACAGGTTCGAGCTGCTCACGCGGCGCTGTCAATCCGATGATCCCCGAACCGAACAGATCAAGATACTGTCTTAGGCGTTCGGGAGTATCCCTTTCGGGATCAACCGTAATAAAGACAAACCTGACCTGATCCGCCTTGGTGCCAAGCAATTTATGAACTTCCTTGAAGTCCGAAAGCGTCGCAGGACAGATGTCTGGGCAGCTGGTGTATCCAAAGAATATAAGAACGACCTGATCCTTGTTTTCACTGAGGTCGAAAACCTTCCCTTCGCTATCCGGAAGCGAAAAATTCGGAGATTTTACTGGGGGCTCAAAATGTGAGCCCCCAAACTGATGTTCCCGGTCTGGGAGGACGACAGCCACAACCAGGGTAAACCCGATGAGAAGCGCCGCAATAAACAGAATTCGTTGCCGGAGATTTATATCCATACGCTGCTCACCAGTCGATCAAAACTCACAGCACCGGCCTTCCCATAAGATAAAGCGCAGGATAGAAGAACACCCACACAACATCGACAAAGTGCCAGTAGACGGCAGCTGCTTCAACAGGGAAATGGCGTTCTTGTGAATATAGCCCTCTCCTTCCATTGCGGTAGACGATGATCAAGAATATTACGCCCGTCAGCACATGGAAGGCATGAAAACCTGTCATGGTATAGAATACCGAGGACATCGCATTGTCACCAGGTGAAAAAGGCGCGATTTGCCATTCTATTCCCACGACGCCTACCAAAAACAGAATCCCTAAAACAATCGTGATCAGTGTTCCCCTCAGGAAGCGGTTCGTATCGCCCTTTGAGATCGCGATTTCTGCACGGTTCATGAAGAAGCTGCTGGTCAACAGGATTAAAGTGACAATCACGCCTAGAACCTGATTCAGCTCAGGCCGGGTGCCGCCGAAAAGGTACAGCCGGCTAACGAGCAGTCCACCAAACACAAATGAATCTGACAGGATGAAGAGCCAGAGCCCAAGGCGGTTATTGGCAGACCTGTAGCGATACAGTTGCATGGTATCAGTAGTCATGATTGTGCTTCCTCCTCAGCGCCAAACACACGGGCGATATGCATGTAATCCCGGATTATATATGCTGCTTTGATCAAAGCAATCCCCCACAAGGGCCAGGTCCATCCGATCGCGATCTTGCCGATGAAGAATTCCCCGGCAGTTAAAGCCAGAAGGAGAATGAAAACAGCTATCCCGATCCGATATCCATTGTTCACTGATGATTTTTTTTCTTCCATGGTCGATCACTCCTGCAAAATTAGTGGTTATAGACGGCAATGGTGAGATCAATCCGCTGCGGCCGGGGAAGACGCTGGAGAGAACTTCTTATCCAGGCTCGTATACACCGAGCCCTCCAGTCCGTAATCATAGGGGTCGCCGACCACTTCAAATGACTGTTCGTAATTATGGACAGGCGCGGGTGAGGGGATCTGCCATTCGGGAGAGCGCGAGCGCCAGGGGTTGGCAGCTGCCACCTCTCCCTGCCTGGCGCTGATAGCCAGGTTGTATATGAAAACCAACACACCGAAACCGATCACAAAACCAGCCACGGTGATCAGGAACTGTTGCAAAGAAATCCCCAGGGCGGGATCGTAATCTGCGATCCTACGGCGCATCCCCAGCAAACCCACCTGCATTTGGGAGAGCGATTGCACGTAAAAACCCAGGAGCACCAGCCAGAAATGGATCTTCCCCAATCTCTCATTGTACATTTTGCCGGTCATCTTGGGAAACCAGTAATAGATGGCAGCAAAGAAGGGAAAAATATACCCACCAAACATCGTAGCGTGAAAATGACCAACGATGAAGTAGGTGTCATGAATGTGGAGATCGGTCGCCACAGTTGCATTAGGAGGACCGCTCAACCCACCCAACAAGAAGATCGAGATCGCACCCAATACAAACAACATGGGTGTTTGAAAGGAAATTTTTCCCCGCCAGAGCGTCGCGGTCCAGGAAAAGAATTTGACACCAGTGGGCACCGCCACTAACAACGTGCTGTAGGTGAATGGGACTCTCAGATAGCTCGCCATCCCAGATGTGAACATGTGATGCGCCCAGACGAAGAAGCCAATCAGCGCGATCCCAATAGAAGACATCGCCACCCAACGATATCCAAACAGGGGTTTTCGCACGAAGACTGGCAACAGCTCACTGATCACTCCCAATCCAGGGAGAACAAAAACATACACAGCTGGGTGGGAATAAAACCAGAACAGGTGCTGGAACAGAAGCACATTACCACCTTGATTGGGGTTGAAGAAATCCATCCCGAAGAGGCGTTCGAAGAGCACCAACTGGAAAGAGAGGCCAATGAGTTGTGTTGCCGTCAACGCGATGATCGTGGTTGCCAGCGCCGACCAGACAAAAATTGGCATTCTGAAGAAACTCATACCAGGCGCCCTCATCCTGAGTATGGTCGTGATGATATTGACTGAGCCTAAAATCGAAGAAAAGCCGATCACATAGACCCCCAGGAAGAACATTGCAAAACCGATCTTGGCAAGATTGGCGCTCAACGGCGGATAACCAGTCCAGCCAGCATCGATGCCACCCATCAATAATGTGCTCAATAACAAAACGACGCCTGGAATATTCACCCAGAATGCCAGAGCGTTCAACCGTGGGAAAGCCATATCTTTCGCCCCGATCATCAGAGGCACGAGGTAGTTCATCAAGGCAGCTCCACCCATCAACATGCCACCGATATTGACAATCCCATGCAGGCTGATCAGTGAATTGAAAGTATCTGAAACTAAAAATTGCAAACCGGGTTCGGCCAGCTCGGTTCGGAAGATCAACGCAAATAACCCGGCTACCATCAAAATCATTACAGATAACAAACCATATTGAATGCCGATCACTTTGTGGTCGAAGGAGACCTGCATGAATTTGACCAAACCTCTTAACTCCGATTCCGACCCATGCGGCTCAGGGGTGCTCTCGCCCCGCATCCATTTGATCCAGTCGTCGAGCACTCCTGTACCATAGATAAAGGCAAGAACTCCGAACACAGCCCCAACAACGAGAACCGGTTCTGGCTTCCAGGCGGTGAGACCAATCAACATTCGGGTCAGCATAGCGATCAGGATTCCAATAAAGGTAAACACAAGCTGGTATCCGATCCCCCGAACAAGCGATAAATTATAGAACTTCATCTTTTTCCTCCTGATGATCAATTCAGGCTTTCAATGAAGGCAATGATGTCATCGATTTGAGCGTCGGTCAGCTCAGCCCCGATGTTTGCTGGCATCAGGTCCTGAAAACCAGCCACAATCTTCGCCCCAGGCTGACGGATCGACTCTATGATGTAATCTCGATCGACCACGACAGTGGAACCATCAGTCAATTGCACCTCTTCGCCAAACACCCCCTTCCATGTCGGACCTACAAGAGGAGAGCCATCGATGGAATGACAGGCGCGACAGCCGAACTGTTGTGACCAGAGATCGCCGCGTGCCACAGGGTCTTCAGGGATGATCTGCGCGGCAACCCAGGCATCATAATCACTTTGTGAGAGCACGCGAACCGTTGCCATCATAACGTAATGCTGCCTGCCGCAAAGTTCAGCGCAACGCACTTTGAACTCACCGATCATGGTGGGAGTCACCCGCAGTTCTCGCTCAAATTCCTTGCCGGGGAGAGCATCTTGCTTGACCCGGAATTCCGGCACCCAAAATGAATGGATCATATCGGTCGATGAAAGGGTTAAAAGTGCCTGTTTATCAGCCGGGAGCACTAATTCCGTCGAAGTGATGCCCAGGTCAGGGTAATCGAAGCGCCAGGACCATTGGGATGCGATCACATCAACACGCAATGGTTTCGGGTCCATGGCTTGAGTCCGCCCCAGCGACAGACTCCCGACATAAGCAAGATACAATACAAAACCTAATGGAATTATCGTCCATACCACTTCCAGTTTAGTGTTTCCGGTAATATATGGTCCATCCTGTTCGTCTCCCTTTCGTCGTCGGAAAAAAACGATGCTGTAAACCATCAATCCGACTATCAGGGAAAACAACACGATGATGGCAACGAAGTCTAGCTGGAAGAGATTATCGATCGGGACTGCCTGCAGACTTGCCTGCTGGGGTAACAGCTCTATGTTCTGCAGCCCAACAAAAAGTGCCAGGGCTAGAACACCAATGAGGAAAACCGCACCAATGACATGTTTCATGCTCTCTCTCCTTGGATGTTGCTTTTGTTCGTCCTTCTTTTTTTCAATACTGTATCCCGGTGCTCCGAGGTCGGTTTCGACCCACTCTTTGAGCCATTCATCGACTTGTGAAGCTGCCAGTGTGCGCCGATCGTATACAATCGCATCCTGTCCGCCCTCTTGTAAGGATAGAAGAACCACGCGCAGACGGCTCTCGCCCTCAACGAACCGGGCCAGAAACTCATCGCGGTTGACTCGCTCATCGTCATAATCAATGACGATCAGGTCTGGCTGCAGCTCAGATAAAGCTTTGAGAGCCTGATCAATTGTAGAGACCACACCGACAACGATCGCATCCATCTGCTCGCGTTGATGTAATAGGCTGCGCAATCCTTCCGCAAACAACGGATGGCTGGAGGCGATAAGGATCCGTCGGGGCCCTGAATGAAGGTTCTGTGACATCTTGATCGGATATAATTTATTTGGATAAATCTAGCCTAAATTTACCAAATCACTTTCAGTTTGTCATTCCTGAATCCTTATCTAAAGGGAGGATTTCATAAACACAAAAAGGGTGATCATGACATCACCCTTTTTGAACGCAACGTAATCTCTCACTGGAAGTCTTACTGTTTAATCAAGCCCAGCTGAATGGCACGGCTGACGGCTTCCGCTCGATTGGCCGCCTCTAACTTCTCCAGGATATGGCGCACATGGGTTTTGACCGTATTTTCGGTGATGAATAAATCTGATGCGATCTGGGAACTAGTCTTGCCCTGGGCGAGACATTCCAACACCTCCATCTCGCGGAGGCTCAATTGATTTTCATAAGTATGGCCTTGCGATTTGCCCACAGCCTTCAGGACTTTCGTCGTCACCTCGGGTGATAGGACGGCTTTACCTTCGGCAACGTTTTTGATCGCCCGTTTCAACTCATCTGGTTCAGCATTCTTGAGAAGATAACCATCGGCGCCAGCAGCGATCGCACCAAAGAGGTCCTCATCTTGTTTGGAGATCGTCAGCATTAACACTCGCGCAGAGCCAACCTTCTTGATCTCGTCCACCGCCTCAATACCGCTTATGCCTGGCATGTTGATATCCAACAAGACCACATCAGGGACAGCTCGACCAACCACCTCGATCGCCTCCCGCGCATCGCCAGCTTCTCCCACCACTTCGAATTCGGGCATCTGTGAGAGCAAACTTATCAAACCCGCCCGAAACAATGCGTGATCATCGACGACGACCAGCCGAACTCTCTGCATCAGTTTTGATTCCCCAGAGTGCTTGGAATGTTGAGTTTGATGATGGTGCCAGCATTGATCTTGCTGCTGATGACTAAGTCAGCCCCGATCAGCGCTGCGCGTTCCTGCATCCCACGTAACCCGTACCGGGAAGTCTTAGGGATGTCTTCCAGGCAGAAACCGATGCCATCATCCCCAATCTCGATCTGCAGCCTTTCACCACATCTCTTCCAATCGACGCTGACTTGCGAGGCGTGGGCGTGCTTGCGGACATTACTCAATGCCTCTTGAACAATCCGGATCACCTGCGACTGAATTTCTTTCGGCAATTCGATCTCATCGGGAGATTTCCTGAAATTCACTCCGATTCCACTGATCCCTTCGAATTCCTCGAGGATTTCTTTCATCAACTCGCTAAACCGTTGACCTTCGGATTTCAACCGCAAATCGTCAATCGCCTGTCGGACATCAAGATAGGTCTCTGAGACCACTCGATAAGATTGGGATAGTGATTCTTTCAGTTGTTCGGTTTCACCGGTATTTACCATTGTCTGCATCTGAAGCATTTGTAATTTGAGATAAGCCAGAGTCTGCGCCAGGCCATCATGAATCTCTCGTGCCAGCCGGGTTCGTTCTTGCATGATCGCATTGGTTTCGATATTGCCAACTGATTCTAATGCTTCCACGAGAATATTGATCTGAGCTGCCATATTCTTCAGATACAACCGAATGTTCTCTGGCAGATTTGTTTGCAAGCTCGCTACCAGCAAAACCCCTGTACACTCAGAGATAAGATTTATCAGGGGCATAGCGACCACATAGAGTGAAGGATTGCCGTTCCCCTCCTTCTGGGATACACTTTCAGAGAAGTATGGTGTGTTGGTGATTGTGACCATTTTCAGTATTTTATCGATCTCACCCCGGCTCGAGGCTGGCAGGTCACCAACGGTAATAGTCTTTGACCCCTCTATCAAGCTGTTCTCTTTCAATTTGAGTAGGACAAAATCCGCAGCGGTGACGTTTCTAACAATTTCGAGCAACTCAGCCAGTGCACCTTCGAGTCTGGTCTCGAGCTGAAATGCTTTGAGAACGACTCTATCATTTTTTTCCTTGCTGTGCTGGCGGAAATATTCTAATACCAGCGCGCAACCATCCAACAGAGATTCCAATTTTTCTTTTTGAGACACACTCAATTGCGGGTCTATGGTGAAGTATAGATTGAGCAATCCATATTCTCTCTCACCGCGTCGCAATGGAAGGCAAAAGATTCCAGTCGGTTTGTTGAGTTCCCGATAGAGAAAATCTCCTTTTTCGATCAGCGGGCAGGTATACATCAATGTCCCATGACTAGAACATACACCACATCGCTTCCGGATAACGGGTGATGCGAGATATTCGACCCAGGCTTCATCTACTTGCTCTGAGGCTCTTCCATAACGGAATATTGTGATCGGCTGACCATGTTCATCGAGAGGTACGAGAGAGGCGAAATCTGCACCGGTTAACCTGATGCAAGCGTCTAGAATTTTCTCTATGAATCTCTTTTCATCTTCCGCCTCTCGAAAAGCTTTGGTCAGGTTGACAAGAGCCTCGAGTTGTCCTTCCAGCTCATATGATTTTTGTTCAAGCTCTTCGAGACCCGTTTTCAGTCCCGTGATATGTTTTTCCGATTTCCGATAATATCGATATGCGAAAAGAGCCACACCCCCTCCGATTGTCAGACCAAAGAGAATGCCCAGGATGTGATCGTTTCTGACCGAAAGAACGATAATGAGGGGAACAGTTGCCAGGCAGATAAGCCAAAATATTAGGGCAGCAGAACTTCCTGTCGGGTTATCTGAGTGTAGATGCCTTTGCTCTTTCCAGGACTTCACGATAATTATTTTAACCGAAAACTGTCTAATTTTTCACAATTTAAGAGTGTTCAGCAACTTCACCTTTGGTCTCAACAGGAAAGTCCGGTGAACGAAATTCAGCCCGGACCGGGAGGTTCATTGTTGGGGAGGTAAGGTCCGCAAGAAACTGATGATCTGCCATATCTGTTGTTCGTCGAGCAGACCTTTCCAGGCTGGCATAACGGAACGGAAAGGCTCCATTAATCCACCTTCCGAGATGCGCCAGAAAAGGTATGCATCATCCAGGCTGGATTGTTCCATAGCGAGGTTTCGAGGCTTGGGTTCGAGACCTCCAGCCGCGGGGCCATCCCCCTGGCCAGATGCACCATGACAGGATGAACAGTTAGCCTGGTAGAGCTTCGCTCCTTCCGCGATGGCTTGCGCATCACCTGCGAGAGGATTGGTCAGGCCAGCAAACTCCTCTGGGGGTTCCGGTCTCTCCACCAGCTCGCTCTCCGCATCAAGAAGGGACGGTTGAGTGGATTGCAGACTGCTGCATCCATTAGTGCTGATCACGATGAAGAGTGTGAGCAAGACAAAGGTGAGATATCTTGTGCGATTCATAAGCTCAATTCAAATTCTGGAATGCAGAGAGGATCTCGGCACTATGCCCCTCGGGCTTCACATTTTCAAAGACTTTAACGATGCGACCATCACCATCGATGAGAAATGTCGTCCGCAGGACACCCTCATACTCTCGCCCCATGAACTTTTTCTTTCCCCAAACTCCGAAAGCCTGGATCACCTCCTTGTTCGGATCCGAGAGCAGGCTGAAAGGTAGCTGATACTTCGCCTTGAATTTTGCGTGGGAACGTGGGGAGTCCGGGCTGACACCCAGGATGATGATACCGTTCTCACGGTAGACTGCATAATCATCCCGGAACCCACAGGCTTCTTTCGTGCAGCCTGGCGTGTCATCTTTGGGATAGAAATAAAGCACCACCTGCTTACCTCTGAAGTCGCTTAAGCGCACCGGTTGCTCATTCTCATCAAGAAGTTCGAATTCAGGTGCAGGATTCCCTTCCAGTACAGCCATCTTTCTCTCCTTCTGTTAAGCGTTTATTTCTGCAATGATATCACCCATACGAGAGACGTCATACCCGGGCAGCTCGGCAACCATTTTTCTAAATTCAGGATCGGCTAAAGTGCTCAGGAGGGGTTCGAGCAATGGACTACGGGAATACTCGCTCGGGATCACGAGATCATACTGCTCCTCGAATAGCGGGATGAAATCCAGGTCCAATGCTGCTGCCGCTGCCGCAATCCCCAGTCCGCAATCCGCCCTCTTGGAGGAGACAGCTGCGGCCACCGCAAGGTGGGTATATTCTTCCCGAGAATAACCGTTGATCTTCGACCTGTCGATCCCCTGTCTTTCCAGTTGATGATCGAGCAACACCCGGGTTCCAGCGCCCCTCTGCCGATTGACGAAAGAGATATCTTCACGGGTGAGGTCCTCAAGGGACAGGATCTTCTTCGGGTTGCCTTTTTGCACCAACAAACCCTGGCTGCGCTGAACCAGCGCTATGACCATGACCGGCAAGTCTGGTAGATATTCGCGGATGGCGCTCAAGTTGTAGACACCAGTCTCCGGATCGAGCAGGTGCGAGCCGGCGAGATGCGATTCGCCGCGTCGCAAAGCGATCAATCCCGCGATGCTGCCGACGTTTGCGGAGACCAATCTCCGATCTCTTTGAGACAGAAACTGCGCCAGGATATCGAGAGAGATGTCATGCGATCCAATCACCAGGATGGCTTTTTCCAGCTCGGCAGGTGAACGATAAAGCTGGACATCAACCTGGGCACCAGCGGGCAAGCCTTGAACGCCGCGAGGGATAATAGCCAATCCGTCTGCTCTGACCAGGGAGGTGATCACCCCAGCCCCCCTGGAGAGAGGGGCGGCCAGCAAGCGTTGGCCAACCCGGCCGACAACCACTCGGACGTAATCATCGTCACCAGGCGGAGAGGTGATTTTTCTGGTAAGCTCAGCTTTGATGGTGTTAACCTGTTCTGATTGTTTCCCCAGCCATTTCTCCAGTAACGGCTTGACGAAGATCTCCCCGGTAAGGGTTGCGGAAACGGGATATCCCGGCACCCCAATCACGGGTGTCTTATTCTGGCTATCGCCGCAATGGATCATGCCCAAGATCACCGGATGACCAGGTCGGATAGCCACACCGTGGACGTAGAGATCCCCAAGTTCAGAAACCACCCTGGCAGTAAAATCTTCAGATCCCGCGGACGATCCAGCGTTGATTAAGATGAGATCATACCGATCGGCGATCTCAGCCACCCTTGCCTTCAACTCCGCGAGATCATCTTTCAAAATGGGGAGTCTTTCAGCCAATCCTCCCCATGCATTTACCTGGGCAGCCAGCACCAGGGAATTGAATTCGATGATTTCCCCGGGTTTTACCGGGGTGCCGATTGGGACGAGTTCATCGCCGGTCGGAATGATCGCCACCCGAGGCTTTCTGGCTACCTCGACACATCTATGTCCACACGCTGCGATCGCTCCCAGGTCGACAGGTCGCAGGATATGTCCTTGAGGCAGTACCAGTTGAGTAGCCACAATATCCTCCCCCATCGGCCGGACATGACTCCAGGGTGGTGCAGCAGCCCTGATGCGGATCGCGCTAGCCCGGTGGCGGAATTCAGTTGCCTTCATCTCCTGAAGATCTTCTGGCGCACTTCTAGCGATCAGCTCGACCGACTCTATGGGCAGGACAGCATCTGTCCAATCCGGGAGAGGGTCACCTGTATCGACATAGACAGCCTGTTCCGGGATTTTCAGAACGATGGGGTCATTTGGAGCAGCGTTCTCGATGTCTTTCGATCGCACTGCGAAACCATCCATCGCCGCGCAGTTATAGTGTGGTGACGAAAGATGCGCCCACACCGGTCGGGCAAGCACTCTTCCAATGAGATCCTCTTTCAGCGGGAGGGTTTCGGTACCGAGCACCCTGGCCAGACCTGCCTGCTCCAGGGCTGAGTAGAAACGTTCGAGGGCTTCCGGAAGGGGGATATCGTAAAGGTACATAAGTCAATGCCTATTTCTAAATTCAATAAGGTTTTATTGCGACCTCAGAAATAAATCTATATCAAATTCAGTGTCCATCCCCGATTCAAAAGAGCATGATATCCACCATGCGGCCGGCATCGACGCCAGTGGCATCCGGCGAGATGCGAAGCAATCCATCTGCTCTGACCAAAGAAAAGATATGGTTACTTTTACTGAAGATAGGCTCGGCAATCCATCCATCACCCTGCCTCAACAGGCGCACAGGCACCCAATCTTCTCGTCCGGCCTGAGAGGCGACATTGACACTCAGCCGAGCCGGCATCTGTGCCCTAGGGACCCTCCGTTCTAAGCCCTGAAGATACTCCAGGGCTGGGACAACAAAGAGAGTCGCAATGACCAGAGCGCTGACTGGGTTGCCGGGCAGTCCAATGATCGGCCGGGTAGCTCGTGAGCCCTTAACTTCACAGACAGCCAGAATGGTTGGCTTACCCGGGCGGATATTGATGCCATGCACGAGGACACCCGGAGAACCCAAACTCTGGATCACTTGAGAGGTCATATCCCGTGTGCTTGCAGAAGAACCAGCCGTGATCACGACCATATCACATGTTTCCAGCGCTATTTGCGCCATCTCCTGCAATTTGGAAAAATCGTCAGGAACGATCCCGAACCGGTGAGGGATGCCTCCGCTAGCCTGAACCAGGGCGCTGAGCGAATATGAATTGATGTCTCGAACCATACCGGGAGGGGGGTCGATGCCGGGATCGACAATTTCATCTCCGCTGGAGATGATCCCGATCAGCGGCTTTTTGGCTACTGTCAACCGGGTGATCCCCAGTGCCATCAACCCACCGATCTCAGCTGGTCTGATCAGCTTGCCAGCCGGGATCACCACTTCCCCTTCGGAGACATCTTCGCCCGTTTTCAACACATTCTCCCCCACAGCAACAGCACGGTAGACCTCGATTTCATCAGGTCCGACTGGCTGTGTATGTTCAAGCATCACGACCGCATCCGAATTCTGGGGTAACATGCCTCCGGTGTGGATCAAGACACAATCCCCTATCCCAAGCCTATAGGAATCGGCTTTGCCCATCCTGACCTCACCCACCACGCGCAGGTATGCAGGAAGGCCCTCACCCGCGCCAAACGTGTCTGATGCCCGTACAGCATATCCATCGACGGTGCTCCGCCGGAATTGCGGCAAAGGATGCGGAGCCCACACAGGTTTCGCAGTCACTCTTCCGAGAGCCTCCGCCGTGTCGACCTCTTCAAATTGAATCGCCGGTTTCAATGAACCTATTAAGGTTTGCAGAGCATCTACAGGTGAAAGTAAATGCAAGAACTCAGGCATATTCTCAACGTGTCCAATAAGCAAATGCCAACATATAGGTTACACTGGCAAATAAAGCGACCGCTGTGAGCCCAAGTGCCCGCCAGTCGGGTCTTGCACCAGCAGCGATACGTCTCATCTGCCAAATTTGCAGAAGACCTAACGGAAAAGGTAGAAATGCCGGTAAGCCGATCGCCAAAGGCAGATCGAAATAGATTGCCAGGATGAGAAGTAGAAATGCGCCGATCACCAGGGAATTGTGCAGGATCATTGTCCGTTCCCAACCCATCCGGACAAGCAGGTTTTTCTTATCAAATTTTACATCCACCGCATAATCTGGAAAAGAAAAACTCAGCATCATCGCCAGGTGCAGGGCGGTGAGTGGAAAAGTGCTCATCGGAAGCAAGCGATGAAAATCCCCGGTTTGAAGATAATATGCGAAAAAAGGCACAATGTTCGCCACGAGTATTGATGTGGTCAGCTCCCCATATCCGGAACGGACCAGCCTTAAAGGTGGTGTCGAGTAGAAGATCGCCCCAAAGGCTGCCAGAACAATGATGAGCACGAGCATCGGCGTCGGTGGAACGATCGAAATCAATATCACCGTCAACGAGGCCACAACCGTCAGGGATGAGAACGCGATCAGCAGCAGTGTGCTGCGCGAAATTTTCCCTTCGCCGACTGCTCCACTGCCTCCCGAAAAGGGTGTACGAGCCTGGTTGTGCTGATCAGCAGGGGCATCGAAGTATTCATTGAGATAATGTGCGCTCAGCTGTAATGCTGATACATAGAACTGCCCAACCAGGTACACCACCCAGTCGATCTGCACGCCCAGGTATCGAGCAATCCCGGCACCCAGCGCGTAGACCAGCGCCCCCCCGATGATAAACAATGGTCGAGAGAGTTGAATGAATAATCGAAGCGACTTTATCATTCATGATATCCTGTCATGTCCAAAGCAAGGCTCTCGTCCGACCCGAGATACCTAACTGCATCATGATACCATAAACCAATTCTAAGCATATGGATGAAAGATGTACCTTTAACGAAGGTTAGAATAGTTTTATTTCAACTTGATGAACTGATTTGATATGTTATATTAAAAGCTCATCTCGGCTATATCCGAGGTCAGTTCGCAATAGGTCAAATATGCAATTATGAGACGCAGTAGCTCATTTTCCCTTCTGAGATGGATATCCCTGTTGTTGATCTTCGGCGCCATTATCCTGTTTACGTTGCAGCTGATCAGATACAGCCGTATCCGCGCTGTCTATCCGCAAGGTATGACGATAGCCGGCGTGCCGGTTGGCGGATTGGATAGAGCTCAAAGCGCTCAGAGGCTGCTGGAAGTCTATTCTGCCACCCCGGTCGAGCTACATTATGGCGAGGCAGTGATTCAGATCAGCCCAGCCGTAGCCGAATTCGAACCTGATATCGATGCCATGCTGGCAGCAGCCGATCTCATGCGCGGTCAACAGCCATTTTGGGTTGGATTCTGGAACTATCTGCTTGGTCGCGGGGAGACTGTCTCTGAAGTGCCTCTGCGGGCGACTTTCTCAGAGACTCGCTTGCGAGCCTATCTTCAGAACGAGATCGCAGCTCGTTACGACAAACCCCCATCTCCTTCGCTGCCCGCGGTTGGCACAATCAACTTTCAGCCCGGCACCCAAGGCACCTCACTTGATATCGACCGCGCTGTCGATCTGATCGAAGGTGCACTCCGTTCAACCAACCGGCGGGTTGTCGATCTCCCCCTTGAGAGAACAAACCCTCCCAGACCATCCATTCAAAACCTGGAGGTCTTGCTGAAACAAACCATCGATCTGGCCGAGTTTGACGGTGTGGTAGGTCTCTACATGATCGATTTACAGACGAGCGAGGAGATCCACTTCATCTACCGTCAGGGAGAATCCCTGCCGGTCAATCCAGACCTGGCATTCACAGCAGCAAGCATCATCAAGATCCCGATCATGGTCTCTGCATTCCGGCGTCTGGGAGAGGATATCGATCCTGAGACGACGAAGTTGATCGAGGAAATGATCGAGAAATCTGGAAACGATCCAGCAGACTGGCTGATGGAAAGGGTGCTCGATCCCTTTACCGCCCCACTGTTAGTTACCGCTGACATGCAGGCATTGGGTCTGGAGAACACATTCCTTGCCGGAGAATTTTATCCGGGCGCTCCACTGCTGGCTTCCTACCAAACGCCAGCCAACCAGCGCACGGATCTCAATACCGATCCGGATATCTACAATCAGACCACTCCATCCGAGATCGGGATGCTTTTAGAGGATATCTATCAATGTACTCAGACAGGCGGAGGTGCATTGATGGCGGTCTTCCCCGGCGAGTTTACTCAGAGCGAATGTCAGACAATGATCACATATCTGACCAGGAATAAAATCGGATTGCTCCTAGAAGCCGGTGTACCGGACGGTACCCGGGTTGCCCACAAGCACGGTTGGGTGACTTACTTTGGGATAATGAACACGATCGGTGATGCCGGGATCGTGTTTACCCCAGGTGGGAACTATATCCTAGTGATCTTTGTCCATCATCCAGATCAGCTTCTCTGGGAGCCAGCGTCCGATCTGGTAGCCAAACTTTCAGAAGCTGTCTATAACTACTTCAATCAACCGGTGCAGTGACACATTAAGCTTCATGGTGCAGTTGGAGCTCTGAGCAATACACCAACCAGATAGCCTACCAAAGCACTCACAGTGCCAATGGCAGCCATTTCCAGCCCGCTCCTCCCCGGTTTCCCGACCGTCAGCCGGGCTTTATACGCACCTACCCCAAACAGGACGGCCGCAGACAAGACAATAGAAGCCAGAATCCCTACATGCACTGGTAAAAAAATGAACGGCACCAATGGGACCAGTGACCCCACGATAGCTGCCAGCCCGACGATGATCGCAGACCGCAGCGCCTGTCGTCTGTCTATCGGCGCCAATTGGTGTTCCTCTGCCATCATGACCGCCACCCACACATCTTCATTCGCCGTGATCATTTCGACGATCCGCTCGAGCAGCTCTCCCTTGAACCCTTTGGCGCTGTAGATGTTGCGGATCTCATCTTCTTCCAGATTGGGCACATCAATCACGTGGCGGTACTCGCGTTCACGCTCACTTTCATAGAAATCAGCCTCTGCCACCGTCGATGTGTAGGCTACGGCTGCCATGGACACCGATTCGGCAAAAGTCGCTGAAAGACCAGCCACGAGCACCACATGCGGATCACCCGTCGCCGCTGCAATCCCCAAGATAACACCCAGGACATTGACCAAGCCATCCTGACCACCCAGGATGACATCGGATAATGATGACGCCCGGCGATGAGGGTCCGTGTGATTGTGATGATGTAACTCATCGATAAGATGTTTATGGGTGCTCAAATCAGAGATTGGCATTCAAATAAGTTTCCTTTCCGCTGTGTTTCAAATCGACTGCAGAATCCTTTGGTTTGACTCACTCTGTTTTATTGTATCCCTTTACCTTTCATTAAGTATGAAGGCAGAATTTGTCGTTATAGTTTGATCATTGATTTATATTAATGAATTTCATTAGCGACATCCCTAAGCGGGGCAAAAATCATGCAGGTCGATGGTTTGTATCCAAAATCTGATTATATACCTGAACGATCTTCTCGGCGATTATCTCCCACCTGTATTCTCGCGCCAGTTCCGCCGCTCTCCTTCCCATTTCCTGCCGCAGCTGCTGGTTTTTGAGCAATCTTGTCAGGCGGTCGGCCAGCGCAGGGGGATCATCGAAAGGTACCATATACCCGGTGACACCATCCTGAACCAGGAAAGCCAGCCCGCCGACCTGGGAGGCGACGACAGGCGTGCCACAAGCCATGGCTTCTAATGCAACCATTCCAAAGGATTCATATTGGGATGGTACGACCACTGCCTCGGCAGCAGAATAATAATATGGGAGTGTATCCTGACTTTTCCTTCCGAGAAAAGTGACCAACCCTTCCAAGTTATACTTCCTGCGCAGCTCCTGCAACCTTGCCATCTCCAAATTTTCTGTTCCGCCATCCTGTTCACTTTCCCCACCGATAAGGGAGAGACAGAACGGTACTTCTGCGAGCACACCCCGATCACGCATCTCAGAAATGGCTTCGATGAGCACATCGATCCCCTTCAAGGGTTCGATCCGCCCAACAAAAAGGAGCATTCTCTCGCAGGGCGGGATTCCAATAAATTCTTTAGCCTCATCTGCAGGGATGGGGTAAAACCTGCTCAGATCGACTCCTGGTGGGATGACCTTTACTTTATTCATGTCAGCGTTGTAGAGCCATTGCAGCTGCGTGGATTCTGCGAGGGTTGCTGCGATAATCAAATCCACCTCCCGGATCAGTCTTTTCTCCCCATTCAATCGGTAATCGCCTTCAGCTTCTTCTTCGGATTTGGCAACCCGCTGTTTCATGATCCCCAAAGTATGGAACATGTGAACGATGGGTATCTGCCATGCGGCGCGCAGGTCGAGCGCAGCCAGACCTGACATCCAATAATGGCTGTGAATCAGATCGTATTGCAGTCCCTTCGATTTGGCGAACTCGAGGACACCCTGTACGAATTCTGGGATCAAGGCTGCCAAAACACTCTTTGGTAACGGCACCTCACGTCCGGCGGGTACATGGACAACTCGATTACCAAAACCGAGATCGTGCAGGACATGGGGGACATGTTCATCCTGAGAACGGGTGAACACATCCACCTGGACGCCCATTGCACCTAGCTGCCGGGTGAGATCCCGCACATAAACGTTCATCCCACCGGTGTCCTTGCCTCCCAGTGTCGCCAGGGGGCAGGTATGATACGAGATCATTGCTATTCTCACAGATGCCTCTTTCAGCTTGCCTTGGTCGAACTTTCATTTTATAATTTTGCCAGTTTCGCCACCGTAGCTCAGCCGGCAGAGCAGCCGCTTCGTAAGCGGCGGGTCAAGGGTTCGATTCCCTTCGGTGGCTTATGCCTGGAATGCGCCGCGAGGGCTTCGATATTTATGGAAGTTCTATCTCAGGTGCATTTTTTATTCATCGACATCCAGTATAATTCCCTTATGGATAATCGTCCAACCCCGCTTGTCATTGGCATCGCCGGAGGCACCGGCTCCGGTAAGACGACAGTCGCCAATGTCATCCTCTCCCGGGTTGGAGCACACCACATCGCTTATCTCCCCCACGATGCTTATTACAAAGATCTGAAAGATCTGCCTATCAATCAGCGTGATCTGATCAACTTCGATCATCCTGATTCCCTGGATACACATTTACTTATCGAGCATATCCGCAAATTACGGAACTGGCAGCCGATCGAACTGCCGGTCTATGATTTCAAGACTCACACCCGGACATCAAAGACCATCACGGTAAATCCCCAACCCGTCTTGATCGTAGAGGGCATCCTGATATTTGCTGAGCCAGCCCTGCGGGAATTGTTCGATGTCAAGATCTTCGTCGATACCGACCCGGATATCCGCTTCATCAGGCGGCTGCAGCGCGATATCACCGAGCGCGGCCGAACTACTGAATCGGTCATCCACCAATATCTGACAACCGTTCGACCCATGCATTTGGAATTTGTCGAACCATCGAAAAGGTATGCAGATGTTATCATCCCTGAAGGAGGATTGAACACTGTGGCAATCGATATGGTCGTTGCCCGGCTGGAAGCGCTTCTGCATGGTCAGGCACGAGAGAATCCCTCGCTCTGGAAGAACAAACCGATTCGATAAGATCTCTAATGACTATAGAAAATCAATAACCCATGAAGCCAGAACAACGTTTGAAGGTTGCCCGCATTCTCGCGCTTGTGGTTGTTCTGGCTTTGAGCATTTTCATATTCTCGATCCGAGAAGAAGCCCAGAAGCTCGCCATCTATGGATATCCCGGTATTTTCCTGCTCTCTTTTCTCTCATACGCCACGGTTGTGCTGCCCGCGCCGGGAATCTTTATCGTATTCACAATGGGAAGCGTGTTCAATCCTTTATTGGTTGCCCTGGCAGCGAGCACAGGGGCAGCCCTGGGAGAACTCTCGGGCTACATGGCAGGTTTCAGCGGACAGGCAGTGGTCGAAAAGGCAGCCATCTACGAGCGGCTTACAAACTGGATGAATAAAAACGGTGCATTTACGGTACTGATTTTAGCTGCCATCCCCAATCCTTTTTTCGATCTGGCGGGCATCATTGCCGGAACCCTGCGGATGAAACTGGTGCGGTTTCTCATCTGGTGCTGGATTGGGGAGACGATCAAGATGATTTTCTTTGCCTATAGCGGTGCAAACCTGTTATACCTTTTCTCTAAATATTTCCAATGACGAAAGGAGTTTAAATATGCCGGATTTCTCAGCCATCAAACAATATTTGAACGAAAGTCTCGAAAGCAGCCTGAACGAACTGGCGACGTTGTGCGCTCAACCCAGTGTTGCAGCTCAGAATCTTGGGATGCAGGAGTGTGCGAAACTTGTCGGTGACATGCTCAGAAAAAGGGGGTTCCATGTTGAGATCCTGCCGACAGGGGGTCCACCTGTTGTCTTTGCTGAACGGGAAGGGACGACTGACAAAACGCTTCTGTTTTACAACCATTACGATGTCCAGCCGCCTGAGCCTCTTGATCTTTGGGTCACCCCACCGTTCGAACCTGCCATCCGGGATGGAAAGATGTACGCACGCGGGGTCAGCGACGATAAAGGGCACATCCTAAGCCGTCTCTTCGCCATCGATGCATTGCTTCATGTATTTGGAGAGCTCCCCTGTCGCGTAAAATTCATCATCGAGGGCGAGGAAGAGACGAGCAGTGTCCATCTGCACCATTTCATCGAGGACAATCAGTCCAGGCTTGCCGCGGATGCCTGCATCTGGGAGTTTGGCGGTGTTGATCATCGCGATGTTCCCGTCCAATATCTTGGGCTGCGCGGGATCTGTTATGTCGAGCTGAGTGTGCGAACAGCGGATATTGACGCCCATTCAGGATTGGGCGGTTCGATTTTCCCAAATGCAGCCTGGAGGCTGGTTTGGGCGCTGAACACATTAAAGACACCTGATGAACGCATTCTCTTGCCCGGGCATTATGACAATGTCGTCCCACCCTCGGATAGAGACCGCGAATTGATCAATAAATTACCCGATCCAGCGGAAGAATATAAAACCAGATATGGGATCAGTGGCTTCCTCAAGAACCTGACCGGAGGCTCCGAGCTGCGGCTGGCAGAATTGTTCGAACCTACCTGCACGATTTGTGGCCTTACAGCTGGTTATCAGGGCGAAGGCGCAAAGACTGTCCTGCCGGCAAGAGCATCTGCCAAAGTCGATTTCCGCCTGGTACCCGACCAGAAACCGGAAGACGTCTTGATCGCCCTGCGCAAACACCTGGATGAATCGGGATTTGGGGATGTTGAGATCACCTATCTGGGGGGCGAACCCCCTGCAAGAACGGATCCTGACGATCCCTTCGTCAGGCTCGTGGTTGAGACCGCAGAACCAGTCTACGGACAACCGATGGAGATGCATCCCATGACCGGTGGATCAGGTCCGAATTACCCGTTCATCCATTTACTGAATCTGCCGGTTGCCACTGCCGGAGTCGGATATCCGGGTTCCCAGGCGCATGCGCCGAATGAAAACATGCGCATCGATCTGTACCTCAAGGGGGCCGAGCACATCGCTCGGATTTTACTGGCGTTCGGAGGAGTTGCAGTGTGAGCTAAGAGCTAATGAGGGGAATGGCGCTGTTGTTTTCCTCTTCGTGAGCTGTGTTTTATCATCGATTGTCCAGCAGCTTCGACCTCATGCCAGGCTGCTTCGATCGATCGGACCTCCTCTTCCGTCTCCACGAGCTCGCCATAACGCACTTTGAGATACGCCTCAGTAATCCTGGTCAGGTTGTCTCGATGTTCAGGGAGCAGCGAGATTAATACAGGGAGATACTCCAGGGGGGTCTGAGACTTGAGCCGGGGTGTGCCCAGGTCTGCAGCCAGGTTCATCAGTCGTGCGTAAATACGCCGGATGCGTGCTGCTTCCAGCCACATTCGTCCAGAGCGGATCCGGGGATCGCTGCCCAAACCCTCCCTGATCTTTTGGAGGGAGGTATCCAGCAGAGTCCGGATCAACCCGAGAATATCGGCTTGCAGAGACGAGGATTGGCTCATCACCGCTGATGGCTCGCGTTCTATAAATCTCCACCTGCGAATTACTGCCAGGACTACGATAAGCAGCGCTCCGACGAAAATCCATAAGAGGATCGGTTTGATCACAGAGATCAATGAAAAGAAAACTGCAAACTGCTCAGAGGTGAGTATCCGCTGAGAAAGTGAGTAGACGACCTCTCTGAACACTCTCAAAGATTCCAACAAATTGCCGACGGAGTCCGCCAGCCCCGGTGAATATTCGACCACCCGCTGGGCGAGAAAGAACAACGGACTCGAGATGCCCAATAAGACGAGTGTAAAGAATCCCAGGATCACGCCCCCGATACCCTGGATAATTGCCAATCGCTTCGACAACAGCCAGACCGAGAATGTCGCAAGTCCGATCAGTGAAAAGATCGTGAGGCTCAGACCCAGAAACCATTTCAATTCGAAGGGGTTCTTTATGCTGCCTCGTAAATAGGAGATCGAATATATTCGGGCACTCGCCATGGCGAACAATCCAGATGAAAGAAAGATATACATAAAGACGCCCGGAGTCTCTCCTGTCACAGCCGTGTTGATAAATGCATAGAGAATCATAGCCATTACACCGATCAGAAAATTCCTCTTGACCGAAGCCGGTTCAATATATTTCTGAGATAGCGAGATCCCTCGCCAGATGGTGAAGAAGATGGTCACGACTATGATTAATTCTGGGGGGATGAGGGTCTTCCAATCAGTGAATGCCTGCAGAGGACGGGAGATCAGTTCGAGGATCCCTACCCTCTCGGTCTCATAGAGCAGATAACGGAGGCCAAACAGGACAGATAGGATCATATAGACAACGAATAAGCCGCGCTGAAGATTTATCTTTAGACGGAGATAGTCCATCGATCGGGCAATGATGTGAGCGCACGCTAGCACCCCACCCAGGATCAGCATCGCCTGACTTGGTGAAACTGCCAGTGTCTCGGGAGTCAACGAACGAAACCATGGGATGATGATCGAGAGTTCCATGATCATCATCCCTACCAGGGCCATCTCTCTCCATATCCGAAAACGATTTGCGCCGTAACTGAGATTAATAAGTAGATTTGATTGGATCTGATTCATAAGGTTGGTGAACGATCCTGAAACCAGAAATTGCTGGGGGTTGCTGATTGGCAAATGAGATCACTGTGATATGCCGGCCATGCTTCTTTAGCCGGATCAAGGCTTCGCTAAATTCCGGTGACCAGACACCCGTGATAATGACCAGACTGGCTTCATAAGGCACCTTCGACGCCTCGCGGATCAAGAACCGATCGAAGGGATCCGTGACGATAGGAGCAATCCCGGCTAAAGCTTCGAGGATTCTCGCCAGATGCTCATAGGTCCTGGCAGGTTTGATCCTGAATGGCTGGTCGGCATTTGCCAGGCATCCATTGGCGATCAGACCCACCCGGTACCCATCCTGAATTGCCTGGTAAACCATACTCGCAGCAACTCGAACCAAATGCTCCAGCAGGTCAGGATTTACGCCCTCCCAATACCGGATGAAGGTAGCAACATTCAAACAGATCACCAGCATGTTTGCAGCGGTAGGTTGAAAGACCCTGACCTGAAGCGTTCCAGTATGGGCTGTTGCTGGCCAGTGAATTCGATGAAACCCATCTTCGGGGTGATATTCCCGAACACCCATCGGTTGATTTTGGTCTTCATACAGCCGTTTGCGGGAACGGCGATCTCCAAATGGGTCGTCTGCTGGTAACCCCAGGTTTGAAACTGGCAAAAGGCTGGGAAAAACGGTCAGATGCTCGCTCGGTCCGTATTCCTGGGTTTTGGCGAACAGACCAAAGATGTCCCCCGAAGTAAGGCGAGCAGGTCCTATCGAATAGATACCACGTCTTCGAAAACGCAAAACATATTCACGCTGGGTGCGTTCGAACCATTTCAGACTGAGAACGTTGGTGAGTAAACCTTGATCGGGGATATGAGTGGGAGCCAGGATCTCCTCCTGATCGGGACCAACCGCTTTCGGCCAGGGGTCCTGGACATTCAGCCAGGCAAGGGGAAGTAATTTCCGGTTCTCGATGACTATACGCAGGGGAACCAGCTCGCCAGGAAATGTACGCCGATAATGCGGTTTTCTGATATATAACACGTTCCTCAAGGCCCAACTCTGCCACAGAAAAGCAAAGGCGAACATGATCATCAAACTCAATAATAACGACACAAGAAAACCTAGTTGCAAAATCACCCCCAAAAACAACATTACAACTAGCAATGGCAGCCACCGCCTGAATTCCATCTAGCCCTCGACTGGGACGGGTATCGCCTCGACAATATCCGCCACGAGCTCCCGCGGATCCCGGCCGCGTAATTGGGCCTGGGGGGCGATCACCATTCGGTGTGTGAGCACATGGGGCGCAATATACTTTACATCATCAGGCAGAACATATTCACGCCCACGAATCGCTGCCCAGGCTTGCGCAGCCCAATATAGAGCTAATGAAGCTCTCGGACTGGCGCCAAGCTCGATCTCTGGATGAGTACGAGTGGCTTGAGCGATCGCAACGATATAGTCTCGAACAGACGTCTCGACACGCACCTGCTGGCGGAGCGATTGAAGGCTCAGGATCTCCTCGGGGGTCGTCACGGCTGCCAATTCAGGCAATGGATTGTTCTCTCTAAAGCGCTCGAGAATGGCTCCCTCTTCTTTTTGATCGGGATATCCGATGACGACACGGATAAGGAATCGGTCAATCTGTGCCTCTGGCAGCGGAAAAGTGCCCTCGAGCTCGACCGGATTCTGGGTCGCCATAACCAGGAAAGGACGCGGTAATGGATAAGTGACACCGTCCACTGTGATCTGTCGTTCCTGCATTGCTTCCAACAAAGCCGATTGCGTCCTTGGAGTGGCCCGGTTGATCTCATCTGCCAGGACTACCTGACTCATGATGGGGCCTGGTTTGAACTCGAACGATTGTTCGCGTTGGTTGAACCAATTGAGACCGATCACGTCCGATGGCAGTAAATCCGGCGTGCATTGGATGCGACGGAAACTGCATCCCAGGGAAGCTGCCAGTGCTCTGGCCAGTGTCGTTTTCCCGATCCCGGGGACATCTTCGAGCAAGAGATGACCCTCGCAAAGCACAGCCACAAATGCCAGATCGATGACTTCATCCTTCCCCACGATGACCTTTTGGATATTTTCCCGCACTTTCCGGGCAATAGCAGCGATCATGTAAACCTCTCGGTTGAGAAACGTTTCTCATAGTGATCTTATCAGCTTTTATGAGAATCGTGGTTGTCAGAAGAATTCCAGAAGGGCTGCCTCCCACTATATCGGATAAATTTCATTCCTAATAAAGTTTAAAGTGAAGGAGAAAACAACGCGCATGCTCAGGATGATATAATCTTCGTATGCCTGAGTTGGTGGCTATTGACATAGAAACCACTGGCCTCGATCCAAAGAAAGACGCAGTTTTGGAAATCGGGGCAGTTCGTTTTAAAGGGCGCAGGATAGAAGGAAAATGGACTTCCCTGATTAACCCTGGCCGACCGATACCCCCATTCATAACCCAATTGACCGGCATCACGAACGAAATGGTTGCCCATGCCCCAGCACTCTCAGATATCACCCATCAGCTGGCGGAGTTCATTGGACATCTCCCGGTCATAGGTCATAATATCACTTTCGACCTAAGTTTCCTTAGACGATTCAGATTACTCATCAATAATGAATTCTTAGACACCTATGAGATGGCCTCTGTCCTCCTGCCCAGAGCCAGCCGTTATAATTTGGGATCTTTGGCGCAATCACTCACGGTTGCCCTTCCAGCCACCCACCGGGCGCTCGATGATGCCCTGGTCACGCACGGGATTTATCTGCGTCTGCACGAGATGGCGCTCGATCTGCCTATCGAAATTCTCAATGAGATCGTTCAAATGAGCGAAACCCTCGACTGGGGAGGATACCTGGGATTCCGTTTCGCGCTCGAAGAAAGTTCCAAGCAACCCATCCGGGCCATTAAAGCCCGAAAGGGAGCTGACGGTTGGTTCCAGGCGCTGGATAGAAAGACGTATCCTCCTCAATCCAATGTGGAACAGGAGATTTCGCCGCTCGACCCTGAGGAGATCGCCGCCATCCTGGAGCATGGAGGCCCGCTCTCCGCATATCTGGCAGATTTTGAACATCGCCCACAACAAGTGGAGATGTGCCGGGCAATTGCCAGAGCGATATCGAGAGGGGAACATCTGATGGTCGAAGCCAGCACCGGAGTAGGGAAATCACTTGCATACCTTATCCCGGCCGCGCTCTGGTCTTTGCAAAATAACACCCGGGTGGTGATCTCAACGAACACCATCAATCTGCAAGACCAGCTGATCCATAAAGACATCCCGGACATGAAAGCAGCCCTCGGTCTCGATCTCCGGGCAGCTGTGCTTAAAGGCAGAGCCAATTATCTCTGCCCGAGAAGATTGGATATTATGCGCAGGCGAGGCGTGCAGACACCGGAAGAAATGCGCGTACTCGCCAAAGTGCTGGTCTGGTTGCATGAATCTGGGAGTGGCGACAGAGGAGAATTGAATCTTAACGGGCCGGCAGAAAAAGAAGTCTGGTATCGCCTCTCCGCGGAAGACGAAGCCTGTACGAGCGAGACTTGTCTGGAACGCACCGGGGGTGCCTGTCCTTTCTTCACTGCCAGACAGCAAGCGCTTGGAGCGCACCTCATCGTTGTCAACCATGCCCTGTTGTTATCGGATGTTGCCACAGGTAATCGAGTTTTACCAGAATATGATTACCTTATCGTGGATGAAGCTCATCACCTCGAAGATGCCACGACCAATGCGCTGAGCTATCGAGTTACCGTCTTCGATCTGGAACGCCTGCTGCGAGAATTGGGCGGCGGTGAGAGCGGCTTGCTGGGTTGGACATTGACAGCTATGCGGGGTGTATTGCAGAAAAGTGACAAGAGCTTATTCGAAAACATGATCTCCTCCGCAACCGATCTGGCATTCCAGTTTCAACAATTGCTGCGCCTTTTTTTCGATTCCCTTCAGGGATTCCTGTATGATCAGCGCGAGGGGCAGCCGATCGGATCATATGGTCAGCAGGTTCGCATCCTGCCCGCCACGCGGCGGCAACCGGCGTGGAGCGAGGTCGAAGCCTGTTGGGATGAAGCTCAAGGGATCCTGAAGCAACTCCTCGATCTGCTACTAAATATTTCGCAGACGCTCGCTGACCTCATCGACCATCTCCCACCAGAGAACAAAGACTTGTTCACTCATATCAGTAGCCTGTATCGGCGATTGTCTGAGCATTTCAATGAGATCAACTCGTTCGTGTTCAAACCGGCAAACGATCGTATTTATTGGGTTGAAGTACAACCGGATGGACGATCTCTGTCGTTGAACGCTGCGCCTTTACATATCGGACCGATGATGGAGCGTTATCTCTGGCACGAAAAAACATCGGTGATATTGACCTCGGCAACATTAACCGCTGCGGGGAGGTTCGATTATCTGCGCGAGCGGCTGCAAGCCATTGATGCTGACGAGCTCGCTCTGGGGTCACCCTTCGATTACGAGAACGCAGCTTTATTGTACATTCCGAGCGACATCCCAGAACCTGCTGACCGGCTGAATTACCAGCGCTCCGTGGAACAGGCGCTCATCAGATTATGCCGGGCTACCTCGGGGCGCACCCTTGTCTTGTTTACCAGCTATGCACAGTTGCGCGCGACTTCTCAGGCGATCGCAGGTCCGCTGGCGAAGGACGGCATCGTGATCTTTGAGCAAGGAGAAGGAGCCTCTTCCCATGCCCTTCTCGAGTCTTTCCGCACAACCGATAAAGCGGTCTTGCTTGGTACACGTGCTTTTTGGGAAGGGGTGGATGTCCCAGGAGAAGCTTTATCAGTCCTGGTGATCGCCAAACTGCCTTTTGATGTTCCGACCGATCCGATCGTCGCTGCTAGGGCAGAGACTTTCGATGATCCGTTTTACCAGTATTCCCTGCCGGAGGCGATCCTAAGATTTCGTCAGGGATTCGGTCGGTTGATCAGGACCCAGTCCGATCGCGGTGTGGTCGTGATTCTTGATCGCCGGGTTTTGACCAAGAAATACGGGCGGGAATTTCTCGAATCCCTCCCGCCCTGCACCGTCGAGATCGCGCCGCTGGCAAATCTGCCGAAAGCAGCAACCAGATGGCTGAATTTTTAACTCAGTACTTACCCCCGGGTCGGCCGGAGTGCCCTTAGAAGCAGGAATACCCCAATTACGATCAACCCAACCGCCCATAGATAACCGATCACCGCGGTCGAGGTGATCAAAATCAAGAGCCCTATCCCACCCAGGATTCCGGCAGGGATGTAAGCCCACTTCATCGAACCTTGAGGGCTGGGGACCAGGGCGACGATGGCGAAGGTCAAGCCAAGACCCAGGAAAAAGACTCCCCCGGTTGCAATACCTTCAAAGATATCCGAGAGCCCGATAACTGCAGCCAACGTCCCCATCACCCCGGCTGGGATAAGCGCCCACCAGAATTCCCTCCTTGCGAGATATATGAGCAAAAACGCCAGACCGATCGCGCCCATCACGATGCTACCACCCCATCGATCGGTCAATCGAGGGAAATAACTGCTCACCAAGATCAGAGCCGCAATACCCAACAAGGTCATCCCTGGGATGATCGCCCACCAATGCTCTCTATCTGCCAGATACACAGATAAGAATGCAAATCCGCCGATTCCAATCAGAACCCCCCAGATCATCCCCTGGACCTCGATCAGGTTGAGATTATCAAGCAGGAACAGAGCACCGGCAAGAACAAGAAGCAGCCCCCAGAATACATTGAGTGTGGTTCGCATTTTGACTCCTTTATTTTTGGGCAGGCAATCTGAACACCAGTCAGTTCTCACAGCACTTCTACTTCGCTCAGCGCGCCTGTGAGTGATTGATCTCGCTTGTCAATCGAAGTTCCTACCACCAACATAAGAGTGTGTCAATGGCTTTGCTTGAGAGCTCTCTCAATTAATTCCTGCTTCATGCGATAGAGTCTATCGGTTAATGATACATGATAAATGTGCGGATTCATCAACCTTCTAACCCCGGCATCCAGCTTCTCGACATCTGTCCTCCTCCGCTCACGTAGAACCTCGATCGGCGGCAGATCGGCGACAAGTTTGCCTTCTCTGAGATAATCAACAAGGAGAGGTTCAATCGCGCTGATCTCTCTCCGGTTTAGATACCTGAATTTCGTCGCTTCGGAAGGATGCCTCAGCAATAGGCGCTCTGTCGAATTGGGGTCCTCATCGTCAAGGCTCAGGAGGTCTGCGGTCGCTTTCCCGCGCAGGTCGTATACCCGCCAGACACACTTATGACCCGGGTTGGGGGTCTTATCGGGAGATTCCGAGATCTTGATTGCCGGCAGCCATTGCCCGCCATCGTACACTGCAACCAGTTTGTAGACACCATCGAGTGCCGGGTCACCCGCAGAAACGATCAGTCTGGTGCCAACCCCGTACACCAGCCTCGAGATGAGATCATCGGCATCCACCCCATAGCGCGGAGCTTCTTCCTGGATCTGCGTCAAAATCTGCCAGATGACCAGTTCGTCCAGATTATTAGAGAGCACGATGCTTGTTTTTGGAAAGCCCGCCTCATTCAACATACGGGCAGCCTGGATACTTAAGAAAGCCAGATCACCAGAATCCAGCCGGATCCCTACCGGCTCATGGCCTTTACGGCGCAGCTCTTCGAATACGGTGATAGCATTCGGGACACCGCTTCCCAGGGTGTCGATGGTATCGACGAGCAGCACACAATCATCTGGATATACGTCGGCATAAGCCCGGAAAGCGTCCAGCTCACTATATCCCAACGCTATGAAGAGCTGTACCATGCTGTGGGCATGAGTACCCTTGGGGGGATATCCCAGAACATGCGATATGCCTACATTCGAAGAGAAATCTGCACCCCCGATCAATGCAGCGCGCGTGCCAGCGTTCACCCCTCGATCATGTCCCCGGCGAAGCCCGAACTCCAGCATCACCCTGCCCCTGCCGCTCTCTTTTATCCTGGCAGCTTTGGTGGCGATCAAGGTCTGGTAATTGAGTTGATTGAGCAGCGGAGTCTCGAGGATCTGAGCGATCGCCAGCGGTCCCTGGACGACCGTGAGGGGGACATTCGGATGGACCACCCGGCCCTCCGGGATGGCTTGAAGGGAGAGCGACTCATAAGATCCGTTCTTCTTCAGCCATCGAAGAAAATCCTCCGCAAAGACCGGTCCTCCCGCTCGATTTCGCTGCGACCTGAGATAATCCAGATCTTCATCCCGACAACGGGTCTGCTTCATCCAGTTGAGCAGCCATTCCAACCCCGCAGTGATGCAGTAGCCTGCCTGATGATGACCATAATCTGGATAACTCCTGAAGAAATGGTCGAACTGACAGATCTTCTCATGCACGCCCATCCGATAATAGAGCTGGGCCATGGTGAGCTGGTATTGATCGGTGTAGAGAAAACCTTCCGCTATTCTTCTTTCATCGTAATTCATATCGACTTCACATAGGAATCAGATCTAGCAGATCCACGGGTACGGATGATCCATTTTTCGATCTCCACACCCAGAAAAGTGATTGAACTCAATCCCAGGCAGATCACCAGATCGACAAAAGAGAGTGGACCGGTGTTGAAAATCCTTTGCAGGAACGGGATATACACAACTGCCAGCTGCAGTCCTAAAGTCAGCGAAACCGCGCCGAGCATCGCTCGATTGGATAGAAGACCAATCTTGAAAAGTGAATCACGTTCGGAGCGGATCGCCAGGGCGTTCCCCATTTGGGAGAGCGTCAACGTGGTAAACACAATCGTCCGCCATTGGGGGTGATCCTGACCCCAAAACCAGTACCCTGCCGCGAGCGAGACGATGCCCATCAGCATTCCAATCCATATGATCTGCCTCGCCATCCCCCGCCCGAAAACATTCTCATTGGGGGGGTATGGAGGACGGCGCATGATATCTCTCTCCGCAGGTTCGACGGACATCGCCAGACCGGGTAAGCCATCGGTGACCAGATTGATCCACAGGATCTGCAGGGGAAGGAGCGGGAAAGGCATCCCGAGAAAAGGGGCCAGCAACATTGTCCATATCTCTCCAGCATTGCTGGTCATGGTGTATCTGAAGAACTTGCGAATATTGTCATAGATTCGCCGCCCTTCTTCGATCGCCGCGACGATGGTAGCGAAGTTATCGTCGAGCAGGACAATATCGGCAGCTTCCTTTGAAACATCAGTGCCGGTGATCCCCATGGCTACTCCGATGTCAGCCTGTTTCAGCGCTGGCGCATCATTTACCCCATCCCCGGTCATCGCTACGATCTGGCCTCTTCGCTGAAGAGCCTGCACGATCTTATATTTATGTTCTGGCGCTACTCTGGCGTATACGTTTACGTTTTCGACGATGTTTTCGAATTCATCGATATTCATTTTCGCCAGTTCCAGCCCAGTGAGAATATTTCCATTCCGGGAGATACCCAATTCCTCGGCGATTTTTCGAGCTGTTAATGGATGGTCCCCAGTTATCATGATCGGTCTGATGCCGGCAGTCTTACAGGTCTGAACTGCAGCTTTGACCTCGGGACGGGCTGGATCCATCAAACCAACCAAACCGATGAAGATCAAGTCCTTCTCAGCTTCTGACACCGACCCATTTTCAGGGATGATCTGACTGGGACGGAAGGCAACCCCTAACACTCTCATACCGTCTTTCGCCTGCTCTTCATTGGCGGTGATGATCCGTTGGCGCCAGCTCTCATCGAGCGGTTCTACATGATCGGTAACCCAGACGCGATCACAAACTTCGAGAAGACTATCCACGGCACCCTTCGAAAATACGATGTAAGGAAAAACCTCAGGATTTTCTTCCCGATGCCATAGGATATGATAAGACTCTGGAAGAGAATCTGCACTCTCTGGAAATGCGTGGACGGTGGTCATCCGCTTGCGATCGGAATCGAACGGCACCTCTGATACTCGCGGGAAGATCTTCTCCAGATCCGGTTTCAACATGCCTGCACGCGCAGCTGCAATGAGAAGCGCCCCTTCAGTGGGATCACCCACATAATCCAGACTGTTGTCGCTTTGTTCCAGGATGGCATCGTTCGCAAGGGCGCCGCCGAGCAGGAGAAGAGAAAAGGCAGGATTTTCCCGGATTAGAGATGCTTCTTGACCTCTTCCAGCGATCTGCACTTCGAAGTGTCCTCTCTCCCCACGCACACGTTCCTCTTCGATCAGGTCGATCCGATGCCCTGCCACATCGAGCACTCTGACCGTCATGCGATTTTCTGTCAGCGTGCCGGTTTTGTCTGAACAAATGACCGTGACCGACCCCAACCCTTCGACCGCTGGCAGCTTTCTGATGAGCGCTCGTCTCTTCAACATCCGCTGGGCGCCAAGCGCCAATGCGATCGTCACCACCGCAGGCAATCCTTCGGGCACTGCTGCGACTGCCATACTGATAGCAGTCAACAGCATCAGTTCCAATTCCTCTCCCCGGACGACACCCAGAATAAAAACAAGGAACACCAGACCCAGCGCTGCCAGCGCAAGGCCTTTGCTCAATTGGTCGAGACGGCGCTGCAGCGGTGTTTTTTCTTGGCCAGTCGTTTGCAGCATGGCGGCGATCTGCCCCAACTCAGTATCCATCCCGGTCTTCACCACCAGTCCCACACCCCGACCGTATGTGGCTATCGTGCCCATATAGACCATATTGACCCGATCCCCTAATGGTATGTCGGTTGTAGCCACGAACTGAGAATCCTTCTCGATGGGCAGCGATTCCCCCGTAAGCGCCGATTCATCAGTCTGCAGATTGAAAGTTTCGATCAATCGGCAGTCTGCTGGCACAAGGTTACCTGCTTCCAACAGGACGATGTCCCCAGGGACGAGCTCTCTGGCAGGGATTTCCCGCACATGACCGTCTCTTTTTACCCTGACATGAGGCACAGCCATTTTTTTCAGCGCCGATAAAGCCTGTTCGGCTTTGAATTCCTGTTGAAAACCGATCAGAGAATTCAACACAATGATGGCCAGGATGGCAATGCTATCAGTGGTATCCCCAAGCAAAGCCGAGATAATCGCTGCCAGGATCAGGATGACGACCATAATGGATGTCACCTGCTCCCACAATATCCGCCACGGGCTCTTTATCCCGCGTTCTTCTAACTCATTTGGTCCCGTTTCTGATAACCGCCTGGCAGCCTCACTTTGAGTCAGTCCAGTTTCCAGATCGGTCCCTAGAACCTCCAAAGCCTCGCTCGCATCAAGTTGATATATCTCTTTCAACGTCTCCCTCGCAATAAGTCAGTTTTGTCTTCTCCGGAACTTCATGGAAATAGTGATGATCTAATCCACTCCTTTCCGGGGATTAACCTTTCCTTTGCGCTTTTTGATTGAACTCCTATCTGTTTCCCCGGTCAATTTTTCTGCTGCGACCTCGATAGAGACCTCCTCACCATAAACTTCCTTTAAGTATGCCTGTTCTTCGATGATCCAAACATACAGGTCGGCCTCGGTTCTGCCGGGGAATTCATCCAACAATCTCTGTTCGCGGATGAGATCCGTCAACGGTTTGTAATAATTGTCATACCAGGATACCGCGGCTTCTTCAAAGCTGACTTCCTGTTTTCTGTGCTCACCCAAATACCATTGATGGACTTCGATATGCTCGAGAAGCCTGTCATATTGGCCAGGAGTGGTCAAAATGATATTCGCCTCTGGCCTTGAACTTTTCAATCTGGTCTTGGACCAAAAACCATCAGCCTCGAATTTCAGAATGAGGTTATCAACCCAGCTGGCTTGAATGAGCAGATTGACCAATTTACCTGTTGGCCAGTTCGGCAGGCTCTCTCGGAATTGACGCGCCGCATCCAGGAAGGAATAATCCTTTTTATAGGCTTCCCGCAAATACCATTGATATTCGATAATCCACAAATAGAGATCCGCCTCGGTCCGACCCGGGAAATGCTGCAGGAGATTTTGCTCCCGGATGCATTCAACAACCGGACAATATACATTATCATACCAGGATGCGACAGCCTCCGTATAAGGGATCTCCATCCGCTTTTGTTCTCCAAGATACCACCTGTGCACATTGATGTGCTCCAGGAGTCGTTCATATTCCCCTCGAAGGGTCATCTCGATCTTCGCACCAGGTCGAACTTTCATGAGATTCGTCTTTTCGAGGAACATCACCTGTTCACCCTTGAGGGCGATATCATCGATATCAGCATCTCGGGTGAGATGAACCGGGATATCGATCTCGATCACATAGGCGTCGATGAATTCCTGACCACGTTCGCGCGCCACCGAAACCCGGTGATTCCCGTCCTTCACGAAATACACTTCGCCCATTTTATAGAGCTCGACCGGAGGAAGGCGGATCTCCTCGTAATGTGCCCGGTCGATGTTCACCCAGCGATCTTTGGTATGCGTCTGGCGAGGGAGAAACGCACGATCGAAATCGCGATATCGCCCTAGACTGCCGACGATCGCACTGATCGGAACCTGGGTGATCCCGATGTGGTGCTGTCCATATGCAGGAATACGGGCACGCACTTCGTCGAAAGGCAACAGATCGTTATTTTCGCCCTTCAGCCAGGTTATGATCTTGCGCCATAGCCCTTTCATGAGCGCACGGTCGAAATCTTCCTTCGCCTGGTGATCGAACATACTGGTTTTTTCCAATATATAAATATCAAATCGACAACAGCGCTCGCACTATCTTAAGTGTTTACCCTTTTGATCAGAAATTCAAAAGGGGCGAAACCTCTCTGTGCCGGGATGATGGTGGTTTCGATAAACCCATAAGCGTTGATCACGTTCGTCTCCTTATATCTTGTGATCCGATCGGTATCCTGACGATAAATGTGGATATGCCCATGGAAGTGATATGCCGGTCGAAAAGTATCCAGCACCCAGCGGAAGGCTTTTATCCCCTGGTGCGGCTTGTCCGGCTGATCATGGATCCCCCAAGGCGGTGCATGCGTGACGAATATATCCAGATATCTTCCATAAGCTGCCTTGTTCCAGAGCAAGCCGGGAATCAATTTCATCACATGAAACCACATCTCTTGCTGGGTGTATTGATATGGACCAGGGCGATACCTCAGGCTGCCTTCGACACCGGCGATGCTCAATCCCCTGTACCTGACTATCCGCCGATGCAGGTCGGTGGCTCCATGCGGATGAGACTTGGGTCCATTAACCGTGTGCTCGATCAGATAGGCATGATTTCCACGCACGTAGTAAAGCGGACGGTTCAAAGTTGTCAATATATATTCCAGATAATAATATGGCAGATCGCCACATCCTATAATGATATCCACTTCGGCAAACCGTGTCTGAATCCATGGGCTATATATTGCATCCAACAAGATATCACTTATCGCCAGAGCTCTGATCATCGATTATGTCACTCATCACCGATATTCATAGCCATCCTAGTCCTGATCTTTCTGCACACCTAAATATAACATGATCTTGAATATTCCTCCGGACGAGAGATTCCATGAGATAATCGGACCGGTTTGTAGCTCCATCCACTGAAACACGGTCACACCATTTGGGTTAGGCGAGTGGATCTGGGTGGAGACAAAATCAATCCATCTGCGCGGGGAAATTCCTCACCGCAGGTTGCCATTTTCCATCCCGCTGAGCGGGATCAGCTGGTTCCAAGGACATTAATCCGTCTCAATAAATGGTAAACCGAATGGCACTAACAGCCCACTTTATACTGACATACACTTGTCCGCTACGTTGCAGTCACTGTGATGTCAATAGCAGCCCCAGAGCGCGGGGCCAGTTCACCCAACAAGCTCTCAACCATAGCCTGACGCAGATTGCACAAACCGCTCGAATCGATTCGGTCGTTTTTACTGGCGGAGAGCCATTTCTTATTTATCCCACATTATTGTATGGTGTGTCTAAAGCACACCAGATGGGACTGCGAGTGACCATCATAACAAACGGTTTCTTTGCTCGCTCTCACGCAACCGGAAGAAAAATCCTCCGATCGTTGGCTGAGTCCGGCCTCGATGAAATTCAGGTCAGCATCGATGGCTTCCATTACAGCGACCGACGCGCTCCTGAAAGTGCAAGGACTTTGGAGATCGCAGCAGAGTTGGGTATCAAAGTAAGACAAGTCTGCATCTCTGGGAAAGATGAAGGACCCTTAGGGGTTAGTGAAGACTCACTCGGCGAATATGACAGAAGGGAATTCCCTCTCCGCTTTTTCGGGCGCGCAGTGGAGCTCATCTCTGAAACTCAGCCTCGCTTCCCATCGAACACATTCACACGATGTCCCGATCATGATCTAGTTGCACCAGGGGATATTTATCTTGACCCCCAAGGTCTGGTGAGCGTTTGCCCGGGTGTTGTGATAGGGAATTTCAACAGATCGTCTATCAAAGAAATCCTGGAAAATCACCCGGCTAGGGAAAATCCGATCCTGCAATGCCTCATCAAGGGCGGGCCAGCTGAGCTGTTCAATTGCTTTCCGCTCCCTCAAGGGGATAAATTCACCGACGCCTGCCACGCCTGTTTCACCGTCCGGAGAGCATTGTTGGACGCTTATCCCGATTTCCTCGCACCAAAGCAGGTTTACGGGTCACTTTGAACTTTATGCCTGGTTTGCTCGAGATAGCGGTTCCGAAATCTGCCAGCGGTAACAGATCAATTTATCAGGATGGCCTTCTGCAGCCAGAGCGCCGACATAACCCGGTTTCGGAACAAGGTGAATTAAAGTCCATTTGGATGCTGCCGCTGAGTCTCCGGCAATTTTCAGGATTCTGGCATCTTCATTTGGAGCTAGGGTGACTTCGATCGCATTAAGCGACATTGTCAATCCGGCACCAATGGCTTTGAGATAAGCTTCTTTTCTTGTCCATCCATTGAAAAAGGCACTTTCCCTGACTTCTGCTGGGAGAGCGAGCAGCTCCTCAACCTCACTCGGAGAAAAGAACCGTTTGGCCACAGCTGTGGTCATTCGATTTTGATCTATCTTTTCAACATCCACACCGATTTGTCGCCCGTCATAAATCGCAATCAAAGCAAGCGATTCGGTGTGGGATACATTGAATGATATACCTTGGCGGTCGGATCCCCTGGCGAGAATCGGTTTTCCTTGCTGGGTATAGGTAAACAGGATCTCACCTGGCGCCTGACCAAGATAGCGACTAAGGATCTCCCGTAAAGCCCCACGAGATAATATAAAGCGCTCTCGATCTTCGGGGAAGAGGAATCGGGAAGCACGTGCCTCATCGTCTGGCGACAAGAAACCTGCCAGAGAGATCAGGTGTTCACGGACAAGCGGAAAATCGACCAACCAGAGATGGACTTCTCCGGGTTGTATTATCCCTTTCGCCGGCGGTTGCCTCCAATCCGGACTGAACTGTGAGGTCACGTCCCTGATTCTATCCGAGAAACGATGGGTTTCACCCACGTAAAGATGGGACCAGACTCATTTTCGCACATGGTAATCACCCCGGATCACCCATTTGTATGTCGTCAGTTCCCGGAGCCCCATCGGGCCTCTAGCGTGCAGGCGCTGGGTGGAGATGGCGACTTCGGCTCCCAGGCCAAGCTGCCCGCCGTCGGTAAAGCGGGTGCTGGCATTGACATATACCGCTGCAGAATCGATTTCCGCAACAAAGCGAGAGGCATTCTCCTCGTTACTCGTCAATATTCCATCCGAGTGACCTGTGCTGTGCTGACTGATATGTTCGACTGCTGCCTGAAGACCGTCGACGACTTTCACCCCCAGGATTAGAGACAACCATTCCGTATCGAAATCATGTGCTCCGGCAAGCTGCACGTACACCGGTAAATCCCGATCATCCCTTTTCAGGTATGAAATCGCGCTCTCATGCGCACGGATCTCAACCCCTCTCTCCCCCAGATGGGAAACCAGCAGAGGCAGAAAATGCGCCGCGATCTTTCGATGAACCAGAACGGTATCGAGGGCGTTACATACACTGGGTCTCTGCATTTTTGCATTTACGATCACCTCGAGAGCCGCCCCCAGATCTGCGCTCTCGTCGACAAACAGGTGACAGATACCGATGCCTCCAGTAATAACCGGAATGCTGCTATTCTCCCGACAGAAATCGTGCAATGCAGCCCCACCGCGCGGGATAAGCATATCCACATAACGGTGCATTCTCAGCAGCTGTCCGACCAGCGACCTGTCCGGGTCATCGATAAATTGGACGATCTCCTGGGGAAAGCCGCATTCAACCAGGGCTTTATGAATCACATCCACAAGCGCCTGATTAGTATGGATCGTCTCGCTGCCCCCGCGCAGAATCACAGCATTGCCGGTCTTTATCGCCAGCCCGGCGATATCGATGGTCACATTTGGACGAGCTTCATAAATCACCGCCAGGACACCAAGCGGGACACGCTGTTTATAGATGTGTAATCCATTGGGGAGCTCCCTCCGTTCGAAAATCTCGCCGACTGGATCGGGCAGATCGATCACTTCCCGCAAATCGCTCGCGATCCCTTCCAGACGTTCCTGGGTGAGCAACAGTCGATCGAGCAGTGCAGGAGATAACCCGGACTTCTCCCCGCGATCACAATCGATGGCATTTTGAGCCAGGATTTCGTCCGCATTGGTGATCAGCCTGGTGGCAATGCACTCCAGAATAGCGTTCTTTTCCTGGCTGCTGGCTCTGGCGATGACCCTGGTAACGCCTCTTGCCCGCGAACCCATCTCTTCAAGATCGATCATAGCAGCACCATATTATTCCTGTGGATGACTTCTTCTCCATAAGCAAAACCAAGTATGGCTTCGATCTCCTCCGAGCGTTTCCCACAGATCCTCTCTATCTCTATGGATGAATAGTTCGCCAGGCCACGTGCGACCTCACGACCTTCTGGATCGACCACGCTCACTGTGTCCCCGCGCTCGAAAGAGCCGTCCAAACCTATGACGCCAACCGGTAAAAGGCTGCCTCCATGTCGCAATGCTTCGACCGCACCCTTGTCGATGATCACGGCACCGGATGTCCTTCCTCCAGCGAGAATGAAACGTTTTCGACCTTCAAGAGCCGTATAGAGCGGTGAAATGCATGTCCCAAGCGCTTCGCCCGCCGCCACACGCAGGATGACATCCTGATCACCCCCACGCGCGATCACAACCTTGACACCGGATCGGCGGGCGAGGTCGGCGGCTTGTAACTTGGTTACCATACCCCCGGTCCCAAGCCCGTTCGATGTTCCTCCTGCCGCCTGCCAGATCTCTGCCGGAATATCCGGAGAACTGATCTCCCCGATGAGCTGCGCTTCAGGCGTCCGGCGCGGATCCGCTGTGAACAACCCTGGCTGGTCGGTGAGCAACACTAACAGGTCGGCTTCGACCAGGTTGGCAACCAGCGCAGAGAGGTTGTCGTTATCCCCAACCCGGATCTCTTCGGTTGCCACGGTGTCATTTTCGTTGACGATGGGTATGACCCGCTGGTTGAGCAGAGCGATCAGCGTGTTCCGTGAGTTCAGATAACTGCGGCGCAGGCTCAGATCGCTCCTTGTCAGCAGCACCTGGGCAACCATCAGATCATATAGCCCAAAGAGCTGCTCATAAAGAGCCATCAGTCTGGGCTGACCGATCGCTGCCAGCATCTGCTTGGCGGGGATGTCCTTCGGCAAATTAGGAAACCCCAAGCGTTCACGACCTGCCGCCATTGCGCCTGAGGTGACCAGGATCACCTCGCATCCCGAATGATGCAGCTCAGCCATCTGGCGCACCAGGTCAACCATCCTCGATGGAGAGAGACGGTTCGTGCCAGCGGTCAATGTGGAGGTTCCCAGCTTGATCACAATTCGTTGACAGAGTTCGCTCGGTGATTTCACAAGAATTTTTATCGGCTTTCTCAGAATTTTTTCCCGGTTGTTGATTAAAACGAAAAGGCTCCCGAGTTGTTACCGGGAGCCAGAACTCATTATCGTCAACCATTCCTGGTAGATCACATTGCTCAAGGTTCCCAGGTCACATAGATCGGTGAAAATTCTACGGATATCTGGGCAGTCACGGGTAGCTCGCTGCCGTATACGTCGTATATTTTATCTGGCATCTCAGGCAACGAGACTTCATGGAGCAACCCATCGGTTGACCATATAACCCACACCTTTGCCGTGCCATTCATGAATTCATAGGCGGTCACACCGGATACCGGAGAAGAGGTCTGCACATACCTGGCACCATTCAACCGATCCAGATTGAAACGATAAGCGATCATCGCGGAATTGGGTTTGAGCGTCTCATCGACCAGCCCGGAGCCCCTCCAGCCTTCAAGACTGAACCAGATGTTAACGTCTATCCCCGCTGCCATGGCTACTGTATTTGCCTGAACAAGGTAACTGGCCTTCGTAAATAGATAGTCCTCTGTCAGGCACTCGGGTTCCTTGCCGGTGCTCCCGCAAATGAGCGCAACTTCGGTGTTTGCAAGAAGCTTGTCCGTGTAACCATATTCCATGAGGAGATCTTTGATAAAGCGGGTTTTGGCGGTTAAAACCGGTCCGCTGCCATCCCAGGAGGCATGCCAGTTCGGATTGGCAAACTTCCCCTCTTCGTTTTGATAATAATCATAAGAGTGATAACTAACTCCATCGAAGAAGTCCCCGCCGCCGTTGACCAGGATACCCTCCAGGAATTTCGCTGGTGTGCAGTCTTTTGGGGTCCCCGAACCGGGCGGATCCTCCGGCGGGTTCATGGGATCGCAATCCAGCAGCAACCCCCCGATCAGCACCACCGCTTGCGGGTCGGCAGCTTTGATGCGCGGGTAAGCTTTCTTCAGCATCTCAGCATAATAACCACCACCGTAATATGGGTCTCCCTTTTCTCCCCAGCAGCCAAAAGGGCTCCTGGGACGGACAAGTTCCCAGGAGACATCCGGCTCATTCCCCAGCTCCCAGTAATGGATGTCGTATGGAGGCTGACTGTAACGGCTGACAAGCTGATAGAGAAATTCAGCGTAACGATCAAGGTCTTCTTCCGCCACTGGCCCACAATCGATGGAGGGATATTTCTGCGCCCATTCTGGGGCGTACCTTATGGTTCCGATCACCTGGTAACCCGACGAATTGAGCTGCATGAGCTGCTCGTCCGAAATCGCGCTCCACTTGTAAACAGGCGGATCTGAAGATTTGGGTTCGATCTCGTTCCAATGAAATTGATCGAAGCGCGTCCAGAGCCGATCCTCTGTGCTGAACAACTCTACCAGAGATGCATTTCCAGTGTCTTTGATATAGACACCATGTATAAAGCTTTCCCCTGTTCCTTGAGTCTCGCCCACCAGAGCCTGTTGATCTTCGTCAGTTGGTTGGTTTTCCAGGGTTCGGACTCCCGGTGGTGGCAGCGTCCCAGGGACGGATGTCCCTGAGACAGCACCACCACTGGTGAGATCGCGCCGGCTACAGGCGCTCAAAACGAGAACCCCAGGGATAACCAGGAATAAGATAAAGTACCACCTCATGGCGCGAATTCGAGATAGACAGGCCGGTTGACCACCAGCTGCCGATCAGCAGGTGTGATCACGTTGCCGGCGCGGTTATAGACCGTCGTCACGCCGGATGGCAGTTGGATGGATTGATCGTGACCATCCGTAGACCAGATCACCCAGACTTTCCTTGTGCCCTCCTGGAAACGGTAACCGGTCACGCCTGGAAATTGATTGACGATCCCCGTGTAATAAGCCTTTCCCAGCATCTGGGTCATGAAATTGAGGGCATCATAAGATTTCCGCGGTTGTTGATTCTCATCCAGCAAGCCTCCATACCTCCAGCCGGGGCCGTCGAAGGTGAACCAGGTGACTCCATGAATGCCGGCAGCCCAGGCGCGGGTAAACAGCCAGATGACATAATCCGCCTGTTCATTAAAGAACCGATTTGGGGGCGGACTGCACTCTGAACAGATCAGGCTCGCCTCTGTGAGCATCACCGGCTTATTCGTTCCATATGTGGACATCAATTCCCGGATGAAACTCAGCTTGCCCAATACCACGCCGCCGCGCGCCGCCCAGCCGGAGTGCGTCTCCTCGTAATACAGCGCTCGATTGAATGAATCTATCGAATAGGGTGTATAGCCATGATAGTTGACCATGTCGAAATACGCCCCGCCACCGGTGACCAGGATGCCTTCCAGAAATTTACTAGACTTGCAGTCTTTTCCAACCGGAGGATTTGTGGGATCACAATCCATGAGCAAACCTCCGATCAGCACTCTGGCATCCGGGTCAGCGGATTTGATCGCCGGGTAAGCGATCTTCAGCATCTCACCATAATATCTCCCGCCGTAATAAGGATCGTTCTTATCCCCCCAGCAGCCAAAGCCGCTGTTTTCCCCAATTAAAGAGGGATCGATATCCGGTTCGTTCCCCAACTCCCAATATTTGATGTTATACGGTGGCTGGCTATACCGCCTGACCAATTCCTTCAGGAAGCGGGCAAATTCATCAAAGGCATCCTGCCGGATGGGACCACATTTGTACGGAGGTTTTGCCTGCGCCCAGGGAGGTGAAAATTTTACAATGGCAATTAGCTGCATTCCCTTGGCGACGGCAGTTTTCAGATTACCCTCCCGAACGCTGGTCCAATCGTATATCGGCGGGTCCGCATTGACAGGTTCGATTTTGCTCCAATCGAAGGCTTCGACCCGCAGCCAGGTGATCCCGGATTCAGCCAGCAAGTCTTTGAGCAGCGTAATTTTCTGGGGTTTGATCTGCGCACCAAACACCGGCGGTCTTGGAGCTTTCATCAGGATCGGCAGATAGATCGGACCGGATTGAGTCGCCTCTGCTTGAACTGGCGCAACCCGAACCGGACTGCTCAGAAATCCGATCAGCATTAAGATCATCAATGAGAGGTTGGCTGCTCTTCGGACCATGTTGTCCTTGGAATAGATCATCGTTCTCTCCACAATCAAGATTCCAGCTTACCTGAACTAACCAGACGTTCAATCCGGTCAAAACCATCCCTTAAAATTTGTTCGATCTCTTGGGCGGTCGTCTCGTATCCGCTTAAGGGGCCGCCAATCGGATCACTGATCTCGTTGCTCTCGCCGACCATTTCGGACATAAGATAGATCCGACCAGCCAGGTCAGGGTATTCCACCTGAAGTGCTTCCTTATGGCCTCGCTCCATGGTCAGCACCAGGTCTGCTGTTTCGATGATACCACGATCGACGATGCGCGAGCGGTGGCTGCTGAGATCGATCCCGCGCGCCTTCATCACCACCTGGGCTCCCTCTGAGGCCATCATCCCCTCCCTTCCCCATGTGCCGGCGGTTTCGACCTGCCAGTTTTCCCCAACACCCATTTCGTCAACGATCTGCCGGAATAACGCTCCGGCCATGGGTGAACGGCAGACATTTGCAGTGCAAACAAACAATATCCTGGACATATTTTTAGATTCAGGGTAATTTCGAGCTGCTCAAACGGGCAGGAAATCTCAATGCAGATGGGGCTTAGTGATGCTAGACGCTGCCGTCTCGACCGTCGGAGGCCTCAGTCATAAGAGCTGTCCCGATCGCGATGGATGTCTATACTCAGCTCCACCAGTAATATCGAAGGATGGTCAAGATGCTTAACACGTCCAGGGCGATAAAAAAAGCGAAGAACCCAACCGGAAGAAGAAACTCCGGCAAACGAAACCGCGCCTGGAGCCGTCGAAAGATCTCCAGCCAGCCGGCGTTCAGCAGGAGCATCGTCGGAAAGATCGCCGGGTAAGCATAACGGGCAACGGGGATCTGGGTGCGGCTATCGACAAGCGTCCAAGTTCCGCGCAGAATAGCCAGGCACCACACTGCGATCAAGACGATGCCCAAGAAAACCAGGGGATTCCAATCCAGACGTTTCCGATTTCTTATCACCCAGATCAGAGCGCCGATCATGCCTGTCAGCGTGATGAGGAACAGAATCCGATAAGCGTAAGGGAGCAATAGAGCGACATGCCCCCATCCGAAATAAGCCCAAAAAGTCTGAAAAAGCCTGATGAAGGAGCTGCGAAAGTAGAATTCAACTGTCCTGAAATCCAGCGTCGTTGAAAGAAAGAGCGAGGGACGTCCTGGAAAATTCTCCACCAGCAATCGATCCGCCCAGGTGCGCAGCCAGGGCCAGGCGCTCTCAGCGGAAGCATTGCGAACCAGATTCCTGAACTTTACTCCGTTCCAATATCCTTCGAGCGCATGCGGGTCATCGAAAATGGGTTTGTGATTCTTATCGAAATTTCCTGCCACCATGACGAGACCGTCGAAATATACATCGATGCGATGATCGACCCCTGCCATGAACGGCGCCAGGACCAGGTTGAGATGGTCTGTCGGCTCGAGGGCAGTTGTGTGAAATGAAAAAAATGCAGGTTCTTTGCCCACTTCGACAACCTGGCTGAAAGTCTCCTGGTCAGTGGTAAGCGCTGGCATCTTTACCGGTATCGCTTCACTTGCCCATATCCAGGCCCCCAGAGATACGGATTTGCCAATCAGGTCATTCTTTATTTCTGCAGGAACGATCTGCGCTAAGCGTGGCATCTGTTCACCAGGCAAGGCAGAAAGCCTGAATACATGCTTTCCGATCACGGCATCGGTATGTACGATGCGTGTCTTCTCATCCTGAGGGATAATTCGATGCCAATAGGCCGCATCACCCCATCGAAACACAGACAGCAGCAGGGCAACCAAAACCAGCCCCAAAATTCTCCCGATGATCCAGGGTTTTCTCTTCCGAAAGAGAGAGAACAAAATCGCGATCGGGGCAAGCACAACCGCAACAGTAACTGTGTTTTTAGTCCAATAGCTGATGGCAGCCAGGATAAGCAGGGTGCCTAACCGCAACCATGAAAAATCCTTTTGGATCAGGAGTATGCAAACAAGAAGAAACCCCAGAAAAATTGTCGCCGCACCAACATCGTCATTGACAGCCGTCATAATATCAACGAAGCCAGGCAAAAGAGCCAGACTCATTGGAACCATCCAGGTCAGAGGAGCACCAGGCTGGGTCAAAGCTGCGATGCTCCTTTGGGCAGTCAATAGACTTAGAAGGAATAGAATCAAGGAGAGAAAGCGGCTAAGATACAATTGAAAACCCAGATCACTTCCTGATGACAGGCGTAAGAAAAGGCTCAAGAAACCATAATACATCCAGCGGGGGTTGATCTGGGAGAGGCCAATATCAATGCGGGTGTCGCTTAAGAGTAAATTGGGTGGTGGACCCAGCGCATGGTAAAAACCGTTTTCGATCATCGATGCAGAGAGTTCTCGCCGCATCGCTTGTTGATAAACTCCGGGTGCAACCGGACTGGAATGGTTCGCGAGCAACCAGGCGAATTCAAAATGCCCAGGTTCATCATAGTGCTGCCAGGGAGGGATGAGGAACAGGTAAACCAATCCATGGACGAACCCGAGAACAATGATTAATTCACCCATTCCTGGTTTGCTGGTGCGTCGAAACCATGCAATTAGACGAGATCCCATCCGGGTTCAGTCCATCTATGCGGTGATTGATTTGGGTTGATTAAAAAATCGGGTAGAAGGAGTGGAGGGGGGAAGTCTCCGAAACCTCCATTCACGCCTGAGGGAGGTTAGTCCTCCACCATTGCTTAGCAACCACAATGAGCACAGCGATAGTCAACCCCAGCAACCCCGCCACACTGGCATTGCGAACATATCCTTTCGTCACCGGCTGTTGGGGCATGACCGCTTCGCTGGCAATGGTAACCTGGCTGTAAGTCTGGGCAGCGTTCTTGATCTCGGTCGCCTTCTGGAGCAACGCCTGATAAGCTGCCCAGGCGGTATCTCGCTGGCCGGTTAGTTCACGCTCTTGCGCCTGCTGCTGTTCCAGTTGCGATTGATATTCCTGCAGTTTTGCCGCGACGGAACCGATCTGGTCATAACCTTCCTCGACAGCGATTTCCTGCACCAGCTGAGCGAGCTTCTCACCAGCGAGGGTTTCTTCTTGTTCGAGCTGAGCGATCAATGCTTCCAGGTCAGCCGAAAAATCTGCCCCCGAATCCTCCAGTGAGGTCAATTCGTTCAGCTGCAGGTCAAAGGTCAGGGACGTGGTCAGACCGAGGGCACTGCTCCTGGCGATCAAGGCTGCCAGGGCGTCGCCCAGGCCGCCTGCCTGCGATCGGCTGCCCGACCTGAATTGCTCGAGCAAGGCCTCTGCCTGGACACGCAGGGATTCCATCTTCTGGCGCCGGGTCTCGTAGAATTCGATCCGCTCGGCTCTTGCTTCGACGAGATTCTTCAGAACCGTTTCTAATTCATGAATCTGATTCTCCAAAAGAGCGGTTTGATTTTCCTGCAAGAACGCCTCCAGATTTGCCTGCGCCGTTTGATACTCTTCCTGCGCCTGAGCGATCTGTCCCTCGAATTCGGTCAGCGGGTTCTCGCCGCTGTAAGCCAGGTTGATGCGGCGCACGGAAACCTCCGCCCAGGTGTTGGCGATCGCCTCCGCAAGGCGAGGGTCTTTTGACGACGCCTCGATGAGGATCAGATCCCCGCTGCCGGTAATGTTCACCTGATTTCTCAGCGCACGAATGTCGTCGCCGTTCCAGGCGCCTTCGCTTTTCAATTGGTCGAGCACTTCCGAGGCGACCGCATCACTCTTGGCGATGGTGACCATCGAGTCCAGACGCGAGCGAGCGTCCACCGGCTCGTTGACGTTGGGGAATTGCTCCGCCAAAGCCAGGGTCGGCCGGCTGCGGGAGACCAGGATCGTGGCGGTTGCTGCAAAACGCTCGGGTCGCAACATCTCCATCAGTAATACAGCTCCTGCCATAAACAAAGTGAATATGAGGATCAACCACCAATTATCCAATATCCCGGTAAGGTAAAGTTTCAAGTCGATATCTTTCTCATAAACCGTCATGAAGTCAATTCTCCGTTTTTTTCAAATGTGAAATCATCTGATTTTCGATTAATAGACCTTATCTCGGCCGAATGCAGGTTAAAAAGCATGCCTGGGATTAACCAAAAATAGAAACTGAAACTTCTGAATTCCAGGACACGATAGAAGAATAAAAGATAACCCACTAATACCACAATGATAGCCGCCGTAGCAGCTAAGTTCCTTATCAGCTGAAGATGGGTTCTCTTATAGATATCCAGGAATGATACATATAACTTAATAAACAACATGAGAATTGTGGCCAGCCCTAATAAACCATAATATGCCAGCAGCGCGACCCAAAAGACATCCTCAAAACCAGTCTTGGTAAAACTTTCTTTTTTCATCAGGGGTAAGTTGAACCTTGGCAGGTTAGCATTCAGAGACTCAATTGTTGTGTTTTCGTCTGGTCCATATCCCAAAAAGGGTTTTGTCAAGAGAACAATGGGCGGAACCCCAGTTAAGGTACCCAATCGTTGATTTTGAGCTCTCTCAAAATAATCGACTGTAAAAATTCCAGTCAGGTTCTGTATAAAACCCTGTTCTTCTTTCAAAGGGTTTACATATTCTCTCCTGATGAAATTCGAGTTCAACAGGAGGATTAACCCCGATAAACCCAGCAACGATGACACAAATACAAGAGCGGCAGTCCTTCCTCTTCCAAACCGCATCCTATAGAATACAAAGAGCATTATGAATATTCCATATACGACCGCGCGCGTGTAAGTGAAATTGATCCCTATGAAGAGTAACAAGATAAAAATAATCTGGCGAAATCCGATTTTAACAATCTGCCCGAGATACACTCCAAACACAATCGTCCAGAATAATGCCAGGAAGAGCGTATCTCCCAGGGTACCAAAGATGCTTCCAACCTCCCTTCCCCTGGTCAGTAAGATAAATCCACGTGAGTAGCCTCCTAACTCGATATTCGCGACCCGTGGCAATAATATTGAATTAATTCTCGACCCCCATAAAAGCTGAAGTGCTCCGATTAACAGCTGGATGACGCCAATCAGCAGGATAATATTAAGGATCTTTTTAACCTGTTCCTCCTTAAGGTTTAGGTTAACAACAAGATAGAACAAGACAGAATATCGAAGCAATGCTCGAAGATTTACCAGACTCCCTATGAACGGCGGACGATTCACCAGCATGGTAACCAACACGATCGCGAGAAATACAATCAGATATCCATCTATAGGGGTTCTGCGTAATTTTTCTCCTCGAATCAATTTTCTTAGAAGAAGAAACAAGAAAGTTATAAATATCAGCGCCTCACCAAAAAAACGGGAATAGGAGAACACCCTATCTGGGATAGGGGCGTATTTGAGAACAATCTCCTCGAACGGCATATAAGCTACCAAAAAAAATACCACCCAAGTCGGTCTATAATACATGACCCATAAAACCGCCAGAGTAATCAACCCAAAAGGGAGCACCAATAGAGCTATAGGCGAATACCAATAGAGGAATCCTGCAATCAACCCCAAAATTACGACCAATCCGGCAAGAAGTATGTTATTTTCGGTAATCGAATCGGTCTTCATCGACACGCGCAACTGACAAAGTCAAGTATTCCAACCTGCCAAAAGGCTGGCAAGTATGCGATCGGATATAGATAAACAGAAAGGCTTTTGCGCGATCCCAATGAAAACGAAGTCCCTCAGAATGCGCCTCTCCCCCTCAGGACAACACCGATGGTCTTAAGCAGGATTTGCAGATCGAGCAGCAGCGAGTAGTTCTCGACATAATACAAATCATCTTTTGTGTAAAGATGCATGGGTTTATCGCTGCGCCCATTGACCTGCCACCAGCCAGTGATCCCCGGCGGCACAGCCAGGCGTTTTCGCTGCCAGGGTTCATATCTTTCCACCAGATAAGGCAACTCCGGCCTTGGGCCAATCCAGCTCATATCCCCCCTCAGAACGTTGAACAACTGCGGGAGCTCATCCAGGCTCGTCCGGCGCAGGAAACGCCCGATGCGCGTCACACGTGGATCGTCCGGTTTCTTATGGATCAGGCGACCTTCTGAATCGGTTATCTCCACGAGATGGCGCAATTCCTCAGCGTTAGCCACCATCGTGCGGAATTTATACATCTCGAACAGCCGTCCGTTTTCGCCTACCCTTTTTTGCCGGAACAGGATCGGACCAGGGCTCTCCAGTCTGATCAACAACGCTATGATCCCCATGATCACCATGCTCAGCGGTAAGAACAGCACAGAGAAGATCAGATCGAAGCCGCGCTTGATAAGGCGCTGATAGTCGGTCAGCGCAGGCGCTCGCAGATCGAGCATGGGGATCCCGGCCAGCTCCTCGATTCTGGCGTGCACGAGCGCCCTATCGTAATATTCGGGCACCACCCGCACGGTGACTGGCAGATCGTAGAGATCGTTGACCAGGTTGTTGATCTTGTCATAGGCGCGCGAGGGGAGAGCAATGATGACATCATCAATCTGGTGAGAGATCACTATCGAACGGGCTTCGTCCAGCGGACCCAGGATGGCGGCCTCCTGCTGCCGTTTCTGGATATCATCATCCAGGTAGCCTGCGACAGAAATGCCAAAATAAGCGTGGGCGTTGATCTTCTCCTCGACCTGCCTGCCGATCAAGCCGGCGCCAACGATCAGCACCTTCTTTTGAGCAGTGGTCTGCCTGGTCAAATAACGGAAATACATACGCGCCAGGATGCGCCAGCTGGCCAGCATCAACATGGCCAACAAGACAAAGACGAGGAACAGGACCCGCGAGACATCGCGGTAGGAGAAATAGAGCAATCCCGCCAGGGATACCCCGGCGAAGAGCGAACCCATGACGACGCTGGTCATCTCGTCGGTCACCCGCAGGTTGCGCTTGCCATCATAGACCGACATCAATGTAAAGACAATGACCCAGATCACGGGGAAAAGTGGGTAGAGCAAGAAAGGCAGTTCCATTGGCTTACGCACGTCGGTGGCGTAAGGCAGAAAGCTGAGATAGGGTCTTAATTGAGAAGCCGCGTTCAGGGAGATCAGGATGAGCAAGGCATCCATCACCATGGAAAACAAGGCAAAATTAACCGAAAAGCGACGCAACATTTCTCCTCCTCGACATCATTTTCAGCCGCTTAGTTCACCACCCCTCTGGTAATCCAAAGGGGATCTCGATCGCCGTGAACTCCCTGGTTGAACGCACGCCGACTTTCTTCACCCAGGCAGCCATTCTTGCCAGGCCCTCTTCCAATGGTACGGGAGGTGGCACATCGAAATAGCGTCTCAATTTTTCATGAGAGGCATATGCATTTACGACTTCATTGCGCGGCTTCAAATATCTCACTCGCAGTTCAACCCCCATGGCTGCGGATACACATCGCGCCAGTTCATTGATACTATAAGGTTGATCGGCACCGATATTGAAAACTTCGCCATAAGATTTGGGATTTTGGATTGAAGCCGCGATGATTGGAGCGACATCATCGATATAGGAAAACGCCCGCACCTGATTTCCATCGCCGAATATCGTCAGCGGCGCACCGTGCATGATCTGGTTCATGAAGATGCCGATCACATTCCGATATTTATCGCCGATGTTCTGATGTTCTCCATATACATTATGCGGACGGAAGATGATGTAATTCAAGCCAAACTGGCGCGCAGCCGTTTCCAGATCCAGCTCGACCGCGTATTTCGATATCCCATACGGGTCCTCCGGTCGCGGGATTAGATCTTCCGTCATCGGCACCTGATTGGCTCCATATACTGCAATGGAAGAAGTGAAGACGAAACACTTGACCTTGTGAAGGATGCTCAAATTGATCAGGTTCACGGAACCGATCAGATTGTTGTCGTAATTAAACCTGCGGATAAAGTGACTCAATCCTTCAGCCGCATAAGCCGCCAGATGGAAGACATAATCGATATTATCCCGTGCGAATATTTGATCGAGCAGCCGGTAATCCGTGACCGAGCCGTGAACCCACTCCGCTTCGGGCGGGACGTTCTCTCGATACCCACCGCTCAAATCATCCAGAGCGATGACCTCATACCCATATTTTATCAACCATTTTGCAACATGCGAACCAATAAAACCCGCAGCCCCGGTGACCAGCGCTTTCATCGGAGCACCTCTGCGAACACTTCCAGGTATTGCCTTGCGATCAGATCCCAATTGAACTTATTTTTAATAGGCTCTGTGGCGCGTTTGCGAAAGTCTTCGGCGATCTCCGGCTTGTTCTCGAGAAATCGCATTTTCTCAGCCAGGTCTTCCACCCTTTTCTCGAATAGGATCCCATATTTGCCATCTTCAAGCACCTCGGCGTTGAATGGTGTGTTGAGTGCCAGGACGCAATTTGAATAACCTAACGCCTTCAACAATGAAGGGTTTATCCCGCCATATTCATGACCATGGACATAAGCGAAGCAATGGTGATGTAGCTCCTTGATCGCCTCCGGGCTATCGATATGCCCTAGAAATTTCACCCGAGAATTGGCCAATGCTTTCAGAGAATCGATGAATTCCCTTTCGAGCTGATTGCCCTTATAGTCCGCGCCCCCTGCGATCGCCAGCGTCTTCTGGCTGCCCGAAGCCAGGAACGCTTTCAGGATCAGATCGGCATTGTTATCTGGCACCAACCGGCTGGCGATCAAATAATACTCACGTGGGCATAGCCCAAAACCTTCCAGGATTTCGGGATGTTCCGAGGGTTCGATATTCGCGCCATAGGCGATGTAAACCGTCTCCACGCCGAACTCTCGTAAATAGAGCCTTTTCATCTCGGAGGCGTCTGTGATCACAACCGGATAAGCCCTGGTCGCCATGCGGGCTGCCCAGCGGAAATATTTCTTCCCCATCCCCTGCCATTTTGGTCGCAGCCATTCCATCCCATCGACGTTGATCACCGCCTTTTTCCCGGCAAATTTCAATATCCAGCCGAAAGGTCCGTTAGCTGCATTCCAGACCAGGACGATATCTGCTGGCGTTACCGCTGCATGAAGGATAGCGATCAGGCTGTGGCTCAAGGTACTGAGAGCTTTATGTTCGATGCTGGGCAGATAGATTAATTTGACTCCCTTCCATTCAGGGATTTTATTGGGAAACAAGCTTCCCCGGCAATAGACTTCCACTTCATGGCCGCTGCTTACCCAGCGAGGTGCAAGTTCCCCCATAATGGTTTCCAGACCGCTATAGGTCGAAGGCAAGCCGCGGATGCCTAAAACTTTAATTTTCATGAATAACTATGCCCTTCTTCGATGAGATTTTACGAACGAAAAAGAGGTTTCGCCGATAAGACAAAGTTACCAGTTGTATAACCTAACTCCTGATTTGTTTCTTCAACAGCATCTCGTAGAAAATCTGGCAGGGGAACAATAGATTTAGGTTTGGCTGGTATTAGAACTTCTTCAGCATATGATAAAAAAACTTCATTCTCTTCTAATCCACAAAATTCTATTAATTTCAAGAGTTCCTCTCTGGGATTTCGAGTCAAGCTCTCATAATATAGTGGATATATCGAATCCGGAAGACAAGCAAGGTTTCTCAGACCCTCTCGAATGGAAATGATCCATTCAACAGCTGCCATCTCTTCCTGACTGTTAAATTTGGAAATCCGATCCTGGTAAGGGGATAATCTGTCATCAAATGGAACGATCTGTTCGAGCAACATATGCCACTTTCGATTATCTACTCCCCACCAATCATGAAGTTCTTTTCCCACCTTTTTCTTGTTCCTCAGCGACCATGATGCAATAGATGCTATCGTATCATATCCATTGCGGATCAATAAAATGAATCGGGCATCTGAGAAAATTGCTCTGAGGAAAGGGATCCGAAAGACCATCTCCGGGTATTTATCTACGACTCGTTTAGCGCCTGTCAGGAAAAGATAATGACTGTAAAGACGATGAGCTCTCTTTTTGACAACCGGAGTAGCGTCTTTTTCACCAAGTCTATAATAAGCAGGTCCACGAGAGTAACTTCCTATGATATCCTCATAAGGATATATGACATGCCACATCGCCTTAGGTTCATTAAGAAACCCACATGTTGGATGCATGTGAAATAGCATTCCCAAAATAGTCGAGCCACTCCGACCTGTTCCGATAATAATAATCGGCTTTACAACTTCCTTGGGAGAGGGTAATTTCAATGCCAGTTTGAACATGCGAAAAAGAAGTGGATTGATCCACTGGCCACGGGTTGTCAATGGCCTGCCCTCAAATAGAAAATAGCTGGTCAGTCGACGATGGATTAATAAAGGTTGGGTTTTGATAACCTTTGAGTTGATTTGTGCAACCATATCTACAGAGGGATTAATCAATCATTTAAATTCTTTTTTAATAAATAATATATCTTGTGAGAATCCTGAACTCGATTTTATCTCTTGTGATTTTCTCCAATCCCCTAACAACACTTTACTCAAAATGAATTGATTTTCAAGAAATATCTCTTTAAAGAAATCCAGGTAATAGCCAACAGATTTTTCTGGAATCTGCCGGCTGCAGTAATAGCTTGGACCATTGTTATATCTAAATGACAATTCAGAATGATCAAATTCCCTTCCGTAATCCATCAGGAAAGCAGTGAACATACATATTCCGCCTGGCTTTAACATCCTGCTTATTTCCTGAACATATCGATCCACATCTTCAGAAAGCATATGAGTAAATACAGACACCAGAAATATGACATCAAAGTGCTGATCTGGGTATGGGAAAGTATATGAGCTTGCTTTATATCTCCCATTTGGATTATATTCACGGTTGAAGACATCCATCAATTCGAAATTATATTCTTTTTGTTTTAATAACAAATTCGATCGGCTGGATTTGAGAGAGATATGATCGATGTCTACACCTGTGTAGTCAATGGTATCGAATTTCGACAGACCAAAGGCAACTCGACCACATCCACATCCAATCTCAAGTACTTTCAGGGGTTTATCAAATCCAATCTCTTCATTGAGAATATTAGCGAGAAGGTTACCATAGTGGACGAAAGATGTGCCACCAAACTGGCGATAAACGCCATTAGATCGAACCCGTATTGAATACCTGGGCAGGTGTTTATAACCACGATTTACCCGAACCAAATAATCAACGGGATCGATAAGTCTAAAGATGAGGCTAAGAACAGGATTATGCCAGGATACTCCTGGGAAAATCTTTTTCAGTAACTTATTTGACATTTTTTGTATATAAAATTCGAAACTACGCGATCCCAATTCTCCGTAGCAGAAAAGACCATATATTTATTGATTTCCTGATATTTGCAAAAAAAGCTGAAACGGCTTTTAGAGGCCAAACCAGGATCGTGGATAAGAAAAGCAGTATATTCGGATGGATCTCTTCAATAGGATAGCGGTATTTCTGCATCTCCCGTTTCAAGATAAATTGACAAATGGCAATATCCACCATATCGATGCCAGCAGCATATTGCCATCTTCCAGCGATCTCTTTGTTTATCCCTAATTGATCTGGCTGATCTTTCCCATGTGAAGACCCAATCTGTGGAACTTCTAGCATTGATGGTGAATATTCAATCCCGATATGGGAGCAAATTCTATTAACAACTTCCTCCGGATTTTCGAGCAGATCTTCGAATCTGACCATAATTACATGTGGATGTGACTCGTTTCGTTCCCAGGCCTTTATTCCGCTTCTCCAAAGTAAGCTTATCGTAACTGGATGATAGTTAGCCCATGAGCGGATTGATTCTTTTAGCGGGAATTTGTTTGCCGAGAACTGTCGCCTCCTCCACCGATTCTTTTGAGAGAGCAATACATCGCGCGGGTCGCGAACGATATGGACAAAGTAAGCATTTGGGAAGTAGTTCAAGATCTCATGAATATAAAAGATATTACGAGGAGTCTGATCGCAAGGGATGGATTTACCGTGCCGCTTCGATTCCTCAAGAACAAAAACAGCATATGCTCTGGGCGCAGTCCACAGCCCAGGGTTTAATTCGACCAGCTGGCTTGCTTCCAGCTTATATTTATCGATATCCGGTTTGACATAATAACCATCCCGTTGAACTGCCATTAGGCGTGCAATATACCGGAGCGCTCGGGAAGGATCTATCTCAGGCGCTGGCAATTCTGGCAGCCACACCTGCTCAAAGAAATGCAGCTCATTAAACATAAAAACTTGTTTGGAACGCCCAAGGATACGACCCAACATCGTCGTTCCAGACCGGCTGTTGCCAACGACGAATATCATCTTCCCGTCGTGAATGCATGATCCTTCTCTCTTTTTTTGATCTCGATAACTCTCTTCAAGTATCATGTTAGACTTCTATAGAGGCTCATCAGGTTCTCATAATATTTTTCCATGGAGAATCTTTCTTCTACTTTGGCCCTTCCCGCCTGACCCATCTCGACCGCTTTGTCTGGATTTGCCGCCATACGGACGAGGTGATCTTCAAGCTGGTCGACATCTCCTGCTGTGAATAGGTATCCATCTATCCCGTGATCTATGATTTCTGGGATTCCGCCCACACAAGAGCCTATAGCCGGTCTTCCATTAGAAAAGGACTCCAAAACGCTCATGCCAAACGGTTCATGCCATTCGGAAGGAATCACGGTACATATACATTTTTGAATAATTTTTTGTAACTCGGCCTGGGATTTAAACCCCAGGCATCTGATATGCTCATACCCTTTCTTCTGAATAAGGTCGATGACCTCCTTCCTCGCTTCGCCTTCGCCCACGAGAAGAAGGGGTATCGAACTAACCCGCGAAGCGGCTTCGATCAGGGTGAAGATCCCCTTGATGCGTTCAATTCGGCCAAAATACAAGAAATATTCACCTCGTTGCGTTGAAACAGGGATATTTGTGCTATCTATCCAATTATGAAGGGTAGTGATCTTCTCCGCCGGCACGCCATATAGGATCATCTTTTTTCTAAGCGCTTCGCTCACCGCGATGAATTTATCTATGCGATCCACTGCCCCAAGCCAATGTGAGATATAAGCTTCCATCACGCTCAACGTCGTGCGGGCAATTGAACCTCGGTTGCATCGTCGGGGTAGAGCACGCCAGAAGTGGCTTCCCTCACAGGCCTCACAATGATGACCATTCGATACCAGCGTATACACCGGACAGATCAACTTATATTCGTGCAGGGTCTGAACCACCGGTATACCAGCTGACTTAAGTTCAGCCAGGATCGAAGCTGTAATCTTTCCATAATAAATATGAAGATGGGCAATGTCAGGGTGATAGAGTTCGATGATGCGCCTGATCGCCTTCTTTGCGGGCATGGAATAGATAAACCGCAGAATGTCTATTGGTCCTGGTTTATCGAAATCAGCCGCAGGTGGGAAACACCTGCTCCACTCTGTGGGCAGGTTTTTTGGGCTTTGCGCAGTAAAAGGGATGACGCGATGCCCATTCTGGTTTAATAAATCGCTCAAAGCGAAAAAGACCCTGTCCGAACCCCCACGCACATAATAATTTTGAGAGACGTTCAAGATAGTAAGTGATTTCATCTCACAAAAAATCCCCTGCCCAGATCGGAATCCAGATAAGACAAGAGTTCAGCAAGTTGACAGACGGTCAATTTGCTTCCTCAAGAGGCCACCCAAGGCAGGGGGAGAGGTCTACTGATTAATTTCACCAACATTTCATTCCAAGGATTGTAATAATCACAAAGAGCCTGGAAGGTACGCTGTGACAGCCTGAAATCAGGAGCTGCCGAATGCCGGTTGACTCTGACATACAATGGTTCTATCCCGGCGCGTAACTCACGAAACAAGGTATGGACCTTTGGATAGGGAAAAACAAACCGCCTGACTATTAATTGCACCCTCCTATATGCGGAATGCAACTTCGGAAAACGCACACTCACAGTTTGATTGTAAAGTTTGAAATCGAATCCATTGTAATAATCTGGAGAAATCCCGATAAATTCCGCCAGAGATTTCATCTGTCCCAGGGGATCTACAGTCAATTCCTCGAAAAATATGATCTTCATGCCCTCTGATCGAAAATGGACAAACCAATTATTCAGATAATGAGCATATCGACCCTGCTCAACCGCAAGCCAGCACTGAATTCGGGGAGCTTCACCTTCAAGTTGCCTTAGCACATATTCATCCGCTGTGATCTTGGGATCGATCATGCCGTTTTGGAGAGCAAACCTGAACCATGACATCACTCGGGAGACAGGTTCCCTCAGGATGAAGATAGTCTTCGATCTCGGAAGAGTTTCAATAATCGAACCTGGTGTTCCAGGCGAATATAAATAGTCAGGTGTGACTTCGACCCAGACCTTTTTCTCTCGGGCAGGGTCATTGAAGTAAGTGAAATAACTCTCGATTCCATCACGGCCGTACCTGTATTTAACAGAAAGGGGATAATCCTCATCGAGAAAGTAGCGTGTCTCTTTGATACCCGATACGCAGACTTCTGGATGTGATTTCAAATAATGGTAGAGGGAAGTCGTGCCCGATTTTGTTGATCCACCAATGATAGCGAATAGAGGATAATCACCCATTAATGGCATGAAAGGTTTACCGATCCCAATGCGAAAAATCTATCCCCAGGAGATCGGATAACTCCTGGTTTAGCGGCCGATAATATTCCACCAACTTCTGGCGGGTCTCCGGGTTCATTGGTGGATAAAAAAAAGGCTTTTTATTTCTCAAGGAAATCCATTTTTTAATCCGATCACGTGTTTTGTCAGGCAAAATCTTTCTGAAGAGCACTCTGAGATTCCTTGCCCGGTTTGGTTGAAACGCCAATCTTGCCAACCTGGTTGATTTTGGCAAGGCAGCCTGGTTTTGATCAGATTTGATTGTGTGGAACTCAACCTTCATGGGTGATAATCCCAGCTTTTGAAAGACATCGATGCAGATAAAACCGGGGTCTTCCTTCAGATCCTCGAACAAATAGATCCAGACATTATCCTTGGGGAAAAAGCGATACGCTTCTTTCAGCCATCTTGCGTAAGCTCCCCGATCCAAATACGCGCAGTGTCTTTGTAACACCGGGTCCGTAAATCGGCCAGGGTCAAGCCAAACCGCCTCATCGAATGAACATATCGGTTCCCATCCTTTTTGCACTGCATACCAGTAGGCGGAATAAGCCCGATCAACAGGATTTCGGAGCAGCAAGATGATCTTTATGTCGGGGTTATGCTTGTGGAGTAAATCCATAGCTTGAATGTTGGTAAACACCCCTACATTTTTCGCCAGGATCGTTTGACCTGGTGAATAATGTGAAAAGTATCTATGGAATGCAGCTACATAACCCTGGCGATATTGCCGCTCATTAATGAAAAAACTCATCTCCAACTGAGCATGGGTACAGATCATCGGATGAGTATTCAGGTATGCCTTCAAAGATGTCGTTCCAGCTTTCTGCGCCCCGATAATAAAGACGTCTATTGGCTTGATGCCATCCTTGATAGGTATCGCTTGCCCTTTCATTTACTCACCCAAACGCCAGACTATTGATCCCCAATCGCTTCCTTACCGCCCACCACAGCATCACGTTCCAGGTGATCAACGAGATGGCAGTCGCCAGCGCAGAGCCGACGATACCCAAGACGGGGATCAGGATCAAATTCAAGAGGACATTAGATACAGCCGCGACCGCCATCCCCCTGGCTGTGGCGGTCTCATGACCGGTCATGTTGAGCAAGATGCCCACTGATCCAGCGGCGGAATTGATCAGCTGCCCACCCAACAAAATCAGTAAAGGCAGGTAAGCCGTTAAATAAGGGCTCCCAAATACGATCCTCAAAAATGGCCTCCCCAGGATCACAAAGCCGATCGTCACCAGCAGGTTGAACCCCAGGATCACCCGGGCTGTCTTCGTGACCAGTTGCTGCAGTTTATCCAGGCGATCTTGTGCATACAGGGATGCGAAACGCGGCGCCACGACCATATTGATCGCCGCCAGTCCAAAAGAAGCCAAAACCGAGGTCTG
>FWWM01001637.1_pt1 | contig 66615 bp, 64 predicted proteins | sample 2228351 | NCBI WGS metagenome assembly FWWM01 (sample SAMEA103939774, study PRJEB20133) | metagenome
CTGAGCCGAAGCCCTGACCCTGAGCGAAGCGAAGGGGAAGGGACAGCGAAGGGGAAGCGAAGGGTCCCCTGAACATACATTGGAGATGCTTCGCTGCGCTGATGCTTCGCTGCGCTGATGCTTCGCTGCGCTCAGCATGACAAACCTGTGATCTACTGAGGCTACACGCTACGCAGATAGGAGGCCAGGCGCAGCGCCAGGTCAGCGTATTCAATGGCTGAATCGGGAGAGAATGCGAACTCAGAGGCATGGGCTGCGGCGTTGCGCAAAATACGCAGTCGGTGAAAGATCTGCGCCTTCCCCTCATCCAAAATGCCGGATTGCTCCAACGCCTGCCCCAACAGGATCGGCGACCTCAGATCGCGGTAGGGCAGATTCAGGCCTCGCCGCCGGGTGGCCTCAACCGCCGCCTCCTCCACGTCCAGCCAGGATTCCAGGACGACCGCCCGGGGCGATAACTGGGCCAACTCAACCAGGCGATTTACCGCTGGTGGGCCTGCCTCGGCCACCCCCGCTGCAGGCAACTCCTTCTTGGCCTCAACTGCCAGTTCCTGCACGCTGCGACCGAACTCAATTTCCAGGTCCCGGTAGCGCAGGCGTTGCAACGTGGGGATCAGATTGGCCAGGGGCTTGCGCAAGACGATAATGATGATGAGGATGGTAAGCGGCCAGGCCAGCGCCTTGATCAGCTCCGTCACGAAGGTAAGCCAGTCCATGGGTTCTCCCCTCCTCCTTTATCATACCACAGTCCCTCGTTCAGGGCAGATGCCCAGGCGCGTCGGCTTAACAGCCCGTCATCCTAAGTCCTCTGTGGCGCTGGCGTGCCCCCCTGGGAATAAAGAAACAGTCCCGGTAGATCACAGGGTTGTCACCCCCTCTCCAGCCTTCCCCTCAGAGGGGAGGGAACTGGCCTGCCCCTACTTCGCAGCGCTCAGAGCCTGCAGCGCTACAACCCGCGTTCGTTGGATCGGGGTCGGCGCTATTGAGCCTCTCCCACCAGGCTCTGAGAGTTGATCGCCTCAATGACCAGCCCGATCACCTCCTGCAGGCCCTCACGGTCGCGGGGGGCATACTCCAGCCCGTTGCGGCGCGAGCCCAGGGCAATCAGCCCCAGGGAGCGGCGCCCTTGCTCCAAAGGTAAGCTGAGTTCCGCCTGGCCTTCCCATTCGCCACAGGCGTACAGGAGCCGTTGCTCCTTCTCTGGCCCCAAATACACTGCTCCGCCCCTGGCGTCAAATGCCGCCACCGCCTCGTCCAATAACCGACACACCACCCGATCGGCATCAAGCACAAAGATGCGCGTGTGCACCTGCTCAAGGAAGGCTCGCAGCTTTCGCACCGGGTCAGGTATCTCCTTGAAATACCGGTCCACCACCTTATGCAGGCTGTCCTTGATCGGCGTCACCAATGCGACCATCATCAGCGTAGTCAACACGACAGCAGCATCCGACGTATTCCCCGTGACCGCCACAAAGAACCGTTGCAGCAGGGTGATTGAGGCGGTATAGAGGCCAGCCAGGATCGCCGTGAGCGGGACATAGACCAGCGTCCGGTTAATAATCAGATTAATGTCCCACAGGCGGTAACGCAGAACCGAAAAGGCAATCGTTAGCGGCAGGAGGAGGGCAATAGGGATGAAGGCCAGGCGCCAACCTAAATCATAATACAATGCGATTGGCCCTGCCATATTACGCAAATTATAAACCGCTCCCGGCAGGGTGATAATAAAGAAACCGACGAAGGCCGCACACAGCCCAAAGACAATCCACTTGGTCTGCTGTTGCTGAATAGGATTGGAGACGCGCCGATAGCGATAGACCTGGGCGGCGACCCCCGTCGCGACCCAGGCCAGCATGGAGATGGTCCAGGGCAAGGGCGCCCAGAGCTCCGGGTTAAACGGCTGGGTCATAACAGCGAACACAGCGAAGCCAACTGCCAGCACGGCTGTCCAGCGGGGCACAAACTGCCCATTGGGGAAAACATAGAAGAAAACCAGGAGCGAAACCCAGGCAATAGCGCTGAGTGCATTGACGAGGACGGCCCAATGGGGCCGGGCACGTACCAATGCGTCCAGGATGTCAGTGGTCCCCAGCGTGACGAGCATAAGCGAGACGAATATCGCCACCCAATTGTCTGACCGCCGCAAGAAGATGATCAGGCCCACCAGCACAAAGCCAAGTATGAACACGACGCTCAGCACGCTATGGTAGATGGCATAGAAACCGGGCGTCATACCGGTCTGCCATAGACCGATCTGCACTGGCGGCTTCGGGCGAGTCAACTCAGCATAGCGCAACGGGATGGTTATCATGGACAATAACACACTGAACAGCGTGATCGCCACCCACATTGTCCGAATCAGTGCCAGCCACCGCCCGGTCAACCGCGCCGAGGGGGGCCCTGACAAACGTCGTTCTGCGTTGATCCCTTGTTCGCTTAATACGGTCACGGTGTGCTCACCTATGTCACAGCCTGGAAAACATCAAGGCGCAGTGGCTATCTCTGCGGCTCCCTAATGGCCCATCATCTCAAAATTCTTCTCCCCAGCGTGGATGGGCACCCGGAGGCGGTTTTCCTTCGGCGGGATGGGGCAGGACCAGGCCTCATTATAAGCGCAATAGGGGTTATAGGCATAGTTGAAGTCCACCAGGAACCTGCCATTCGGCAGCCGCCTCGGCTCCAGATAGCGGCCCGCGCCATAGGTCTCCGTGCCGCTGGTGGCGTCCTGAAACGGCAGGAAGAAGCCCCCCCGCGTGTCGCGGAAGATGACCAACTCCGCCTTCTGCCCCTCTACCTCAAATTCAAACCTGCCCCACTTCAGATAGGTCTGTACCTCGCCCGTGTTGGTCAGCATCTGCACGCGCTCCGGGTTGGCGAACGGCTGGACCTCCACCTCCAGCCGCAGCGCGGGATTCTCCGGGTAGTAGCTCAGCCCCTGGAAGTCGCGTTGCTGCTCCGGTGTCAAGGGCGATTGGGGAAAGGGGTAATGCTTGAAGAAAGCATCTTTCTGCTTACGAAACTCCTCCAGTTCCGACATCAATTCCTCCTTATGGGCAGATCGCCCCTCACATAGCGTTGGGCTTCACTGGCAGCATCTGAGAGCGGCGGGCCATAATACAGCAGGACAAAGCGCTGCCAGCGGGCCTCAAACTCCGCGCGAGATATGCCGAACACATCTGGGATCAGGGTATCCCATGACGAATGCAGGCTGAGGCCGCGCAAAAGCGCGGGGAGCCGTTCCCGGCCATACGTTGCCACCACAAAGTCAATGACCGTCTCAGCGGCCTTGGCCCTGACCCAGCGATCCACGCTGTAGGGCGCCGGGCCGGTGAGGATGCTCAAAGAAGGCGGCTGGCCACTCCTCAGGAGTTTGCGCAAATTGTCGCCCAGGTGCATCTCCCAGGGCGAGGGCAGCGGCCCGGCCTGCCAGCTCGCCCAGCGCGCCATCCCCTCCACCAACGGATACCAGCCGGCACGGACCGGCGTCTGGGCGAGTGCCTCACCCAGCACGCGCGCGCTGAGGGGGCGGGCGAGCGAACGCGCCAGCCGGTCGGTATCCGGGTGATCCACAGGCACCGGCAGCAGGGCAGGCGAGGGGATAGTGAGGACATCGCCGACAAAGCGCCACGAAGTCACATCAAGGCGCGGCACAACCTCTATTGTCATGGCCCGCATCGTCAGGTCCGGGGGCAGCCCGGCGTCGGCCCGGAGTTGGGTGTACAGGGCCTCGGCCTCAGCCGCCAGCGTCTCCACGGCCCCGGCATCGCGCTCGTAATACTTGAAGTGGAAATGGGGCGTCTCCAGGGTCCGCTCCGCCCCCCAGAAGGCCGGATCAGGCGCGGTGCGCAGCCAGCGGCCCTGCACATAGCGATAGAAGCGCGTCTCGCGGTAGGGCGCAGGCGCCCAGGTAGCGTTGGTCTGGGTGACCACCGCCTGGACCAGGGCAACGTCACCGAGCAACTCCAGATCACGCACCTCCACCTGGGGCGCCTGCGCCTCCTCGCCCGACCAGCGGCGGTAGAACGTCTCCACGCGCTCAAAGCGTGCCCGCCAGCCTGTGGCCGCGTTTTCATCTATCAGGCTTTGCCACAATTCCTTATCCTGTGTGACCCAGGCGCGGCCCTCCAGGGCTATCGTGCCCTCAATGGCGCCGCGAATGTGGATAATGTTTTCGCGGGCGCGTTGCCAGGCCACCAGAGCCAGGATAGCGACCGCCAGGAGGGTTAGAGCCATCGCACCGCGCAGGAGACGGGAGAGTCGGGGAGAGAATCGCTGTGGGGGAGGCAGCTCCGGCGCGGTCTCTACAGCCTGCACCAGCAGAAGGGCCTCTTCAACCGCGTCGGCCTCTTCAATCTCCCAGTCCAATAGTGGGGTTCGTTGTCTCATCGCAGTTTACCTTTCAATCCGGTCTCATCTCAGCCCGAAAACCTCCTCTATCTCCTCCTGTGGATAAACCTCGCGCATGGCCTCCACCCAGCTCAGGCCATCTGTCTTCTGGAAGTGCCACCAGTCCGTATCCGGATAGTACGTCTGCCAGCGGCGCAGGGCCGAGACGGCCTGCCAGCCGTACCCGGCGGCCAGCGCGGTAAAGTCCAGCCAATAGCCTGGCGGGATCACATAGCTGGGTGCGCCGCCGGTCGGCCTCCCATCCGGCCCGGGTTGCGCCGACCAGTTCCAGGGCGCCACCCGTAGCGGCTCGCCCTGCGTACCATCTTGCCGGGCCGTGCGAAAATAGACCCGCCAGAAGACGCGCCTGCCAAAGGTCTCCAGGACGATGACCACATCCTGCCCTGGCCCATACGGGCCCTGGTTAATATCAAATGCCCGTCCGGCCTTATGCCAACTGCGCTCACTCTGGCCGGGGCGTGCGTACGCATCAATCCCCCGCCACATGTCGCCAAACACGCTCAGATAATCGTAGCCGGTCTCGTCTATCACCCGCTGGCGCAGGGCGCGGAACGAGTCATCCACACGGTCGCTCAGGTAAGGCCCGTTGGTACGCACGGGCAGGCGCACAAAGCGATAGTATGGCGGGGCGGTCGGCGTGGGCGCAACGACTTCAACATACAGCGGCGTAGGCTCAGGCGTCGGCGGCGCGGCCAGGGCGCGTTCTACCGCCGCCTGGGGCAACGGCCGGCGCCCCCACGCCGGCCCACCGAAGAGCAAATCGGCCTGGAACGTTAACAGAGAGCGGCCAACGCCTGCGATCTCAATCACCTGAACGCGCGGTGAGCGACGCGAAGGCGCATGGGCCACCAGGCTACCCCCGTCAGGCGACCAGGCTGGCGCGGCGCCTTGCCCGACCAGGCGAGCGGAAGCCGTGATCAGCCGCCCCGCTGTCAGATCAATCGGCGCTACATAGAGTGTACGCTCACCCCCCAATCCAACGCTGTAAGCCAGTTCACGGCCATCGGGCGAAAAGGCCGGTTCATCTTCGTGCTGGTCCGGGCTGTCAGTCAGGTTGACAGGCTCGCCCCCAGCCACCGGGATCAGATACAGGTCGCGCTGACCGGCGACATGGGCGCTGTACACCAGCCAGCGGCCATCCGGTGACCAGGAGGGTGAGGTTTCCGCCGCCGGTGAGTCCACCAATGGCCTGGCTTCCCCTCCTCCTGCCGGGATCAGATAAATGTCCAGGTCGCCCCCACGCAAGGTCTCAAAGGCGATCAGGCTGCCGTCGGGCGACCAGGAGGGATGCCCATCGTAATCGGGATGCCCGGTCAGGCGAACCACGCTCCCATTCCCCAGATTCAGCCGGTACAGGTCCCAGTTGGCCTGCTGTCGGGCGCTAAAGGCCAGGCTGTGGCCATCGGGCGAGAGGGCCGGGCCGAATTCCGGGGCCGAATCAAAGGTCAGGCGCACAACTCGCCCCGTGGTCACATCCACCGCCACCAGATCGCCATCCTGGGCATATACGATACTGCCGCCGCCGCCTGCCGGGGTGGGCGTGGGCGTCGCTGTGGGTGTATCTGTGGCGGTCGGCGTAGCCGTCGGGAGCGGCGTCCGCGTAGGCGACGCCAGGATGGCCGTCAGCAGAAGCGGTGTTTCCGTCGGCCTGGCCATCGTGACCTCAGCCAGCCGTCGTGAGCGCAGCACCAGCGCCAGGCCGGTCAGGAGCACCACGGCCAGCCCGGCCAACAGCCACCTCCGCCGGCCCACCCCTCTCATAGGCTACAATATGGATGCGCTTGGTCAAATTTGTGTGAAACCATAACCCCTTTTCTCTGCTTTTCCCCGCTTAATCGGCGATCTGCTCCAGGATCTGATCGGGGGTGATCAGTTCGCCATCAATGCGGTTGATGCCGATGATCTCCGGCCCGTGCAGGATACGCTCAATCTCCAGGCGGTACTGGCCCAGGTTGAGTTCAGGGACGACGATGCGCTCTACTCCCTCAGCAGCCGCGCGGAGTGCCGCCTCCGGGACAGGCCAGAGCGACTGAACCGTCAGCCCGGCGACCTTGCGCCCCTGGGCGCGGGCCACCCGGATCGCCTCCCACATGGCCCGCGCCGTCGTGCCGTAACTGATCACCAGGGTGCGCGCCCCCGGCTGAGGATCGGGCTTCACCATGGCGATCTCATCCACGTGCGCCTCAATCTTGGCGGCCAAATGGCCCAACATCCGGCTCAACTTGGCCGGGTCCTTGACCAACATGCCGCGCTCATCGTGCGCCGAGCCGGTGACACGCACCAGGTGCGCATCGCCGAAATGCGACATCGGCGGAACATCGTCTAGCCTGTCAAAGCGATAGGGAACGAAGGGCTGGCCGTCTGCTGGCGCCAGGCGACGCGGCTGCACCGGCACCCGCTTATACTCGGCCACATCCACTGTGGCCATAGACATGACCATCTCTTTATCCGGCATGAGGAAGACCGGGCAGCGGAAGCGCTCAGCCAGGTTGAAGGCATGGATGGTCAGCGTGTAGCACTCGGCCACGCTGGAGGGGCAGAGGGCGATGATCGGATAGCCGCCGCTCGTGCCCCAGCGGACAAACTGGATGTCCCCCTGGGCCGTTGTGGTCGCGCCGCCGGTGGCCGGCCCCTGGCGCTGGCAGTCCACGATCACCAGCGGCACCTCGGCCATGATGGCATAGCCGATGTTCTCGGAATACAGGCTGATGCCAGGGCCGCTGGTGGCGGTCATCGCCTTGGCGCCGGCCAGGGCTGCGCCAATGCACATGCTGATGGAGGCGATCTCATCCTCGGCCTGGATCGCCTGCCCGCCCACCTTGGGGAGTTCCGTGATCATGTGAAGCAGGATGGGCGTCGCCGGCGAAATGGGGTAGCCAGCGAAGAAGGTGCAACCCGCGTCAATGGCGCCCCTGGCGATGGCTGTGGCGCCGTCTATATATTCTCTCATCGGGGGGAACGTCCTCGTTTGCCGCGCAGGCGGGCCAGCTCGGCCTCCAACGCCTGAACCCGTTGCTCAGCCGCCAGCCGTGCCTGGCGCTCGGCCTCGGCCTCCTCCTCGCCCTGAATAGCCCCGGCCCAAGGCCCCAGCCACAGCTTCAGCTCCTCGCTCCACAACCAGCCGCGCTCGTCGGGCGGGATAGGCGTATAGCGCCCCGCGCTCAACCGCCAGCCCACGAACGCCTGCGGGTCAAAGGGATCCCAGCAGAAATACTCCGGTGTGCGGAAGACCTGTTCGTACAACTCCTTAATGAACATATTCCCACCGACAAAAAAGTCTGAGCGGTCACGCCAGGCATACCGAAGAATACGGATGCACAAGAGCACTTGGGTGACATGGCGATCCGATTCCAGGGGTTCACCATCCTCATAGGGCAGGTCCAGGTCCGGCAATTGGACCTCGGGGATAGCGACAAGTGGCTCTCTCATAGGCAATTCACTCCACCACCTCAGATTGTACCCGCTCAGGCCGAATCGTCAAGCGCCGCTTATCCGCGATAGGCTGCGCGGCAGGGTCTGCAAATATCATCTTGAACCCGTCTGCGCCTGGAGCGCTTTCCAGGCCGCCTCCACCTGGGCGCGCGTCTCCTCCAGCGTGCCGGAGTTGTCAATGACCACATCGGCCAGGGCGATTTTCTCGGACTGGGGCGGCTGGGCAGCCATGCGCCGCTGGACCTCGGCGGCGCTCATCCCCCGCTGGCGCATTAGCCGCTCCAACTGCTGTTCCGGGCGGGCAGTGACCACCCACAGCGCATCGCAATCGTGGTGCATACCGCTCTCAATCAGCTTGATGGCCTCAATCACCACCACGCCGCGCCCGAGAGCACGGATGCGCCGGTCAGTCTCCTGGATGACCAGCGGATGGACGATGGCTTCAAGGCGGGCCAGGGATGCCGGGTCAGAGAAGACAATGGCCGCCAGCCGGGCGCGGTCAATGGTCCCATCCGCTGCGACGATCTCCGGCCCGAAGGCATCCACCACCTGCTGCCAGCCCGGCGTGCCGGGGGCGATGACCTCGTGGGCCAGTTGGTCAGCGTCAATCACCGCTGCACCCAGATCGGCGAGCATCTGCCTGACCGCGCTCTTCCCCGTGCCGATGTTGCCGGTCAGGCCAATGACCGTGACGCCAGGCCAGCGGCGGGACATCAGGCCTCAACCTCAGAGGCAAGTTCCGCCCACTCCTCCAAGCAGGCCCGGAGTTCGGCTTCAAGCTGCGCATACTCTGCGCCCAGCACCCGCACGCGGTCCAGTTGCTGCGCCAGCCCGGCCTGCTCCAGGTCGCGACCCACCTGCGCCAGGCGGCCCTCTAACCCGGTGATGATCGTCTCCAGTTCCGCCGCACGCTGGCGCAGCCGACGGAGGACAGACGACCTTTCGCCTGCCGTCCCTCCGCTGCGCTCAGGGCAGGCCCTCCGTCTCTCGTCCTCCGCCCTCCGTCCTCCATCTTCCGTTCGCCGTCTCCCGTCCTTTGCCCGCGCCTGCACAACCTCGGTATAGCCGCCTGGATAGACGCGCAGTTCGCCGCCCTCAAGCACCCAGACCTGTGTGGCCAGCGCATCAATCAGATAGCGGTCATGCGAGACCAGCAGGATCGTGCCCTCAAAAGCAGCCAGGGCTTCCTGAAGCACCTCCTGCGAGGGAATGTCCAGGTGATTGGTGGGCTCATCCAGGAGCAGGAAATTCGCCCCCTGCAAGGCCAGCAGCGCCAGCGCCAGCCGACCGCGTTCGCCGCCGCTCAGCGCCGCGATCGGCTTGAACACGTCATCACCGGTGAAGAGGAAGCGGGCCAGATAGTGGCGCGCCTGGCTCACCGACATCTCCTGGGCCGCCAGAATCTCCTGAAGCGGCGTCCACTCCAGGTGCAGCCCCTCATGGGCCTGGGCGAAATAGCCGATTTTCACACCTGCACCCAGACGGGCCTCGCCTGCCAGGGGTGGGACCTGCTGGAGGATCGTGCGCAGAAAAGTGGTCTTGCCTGCCCCGTTGGGGCCGATCAGCGCGGCGCACTCGCCGCGCCAGAGCAGCAGGTCAGGGCAGGCGAACAGCGGCCCATCCTCCGGGTAGCCGACCACCAGGCCATGCGTCTCCAGGACCTTGTCGCCGCTGCGCAGATCGGGACGCAGGTCCAGCCGCAGCCTGGGCTGTTCGCGTGGCTTCTCCACAGGCGCCAGCCGGGCCAGGCGTTTCTCGCGCCCTTTGGCTTCCCTGGCGCGCTGCCCGGCCTTGTAGCGGCGGATATACGCCTCGGTCCGGGCGATATGCGCCTGTTGTGCCTGGTATTCTGCCTGTTGCCGCGCCCGGCGTTCGGCACGCTGCTGCACATAGCGGCTGTAGTTGCCGCTGTAAACCTCCAACCTGCCGTTCTCCAGCTCCCAGACCGTGCCCACCAGCCGGTCAAGGAAGTAGCGGTCATGTGAAACCAGCAGGACCGCGCCAGGCCAGTTCGCCAGGGTCTCCTCCAGCCATTCCACCGCCTGGATGTCCAAGTGATTGGTGGGCTCGTCAAGGACAAGGAGGTCGGGCGCTTCCAGCAGCAGCCGGGCCAGGAGCGCGCGGGTCTTCTGGCCGCCGCTCAACTGGCTGAGGGGCCGGTGGAAATCGTCAACGTCAAACCCCAGGCCGCCCAGCACCTGCCGGATGCGCGCCTCATAGGTGTAGCCGCCTGCCTGCTCAAATCGTTCGCTGAGCGCGCTGTATTTGCCAGCAAGCGCCTCAAAGCGGGACGGGTCGGCCATCTCCTGCTCCATCTGGCGCAGGGCCTCCTCTTGGGCACGCAGGTCGGCGAAGACCTCCAGCATGGCCTGGTAAAGTGTGTGCTCGCCGGTCAGGTTGGCTTCCTGGGGTAGATAGCCGGGCGTCAGCCCGCGGGCGCGGGACACCTCACCCACCGAAGGCTCTTCCAGGCCACACAGGATGCGCAACAGCGTCGTCTTGCCCGCGCCATTGGGGCCGACGAGCGCAATACGGGCACCGTGCGGGACGGTCACACTGACGCCTGCGAACACATCCTGCGCGCCGTAGGATTTGGCCAGATTGGAGCCGATTAAAAGTGACATCGGGGGTAATTATACCATGCTACTTGAGGATCAGCGGCAGGGCCGCCTGGCAGCTCCCCGGCAGGGTGACGGTTTGAGAGGCCATGACGACCGGCGCGGAGCGGTTGGTGCGCGTCCACAGGTCGTAGAGGAGCTGGCCATCGCCGTTTGTCACGTTCTCATCCCTGAGGAACTCAATGAACTCTTTGGAAGCTGTCTGATAGTAGAGCGTTATAGCGACACGCACCGCCGGGCAGGGAAGGCGATAGCGCGTATCGTCCCAATATTGCCCATCAGCGTACGTGTAGCCGACCGGGGCGGCCTGGACAGCGGCGAAACCAGCGTTGGTGAAGCCGCGCGGCGGGATACGGTTGTCAAAGAGGATGACGTTATTGAGCATCAGGTGGAAGGACGGGCCGGGCGGCAGGCCCAGTTGGGCTGCCCAGGCGGGCGTCAACCCCTGCCGGGCCTCGTAAATCTTGATCGCCGGATCGCGGGTGAGTTCGCCGGTGGCCGGATCGTAGTGGCCCGACTCAAACACAAGCTGGTTGTTGGCGTCGTAGGCCTGGACATGCAGCCAGATGCGCCGACCATCGGGCTTGCCGGTGGGCAGCTTATGGCCGCTCTGGTTGGTCACGCGCACCACCAGTTCCCCACCCGCAGCGCGGAGCACGTCCAGCGTGGCGGCGTTCGTCAGCATATAGGTCGCCCGCAGCATGCCCGTGATCAGCGCCTGGCTGTCCACCGTGCCGGAGAAGACCGGGTGGATCATCAGCGTCTGGGGCACCCAGGTGTTGCCGCCGGTCAGGTCGTGCTGGGGCAGGTCCTGGCGCAGGATGCCGAAGGCCTGGGCGATGCTGGAGCCATGGCCGGTCACATCGCGCATATGGCAGTCCTGGCAGATGGAGACGTAGGCTTTGTTACCGCCGAACTGGGGCGCATATACTCCCTGCGGCGAATTGTACGCGCTCATCGCCCATTCGCTGAAGGTGCGCGAGAGCGGGAACAGGGCCTCATCGCCGATGTCCGCAGGCGGCTGGTTGATCGGATTCAGCCGATACTCGTTCGTCGCCGCATCCCAACTCAGGATGGGGTTGCTGATGTTATGGCAGGAGCCGCACAAGGAGGCTTTTTGGTGGAATGGCGAGCGATAGGTCCTGTAAGGATGCGGGTCAAAAGGCATGGGAGGGACAATCTCAAATGGGCCGCGCCGGTGGTCGGCGGTATCCACGACCAACGTTGCGCTGCCCGTGATGGTCACTGTCGTGGTCAGCGCCTGGAGGATGGACAGGTCGCGGTCGGGGCTGGCGCCAGGCTCATACACCGGGTTAACCAGGCGGTGGCACAGTTCACATTGCACGCCGTCAAAGTCACTGCCCTCCAGCGCCGAGCCATCCGGCGGCAGGCCGCGCCCTTCCAGCCAGGCCTTAGGCGCGTGGCAGCGCAGGCAATATGTGCCGGAGAAGGCCGCATCCTGGTTGGCAATAGCCAGTCCGGCCCAGAAGACCGGGTCGCGGGCAGATTGGGCCACCATGCTGCCCTTCCAGTTGGGCGGCGCCTCGGCCAGCGGCTCGCGGGGGTTGTACTCCTCAGAGTGACAGCCCTGGCACTCAAAGTAGGGCGTGAGGGTGTGCGTGATCCAGTTCGGCGGCGTGCCCGGCAGAAAGTAATCCAGCGGCGTGGTGGGCACGGGGCTGGCTGGCCCGCGGGCCAGGCCAGGAACAGCGAGTAGCGTGACAAAGCCAGCCAGCCAGATAACGATCGGAATCCACAGGCGATTAGCGCGCATCCCTGCCCCCTACGGCAGGACGACTATAACACAGGCAAGGGGGATCGTCAATAGGGGCGACCTGGGGCCGGGGCGCAATGTATTGCGCCCCCATGGCCGACCCCACAAGGGTGAGGGAAGTCACCATCAGGCCGTGACAAATGTCACTTTGAGGAATGCGCTTAGTGGTGTACTATAGGTAATGTCTATAGCGGTAGGAACGGTCATCATGTCCATTGCCCATATCTTGCTTGGCCTGCTGGCCCGCGGTCCACGCTACGGTTATCGGCTCAGGCAGGAGCTTGCAGACGAGTTTGGCCCCGCATGGCAGATTGATTTCGGTCAACTCTACCGTCTGCTCTCCACCATGCAGCGCCGGGGGTGGGTGGATGTGCACGCCGAGCCAGGCGGTCAGGGGCCTGAGCGCAAAGTATATACCCTGACAGCACCTGGGCAGGCGGAGTTCCAGCGCTGGCTGAGCGAACCCGTGACCCCGGTCCAACGTGGCGCAGGGCATCGCGATGAATTCCTGGTGAAGCTACGGTTTAAGCTGGGCACAGACGTGGCTGCCAGCGGCGACCTGATCGCCGCACGGCGACACGCGCTGGAATCCCAGCGAGAAGGGTATCGGACCGCTGTCCAGAACGCCCAGAACGCAGGGGACGTGGGGCAGTGGCTCATGGCAGAGGCCGGGTTGCGCCACACAGAGGCCGCCCTGGCGTGGCTTGCAGCCTGTGAGGCGCTCATCCCTACGGGCCGCGTTGCTGCTCCGGCAGGGCCCGAACCGAATGCTATCATCGCCGTCGGCAGCGACGACCTGGCCCTCAACCTGCTGGCACGCCTGCTGCTCAGCCAGTATCCCCACCTGCACTTCTCAGTTCGTCCGGTCGGCAGCCTCGGCGGGCTGTTGGCCTTGCAGGACAGGCGGGCCGATCTGGCGGGCATGCACCTGCTTGATGTGGACTCCGGCGAGTACAACGTCCCCTTCGTCAGGCATCTGCTGCCTGAAGAGCCTGTCGTGCTCATCAACCTGGCCTATCGCGAGCAAGGGTTCATGCTGGCCCCCGGCAACCCCAAGGGCATCCGCGACCTGCGCGACCTGACCCGCACCGACATACGTTTCATTAACCGTCAGCGGGGCGCGGGCACACGGCTGCTGGTGTATCATCTCCTGCGCCAGAGGGGGATCGCGCCAACGGCCATTTCCGGTTACGAGCGCGAGGCGCCCACACATGACGCGGTCGCAGCCGCGATCCGTGCGGGCACAGCCGACGTCGGGCCGGGCATCCGCCCCGTCGCTCAGATGTGGGGGCTGGACTTCATCCCGCTGGCCCAGGAGCGCTTTGACCTGGCTATCCCTCGCGCCGTGTTTGAATCGCCGCGCCTGCATCCGCTCCTGGACGTGCTCCATCAGGCCGGGTTTCGCCAGGCCGTAGCCGCCCTCAGCGGCTATGAGGTGACCCGCATGGGCGAGGTCGTCGCCGATCTTCGCTGAGGGATGCCTATGAGATTGACCCTCAGGCAGCTCTCACTGTGGTTCGGGATGCGCATGGCCTTGCCGGGTCTGGCTGTGATGCTTATCGCCAGCGCCTGCAACCCGGTGGCTGTGCCCGCAGGCGCGCCCCAGGCCCAGGAGATGATCCTGGCGACGACCACCAGCCTCTACGACTCTGGGCTGTTGGACGCCATCCTGCCGGCCTTTGAGCGCGCCAACGGCGTTCGGGTCAAGGTCATCGCTGTCGGCACGGGTCAGGCGCTTAAGCTCGGCCAGGACGGTAACGCCGACGTCGTGCTCGTCCACGCCCGCGCCCAGGAAGACCAGTTCGTGGCCGAGGGCTGGGGCGTAGACCGGCGAGATGTGATGGTCAACGATTTTGTCCTTGTCGGCCCCAAACAAGACCCGGCGGGCATCAAGGGCATGGCGACCGCCGCCGATGCCTTCAGAGCGATCGCGGGCAGGCAGGCGACCTTCGCCTCGCGTGGCGACGGGTCGGGCACCCATGCCAAAGAGAAGAGCATCTGGGAGCAGGCCGGAATTGAGCCTCAGGGCGACTGGTACAACTCACTCGGTCAGGGCATGGGCGATACGCTGATCTTCGCCAATGAAAAGGGGGCTTATACGATCGCAGATCGGGCGACGTACCTGGCGATGAGGCACAAGCTGCCCAACCTCACTATTCTGGTGGGCGGTGAAAGCATCGCCCAGAACGGCGACAAATCGCTGTTGAACCCCTATGGCGTCATCGCCGTCAACCCGGCCAGACACCCCCACGTCAGGTTTGACCTGGCGAAGAAGTTCATAGACTGGATCACCTCGGCTGAGACCCAGAAGCTCATTGGCGACTACGGCGTGGACAGGTTCGGTCAACCCTTATTCTATCCCGGCGCGAAATAAGGTGACCCCAGGATGAATGAACTGGTACAAGGCTTTCTTGAAGCTCTCCGCCTGATCGTCACGCTGGACCCGGAGCTGATGCGCATCGTCGCCCTGTCGTTGCAGGTGAGCGGCGCGGCGCTCCTGGTCAGCGCCCTCTTCGGCATTCCACTGGGCTGCTGGCTGGGGCTGCAACGCTTCATTGGCCGCCGATTGGTCATCGCATTTCTCTACACGGGCATGGGCCTGCCCCCCGTTGTCGTCGGCCTGTTCGTCTACCTGCTCTTGTCGCACAGCGGGCCGCTCGGCGCACTCAACTGGCTGTTCACACCTAAGGCGATGTTCATCGCCCAGGTGATCATCTCGTTCCCCCTGGTCGCCGGATTCAGCATGGCGGCAGTCATGGGGGTGGACCCCAACCTGCGCCAGCAGGTGCTCTCGTTGGGCGCGACAACCCGGCAGGCGACGCTGGCGATCATCGCCGAGGCACGGCTCGGCATCCTGGTCTCCGTCGTCGCTGGCTTCGGCAGCATCATCTCCGAGGTTGGCGCGGTCATGCTCGTCGGCGGCAACATCCAGGGCGCCACCCGTGTATTGACGACGGCCATCGTCCTGCAAACGCGGCAGGGCAACTTTGACCAGGCCATTGCCCTGGGCCTGGTGCTCCTGGGGATCGCTTTCGTGACCAACCTGGCGATGCTAAAGTTGCAGGGTGGAGCGTTGGAGGCATGAACCCGCCCCTGTACCAACTTGAGCGCGTGACGAAAGTGTATGGCGCGCGCCGCGTCCTTGACCTGGCCACACTGGAGATCGCACGTGGCGAGGTCTTCGGCCTGGTCGGCCCCAGCGGGTCGGGTAAGAGCACGCTGTTGCGCCTGCTCAACTTCCTGGAGCCGCCCACGACAGGCTGGATTCGTTTCGGCGACACCGTGATAGGGGGGAACGGGACGGTTCCATTGGATGTCCGCCGCCGCGTGACTATGGTGTTCCAACGCCCGGTGCTGCTCAATACGACGGTGTTCGGCAACGTGGCCTATGGGTTGCGCTTGCGCGGCGACCGCCGAACGGAGGAGCGGGTGCAGGCGGCGATTGAGCAGGTCGGGTTAAGCCCGCTGGCCACGACGCCAGCGCGGCTACTATCGGGCGGCGAAGCGCAGCGGGTGGCGCTGGCACGGGCGCTTGTCATTCAACCAGAGGTGCTGCTCCTGGATGAGCCAACAGCCAACCTTGACCCCTACAATGTCGCCTTAATAGAACACATCATCACCGACCTGAACCGCGAGCGGGGGACGACCATCGTGCTGGTCACGCACAACGTCTTCCAGGCCAGACGGCTGGCGCACCGCGTCGGGCTGTTGTTAGAGGGGCAACTGATTGAGGTCAGCGAGACACACAAGTTCTTTACCGATCCAGACGATCCGCGCACGGCGGCCTTTGTGCGCGGGGAGATGGTGTACTGAGCCTCTTGACGTGTTGGCCCACCCCAGGTATAATGCTGAGTAGCTTTCCTCGGTAGCTCAATTGGCAGAGCGGCCGGCTGTTAACCGGTTGGTTCCAGGTTCGAGTCCTGGCCGAGGAGCCTGAAACAAGAGGCCCGTCTCTTGAGAGACGGGCCTCTTTTCCTGGTTTCAACGGGCCTGCCTTATACCGGAACTGCCTCCACCACCGGCTCCAGCACCAGCTCACCGTCGCGCACATCCACGCGGATGGTGTCGCCCTCGTGGAACTGGCCTTGCAGGAGCGCCAGCGCCAGCGGGTCCTGAAGCTCGCGCTGGATCACGCGCTTGAGCGGGCGGGCGCCAAACACCGGATCGTAGCCGGTCTCGGCCAGATAGCGCTTGGCGGCCTCCGTGACCTCCAGGGCGATATGCCGCTCGGCCAGGAGCTTTTGCAAGCGCTCCAACTGGATGTCCACGATCTGCACCAGGTCCTCCATCGTCAGGTTGCGGAAGAGGATGATCTCATCAATGCGGTTGAGGAACTCCGGGCGGAAGTGCTGGTCAAGCAGGCCCAGCACCTGCCGCCGCATCAGGGCCTCATCCCGACCAGCCAGTTCCTTGATGATCTGGCTGCCGATGTTGGAGGTCATGATGATGACCGTGTTGCGGAAGTCCACCGTGCGGCCATGCCCGTCGGTCAGCCGCCCCTCATCCAGCAATTGCAGGAGCGTGTTGAACACCTCCGGGTGGGCCTTCTCAATCTCGTCAAACAGGACAACGGCATAGGGGCGACGGCGCACGGCTTCGGTCAACTGGCCGCCCTCCTCGTAGCCGACGTAGCCCGGCGGCGCACCGATCAGGCGCGAGACGGTATGGCGCTCCTGATACTCGCTCATGTCAATGCGCACCATGGCGTCCTCGTCATCAAAGAGGAACTCGGCCAGCGCCCGCGCCAGCTCGGTCTTACCCACCCCGGTCGGCCCCAGGAACAGGAAGCTACCGATGGGCCGGCGTGGGTCGGAGAGGCCAGCGCGGCTGCGGCGCACCGCGTTGGCCACAGCGCGGATGGCCTCGTCCTGGCCGATGACCCGCCGGTGTAGCCGCTCCTCCATGCGGATGAGCTTCTCCACCTCGCCCTCCATCAGCCGCGAGACCGGGATGCCCGTCCACTTGGAGACGACCTCGGCGATGTCATCGGCATCCACCTCCTGCTTGAGCAGTGGCGCATCGCCCTGGAGCTGCTTCAGCCGCGCTTCCTGCTCCTGCAACTGGCGCTCCAGGCTGGGCAGTTCGCCGTAGCGCAGGCGGGCGGCTTCCTCCAGGTCGGCGCGGCGCTCGGCCTGCTCAATCGCCAGCCGCGTGTCCTCAATCTTCTGCTTGATCTCCTGGATGGCCTGGATGGCCGCCTTCTCCTGGTTCCAGCGGGCTCGCAGGGCATCGCTGCGCTCACGCAGGTTGCCCAGCTCCTCCTCCAGCTTCTTCAGCCGCTCCTGCGAGGCCGGGTCCTTCTCCTTCTTTAACGCCTCGCGCTCAATTTCCAGTTGCATGATGCGCCGGTCCACCTCGTCCAGCTCGGCGGGCTTGGAGTCAATCTCCATGCGCAGGCGGCTGGCCGCCTCGTCAATCAGGTCAATGGCCTTGTCGGGCAATTGGCGACCGCTGATGTAGCGGTGGCTGAGCGTGGCGGCAGCGATGACCGCCGCGTCGGTGATGCGCACGCCGTGATGCACCTCATAACGCTCCTTCAGGCCACGCAGGATGGAGATGGTATCCTCCACCGAAGGCTCATCCACGAAGATGGGCTGGAAACGGCGCTCCAGGGCCGGGTCCTTCTCAATATACTCGCGGTACTCGTCCAGTGTGGTCGCGCCGATGCAGTGCAGTTCGCCACGCGCCAGCATGGGCTTCAGCATATTAGAGGCGTCCATGGAGCCTTCGGCGCGGCCCGCGCCAACCACGGTGTGCAACTCGTCAATGAACACGATAATCTGGCCCTGGCTCTCAGTGATCTCCTTGAGCACGGCCTTGAGGCGCTCCTCAAACTCGCCGCGATACTTGGCACCAGCGACGAGCGCGCCCAGGTCAAGCTGCCACACGCGCTTGTGCTTCAGCCCCTCCGGGACATCGCCGCGCACGATGCGCTGGGCCAGGCCCTCCACGATGGCCGTCTTACCCACGCCAGCTTCACCGATGAGCACGGGGTTGTTCTTGGTGCGGCGGGAGAGCACCTGGATCACGCGGCGGATCTCTTCATCGCGCCCGATTACCGGGTCCAGCTTGCCCTGGCGGGCGAGTTGGGTCAGGTCGCGCCCGTAGCGCTCCAGTGCCTGGTAAGTCACCTCCGGCGTGGGCGAGGTGACGCGCTGGGTGCCGCGAATCGTCGCCAGCGCGCGCAGGATGGCGTCATGGGTGATGTTATAGCGGGCCAGCAGTTGCCCGGCGGGCGAACGTGTGTCGGTGGACAGAGCCAGCAAGAGGTGCTCGGTGGACACATAGTCGTCGCGCATCTGGCCGGCCTCGCGTTCGGCGCGCATGAGAAGGTCGCTCACAGCCCGCGACAGGCCGACCTGCGCCCCCCCATACACTTTGGGGCGATTGGCCAGCAACGCCTCCAGCTCGCGGATCAACACCGGCGGGCGCACGCCCAGCCGGTCCACGACCTGGGGCACGACGCCGTCAGACTGCTGCAACAGGGCCAGGAGCAGATGCTCCGGCTCAATTTGCGCGTGGTTGTATTCACTCGCCAGCGTCTGTGCAGCCAGGATGGCCTCCTGGGCCTTCTGCGTATATTTGTTCAGATCAACAGCCATAATTCCATACCCTCCCACTCCATAAGTTCATTCCTCTCAACCGACAGAAGACGGAAGACGGCGGCCCTTCGTGACCTGTCCGGCGTCTTCCGTCCTCTGCTGTACCTCTCAAAGACAAAAGATTAACCCAATTATAACGAACGCTGGGATGAATTTCAATAGGAGGGCGCGCAAAAACCCCGGTTTTTAACGGGCGGAGGTCTCCTCCCCACATCAAAGGGGAAGGTGGGGATAGGGGGATACATCCGAGGCGAGGGATGTCCCTGAACCCGGCGTGGCCTGAGCTGGCCACGCCGGGTTGCGCCGAAGGCGGCTGTATGCTCTCGCCTGTGCGCTTTGTCTTGAGGGTGCCCAGACAGGCTACAGGCCAAGGATCGGGTCAAGCGCCAGGTTGCCCGCGCCGGTGAACAGCAGCGCCAGCGCCCCGGCCAGCAGGGTAAAGTCAAGCTCCCAGCCGGTGGTCTGCTGGGACATGAAGCCGACCTTCATGAAGCCGCGCTTGGCGACGAAGGCCGCAACCAGCATGTCAATGGCGAAGCCGACGGCCAGGATGCGCGTGCCCGCTCCCAGGATGAGCAGCACCGCGCCTGCTGTCTCCAGCAGGGCCACCACCCAGGCGAAGAACGTCGGCAGCGGCACGCCCATTTGCTTCAGGAAACCGCCGAAGCCAGTCGGGCCGCCCATTGGCCCGCCAGGAAGCTTGGGCCAGCCATGCGCCAGGAAGACGATCCCCATCCCCAGGCGCAGAATCAGCAGGCCCCAATCGCTGAAGGGTGAAAAGATGCTTTCTAACATGATGGCCTCCTTTACAAACCAACACCTGTTTATTAAGCGACAAGTGTCATTTTACGAAAAACGCGCCTGAGTATCAATCAGCAAAATCCCGCCGGTGTTGCTTAAACAACACAGGGGCGAAAGTGTCTATTTTTTAACGGATGTTGACTAAGCAACGATTGTGGTGTAGAATAGCGATGTCTAGCGCACAGGCCATAGCGCTGCGACAAGGGAGAGAAGCCATGTTAACCCAGGCCCCAAAAGAAGACCCCCGCGCCAGGCGCACCCGGCAGTTGCTGGTACAGGCATTTGACGAGTTGCTAAAAGAGAAGAGCTTCCACTCCATCACCGTCCAGGACATCACCGAACGCGCCACAGTCAACCGCGCCACGTTCTACGCCCATTTTGAGGACAAATACGCCCTGCTGAATTACAGTATCCGCCAGGCCTTCCGGCAACGCCTGGCCACCCGCTTGCCCGACGAGGCGACATTCAGCCCGGAGAACCTGCGCGTCCTCATCCTGACGCTGTGCGAGTTCATGGCCGAGTTTCACCGCCACTGCAACCCCGTAGACCAGCAACTTCTCCCTCTGCTGGAGACCACCATCACAGCGGAACTGCATAGCGTGCTGCTTTCCTGGCTGAAGGAGAGCGCCCCTGCCCAACCGGGCGACAAGGCGCCTGCGGAGGTGGCGGCGGTCGTGACGAGCTGGGCGATCTATGGGGCGGCCATCCAATGGAGCCGCGAAAAGCGATCGGGGTCGGCGCAGGAATTCGTCGGCCAGGTGCTGCCCATGATCCTGATGGGCTTAAGCCAGGCGACCCTGAACTCAGCCGAGATCAAGGCCCCCAGTAACGCCTGAAGCCCCCATGGGACAGCCCCCCTGTCTCTACATTCTTGGCGTGCGCGTGGACGCGGTCACTTATGAAGAGGCGCTGGCGCAAATTGAAGCGTTCATGCGCCAGGGCGGACCCCACCAGGTGGTGACGGTCAACCCGGAGTTCATCATGGAGGCCCAGCGCAACCCGGCCTTCCGCGAGACCCTCAACCGCGCCGCGCTGGCCGTCCCGGACGGGGCACGCATCCTCTGGGCGGCGCGCCGTCTGGGCCGCCCACTGGTTGAGCAGGTGGCTGGCGTGGACCTGGTGGAACGCATCGCCGCCCGCGCTGCGCAAACAGGCTGGCGCCTGTTTCTCCTGGGCGCCGCGCCGGGCGTGGCCGAACGCGCCGCCGGGGTCTTGCAGGCACGCTACCCCGGCCTGACCATCGCCGGCGCATACGCCGGATCGCCCGCGCCGGAGGAGGAAGCCGGGATCGTGGAGCGCGTCCGCACAGCGCAGACCGACATCCTTTTGGTGGCCTATGGTGCGCCTGCCCAGGACCTGTGGCTGGCGCGCAACCTGGCCTGCACCGGCGCAGCGGTGGGTATGGGTGTGGGGGGCTCATTTGACTACATCGCCGGGGTGGTGCCGCGCGCCCCTTTGTGGATGCGCCAGCGCGGGCTGGAGTGGCTTTACCGCCTCATCCGCCAGCCCTGGCGCTGGCGGCGTATGGCGGTGCTGCCGCGCTTTGTGATCGCGGTGCTGAGGCAGAAGCCACTAGGCCCGGGGCGTTGAACCCTCCCCCATCCAGGGGGAGGGCCTGCCCTCGCTTTATTTTAAGCGAATGCGACTTGTTTTAAGCCGCGCCCTCCTGACTTTGTGCTACAATAGTGGTCAGGAGATCCAGGGAGCTCCAGGAAGGGGCACGACATGCCGTGTCCCTACCCGAAATTGGGAAACAAGAGTGGGCATCCTGAGAGGATACCCACTCATCTGAGGGTTCAGCTATGATCCTGTCCGATCGCGACATCAAACGCTATCTCCAGGCGGGTAAGATCAAGATCACCCCGCCGCCCGATCTGGCGGTGCAACTCGGCTCGTGCTCCATTGACCTGCGCCTGGGCAACACTTTCCTGGTGTTCAACCACAGCCGCCACCCCTATATTGACGTGCGCGAGCAGGCCGTGCCCAAGGACATCATGACCGAGGTCGTTGTCCCCGATGGCGAGGCGTTTATCATGCAGCCGGGGGAGTTTGTCCTGGCCGCGACCATTGAGTGCGTGGAGTTGGATAACGATGTCGTCGCCCGCCTGGAGGGGCGCTCCAGCCTGGGCCGCCTGGGCATCATCGTCCACGCCACTGCCAGCGTCTTTGATCCCGGCTGGATCGGCAATGTCGTGATGGAACTGGGCAATCATGGTGTCATGCCGGTGGCGCTTTATCCCGGTATGCGCATCTGCTCGCTCACCTTTGAGCCGGTCTCCAGCCCGGTGGAAGTGCCCTACCGCGCCAAGCGCGGCAGCAAATACGCCGGCCAGACCAAGCCCCAGGCCAGCCGCATCTCGGACGACGAGGACGTGAAAGCCGTCCAACCGGAGCTCCCCTTGTAGACGACAGAAGGTGGAGGACAAAGCCCGATCCGTCCTCCGTCTTCCATCCCCCGGCCCTCATGCGCTGGCGCATCGCACTCACCCTCAGCCTGCTTGTCTCCCTCGCCTTGTTTTCCACCGCAAAGAGCGCGGGGAACGCCGAGACAGATTCAGGGGGCCTGCTCTTCGCCTGGACCGGTGAGGAGCAGCCGCTGGCCCAGGTGCGGGCGTTGGGCCAGCTTGTGCTCGGCTGGCTGCGACCCCAGCCGCAGACCCAACCTGATGCCCCTATCCGCTACGGCGGCGTCAACCCCTTTGGCATCAACACCTTTCTGGAGCAGGAGGTGGAATCGGCCAAGCGCGAACAGACGCTGCGCATGATCCGCGACGCCGGCTTCGCCTGGATCCGCCAGCCCTTCCCCTGGCAGGACATTGAAATTCATGGCAAGGGCGACTTTGAAGACCGCCGCCACACGCCCTATCGCTCCGCCTGGGAGAAGTACGACGACATTGTGGCGCTGGCGGAGAAGTATGGGCTGAACATCATCGCCCGGCTGGACAGCCCGCCTGCCTGGTCACGGGCCGACGGCGAAGCGCGCGGCCCATTCGCACCGCCCGACCGCTTTGAGGACTTCGGTGATTTCGTCTACACAGTTGTCAGCCGCTATAAAGGCCGGGTGCGCTATTATCAGCTCTGGAACGAGCCGAACATCTACCCGGAATGGGGCGAGCAAGATGTGGATCCGGAGGCCTACACGCGCCTCTTATGTATCGGCTACCGGCGGGCGAAAGAAGCCGACCCCGATGTCGTCATCCTCAGCGGGGCGCTGGCGCAGACGCTTGAACTGGGTGGGCGCAACCTGAGCGATCTGGTCTTCCTGCAGCGCATGTACAACGCCGGCGCACGCGACTGCTTTGACATCCTGGCGATGCAGGGCTACGGGTTATGGTCTGGCCCGACCGACCATCGCCTGCGGCCTACAGTGATCAACTATGCCCGGCACATCTATGCCCGCGACATTATGGTGCAGAACGGCGATGCCGGGAAGCCCATCTGGCTCTCGGAAATGAACTGGAACGCCGCGCCAGAGGGTGTTGAGCCGCGCTACGGGCGGGTGACGCTGGAGCAGCAGGCCCGCTACGCACCGCTGGCCTACGAACGGGCCAGGCAGGAGTGGCCCTGGATCGGCGTGATCAACTTCTGGTACTTCAAGCGGCCCACCGACGAGTGGGAGAACGAGCACCGCCCTGAAGCCTACTTCCGCATGGTGCTCCCTGACTTCACCCCGCTGCCCGTGTATGAGGCCATGCGCGCCTACACGCAGAGCCGCCAACCATAAAATGGAGGGGTCATGACCAGAGAGTTGCTGGTCGTCAGCTACAATCCCGGCAAACTGGGCGAACTGCTTGCGCTCCTGGCGGACTGGCCCGCCCGCCTGGTAACCCCCGCTGAGATCGGTCTGCGCCTGGACATAGCGGAAACCGGCGCGACCTATGCCGAGAACGCGCGCTTGAAAGCGGTGGCCCACGCCCAGGCCAGCGGGTTGTGGGCGCTGGCCGATGACTCCGGGCTGGAAGTGGACGCACTGGGCGGCGCCCCCGGGATCAGGTCAGCGCGTTACGCGGGCGAGGACGCCGGGGATGCCGACCGCTGGGCGCTCTTGCTGCGTCATCTGGCGGATGTCCCCTGGGAGAAGCGCACGGCCCGCTTCCGGGCGGTGGTGGCCCTGGCCCAACCCGGCGGGCAGGTCGCCTTTGCCGAGGGAGTGGTGGAGGGCATCATTGCCCTGGCTCCGCGAGGCAGCGGCGGCTTCGGCTACGATCCCCTGTTCTACATCCCCGAATATGGCTGCACGATGGCCGAGTTGCCGCCGGCGATCAAGAACCGGATCAGCCACCGGGCGCAGGCGATTCAGGCCGCGCGCCCGATTTACGAGGCGTGGCTGCGCCAGGCTCAGTAGATCGCAGGATGTCACCCCCTCCCCCCTCGCGGGGGAGGGTCGGGGTGGGGGATAGTATGGGGGCTTCAGGTTGAGGCCAGCTTAAGGCTGGGGATGACATCCAGGTCCCAGCCGTCGCGCTGGCCCGCCTGGAAGCGGAAGTAGCCGCAGGCCGCCACCATGGCGGCGTTGTCGGTGCACAGGATAAGCGGGGGGTAGCGCACAGGTCGCCCGGCGGCCTGCGTCATGGCCTGGCGCAGCGCCTTATTCGCCGAGACGCCACCGGCCAGGAGGATCTCGGTCACGTTGTAGGCTTCAGCCGCGGCCACGGTCTTCTCCACCAGCACATCCACGACCGCGGCCTGGAAGCTGGCGGCCAAGTCGGCGATGGGTATGTCGGAGGGGCGCGGCGGGTTGGTGGGGCGCGCCGTGGCCGCCAGCGCACCCGGTGCGCCGGTGTCCGGCTGGCCATACTTTTGGACCTCGCGTAAGACCGCTGTCTTCAGCCCGCTGAAACTGAAGTCGTATTCGCCCTCGGTGCGCGCGCGGGGGAAATGGAATGCCTTGGGGTTACCCCACTGGGCCGCCTGCTCAATCGCCGGCCCGCCGGGATAGCCCAGCCGCAACAGCCGCGCCACCTTGTCAAACGCTTCCCCAGCGGCGTCATCAATCGTCCCGCCCAACCGCCGGTACTGGCCGTGATCGGTCATGAGGACGAGTTCGGTGTGGCCGCCGGAGACAATCAGGCACAGCACCGGGAAGTGGACTTCCGGCGCGCCCTGCACCAGCCACAGCGAATAGACGTGCGCCTCCAGGTGATTCACGCCGATGAGCGGCAGACCCTGGGCCAGCGCCAGCCCCTTGGCCATGTTCACGCCGACCAGGAGCGATCCGGCCAGCCCCGGCCCGCGCGTCACCGCAATCGCGTCCAGGTCCTCCCAGCCCACATGGGCCTCGTGCATGGCCCGTGTGACAATAGGGACGATGGCCTCCACGTGGGCGCGTGAGGCCACCTCCGGGAATACCCCGCCGTACCGGGCGTGGACCTCCACCTGGGAGGCGATGACGTTAGAGAGAATGGTGCGGCCATCCTCCACTACAGCCGCGGCGGTTTCATCGCACGACGTCTCAATGCCCAGAATGCGTGTCATCTCATCTCAATCACCAGATCGCGCGGATAGTCTGTCAGATTATGGAACTGGCCGTTCTCATCCACGTAGAGTACGTCCTCAATACGCACGCCGAAGCCGCGCTCCGGGTAGTACAACCCCGGCTCAACGGTGAAGACCGAGCCGCGCACCAGGCGGTCCCGGTTCTCTCCCACGCTGGAGAGGCTGGGGCGCGCGTGCAATTGCAGGCCAATACCGTGCCCCAGGCTGTGCACGTAGCCGGAGAGCGTGTTGCGGTCACTGCGGATCGTGGGGTGGCCGCGCGCTTCAAAGTAATCGCAGGCCAGTTCCTGATAATCACGGGCCAGCCCGTCCGGCTGCATGGCTGCGATCACCGTCTCCAGGCAGCCGCGCACATCGTTATACACCGCTTCAACTTCTGGGTCGGCGAAGCCCAGGCAGAAGGTGCGGGTCATATCAAAGAAGTAGCCGCCGCCCGCCTCGCGTGGGAAGATGTCATAGATGATGGTCCTGCCCAGGACCAGCTCATCCCGCTCCTCGCCGTGGCTGTGGGGCACGCCCGCGTCGCGGCCAATGGCGAAAATGACCTCTTCCGGGTCCTCCAGGCCGCGTTCCATGATCATACGGCGGATCTCGCGTTTGACGTCGCCCACCGTCAGGGGCTGGCCGTCGCGCTTGATCAGTTTCTGGCCGCGCACCTGATGGCCGCGCAGGAAGTCTACAGTCTCAGCTACGATCTCCGCCGTGAGCTGGCCTACGCGCCGGATGCGCTCCACTTCGTCGGCGTCCTTGGTCATCATGGCGATGTCAAAGAGTGATGTGTCGGCCTCGCCGACGAACTCAATGCCGGGCAGGACCTGGCGCAAATCAGACAAGAGCGCTAATGTTGCGCCCACATCCGCTGTGCCATAGACGCCGACGTTGCCGCGCACGCCGATCAGGTCCACGATCACCTTGGCGAAATAGCGCACCATGGCCTTGCGCCGGTCGCCCTCCTGTTGCAGGATACCGATGAAGTCGTAGTCGTTGCGGGAGCGGGTCACCAGGCCGCTTTTGGCCGCCTCATCGCGCTCCATATCGCCGTGAATGAGCACAACAGGCTCACCGCGCCGCTTGACCACCTCGGCGACGGTGAGTTTGGCGCCGTTGGTCATATAGTGCATGATGGGGTTATTATGCGCCCGACCCAGGACGATAAACGCATCCAGGCCGCGCTCGGCCATGAGCCGATCCAGGTCGCTTTTCATAGGGTCTCCTTCCGCGCATCCACTTCGCGCAACATCTCCTGAATCGTGTCCACCGTTTCCTCATCAAAAAGCGGCTCGCCGCATTGCTCGCACACCGATAAGTCCCTGGCGCTTGGCTGCGATGAATACGCCGATCAACCCGATATGACGCAACCCCAAATGGCGAGCAATCTCACGCCCCAACCGCTCATCTATGATGAGCCAGTCAGCACCTGTCTCCAGAGCCAGAACGATAGCCTCAGCCTCGCCTGCATCTAACTCATGCCGTAAAGCCCGGACCAGTAGCTTATCGGTGGTGGCTTGCGTTTTGATCCAGGACGCAGCTTTAACTTCATCTGCGCCTGCCTGCCCCGCGCCCTGGATCACAACCTCATCCCATACGGCTTCTGGAATTATCAGTTCACCGTAAAGTTGGTGGAGAAGATCCAACCGACCAATCCGGGCGAGGTTGATCAGCGGAGACGTGTTGCTAACCACCTTCATCCTGGCTCAATCCCTTCAGAGCCTTCAGAGTCCTCCCCTCCTTTGACTTCACCACGGACACGCTCGCCAACGGCGGCGACGTCTGAGACAGCGAGCTTCAGGGTCTTCAGATCCTCCTCATATTCCTCCACACCGTAATGAACAGAAATTCCCCTGCTCCCTAAGAGTTGCTGAAAATCCCAGGCGTTCATACCCGCCATCTCCCGGGCTTTGCCAAACGAGAGCTTGCCTTGCTGGAAAAGCGTGATGGCCAATTCACGCCGCAACTCTTCAGGCGTCATCCGGGTGACGTGGAGCACTTCTCTTGGAATCTCTATTGAAACAACATCATCCATCTCTATCACCTCACTATCTACGCACGGTCTGTGCAGCCGCCTCCACCGCCCGCAGCAGCGGCTCCTCATCCTCGGCCAGCACCGTGCGCGGGTCAAGCACCAGCCGATCGGCCTCAATACGGGCGATGACCGGCGGGTCGGCAGCCCGCAATCGCGCCGCGAACTCATCCGGCGAGGCGAGGCTGAGTGCGACGAGCCGCGTCGGCAGGGTCGCCCCCGGCAGGCTACCCCCGCCTACCGCCGACTCGCCCGGGATGACCTCGGCCTGTACGCCCGCCCTGGCGAGCCGCTCGGCCCAGCGCTGAGCACGGGCCTCAATCTTCTCTAAGGGCATGGCGATCATTTGCCATACCGGGATTTCGCGCACGGCTTCATCCCGAAGATAATGGAGCAATGTGGCCTGAAGCGCGGCCAGGCAGAGCTTATCCGCCCGCAGCGCCCGCGCCAATGGATGCCGCTTGAGCCTATCCACCAGGTCGCGCCGCCCGACAATGATCCCGGCCTGTGGCCCGCCTAAGAGCTTATCGCCGCTGAAGGCGACGAGTGCAGCCCCTGCCGCCAGGCTCTCCTGCGCCATCGGCTCGTGGTCCAGGCCGTAAGCGGCTGTGTCCAGAAGCGCCCCGCTGCCCAGGTCCTCCACCAGTGGCAGGTTATGGCGCCGGGCCAGCTCAGCCAGCTCCTGTACGGAGGGCTCAGAGGTGAAGCCGATGATCTTGAAATTGGAATGGTGCGCCCGCAGGATCAGCGCGGTCTCCGGCCCAATGGCCGCCTCATAATCGCCCAGATGCGTGCGGTTGGTCGTGCCCACCTCTACCAGCCGCGCCCCGCTCTGGCGCATCACGTCAGGGACGCGGAAGCCGCCGCCGATCTCAATAAGTTGCCCGCGTGAGATGATCACCTCGCGCCCGGCGGCGAGCGCCGTCAGGATGAGCAGGACCGCGCCGGCGTTATTGTTCACCACGAGCGCGGCCTCGGCCCCGGTCAGGCGGCAGAGGAGCGCCTCGGCGTGGACACTGCGCGAGCCGCGCGCCCCGGCCTCAACGTCATATTCCAGCGTGCTGTAGCCCCGCGCCACCGCCTCCAGCGCCGCCCGCGCCGCCTTAGACAACGGCGCCCGCCCCAGGTTCGTGTGGATGATCACGCCGGTGGCGTTGATCGCCGGGCGCAGGGTCGGCGCTGTGGCTGCCTCAACGTAGCTGCGCACCTCGGCCAGGAGCGTCCCATCAGCGGGCGACTCGCCGCCGCTGCGGATCGTCTGGCGGGCCTGCTCCAGCGCGTAGCGCACAGCCTCCAGCACGAGTGGCCGCCCATAGCGGGTGATCAACTCCAGCGCGACCGGGCCACTTAGCAGGCGGTCAACGCTTGGCAACTGGCGCAGGTTGGACATAGATGATCAATACCCCGCACATCTACACCCTGCCTAACTGCCGATTCTTAACCAGACGAGCACTGTGGCAAACAGACCGATCAGGGCGCTGGTGCGCACCAGGACGCCCGCCGGGACAGGCGGCGCGCCGGGGCGGCTGAAGCGCCAACTCAAGAACCACACAAAAGGCAGGACAATGCCGGTCACGGCGGCGAAGAAGGGCAAGAGAAACAGCAGCCGCGCCTCCAGCGTCGGGTACATCTGCATCACAATCGCTGCCGCCCCGACCACGCCCAGGAGTGTCAGCCCCAGGCTGACGAAGATCAGCCCGATGGCCGGGCCGCCTGCTGCGTTCTTCCCTTCTGCCATCGCTTATGCCTCCTCGTGTGCCCATTATAGCCCAAAGGTAGGGGCCTGCCAATAGAGGACTGCTCAAGTAAGGGGGTAAGAACCTGGCTGATTTTGCGTCTAATGAGTGGGAGAAACGCATGAGAACACCTGAACAAATTCACCTGGGCGGCTGGCTGGCCCGTGTCCTCGCCACCCAGCCGCATGAGATCGCCTGCTCCGAATGTTTCAACCAGATTTCAACCTATGTAGACCTCAAAGTTGCCGGCCAGGATGCGGCCAGCGCCTTGCCGGAGGTCGCCCAACACCTGCTCCAATGCCCTGCCTGCGCGGAGGAATATCAGGCGCTGCTTGACCTGGCCTGGATAGAGGCACGAGATGAGTGGGACGTGTTCGCAGGAGCCCATAGGAGCTCAGGGGAACTCGTAGGCACCCCCTGAGCTCCCTTCAACTAGACCGCCCCGACCTGGCGCAGCCGGGCAACCTCCCCGGATGAATAGCCGAGGTCTGCCAGGACCTCGGCGGTGTGCTGCCCCAAAAGCGGCGGCGGGCGGCGGTAGGTCACCGGCGTTGCCGAGAGGTGGATGGGGTTTCCCACCGATTTGACCGTGCCGACCGGATGCTCCAGGGCCACGATGAAGCCCCGCGCCAGGAGGTGGGGGTCGTTCAGCGCCTCATCCACGAAGTTGATCGGCCCACAGGGGATGTCGGCGGCCTCCAGCCGCTCCAGCCAGAAGGTCGCATCATAGGTCTCAAAGATCGCCTGGAGCCGGGCCACGAGTTCGGCGCGATGCGCCAGCCGATCCGGGTTGGTGGCGTAGCGCGGGTCAGCGCCTATCGTCTCGGTGATGCCCAGCACCTCGCAGAAGCGCGCCCACTGCCGCTCGCTGCCGACGGCTACGATGAAGTGCTTGTCGCGGGCGCGGAAGACCTGGTAAGGGACGATGTTGGCATGGGCGTTGCCCACCGGCTGGGGGCGCTTCCCGCTGGCGAAATAGCCCCCCGCCAGGATGCTCAACCAGGACGCCTGCGATTCCAACAGCGACATATCCAACACCTGCCCCTGGCCGGTCCGCTCCCGGACCAGCAGGGCCGCCAGGATGCCGAGCGCGCTGTAAATGCCGGTAGTCATATCGGCGATGGGGACGGGGAAGCGCATGGGGGCGCTCTCCGGGCTGCCCGTGACGCTCATCAACCCGGCCTCACCCTGGGCCACCAGGTCATAACCGGCCCTCCCGGCGTAGGGCCCGCTGCGGCCATAGCCGCTGATGGCGCAGTAGATCAGGCGTGGGTTCAGCGCCAGGAGCGTCTCATCATCCAGCCCGACCTTGCGCAGCGATTCGGCGCGGCGGACGTTGGTCACGAACACGTCCGCGCCGACCAGCAGGCGGCGCATGACCTCCTGGCCACCTGGCGTCTGGATATTCACGGTGATCCCGCGCTTATTGCGGTTGGCCGAGAGGAAGTAAGCGCTTTCCGAGCCGATGAACGGCGGCCCCCAGCCGCGCGACTGGTCGCCGCCGTCCGGTCGTTCCACCTTGATCACATCCGCCCCCAGGTCGCCCAGGAGCATGGTGCACCACGGCCCGGCCAGGGCCTCGGTCAGGTCTATGACGCGGATGCCGTCAAGAGGGAGCATTTGATGCGTATTCCTCTGGTGGTTGACCGCAGGTAGCTATTTTTTCTATACCCCTGGGTCCGCTAGCTGCGGGTCTATGAAGTATACTTCCAAGCAGTCTGCAAGGCAATTGGGGCAGGTGGCCTGGCTGGTCACTCCCCTCTCCTCCTGCGGAGAGGGGGCAACTTCTCTCCCCCGGCCAGGGGGAAGGCGGGTGACGGCATCTTCAGGGGCGGATTGCTGCCCCCAATGTGAAATGTATTCCAGGCCCCTGGTTCACTGGCATTTGCCATGAGGCCAGAGGCGCTGTATAATCAGCCAACCTCAAGGGCATACCGTAAACAAACACCAGAACAAAGGAGGAAAAATGCGCAAGCCGCCACGTAAGAAGATGGCCTGGTTTTTTGTGATATTGGGCAGCGTTTTCCTGTTGGGAACGGTGCCTGTGTGGGGAACAGCGCCTGCGCTGAGAGGATCACCTGATCAGCGCTTTTTCTGGCTGGGGTCTATGAGCACTCCGTATGCCGAGGCGCGAGGCGTCTCAGCCGATGGACAGGTGGTCACGGGCTGGGCCGGGGTCTACAACCCCCACCGCGCATGGCGGTGGACAGCGCAGGGCGGTATGGAGGATTTGGGGGATACTCACGGACAGGGAGCCGAGGCGTACGGTATCTCCGCTGACGGGCAGGTCATTGTGGGCTACTCTATGCTGGCAAACGGCATAGACTACCACGCGGTAATTTGGAGTGGCGGCCAGATCAGGGACATCGGCACGCTTGGTGGTCTCACCTCCTGGGCGCGCGGGGCCTCCACCGATGGGTCTGTCGTCGTGGGCGCTGCGCAAGTCCCCACCGGCTTCAACCACGCATTTCGGTGGACGGAGCAGGGCGGCATGGAAGACCTGGGCGTGCTTCCCGGTGCGGTTCGGAGCGTTGCCTGGGCGACTTCGGCTGACGGCGAGGTCGTGGTCGGTTGGTCGGGTTTCCCTGGTGGAATTTTTCACCATGCCATCCGCTGGACCAGGCCGACGGGGATGGTGGACCTTCACGATGATGCCAACTGGGTCTGGACAGAAGCGGAAGGCGTTTCTGCGGATGGCACAACGGTGGTCGGCACGGGTGAGACCCGCTCTACCGGTTTCCAGCACGCTTTCCGCTGGACAGAGCAGACGGGCATAGTGGACCTGGGCACGCTGGGCGGCAATTGGAGTGAAGCCTGGGCCGCGTCTGCTGACGGCAGCCTCGTCGTGGGCTGGGCAGAGGTCGCTCCTGGCAACTGGCACGCTTTCCGCTGGAGCGCTCAGAGCGGGATGGAAGATTTGAATGTCGTGTACGCCCCTGTGATCCCACCGGGGTCTGTTCTACGTGTGGCGTTTGCGATGTCGCCGGATGGGCGCTACATCGCCGGAATGGGGTACAATGCCGCTACCGGACGCGACGAGGCATTCCTTCTGGACACGGAAGCCCCACCTGGGCCAAGCCCGACTCCCACAGGGATGCCTACCGCTACCAGCACGCCAACAGCGACGAGCCCACCGGGGCCAACCGATACGCCCACCCCCAGTCCATCGCCTACGCCGCCAGTGGTCTATAGGCTGTATCTGCCGCTGGTCGTGAAGTAGCTGTCAACGGATATGCAAGGAGGGAGCGGATAGCGGGCCCATACGCCTCCTGGTTCGCGATTGGGGCTATACGCTCGCGTGGTCCTGGCGACAGCGTACCTGCCCATCATCCTTCGCTGAGAGGCGGGTGGGGCGGCATTCCTTGTTGGATTATGTCCTCGCCCAGAACATGACGGCCCTTGAGGTATCGGCCCCGGCTTTCTTGGGCTGAACCGGGCGCGTACTCACAAAACCGCACCCGGTTCAGCCCTGTGCCGCGCGAATACCCCTCCGCAAGATTCACGCTGATGGGGATCCCAGCGCCCGGTACAGTTGATCGGAGACTGGGGCGGTGCGTCAACCTCACATCAATTCCCACCCCTCATATTCCACATATATCACGTTTGACGCCTTATACCACCGCCCGATCCGTGATCTCCAGCCCCCGGTCAATGATGGCGATCCCTTCCCGCAACTGCTCCTCAGTGATACACAGGGGCGGGTTGCAGAAGAAGTTATTCCAGCGGATGAACGTGTATAGCCCGTTCTCGCGGAAGAACGTGCCCAACTGGTTCATCACACCCATCTCCGCAGGTTTCGCGTTGAAGGGCACCAGCGGCTCGCGCGTCTCGCGGTTTTTGACCAGTTCAACGATGGCGAACAGGCCAATGTAACGCACATCACCGACCGAGGGGTGGCGGGCCTTGAGCCGCTCCAGCTCCTCGCCCAGGACCTGGCCCATGCGCCGCGCGTTCTCAATCAGGTTGTCCTCTTTATACACGTTAATCGTGGCGATAGCCGCGGCCAGCCCCATAGGGTGTGAGTTGTAGGTCAGCCCGGCCCAGAGAACGTTGTTCTGGAAGTAGTCGGCGATGCGGTCGTTCACCATCACCGCCCCCAGGGGCAGGTACGCGCTCGTCAGCCCCTTCGCCAGCGTCATGATGTCGGGGACGACGTTCCAGTGGTTGACCGCGAACCATTCGCCGGTGCGGCCAAAGCCGCTCATCACTTCGTCACAGATGAGCAGGATGCCGTACTTATCGCACAACGCCCGCAGCCCTTGCAGGTAGCCATCGGGCGGGATGATCAGCCCGTTCGTGCCGGTGACCGTCTCAATGAACACAGCGGCGATATTCTGCGGCCCTTCATACATGATGACTTCCTCAATATGGTTGAGGCAGTCCAGCGTGCAGGCAGGCTGGTGCTTGCAGAAGGGACAGCGATAGCGATAAGGGTCAAACACGCGCACGACGCCGGGGATGGCTGGCTCGGCGGCCCAGCGGCGCGGGTCGCCGGTGAGCGTGACCGCGCCGTGCGTGGCGCCGTGATACGAGCGGTAGCGCGCGATGATCTTGTGCCGCCCCGTAACCATGCGGGCCATCTTGATGGCGTTCTCATTGGCCTCAGCGCCGCCCAGCGTGAAGAAGGTGTGGTTCAGGTCGCCGGGGGCGAGTTCGGCCAGCATCTGCCCCAGCCGCGCGCGCGGCTCGGTCGCCAGGAAGGGGTTGGCGTAGAGCAGCGTCTCGGCCTGCTCCTGGATGGCGCGGATGACGCGCTCATCGCCGTGGCCGATATTGACGCACATGAGCTGTGAGTTGAAGTCCAGGTAACGCTTGCCGTTCGCGTCCCAGAAGTACACGCCCTTGGCGCGGACAACCGGGATGGGGTTGGCGTTGACCTGCGCTGTCCACTCAAACAGGGTGTACTGCTTACACAGCGCGACGATCTCCTCGGCTGTCATGGTAGCGATGTTCGCCATAGCCATAGTGGTCTCCTTCTAATAAACATCCATCCTATCTACCGCAGAGACGCAGGGAGCGCAGAGATTTCCTTTTTGTCACCCTGAGCGGAGCGAAGGGTCTCTCATCCAGGAAGTAGGAGAGGCTTCGCTGCGCTCAGCATGACAGGTTGCACTCTGCTTTGTCACCCTGAGCGGAGCGAAGGGTCTCTCGTCCAGGAAGTGGGAGAGGCTTCGCTGCGCTCAGCATGACAGGTTGCACTCTGCTTTGTCACCCTGAGCGGAGCGAAGGGTCTCTCATCCAGGAAGTAGGAGAGGCTTCGCTGCGCTCAGCATGACAGGTTGCACTCTGCGCCCTCTGCGCCTCTGCGGTGAAAATCGTATCTACAGCGCGTACGTCCCGCGCTTGAGGAACTGGCCGTCGCCGGGCTTGCCCAGGAAGCGGTCGCCATCTACGACCAGCCTGCCGCGCGAGAAGACCTTGTCCGCCCTGCCCAACACCTCCATGCCTTCGTAGGGGTTGTAGTCCACACGCATGTGGTGGGTAGCGGCGCTGATCGTCCAGCGGGCCTCCGGATCCCAGATGACCACATCGGCATCGGAGCCGACGGCGATAGTGCCCTTGCGCGGGAACAGGCCGAACAGCTTGGCTGGTGCGGTGCTGGTGAGCTGGATGAAACGGTTCATGCTCCAGCCGCGCTTGAGCACGCCGCCGTTGTACAGCAGGTGCAGGCGGTTCTCAACGCCGGGGACACCGTTGGGGATCTTGCTGAAGTCGTTCAGGCCAAGGGTCTTCTGCGGCCCGTACGGGCCACGCCCCTCCTTGAAGCAGAAGGGGCAGTGGTCGGTGGAGACCACCTGCAGGTCATCCACCTCCAGCGCCGTCCACAGGTGCGCCTGGTTCTCCTTTTCGCGGATAGGCGGCGAGCACACGTACTTGGCGCCCTCAAAGTCCGGCTCCTCATAGTTGTCGTAGGAGAGGAACAGATATTGCGGGCAGGTCTCGCCATAGGCGGGCAGGCCACGGTCGCGGGCCTCGCGGATCTGCTCCATTGCCAGGTGGCTGGAGACGTGGACGATGTAGATGGGCACGCCGGCCATCTCGGCGAGGGCGATGACACGGTGGGTGGCTTCACCCTCGGCGGTCGCCGGGCGGGAGAGCGCGTGATACTTGGGTGCGGTCTTGCCCTCGGCCAACATGCGCTTGACCATGACGTCAATCACACCGCCGTTCTCGGCATGCATGCAGATGAAGCCGCCGTTATCGGCGGTGCGTTTGAGCGCCTTGTAGATGGTGGCATCGTCCACCATGAACACGCCGGGGTAGGCGGTGAACAGCTTGAAGCTGGACACACCCTGGCGCACCATCTCGTCCATCTGCGGTAGGGCGTCGTCGGGCAGGTCGGTGATGATCATGTGCAGGCCATAGTCAATGACCGCCTTGCCGTCGGCCTTCTTGAGCCAGGTGTCCAGCGCGTGCTGCATGGTCTGGCCCTTGTACTGGACAGCGAAGTCAATGATCGTCGTCGTGCCGCCAAACGCCGCCGCCACAGTGCCCGTCTCAAAGTCGTCCGAGGCGAAGGTGCCGCCGAAGGGCAGGTCCATGTGGGTATGGACGTCAATCCCGCCGGGGATAACATACTTGCCCCTGGCATCAATGACCTGGTCCGCCTGGACCGGCAGGTTCTGGCCAATGGCAGTGATCTTCTCGCCTTCAATGAACACATCGGCCACATAATCGTCTGTGGCGGTGATCACCCGGCCGTTCTTGATGAGTGTAGACATGGCTGTTTCCTCCTTTCAACCGAATGAAATGTCTCGCGCTGAATAATTCCTGTTTGATTATAAGGGATGGAGGAGGGAGGCCCCTCCTCCATCCTCCATCATCTAAACGCCGGAATAATCTCCCGCCCATACACGTCAAGCGTCTCCGGCTCATCGCCGCTCATCAGGTAGATGTTGAACTGCGTCACGCCCACATTCACCAACTCCTGAAGCTTGGCCCGCACCTGATCCACCGTGCCGAGCACGCAGAAGCGGTCCACCACCTCATCGGAGACGAACTCGGCGTTCTCGCTACCTACCTCGGCATGGTGATGGTAGTCGTAGCCCCGGCGCGTGCGGATGTAGCCGATTAGCTCCGGCGGCAGGTCCTCCGGCTTATAGCGTGAGACCAGGTCCACGACGTGGTTGGAGACGAGCGCGGGGAACCAGCGCACCTGATCCCGCGCCCTGGCCATATCGTTGCTGACGAGGGTGGGCGCGGCGCTCATCACCTGGATGGAGGCCGGGTCGCGGCCCGCCTCACGCGCGCCCTCGTACACAAAGCTCAGGCACCACCTGATCAGGTGGGGGTCGGCGAACTGGAGGATGACGCCGTCAGCGATGCGCCCGGCCAGGCGCAAGGCCTTCGGGCCGTAGCCAGCGATCCAGATGGGCAGCCGGCCCTGCGCCCAGGTCAGCCGGATGGCCGTGCCGTCATATATCACTTCCTGGCCGCTAGCCAGCGCCCGGATGATCCCCACGGCCCACTCCAGCCGCGCCAGCGTCGTGGGCGTCTTGCCGATCACCCGCCGCGCGCTGTCGCCGCGCCCGATGCCCATCTCCATGCGCCCCCCGGAGATCACGTTGAGCGTCGCCAGGGCGCTGGCCGTGACCGTCGGGTCACGGGTGATGGGGTTGGTCACGCATGGCCCCAGGTGCATCCGCGTGGTATTAAGCGCCATGAGCGTGAGCAGCGGGTAAATCTCCTTCCACAAGACGTGCGAGTCAAACAGCCAGCCGTAAGTAAACCCGTTCTCCTCGGCCTGGCGCGTCAGGGCCACGAGTTCATCAATGCTCCAGTCGGGCTTGAGTGTGATGCCAAAGTTTAGCATGGGATGCCACCTCCTTCAAGGCACCGTTTGATTCACCTGGAGAGGGCGCAGAGACCGCAGAGATAATGAGGTCTCTGCGCCCTCGCGGTGAAAAGGGCCTGATGTCACGGCGCCACGATGTCACCATACGCCTCCGGCCGGCGGTCGCGGTAGAACTGCCAGGTGTTGCGCACCTCGCGCACCTTGTCCAGGTCCAGGTCGGCGATGATCAGTTGCTCCTCGCGGTCGCTGGCTTTCGGCTGGCCGGTCAGGATGTCAGGCACATACTGGCCGCGCGGGTCCACGAAGTAGCTCGTGCCATAGTAGTCGTTGGGCCCAAGCTCCGGCTCCTGGCCGACGCGGTTGATCGTGCCGACGAAGTAGCCGTTGAAAATGGCGTGGGCACGCTGCTCAATCTCCCACAGGTGCATGGAGAGGCCACGCGAGGTGGCCGAGGGGATGAAGACCAACTCCGCCCCGTGCAGCCCCAACATGCGTGCCCCCTCCGGGAAGTGACGGTCATAACAGATGTACACGCCGACCCTGCCAACGGCGGTGTCAAACACCGGGTAGCCCAGGTTGCCTGGCCGGAAGTAGAACTTCTCCCAGAAGCCGTTCACCTGCGGGATGTGCGTCTTGCGGTACTTGCCCAGGTATTTGCCATCGGCGTCAATCACCGCGGCGGTGTTGTAGTACACGCCGGTCTGATCCTCCTCATACATGGGGACGATCAGAACGATGTTGTTCTGGCGAGCGACCTCCTGCATGAGCCTGGTTGTCGGGCCGTCGGGGATGCGCTCGGTCAAGCCGTAGAACCTGGGGTCCTGCACCTGGCAAAAGTACGGCCCATAGAACAGCTCCTGGAAGCACATCACCTGCGCGCCGTGTTTCGCCGCCTGCTCCACATACTGCACGTGCTTCTGGATCATGGACTCCTTGTCGCCGGTCCAGGTAGCCTGTAATAAAGCGCCACGTACAATGCGTGCCATCGGTCCTCCTCTCATCGGGGCGGAAGGCAGAGGCTCATCCGCCCTCCGCCTTCCGTCCCCCGTGGTTATTTGCCTCCCGGCGTGACCTCCACCACAGCGGGTTGCCAGTTCAGGCCCTTGGTGTCCTCGGTAATGCCCTGGAGCGCTTCCCTGGCATACTTATCCGTGTAGGCGTTGGCCGAGGGTGGATTCTTAATGACACCGAACTTGAGGGCGATGTCCACCGTCTGCTGGTAGAGCTTCGGGTCCATCACGCCGATGCCGTTGGGCGAAGGCCAGATCAGCTTGTTGATCTCGTTCATCTGCCAGGTCATGTGCCCGCGCCCCAGCGTTGGCCCCTGCTTCAGGACGATCTCCACGCACTCCTGCCAGTTGTCACGGCAGTAAATCCAGCCGCGGAACGAGGCCCGCAGGAAGCGGACAGCGATGTCCTGGTTCTTAGCGTCCTGAAGGAAGGCTTCGGTGGTGAAGATGCCGTCCTCCAGCATGGCCGTGCCCTCCTTATTGAAGTCAATCACCACCAGGTCTTCCGGCTTATAGAGTTGGCCGGTCTTGGGGTTGGTCGTCTCCAGGACCTGGGCGTATTCGTTGTAGGTCATGGCCGCCGCCGCGTCCACCTCGCGGTTGAGCAGCAGGTTCATGTCAAAGGGCTGCTGCACAATGGTCAGGTCCTTGTCCTTGTCCAGGCCGTATTTATTGAGGGTGGCCAATAGCTCAAATTCGTTGCCGCCCAGCCAGACGGCGATCTTCTTGCCCTTGAAGTCGGCCACGCCGGTCATACCGCTATCCTTCCAGAAGATCTCGCGCATGCCGCTGTACTGGAAGACCTGGGCGATGTTGACGAGCGGTGTACCTTGTTCGCGGGCGGAGAGCAGGCTGGGCAGCCAGTCCAGGCCGAATTGGGCCGATCCGCCAGCGACGACCTGTTCGGGGATAATGTCGGGGCCGCCGGGCTGGATGGTCACATCCAGGTTCTCGGCGTCGTAAAAACCCTTCTCCTTCGCGGCATAATAGCCAGCGAATTGGGACTGAACCACCCATTTGAGCTGGAGCGTGACCTTGTCTTTGGCGCCTGTAGCTGCGCCGCCTGAGGTTCCGGGCTGGGGGGTGCCGCCGCACGCAGTCACGATCAGGCTGAGCACAACGATCAGCAAGGCTATGGGCATCCACTTGGGTTTCATAATGCGTTCCTCCTCCTTGGATTCAGCAGTCGGGTGCCAGGGGGCAGCCCAGGCTACAGCGTTTACGCTGTAGTGTCAGACTGACCACTGGACATTCCAGTGGCTCACAGCCGATTTCCTCTCGCGCAACCACCCCCTTTCCATGACAGCCATTCGTCAGTGGGCAGTCGTCTGGCTACTGACCACTGACCCCTGGCTACTGTTCTTGAGTCCGAAACGACACATGCCAGGGCAAGGCCAGCCGCTCAATCAGAGCGATAACCCAGTAGAAGGCGATGCCCAGGATGCAGGCGACGATGATCGCTGCCCAGGCTTCGTCCAGGTGCAGCAGGCTGGCTTCGCTCTTGATGTACACGCCCAATGCCTTGGTGAAGCCGCCGAAGAACTCGGCTACCACTGCACCGATCATGCTCAGCGTGGTGGCGACCTTGAGCGCGCTGAACATAAACGGCAATGCCGTCGGCAGGCGCAGCTTGAAGAACACCTCCCGTTCAGAAGCCGCATACGAGCGCATCAGGTCCAGCGAGGCCCGGTCGGCGGAGTTTAACCCCCGAATGGTGGAGAGCAGCATAGGGAAGAACGTCATGATGGCGACAATGGCGATCTTGGAGCCTTGCTCAATGCCGAACCAGACGGTCATAATGGGCGAGAGCGCGATGATGGGGATGGAGTTGGTGGCGATAGCATAGGGCATGATCAGGTTGGCGGCGGCAGGCCAGCGGGCGATAACCAGGCCGACCAGCAACCCCAACCCGCAGCCAATGATGTAGCCACCGACAGCCTCCATAAACGTGTACAGCCCCCGCCCAAACAGCGTGCAATCGCCCATGGCGCCGTACACGTCCAGCCCCAATCGCGACCACCGGCCCGGCTGCACCAGGCCGCCCACAAAGGTGGCAAAGGCATTGGCGAACCCCGGCCCAATGGAGGCGGGCGGGCACAATTCCACGAACTTGCGGGCGATGCTGGAGGGCGGACGGAGGAGGAAGCTGCCGATCTGGAAGTAATGAAAGGCCCATTCCCAAATGAGGATGACCAGAATAAAGACCACCAGCGCCGGAGCGTAGCGCCGCGTCAGGCGGGTCGCCCGGCCAATGATCAGGCGGTCAGCGGCGCTCTCGGCGTAAATTTCGGGGACCTCAGCCGCCATTACGTCTCCCTCAGGCTTTCGCGCACTTCGGTGACCAATTCAAAGAAGCGTGTCTGCTCCCGCGTCTCAAAGGTGCGCGGACGGGGCAGATCAATAGGGATCACTTTCTCAATCTTGCCGGGGCGGGGGGTCATGACCACGACGCGGCTGGACAGGAACACCGCTTCGGGAATGGAATGTGTCACGAAGATGACGGTGGTGTTTGTCTGGCTCCAGATGTTGAGCAACTCGTAGTTCATGCGCTCGCGGGTCAGCTCGTCCAGCGCGCCGAAGGGTTCATCCATGAGCAGGATGGAAGGCTTGAAGGCCAGGGCACGGGCGATGGCGACGCGCTGTTGCATCCCCCCCGACAGTTGCCAGGGGCGATGGTTGCGGAACTCGGCCAGCCCGACCAGCGCCAGCATCTCCTCGGCCAGCCGCTCGCGCTCAGCAGGCGGATAGCGCATGATCTCCAGAGGGAGTTGCACGTTGCGCTTGACCGTGCGCCAGTCGTAGAGCACCGGCGACTGGAACACCATACCGTAATCGCGGTCCAGGCGGGCCTGGCGCGGCGTTTTGCCCTTCACCCGGATGATCCCCTCTGTGGGCTGGAGCAGGTCGGCGACCAGGCGTAACAGCGTGGATTTGCCGCAGCCTGAGGGGCCGATGAGCGAGACGAACTCGCCCGGCTGGATGGTCAGGTTGACGCGGTGAAGCGCGGTGGTGCTATTCGCCCCATTGCCGAAGACCTTGCTGACATTCTCAATGCTGACGATAGGGGTGGCATCAACCGGTGGTTGGGCCATAGGCTATCCTCCCTCTGTCGGCGGCAGCCAGGTGACGACGCGGCGCTCAACCAGCGCAACCAGGGCATAGAAGCCAATGCCGACAAGCGCGGCAACCAGGATCGTTGCCCACAGGTTAGGCGGCCAGGTGTTATAGTACTGTGCGTAATTGATGATCGCCGGGCCAATGCCCTGGGTTGAGCCAACGGGTAACTCACCGATGATCGCGCCGACGACGCTGGCCGTGGCCGAGATCTTGAGCGCGGTGAAGATATAGGGCACCGCCGCGGGGATGCGCAGCTTGAAGAGGATGGCGCGTTTGGTGGCGGCATAGGAGTGCATGAGTTCCAGCGCAGTCGGCTCCACAGATTGCAGGCCGCGCAAGGTGTTGATCGTCACCGGGAAGAACGTCAGATAGGCGGCGATGATCGCCTTACTGTCCCAGCCGGTGCCGCGCCAGACGACCACCATCGGCGCGATAGCCAGAATGGGCACGGTTTGCGAGGCCACAACGTAGGGGAGCAGGCCACGCTCTAACAGGCGCGAGTGGGCGAAGATCACCCCCAGGAGAAACCCCAGGGCGCCGCCCAGGATGAACCCGGCCAAAGCCTCCAGCCAGGTGATGAGCGCTGCTCTGGCCAGGACGGTGATCAACAGTGGCCCGGTGGCGGTGGGCTTGAAGAACGCCCCCAGAATGGAGGGCATCTCATCGCCCGCCGTCCCGCCCCGGTTCAGGAAGGGAAGGGGGATCAGGTGGGGCAGGTTGTAGTCGGTGATGTTGAAGGCGAATTTGACGGTTTCCCACAGGAGGGCGATAAGGACCAGAAGTCCCAAGGGGGAGAGCGTGCGGGCGAGACGGCGCCAGCCTGGGCTTCTCACCTGCTCACCTGAAGCGGCGAACTGATCGTGTGCGGCAGAGACTATGGCGCCCTCACTCATAACTCCTCCCGGCCTTTCAAGTGGGGGAACAGGAATAAACAGGTCGGTGAGGGATATTATAGTCATCTTAGTCATTTAGCGCAACTGACCGGGCCGGGGGACAGGAACATCGGTTTTAACCCCAAGTGAGCCGGGGGATAGAATCCCCCGGCTACTCGTATCAAACCCGCTACGCGGGTTTCTCAGAAGAAGCCGCCGATTAGAAATCGGCGGCGGGTTTTCCCCCTACGGAGGCCAATCCGTCCCCCGTCCTCCGTCTCCCGTTGGCAGCTTGCTTTGGAACACCTGTTCTGATATAATCCTGTGTAGAGAGGAAAACCCTATGGCCAAGACCCGCACCCAATATGTGTGCCAGAACTGTGGCAGCGCCACGCTCAAGTGGATGGGGCGCTGCCCGGACTGCGGCGAGTGGAACACGCTGGTGGAAGTGGTGGTGGAGGAGCGCAAGCCCTCCGGTCGCACGGCTGGCCCGCCCACCAGCCGCCCGGAGCGCCTGAGCCAGGTCCCCTCGGCTGAGTTGGAGCGCCTGCCCTTGCCTATGGCGGAATTTTCGCGCGTCCTCGGCGGCGGCGTCGTCCCCGGCTCGCTGATCCTCATCGGTGGGGACCCCGGCATTGGAAAGTCCACCCTGCTCAGCCAGGTCGCCGGGCTGATGGCCGAACAAAGCGGCCCGGTTCTGTATGTCTCCGGCGAGGAGTCCACCAGCCAGATCAAGATGCGCGCCGACCGCCTGGGCATCCGTTCCGACCAGCTCTATCTGCTCACCGAAACCAACCTGGAGCACATCCTGGATCACATCCAGACCGTCGGCGCCCGCGTGGTGGTCATTGACTCCATCCAGACGGTCTATCTGGAGCAGTTGCCCTCCACGGCGGGTAGCGTCAGCCAGGTGCGTGAGTGCGCGGCGCGATTGCAGAGTCTGGCGAAATCATCGGGCGTGGCCATTTTTCTCGTCGGCCATGTCACCAAAGAGGGCGCCATTGCCGGGCCGCGCGTCCTGGAGCATATCGTGGATGTCGTCCTCTACCTGGAAGGCGACCGCTTCCACACCTACCGGCTGTTGCGCAGCGTGAAGAACCGCTTCGGCGCCACGGCGGAGGTGGGCGTGTTTGAGATGCAAGATAACGGTATGGCCGAAGTGCCCAATCCCAGCGAAGCCTTCCTGGCCGAACGCATGGTGAACGCGCCGGGGTCGGCCATTGCCGTGACCCTGGAAGGGACGCGCCCGTTGCTGGTGGAGATTCAGGCGCTGGCCAGCGCGAGCAGCCTGGCGCAGCCCCGGCGCACGCCCAACGGCATTGACTTCAACCGCCTGTTGCTTATTACCGCTGTGCTGATGAAGCGCTGTAACCTGCGCCTGTTTGACCAGGATGTCTTCGTGAACGTGGTTGGAGGCTTAACGATCAGTGAGCCTGCCGCCGACCTGGCGATCGCGCTGGCGATTGCTTCCAGTGTGCGCGATCGGCCTGTGGCCGCCGACCTGGCCGCCGTTGGCGAGGTGGGGCTTTCGGGTGAAGTGCGGCTGGTGGGGCAGTTGCCCGCGCGCTTGAACGAGGCGGCCAAGTTGGGCTTCCACCGCTGCCTGGTGCCGCGCGGCCTGCGCCGGCTCGCCGGGGTGCCGGAGGGCGTTGAGGTGATCGGGGTGCGCTCGGTGGCTGAGGCGATTGAGCTGGCGCTCATCTAGGCGCGCGCCATGCCGCTCCCCCATAACCGGTCGTCAGTCGTCAGATAATCTGACATCTGATGGCTGACGACTGACCACTCTACGTCCAGTTATCTCAAATCTTTTTGAGGCATCTTCCCAGACATCATACGGTGCAATAGAGGGTATGACATATAACCAAACGCCAATGCCATCCAAATACTCAGAGATCTTCCCAATAGTTTGCGAACTGTAAGAACTACTTTCAAATCGCGATACGTTGGATTGTTCCCATCCTAATTTTTCAGCGAGCTGCTCTTGGGTCAACTTCGCAGCAATGCGCAATTTGGCCAGTAATTCACCCACATTCTCAATAGGCACTGGATTTTGGGCTAACCAGTCCACTGCTTTATCGAGGGGTAATTGTCTAAGCAGCTCATACTCTCTAATTTCGTCTTGAATCCGACGTTCGTCTTCCTCTAATTGAGATAACAAATAACCTGGTATGTTATCACCATACCTCTCACGGAGGGCATCTTTCTCCGCACGCAATATATCCAGGCGCTCTTGAGCTTGCTTTAGCTGTTTATCGTTCTTGATCATGGCTATAGCTCCAGGAGGATGATTCCCCTAGAGACCTGTCGTTCCCAGTCAGTTTGCCAATCCTGTAAGTGGCGCCCCAGACCGATGTCGTTCTCGCGAAATAACCAGATGTCTAACCCGCGTCATCGGTCACCAGTTCATGAGTGTATCCCTTTGCCAGGTCCATAGCTATGATCATTATATATCAATTTTGATATGATGTCAATCCCTTAAGAGAGCTGCACAGGCTCAAGAATTGGCCCCCGGCGGCAGCGGCGGCAAACTGCTCGCTGCGATCATATCCGATAGCCCGTCGTCACCCTCCCTCGTTTCGCCCTCGTTTTGAGCGGCGGTTTGGGCCTCCGCCAGACGGAGGAGGGCCGCTTCTGCCGCTGCCCGCGCTGCGGCCTGCTTGCTACGCCCACTCCCCTCGCCGACCACCTGGCCGCCGATGCTCACCTGCACAGTGAATGCCTTGGCATGGTCAGGCCCTTCCGCAGCGACGGTGCGGTAGACCGGAGTCAGGCCCAGGTGGGCCTGACTCCACTCCTGCAGCAGGCTGCGGGCATCCTTGTCCAGCTCGGCCCGCAGCACGCGCTCCACCACCGGGCCCAACATCGGCTCAAGCCACGCCTGCACAGCCTCCAGCCCCTGATCCAGATACAACGCGCCCACGACCGCCTCAAAGGCCGCGCACAAGTTGGGCGGGCGCGTGCGGCCTCCGCTCTCCTCTTCCCCCCGGCCCAAGCGCAGTTCGCGGTCAATGCCCACCTCGGTGGCCAGCCCGGCCAGGGTCTCTGTGCGCACCAGGGCAGCGCGCAGGCTGGTCAGCCGCCCCTCACGCATCTCCGGGAAGCGATGATACAGGAAGGCCGCCACGATGAAGTCCAGGACAGCGTCCCCAAGGAATTCCAGGCGTTCGTTGTCCTCCAGCACCTCTTCGGGATGCTCATTGGCAAACGAGCGGTGTGTCAGCGCCCGTTTGAGCAGGGAAGGGTCTCGGAAGGCAGGAAGATCAGGCATATGCCACAAACTAAACAAACCTCCTGAATACGAGCACCGCATTGTGCCCGCCGAAGCCAAAGGCATTGGAGAGGACGATGTCCACCCGCTTCTGGCGAGCCTCGTTGGGCACATAGTCCAGGTCACAGTCGGGGTCAGGCGTGTCATAGTTGATCGTCGGCGGAATCACGCCGTCGCGGATGGCCTGGACACAGAACACGGCTTCCAGCGCGCCGGTCGCGCCCATCATATGCCCGGTCATGGACTTGGTGGAGCTGACCGGGATTTTATAGGCGTGCTCGCCGAAGACATGCTTGATCGCCATAGTCTCAAACTTGTCGTTCAGGAGCGTGGCGGTGCCGTGGGCGTTGATATAATCCACCTGGTCGGGCCGCACCTGGGCCTGGTTCAGCGCCTTGGCCATCGCCTTGGCCTGGCCGATGCCCCCTTCTGCGGGCGCGGTGACATGGGTCGCGTCCGCTGTCGCACCGTAGCCGACGATCTCAGCCAGGATCTCGGCACCGCGCGCCCGGGCGTGTTCCAGGCTCTCCAGCACCAGGATGGCGGCGCCTTCACCCATGACCAGCCCATCGCGGTTGCCGGAGAAAGGCGCTGGCGTCCGGTAAGGCGGAGCGTTGCGCCGTGACATCGCGCCGGTGCGGTCAAAGCCGCCGATGCCGATCGGGGTGATTGTGGCCTCCGTGCCTCCCGTGATGGCGGCGACGACCTGGCCGCGCCGGATCATCTCAAACCCCTGGCCGATGGCATCCGCGCCCGAGGCACATGCCGATGTGGGCGAGTAGTTCGGCCCGCGAATGCCGTAGTCAATAGCGATCAGGCCGGAGGCCCCATTGGGCATAATCATGGGGATGGCAAAGGGGCTGATGCGACGCGGGCCCTCGTGGATGAGCGTGCGCACCTGGTTCTCAAACGTGGTCACCCCGCCGATAGCCGATCCGACGATCACCGCGATGTGGTCGCTCTCCTCCTCGGTGATCTCCAGCCCGGACTGGGCGATAGCCTCTTGTGCGGCAGTCGTGGCGATCTGTTCGTAGCGGTCGCGCCGCCGCGCCTCCTTCGGCTCCATAGAGCGGGTGGGGTCATACCCTTTGATTTCGGCAGCGATCTGCACGAGAAAATTGCTGGCATCAAACAGCGTGATCGGCCCGACGCCGCTTTGACCCTCAATGATTGCGCGCCATGTGCTTTCGGCATCCAGCCCCAGCGGGCTGACGACACCGATCCCGGTGATCACAACTCGCTGTGTCATGATTCCCCCTCGTTCACTCACAGGAATGATGGATCTATAAAACCTGGACCGAATTCGCTCATAAGCTACACCGTTTACGGTGTAGTATCAGGCTACACCGTTTACGGTGTAGTCAGGTTGCTTCAGCCCATGTCCAGTCAGCACGATCACTGTCTCGCTGTGGGTGCCCAGGCGGGCCAGCGCCGCAACAGCCACGGCTGACGTCAGCTCAACATAGAATCCGAGATGGGCCAGTGTCCGATGGGCTGCGATGAGATCAGACTCGTCCACAGCCAGGATCGCGCCACCTGTCTGGCGCACGGCCCGAAGCACGGCGGCGGCGCGAATCGGGTGGCCGATGCGAATGCCCTCAGCCAGGGTATCGCCTGGGGACAGCGGTTGGGCGTCATCGGCGTCGCGCGCGTAGGCCTGCGCCAGCGGGGCGCAGGCGGCGGCCTGAACGCCATAGAATTGGGGCAGGCGCTCAATCAACCCCGCAGCCAGCAGGTCACAGAAGCCCAGGTAGCAACCCAGAAGCAGCGTCCCATGCCCGACCGGGGTCACCACCCGCTGTGGCGCCCGCCCGCCCAACTGCTCCCACAGCTCATAGGCGATGGTCTTTGGCCCGAACAACGCCATCGGATGATAGACATGGCTGGCATAGCGCCTGCCGGTGCCGTCGCTTCCTGCGGTGGCCCTCTGAGCCATCGCGGCCACCGCCTCACGTGTGCCCTCCACCGGCGCGAGTGTGGCGCCATAGGCCGCGATCTGGGCGCGCTTGGCGGGCGATGAATTCGCCGGGACGTAGAGCGTCGCCCGCAGGCCGGCTCGCGCCGCATACGCCGCCAGCGCTGCCCCGGCATTACCTGAGGAGTCCTCCACCAACTGGGTTACGCCCTGCGCTCTAAACAGGGTCACCAGCACGGAGGCCCCCCGATCCTTAAATGAGCCGGTGGGGTTGAGGTACTCCAGCTTAAGTTGGACGGCGCGGCCATGGATGTCAGCCGAGACTAACGGCGTCCAGCCCTCGCCCAGTGTCACCGGCACGTCGCTCTCAAAGCCGAGCATCCGGCGGTAACGCCACATCGTGGTATCGTTCTCCACGATGTCACTGAGGCGAAAGGCGGGCGCGCCTTCAAGGTCAAACACCCCGCCGCAGGTGCAGCGCCAGCGTTCCGTGTCCAGAGGGTAGCGTTCGCCGCACGCCGGGCAGATCAGGTTCACCGTTCCCTCCCCTGTCCTTCCCCCTGGGTGGGGAGGCGAACGCCCTGGACGTCTTCCGGCGTGGGCATATAATGGCCCTCCACCCAGGCTTCCCCGTCCGGGCCGATCTCTTTCTTCCAGATGGGGACGATCTCCTTCAGCCGGTCAATTCCGTAGCGGGCGGCCTCAAAAGCGCCTGCGTCGCGGTGGGGGGCGGAGACAGCGATCAGCACGGTCAGGTCGCCAACCTCCAACCGCCCAACGCGCTGGATCATGGCGATGCCTTCCACCTGGGGCCAGCGTTCGCGGATTTCCGCCGCGACCTGGCGCATCTTGGCTTCAGCCATCAGGGTGTAGGCCTCATATTCCAGGCGCACCGTCTGCCGCTCGCCCGTCTGCCCGCGCACCGTGCCGCTGAACAGGCAGACCGCGCCGGTCGTCGGGCGCGTCACAAACTTCACCAGCGCATTCAGGTCAGGCTCTTCAGTCGTGATACGGAACAACTCAGGCCGCGCCTCGCCACCGCTCACCGGCGGGAAAAAGGCCACCTCATCGCCCTCGCTTAACGGCGTATCCGGAAAAGCGAACTCATGGTTGACGGCGGCGATGGCTGTGGGCAGCGCCGCCGCCAGCGAAGGCAGGATGTGCGCCAGTGCCTCTTTCAGTTGGCCCACGTCGCCCCCGGCGGGAAGTTCCACCGACAGCCGGGCTGTCCTGGCGCGCTCCTTCAGTGTGGCAAACAGCAAGACCTCAACCTTCATTGAGCACAATATCTCCGCTACGACCGCCGTGCTTCTCCACCAGGCGGATATTGGTAATACGCATCCCCCGGTCCACAGCCTTGGCCATATCGTAAATCGTCAGCGCCGCCACGCTCACCGCCGTCAGCGCCTCCATCTCCACGCCCGTTTTACCGGTCGTGCGCACGCTGGCCTCAATGTTGACGCGGCTGTGTTCCGGGTCAGGCGTACAGGCGACTTCAATGTGGGTGAGGAGGAGGGGATGGCACAGGGGGATCAGGTCGGCGGTGCGCTTGGCGGCGCTGATGCCCGCGACCTGGGCCACAGTCAACACATCGCCTTTGCGCAGCGCCCCCTCCTGGATGAGCGCCAGCGTCTCCGGGCGCATGGTGACCTCGCCACGCGCCACCGCGATGCGCTCGGTCTCTGGCTTGGCCCCCACGTCCACCATGTGGGCGCGCCCGGCCTCATCAACGTGGGTCAGCTTCTCCGCGCTCACGGCTATCGCTCACTGGTTGCCGGTGGCCACCTGCCGCTCCGCGTGCAGTTCGCGGCTCAACCGCTGGCGGAAGCGGACCAGGTCGCGGAAGGCCCGCAGGATCACCTTCAGATTCGCACCGGTGGGCTTCCCGGCGAGGCGGGGCAGGTGCGTCACAGGCACCTCGGCGATGCGATAGCCGCGCAGCTTCGCCCCGGCCAATAGCTCCGTGTCAATCATGGCGCCGTTGGATTCAATGTGGATATGGTTGAGCAGGTCGCGCCTGAACACCTTAAAGCCGCAGTCAATGTCACGGCACAGATAGCCGAACAACAGGCGGATGAGCATGTTCCAGCCGAAGCGGTTGAACTTGCGGATCAGGCTATCCTGATCGTGCTGGCGCCAGCCGCTGACAATATCGGCGTGCTCCAGCGCCGCCAGCAACTGGCGAATTTCGCTGAAGTCAAACTGGTTGTCGGCGGGGACGAAAGCGATCAGGTCTTTGGTGGCCGCAGCGAACCCGGCCTTGAGCGCGCCGCCATAGCCCCGATTGGGGTAATGCTCTACCATCCGGTAATTGGGCACGCGCCCCACCAGCGACCGCCCGATCTCGCCCGTGCGGTCACGGCTGCCGTCATTCACCAGGATGATCTCGTAGTCCATCCCCAGCGTTTGGGCCACAGCGGAAACGCGCCGCACCGCCTCCTCCGCGTTTTCCGCCTCATTATAGGCCGGGATGACAATTGAGAGACTATTGGACATAGGTCTTCTCAGAAACGATGGGCAGCAGAGGCCCACCTGCCATGCTCCATTGCCGCTGCACGCCGGGATCAGGCATAACGTTTATACAAAACTGGCTCTCCAGCCAGACCATTTCACATTATAGCATAGATGCAGTATGGGAGGCTAATCAGGTGGAGCGCGTCTGTCACCCCCCCTGCCCCTCCCCCCTCTGTGGGGGAGGGTTGGGGTGGGGGTAAATTAGCCGCCGTAGGCCCGCTCCACCTCCAAGACCAGCCGCTCCCAGGCGAAGACCCGGCGCACACGTTGGGCGGCGGCCTGGCCCAACGCAAGCCGGACAGCGGGAGGCGCGCATAACAGGTCCACCGCCGCAGCTGCCATCGCCTGTATATCGCCGGGGGGGACCAGAATGCCGGACTGCCCGGAGACAAGATATTCCACATTTTGCCCAACGGCATCGGCAATCACCGGCACGCCCGCCGCCATGAGGTCAATCAGCTTGGCTGAGCATTTGGTCCGGTTCAGGAGCGTATCGTCGTAAGGGTAGAGCGCCAGGTCGGCGGCAGCGAAGGCCCCGGCCAGGGCCTCGCCCGTCAGCCAGCCCGCATAGACGACGTGATCCTGCACGCCCTCCGCCTGCGCCGCCGCCAGCAAATGCGCCTCTTCCCCGTGCAACCCCTGGCCCACGACAAGCAACCGGGCGGCGGGGACCGCCGAGACCACGCGCTTGAGGACCTGGATGGGGCGTTCGGGCCGGAACTCCACAAAGCGCGTGTACAACAGCAACACGGGCCTATCCCCCAGCCCAAACTCCCCGCGTATCTGTTGCCCGCTGGCCTGCGGATTGCTGGCCTGTGGACTGCTGAAGTCTGGCTTCAGCAATCCACGGTCGGAACTTTCGCTGAAGCCATTGGGCACGTAGAACAGCCGGTCGGGGGGCACGCCCAGGCTCCACGCCAGCGTCTGCAGCGCGCGGCTGGCGACGGTCACGGCATCGCAGTGCGTCAGGCCCCAGCGTTCCTGCCAGGCGAAGAAGCGCTTCTGCGCCCAACTGTAGCGCTCCACCTCATTCCAGCCCCCGCGCCCTTCCCAGTCGTCGCTGTCCACGACCAGCCGGACGTGCGCCCTGCCCAAACGCTGAAGCCAATAGATCACCCAGGCAGCCAGCCCGGCATACGCTTTGGGCTTGAAGCAGTGGATGACATCGGGTTGCCAGGCCAGCGCCCGGTGCACGAGGCGGGCCGTGAGCAGCACATGGCCAACCAGGGGCAGACGCGGGGGCAGCGCCACATTCTGGATCAGCACCCCGCCCTCCTCCCAGGTGCGGCCAGCTTCTTGAGGCCAGCTCCAGGGGGGCAGGATCAGCGTCACCGCGTGCCCCCGCGCAGCCAACGCCTGGGCCAGCGGCAGCGCACGTGCCACCATCGTGCCCTTGGGCCGCAGGCCGAAGGGGCCGATCATTGCAACCCGCATAGACAGCCTCGCTGCTCCTGTGTCCATGATACAGGACTTTGCTCACCTTTACAATCTGGCGCATTTGTGCTATAATCTATCTCGCCTGGACTGAGAGCCTGTCTCTCAGTCTTTTCATCTAGAAGCGGTAGTGACCACCCTGTACCTCACTCAGGGCAAACCCATGGGGATGCATTAAAGTAACGAGGGATCGGCATGGCTGAGCAACCAACATTCCTGACCCGCGAAGGTCTCAAGAAGCTGGAAGAGGAGCTGGATTACCTGCGGACGGTGCGCCGTCAGGAGGTCGCCAGGCGCCTGCATGAGGCCCTCCAGGAAGGCGAAGTCCTGGAGAACGCCGAGTATGAGGATGCCAAGAACGAGCAGGCCTTTGTTGAGGGTCGCATCCTCATGCTGGAGACCTTGCTGAATAACGCCATCCTGATTGAGGAGGAGGGCCCGGCGGACCATGTGCGCATCGGCAGCCGTGTGACGATCGTGGAGGAGGGAGACGGCACGAAAGAAACCTATCGCCTGGTGGGGTCAGCGGAGGCCGATCCGCGTCAGGGGCTGATCTCCAATGAATCGCCGCTGGGTCGGGCCCTCATCGGGCATAAAGTGGGCGACCTGGTCACGGTGAATGCTCCGGCTGGCGTCTTGACCTTCCGGATTGTGGCGATTCAGTAGCCTGGCGTGAACACGCTGACGCCCATGAGCTAGCGCACCGGAGCTCGTGGGCGTTTTTGTTACGGACGGAGAACGAAAGACGGAGGACGGAGAAGCCAGGTTTCCATTGCCCGTCCCCCGTCTGCATTGGGGGCAATGTGACAGAACTCACCGAACTGGAGCAGCAACGCCTGGAAAAGGCCAACCGGCTCAGGGCACGGGGCATTGAGCCTTACCCGCACCGCGTGGAGCGCACACATACGGCTGCCGCGGCGATTGCCGCCTTTGAAGCGGTGGAGGCCGGGGGCGGCGCCCCTCAGGTGACCGTGGTGGGACGGCTGGTGGGTAGCGTGCGCGAGATGGGCAAGGCCGCCTTTACCCACCTGGAGGACGGCAGTGGCCGCATCCAGCTCTATCTCCGCGTGGATGAACTCGGCCCGGAGGAATTTCAGAACTTTCTCAAGGACTACGATATTGGCGACTTTGTCCAGGCGAGCGGCACGGTGTTTCGCACGCGCAGCGGCGAAGTGACCGTGCGCGTGCAGCGCCTGCGCATGTTAGCCAAGGCGCTCCATCCCCTGCCGGAAAAATGGCATGGCCTGAAGGACGTGGAGACGCGCTATCGCCAGCGCTATGCCGACCTGATCGCCAACCCGGAGGTGCGTGAGGTGTTTCGGATACGTGCCCGGATCATCCAGGCCATGCGCCGCTTCCTGGATGAGCGCGGCTTCCTGGAGGTGGAGACGCCCATCTTGCAGCCGATCTACGGCGGCGCGGCAGCGCGCCCCTTCACCACCTACCACCACCAACTGCGCCAGGAGCTTTACCTGCGTATCTCCTTTGAACTCTATCTTAAGCGGCTGCTGGTGGGCGGCTATGAGCGCGTCTATGAGATCGGGCGAGACTTTCGCAACGAAGGCGTCTCGTTCAAGCACAACCCCGAGTTCACCCAGATGGAATTTTACTGGGCCTACGCCGATTACCACGACACGGCGGCCCTGGTGGAGGAGATGATTGCCACCATCGCCCAGGAGGTCCTGGGCACGCAGCGCATCACCTATCAGGGCCACGCGATTGACCTGACCCCACCCTGGCGGCGCATGACGCTGCGCCAGGCTATCCGCGAGTTCACCGGGATTGACTACATGGATTATCCCGATGCCGCCTCCCTGGCTGAGGCTATCCGCCAGCAGGGCGGTCAGGCCAACCCCAAGGCCCCCTGGGGCAAGCTGATTGATGGCCTGTTGGGCGATGCGGTGGAGCCCAGGCTGATCCAGCCCACCTTCTTGTTTGATTACCCCCGCGACATCTCACCCCTGGCCAAGGCCAAGCCGGATGACCCCCGCCATGTGGAGCGGTTTGAGGTGTTTATCGGCGGGATGGAGATGGGCAACGCCTTCACCGAGCTGAACGACCCTATGGATCAGGAGGAGCGCTTCCTGGAGATGGGCCGTGCCTACGCGCCGGGGGATGAAGAGGCCCACCCGCTGGATGAGGACTATCTGCGGGCGATGCGCTATGGCATGCCGCCCAACAGCGGCTTCGGCATCGGCGTGGACCGGCTCACCATGCTGTTGACCGACAAGGCGACCATCCGCGAGGTGATCCTGTTCCCGCACTTGCGCGCGCCGGGAACATGACGCCGGACGCCCCCCACAGATGGAGACACATCCCCTCCCCCGCAGAGGGGGGAGGGCACGGAGAGAGTGACTTCCGTGCCTAATGGCCTAACACCTGGAGGGTCTGTGTGCGTGGCTGGAGGGTCAGCCGCGCTGACTTGAAGCGGTTGAGGAGCGCACGCACCTGATCGCGGCGCGCCCGCATCCGCGCGTCACGGGCCTTCCACTCCCCTCCCACCTGTTTAAGCACAAGCGTGCTATCCCCCCGCACCTCCAGGGTATAAGTGGCAGGGTCGCGCCCGCGGGCCTCAATGCGCCCGATCAGGTCGCGGAGCGCTGCGATCAGCGTGTCGTATTCGGCCTCGTTATTGGTGACATACTCGCCGAGGTGCAGGCGGCGAATAGCTCGTTGGCCATCTCGCGCCAGCAAGGCATAGCTGCCATAGCCGACGCCCGGATTTCCCAGGCTACCGCCGTCAAACACAATCACGTAATCGGTCACGTGCGCTGATTGACCATACGGTCGTAAAGCGAGAGCAGGTTGGCCATGTGGAGGTCCTGAACCAGGCCATAGAGGGGAATGCGCGACTTGCCGCAGCTTTCCACGCTGATGTTGCGCAGGCTGTCGCGCCCGGCCTTCCGGGCGATGACCTTTTCTACTTTGGCGCGGATGTTCTCTAGATAGCGGATATTGCTCTCCAGCATCTCGTGAATTTCGCCGCGCAGGATCACTTCCCCATGCCCCTGGATGATATTCTCCAGGGACATCCTACGGATGGCGCGCAGCGAGTTGATCATGTCCTGCAAGTCGCCGTCCACAATGTAAGGGAGAGGCATAACGGTATCTGCCCCAAACAAGATACGGTCCTCTTTGACCAGGACGATAATGCCATCGCGGCTGTGGCCGGGCGAGTGGATGAGTTGCAGTGTCTTGTTGCCCAGGTTCAACGTCATGGAGCCGTCCTCAAAGACGACCTCCGGCAGGCGCAAGCTGATCTCGCTGAACTCCGGCGTGTGCGACCTGGCCAGGGCCAGCGCCGCCGCGCCGCGCTTCTCCAGCAATTGGCGGCAGAGGGCGTGTGCCACGACCAGGGCATTGGGAAACAGGTAGTTCCCATGCGTGTGATCCGCATGGTAGTGTGTGTTAATCACATAGCGGATGGGGAGGTTCAGGCGGCGCTCAACGAAGGCGATGATCTCCCTGGTTTCGCTGGGGAAGGGGAGGGTGTCAACGATCACGGCCCCCTGCGCGGTCACGACCACACCCGCGGTGACCTGGGCATACCGCTCCGAAGTAAATACGTAGATGTCGTCAGAAATCCGATCGCGCTGCATATAGTTTGAGGGCTATCGTCAGGAGGTAGCCGCAACTTTGTGATTAAGATAACATAGAATGGGAGGCGATGTCAAGGATATAGATTCCTTCCTACCTATTTTCCTATTGTCCCTCTCCATGTTCATTCTATAATGAGATTTCAAGTTCTGAAGCAGATGACGAAGAAGTCGCTTTTCCCAGACAGGAGATATCTGCCCGATGACGTCCAGGGGAATTCACATCAACAAACGCTCAGTATTACCGCTAATTTGTATTATCTTGTTACTCAGTTCTCTGCTGCCTTTGGCAAGTGCTATCGCCGCACTCCCCTCATACGACCCCCAAGCGGGAGAAATCAGGCTGGGCGCGCAGGATGAAGGCGGGCAGATTGAACTCAAAGAAGGCCAGGTTTCGGTTATCGGTCTGGAAAGCAATCCGTCCACCGGCGATGGATGGGAGGTAGAGAAGGCAAACGAGACAGTCCTACACCAGACAGGGAGAATAGAGTTCAATCCCGCATCGCACCTGATCGGCGCTCCAGGCAAGCAGGTCCTGCGCTTTGAGGCAGTAGCAGCGGGACAGACCACCGACGTCTACCTGCCCTTCATTGCCAGAGCCGAGGATTGCCAGCCTATCCCAGGTGAGAGCTACGGCGCTCTCCCAGCGAGTGGACGACCCCCGAACGACCCGCCAGCCGAGGCGCACCCCGACCTGAACCTGGCCCTGCGTGGCTACGATCCCACCGACGCCTACCGAGGGCTGGTGGACTACGGCGGCGAGAGAGACCCCAACGCACCCCAGTTGTACGGCCTCTTTTACGACAACCGCACCGCTACCTTCAGCGCCGTCTACCAGGTCTACGATTGGGACTGGGGGTGCGGCTGCCGAGGGGGACGGATTACCAACCCAGAAGTGACCCTGGCCGGGCTGGCCGTGACCCCCGGCGAGACCATCCACGTGCCTGATTCGGGCTACACCATCGGCCAGGGCTACGAAGTGTTGGTGCTGTATGCCAGCACCGACCGTATCACCCTCAAGTACACCCCAGAGGACAACGTGATATACGGATACACTCTACACGTGGAAAACATCTGCGTGGAGCCCACCCTGCTGGCCCTTTACCAATCGTTGAATGCCGCCGGTCGCAGCTACCTGCCAGCCTTACGCGCTAGACAAGCCTTTGGCCGTGCCCGTGGCCACGAAATCGGGGTCGCCATCCGGGACGCGGGCACTTTTATGGACCCGCGTTCGCGCAAAGACTGGTGGTGGGGGCGATAACGCAGGTGCGACGCACCTTGTTAGAAAAGCGACACCATGAAAAGGGTGCCGCTGGTCAACTCACCGCCACGCGCTCAATGCGCGCGCCGAGGGCGCGCAGTTTGCCGTCAATGTCCTCGTAGCCGCGATCGATCTGGCCGATATTGCGAATAATGCTCGTCCCCCGCGCCGCCAGCGCCGCGATCACCAGGGCCATCCCGGCACGGATGTCCGGGCTTTCCATCACCTGCCCCCGCAGGCGCATTGGCCCCTCCACCACGCAACGATGGGGATCGCACAAGACGATGTGCGCCCCCATACGAATGAGCTTATCCACGAAGTACAGGCGGTTTTCAAACATCCACTCGTGGAACAGCACCGTGCCACGCGCCTGGGTGGCGATCACAATGGCGATGCTCATCAGGTCGGTGGGGAAACCGGGCCAGGGCATGTCGCGGATGCTGGGGATGGCGCCGTCAATATCCTGGACGATGCGCAGGTCTTGCGCGGGGGGGACGACAATGTCATTACCGCTGATGCCGAAGCGCACGCCTAGCCGCCCGAACACCAGGCGGATCATCTCCAGATGCTCCGGGCTGGCATTGTGGATGGTGATCTCGCCACCGGTGCACACGGCCAGACCGATGTAACTGCCCACCTCCAGATAGTCCGCGCCGATAGTGTATTCGCCCCCACCGAGTTTATCCACGCCCTCAATGATCAGTGTGTTTGAGCCGATGTTGCGGATATTGGCCCCCATACGGTTCAACAGGTGGCACAGGTCCTGGACATGGGGTTCGGAGGCTGCGTTACGGATGATCGTGGTCCCTTCCGCCAGCACAGCGGCCATGATGGCGTTCTCGGTGCCGGTCACGCTGGCCTCATCCAGGAGGATGTTACTGCCGCGCAGTTTGTCGGCGCGCCAGGTGAACAGGTTCTGATCGCGGTCCCAGTGGACCTCGGCGCCCAGCGCTCGCAGGGCCAGCACGTGCGTATCCACGCGCCGTCGCCCGATGACATCGCCGCCAGGCGGAGGCAACTCCAGCCGACCGGTGCGGGCCAGCATGGGGCCGGCCAGCAGGATGGAGGCCCTGATCTGGCGGCAAAGCTCCTCGTCGGCGCGGGTGGTGGCCAGATCGCGCACCTGAACACGGACAGTGTGGGCATCCAGTTCCTCTATAGAGGCGCCCAATTGGCGCAGCAACTGCTTCATCGTGCGCACGTCTTCAATATTTGGCAGGTTGCGCAGGGTGACGGGCTGATCGGTCAGGAGGCAGGCGGCCAGCAATGGCAGGGCCGCGTTCTTATTGCCGCTGGCTGTGACCGTGCCGATGAGTGGCCGACCGCCTTCAATGATGAATTGTTCCATAGTGTGGCCTCCCTTCAGGCTGTATAGGCAACGGTAACGGGGGCGCCCGGCTCCAGGTTCAGACGGCGGGCCGCGCTCCCCTCCCGTATGGCGATTTCCAGGTGCTCATGGCTGCCCACCAGGGCGATGAGGGCGCCCGGCGCGGCCTCAGCGTAAGTGTGGTGGATGCCGTGCAGGCGCTCGCCGCCGACCTCCACGACCGCGCTGGCGGCGCTGAAGCGCAACGGCCCGCCCGGCGCAGCCGTCAACACCAGGCGCTCGCCCTCCCAGGCGAGTGGCCCAATGCTGGTGATGACATTGCCAAAGCGGTCGGCGTGCAGCACCGCTCCCTGAATCGCTGCGCCGCTCATCTCTAACCGCAATGGCGGCAAGTACACCAGATCGGAGACCGCCGGTCCCAAGTCGCTCAGTTCGCCACCGCTGGCCAGATGGGCGGCTGCCGGGGCGAAGATGTCGCGCCCGTGAAACGTGTCGCTCACAGGGGTAAGACGAAAGCGAGGCTCGCGCAGTTCCACCGCAGCGCGGAGTGGGTCGCGGGTCAGAACATAAGTGAAGACGCCGTTATCCGGCCCCACATAGAAGGCGCGTTCCGTGGCGATGGCGATGGGCCGGCGGCGGCTGCCCACGCCGGGGTCCACAACGACAAGGTGAACGCTGCCAGGCGGGAAATAGGGCGCGGCGGTATAGAGCAGGAACGCGGCGCGGGCGATGTCATGCGGCGGGACCTCGTGCGTCAGGTCCACCAGGCGGGCATGGGGCGCCCGCGCCAGGATGACCGCCTTCATTATGCCCACATAGGCATCGGCCTGGCCGAAATCCGTCAACAGGCTGACGACCCTGACGGGGGCCACTCCGTCTCCCGTCCTTCGCCCTTCGTCCATCCAGGCTGCCACTGGCTCGTTCACTCTCGCCACATCTCCACAATGCGGTCAAGGCGGAAGCTGCGCTGGTCCTGGCGCAGGTGGCAATAGGCAACGACATAGCTACCGCTGACCTGGAGTACGTCAATGGCGCGTTCGGTCAACACGCCGTTGCGGTCGGCGTAGCGGATGCGCAGGCGGCAGCCGGTCTGGAGCGCCTCCAGGAGCGCGGGGGGCAGGTTGGTGGGCAACGCCCGCTCAAAGCAGATGTCCCCGCCCTGGGCGCGGATGAGATCGGCCACAGTGTGCAGACCGCGCCAGCGCAGGTCAGCCACCATGCGTTCAAACACCTGGTGGGTGGCGTAGACATCGGGCATGGCCCGGTGCTCGTGCTCCAGGCAGATGCCCAGGTGGCGGCTGATCGCGCCCAGGCTATTGCTGGGAAAGGTATAATGGCGGCGGGCCAGCGCCAGCGTGTCTACCACCGGGTTGGTCAGCGATGGACGGCGCAGGCGCTGGTATTCGGCGGCCAGGAAGCTCAGGTCAAATGGGGCATTGTGCGCAACGAGGACGGCACCCTGGGCCAGGGCCTCAACCGCCTCAATGACCTCGGCGAAGCGCGGTGCATGGCGCACCATAGCGTCACTCAGACCGTTCACGCGCGCCGCGCCGGGCGAGATAGGACGTTCCGGGTTGACCAGGGACTCAAAGCGGCCCACCTCGCGCCCGCCCTGGCAGCGCAGCACGGCGATCTCACACACCCGATCGCCCAGCGCGGCAGTCAGCCCGGTGGTCTCAACGTCAATCACGGCGATGGTCGCCTGATCAATGGGGATGTGGAGATCGCCAGACATGTCAGCCTCCTGCACCTATAGACCATTCCGTGATGGCCCACTGAAGTTCGTCAGGGGTGGGCGTGGCGTTGCCCAGGCGGCGGACGACCAGTCCGGCGGCGTAATTGGCCAGCGCTGCGGCGCTGGGCAGGGCCGCGCCCGCCGCCAGGGCCAGCGTGGCGACAGCGATGACCGTGTCGCCTGCGCCGGTGACGTCAAACACCTCGCTGCGATTGGCAGCGGGCAGATGCAACACGCCATCCTGGTAAGCCAGCGTCAGCCCCTGCTCGCCGCGCGTGATCAGCATCGCACCCAGGTCCAGGTCATGGCGGAGTTGGAGCGCGGCCTCGGCGTAGTCGCTGTCAGTATGGAGCGCCCGGCCCAGGGTCATCATGGCCTCGTGGCGGTTGCACTTCACCAGGTCAAAGCCGCGATATTTGAATAGTTCCCCCTGGGCATCGGCGGTGCGAAGGAGGTGATGGCGCTGTGCGGCTGTCCTGACGGCCTGGAGCACCCCGCGTGTTGCCAGTCCGGTCTGGTAATCCGAAACGAGCAACGCCTCCACGCGGGGCGCCTGCCCGGCGATGCGCATGACCACCTCCATCTCTACATCGGGCGACAATGGCGAGCGGTCCAGCCGGTCAATACGAGCCAACTGCTGGGGGAAAATCAGCGAGCCACGCGCGATGATGCGGGTCTTGGTGGTGGTGACCCGCGCCGGATCGGTGACCAGGCCAGCGGCGTCAATCCCGGCCTGCTCCAGTTGTGCCCGCAAGGTCTGGCCGGCCTCATCTGCGCCGACCACGCCGACCTGGATGGCGATGCCGCCGAGCGCAATGATGTTCATCGCCGGGTTGGCGCCGCCGCCCGGCAGTGTGTGCCGCTCCTCAAACTCCAACACCGGGATAGGCGCTTCACGGGAGAGCCGGGTGGCCCGTCCGGTGATGTACTCGTCCAGGAACACATCACCGATGACCAGCACGCGCTTCCCGGCGAGGCGTGGCACAAGGTCAAGAAGCTCAGCCTGGGAGATCATGCCCCGTTAATATACATCGGCAGCATCTGCTTCCACCAGGGCCAGTCATGGGCCCAGCCCTCCCACAGACGCAGGGCGTGCCAGATGCCCTTATCCCACAGAATCTGCGAGAAGTAGCGATTGTTCTCGGTCTCCTCGCCTGCGTCGCGCCCGCAGACCAGGATGATGTCCAGCTCACGGCGGAATCGTTCCAGCCAGGCCGGGTCACTCAGGTTCTTCATATAGTCCACCGGGTTATTGAAGTAAAAGTTCTCGTCGTAGTAGCCGTCCATGAAGGGGCGCATGTCATAGCGCCCGCTCATGCCGATGACGCGCCGTGCCAGGCCAGGGTGGCGGAAGGCGAAGTTGACCGCGTGATAGGCGCCGAAGCTCGCGCCGGTGACGATCAGGTACGGGTTGTCGTTCCTGGAGCGGATCAAAGGGAGGACCTCGTTGAGGATGTACTGTTCGTATTGGATATGACGGGCGACGCGAGCGGCAGGGTGACAGGCTTTGCAGTACCAGCTCTCCTCATCCACACTGTCCACGCAATAGAATTGGTTCCAGCCCTGTTCAATATGCGTGCGCATCGCCTCTATCATGCCGAAGTCTTCCCACTGGTAGAACCGACCGCACGAGGTAGGGAAGACGAGCACGGGCGCGCCGTGATGGCCGAAGATGAGCAATTCCATTGGGCGGTTGAGCGCCGGGCTATGCCACCGGTGATATTCGCGGTTCATTTTGTGGCCTGATTATACTCGGCCTGTGCCGCTGTGCCAAAAGCGAGGCCCTCCCCCTGGATGGGGGGAGGGAGTCGCCCAAACCGAAATTCATCCCAGCCGGTCACGCCGCACCGGGCAATAAGCTCATAAAACCGGCGACCCTGGGGGCGTACTCAAATGGGATTGGCGAGGAGTGGGCAGCGTGGTATAATCTATAAGTGCTGGGCCCCTGTAGCTCAAGGGATAGAGCACCAGTCTTCGGAACTGGCCGTGTGGGTTCGAGTCCCGCCAGGGGCGCTGGAACGACGGAAGACGGGGGACAGAAGACGGAGGATTGTTATCCTCCGTCTCTCGTCCCCGGTCGGGGGTTACACATGGAAACGATCCGGGTGCTCAAAGACAGGCCCATTGTCCTGGGGGTCACAGGCAGCATCGCGGCATACAAGGCGGTTGAGCTGGCCAGCCAGTTGACCCAGGCTGGCGCTCAGGTGACCGTGGTCATGACCGAGGCGGCCACGCGCTTCGTGGCGCCCCTCACCTTCCAGGCCGTGACCGGCCAGCCGGTGTACACCGACCTGTGGACCCTGGAGCACCATATTCCCCACGTGGGCCTGGCGCAGAACGCCGCGCTCCTGGTGATTGCACCGGCCACAGCGAACTTCATTGGCAAACTGGCGAATGGCCTGGCCGACGACCTGCTCAGCGTGACCGCGCTGGCAGCGCGTTGTCCGCTGTTGATCGCCCCGGCAATGGACGCGGGCATGTACACCCATCCGGCGGTCACCGCCAACCTGAAGACATTAGCCGACCGCGGCGTCCACATCGCCGGGCCAGCCTACGGCCGTATGGCCTCCGGGCTGATCGGGCTGGGCCGCATGGTGGAGCCGGAGGCGTTGCTCGGCCAGATCCGCTATCTGCTCAGCCGGGGCGGGCCGCTCGCCGGGCGGCGGGTGGTCGTCACCGCCGGTGGGACGCGCGAGCCACTGGACCCGGTGCGCTTCCTCAGCAATCGCTCCTCCGGCAGGCAGGGCTTCGCCCTGGCGCAGGCCGCGCTGGACTATGGCGCGGAGGTCACGCTGATCACGGCGCCGGTGGCGCTGGAGACCCCCTGGGGCGCGCAGCGCATTGACGTGCAGACGGCAGAGGAGATGCGCCAGGCGGTGCTGGCCGCCATTGCGGACGCCGATGTGCTGCTGATGGCAGCGGCGGTGGCAGATTGGCGCCCAGCGGAGACCTCGGCGCACAAGCTCAAGCGGCGCGAAGCTGAGAGCCGCACGCTGCGCCTTGTGCCCACGCCCGACATCCTGGCTGCCGTCGCCGGGGTTCGGGAACGCAGTGGACGACCGGCGGTCGTGGTGGGCTTCGCTGCGGAGACACGCGACCTGATCGCCCATGCCCAGGAGAAACTGCTGTCCAAACGGCTGGACCTGATCGCCGCCAACGATGTCCTGGCCGCCGATAGCGGCTTTGAAGTCACCACCAACCGCGTCACCCTTCTGGACGCCCAGGGCGGGATCCAGCCCCTGGAACTGCTCACCAAGGCCGAGGTCGCGGAGCGCATCCTGGAGCGGGTGCACCTGCTCCTGGCCGAGGCCACGCGCCCGCCTGTGGCGCTGGCGAACAAGACCAAATTGGAAAAGCCATCCTTCTGAATGAGAGACCCTTCGCTCCGCTCAGGGTGACAAAGTAGAGAAACAGTGGCAGTGATGGAATACAAACAAGAAAGCGCAGGTGTTGGTAAGATGATATCCACGCAGGTAAAACCGTCGCCGTCGGCCCAAACGGTGCACGGCGTGCAAATTGAACTGTCCAACGAGTATCGCACTCTGGCGTTGCGCGCGGACGAGACTATCCGCCAAATCACCGCCGATTACCCCCGGACCGCCCGGCTGTATGACCTGCTGCTCAACGACCCGGAGGTCAACACCTACTGGAACATGGCCAACTACGTCTCGGTGGTCAAGCTGGGCTACAACGATCACGGGCCGGTCCACGCCAAAGTGGTCACCGCCGCCGCCATGACCATGACCCATCTCCTGGCCCGGCACGGGATCGCCCTGGATGTGGTGACATCCGGCGCGGGCAACCTGGATGACGCCTGTCTGGTGGTGCTGGCTAGCACCATGCTGCACGACATCGGCAACCTGATCCACCGCGCTGGCCATGAGCAGGCAGGCGCGCTGCTGGCCTATGCCATTTACCATCGGCTGTTGCCGGAGATTTACCCGGACCCGGAGCTACGCTTTGAGGTGCTCAGCTTTATCCTGTCGGCCATCGCCACGCACGACTGCAACCCCATTCCCTTAACAATGGAGGCGGCGATTGTGGCGGTGGCCGATGGCACGGATATGACCAAGGGACGGGGGCGCATCGCCTTTGACCTGGGCAAGGTGGACATTCACTCGGTGTCGGCGCTGGCGATTGAGGAGGTGCACATTCGCGAAGGGCAGCAGACGCCGATTGACATTGAGGTCATCATGAGCGAGTCCGCTGGCATCTTCCAGGTGGAGCAAATCCTGGCGCGCAAGCTGATCGTCACGCCGCTGGCCGCCTACGTCACCTTGCGGGCCACAGTGAAAGGGGATGGCCCTCCCACCCAGCGCATCCTGAACACGGTCGCCCTCAAGGACCGCATTTTCCGCGTTGTGCCTTGAGCGACAGCAGAGAAACGCAGGCCAGACTAGCCGTCGGATGAAATCCGACGGTTAATGCCAAACCTGCACAGCGGGTTTACGACAGCGGCTTACTTCTTCAGCGCCGCGATGAACTCGTCCACCGGGACAGCCGCCAGAGAGGTGAGCTTAATCGTGCCACGCGAGGCCAGCATGGCCGAAAGCTTGAAGATCGTGGCATTGTCCGGCGCTTCCACCACATTCACGAAGTCATACGGGCCAAGCGTGGCATATTGCGCCACCACGCGCACCCCCAGCGCCTCAACCTCTTTGTCCACCTCTTTGATGCGCTCCGGGTTGTTCTTGACCGTCTTCGCCCCTTCGTCGGTCAGGTTGCTCAGCAAAATATAGGTTGGCATGGCCCCCTCCTTAAGAAGCCGCCTGGATCCGCTCCCGCACCATCTGTTTGATCTGCTGAGGATCGGCGTGCTTGCGTGTGGCGAGCTTGGAGTAGATCAACTCGCCGTTCACGCTCACCTCAAAACGGCCGCCGTCCGACGGGATCAGGATCAACCGGCTGATGTCAAACTCGTACGCTTTCAACAGCTCCGCCGCCAAACTGACGGCCCGCTCGGTGTAGCCTCAAACAGCACAGTACTCAATAGAGACCTCCACCATACTCGCCTCTCCTGATGTGGGATAATGATGAAATCACTATAGCACTATGGCGGCATCCTGGCAAACGACAACGGACGAAGCAGAGTACCGCCTGAAACAGAATTTCCGGGGTGATATTGCCCCCCACCCCAACCCTCCCCCACAGAGGAGGGAGAGGGTTCGGCGACTTCCAGCCCAGGGGTGTTCAAGACGGCCACCCCATCGCGCTGGATATGTGCAGGCTGCTGGCGTACCACACCGTAAACGGTGTGGCTTGTATATCAATTCGCCGTGGAATATCCTGGCGCTATACGGCGCGGCCAAACGCGGCTTCGTTGAGGGGGTGCCCAAAGGCGATGAGGCGGCAGCAGATGTAAAGGGTGCTTGACATCCCCCAGGGCTTGTGATATAATCCACAATGTAAACCATACTTTACATGGGTTAGACCGATGGGTCTGAACAACCGCTTGAAAGAGCTTCGTCTCCAACGTGAACTCACCCAGGAGGCACTCGCCAGAGCCGTAGGGACAACGCGGCAGACGATTATCGCCATTGAGAAGGGAAAATTCATCCCCTCGGTGAAATTAGCGTTGGAGCTGGCGCGGGCGCTGCACGTCCCGCTTGAAGACGTGTTTTGGTTGAGCGACAGCAAAGGAGGCAGCCTATGACCGGAATGAGCCGCTATTACCTCAGCCGGGCGTTCGTCTCTGTGGCATTTGCTGGCGTGTTCATTGCCGCCGGGTCGCCCTGGTGGATGGCCGCGCTTGCAGGCGTGAGCACATTTACCTTCTTTCTCTGGGCACCGCGCAGCGGGCGCTATGTCGTCCATCCCAAACGTGGTGCCACAGCTTTACAGCGCGATGAGCGCACGCAGGCGATTACCAACCGGGCGGCGCGGAATGCGTTCGTGGTGATCGCGCTGACGCTGGCAGGGCTGGCTGTTTACTTCGGGTACATTGCGCCAGGTGATGTGCCGGCCTACGCCCTCAGTCTTGTGCTTGCTCTCGGCCTGCTGGCCTATTTCGCCACGGACCTCTGGCTGCGGCGGGTATAGAGGGGCCGGCCTGGAGCACCCTCCATGTCTCGCGAACCGGCGTTCAAAATGCATCACAGGCTGCTGCGCTTTGATCTTCACAGCCTGACGGCCCGGCTGGCCCTGACCCTGTTGGCTATTGCCATCGGGACAGTCTTGCTGATCGGCCTTCCCACCGCCTGGCTGGTGCGCACCCAACTGGAGCAACAGGCCTGGGCGCGGCTGGAGCAGGCTGCCCCCTTGAATTCCGCCTGTTGCACTACCTGCTCATCAATCAGGGCCAGGTCCTGCCCGCCGAGATGATCATTGAGCACGTCTGGGGCCATGACGCGGATGGCGACCGCACACTGCTCAAGCAACTCGTCCGCCGTCTGCGCCTCAAAATTGAGCCTGACCCCGCCCACCCGCGCTACATTGAGACCCTGCCGGGCGTGGGCTATACGCTCAGCAAAAGTGGGCTGGACGTGTAGGGGCACGACGCCGCGCCCGTTGACTTCCCCTCTCAGCCCGTTTATAATGCCCTGCGATGTTCTTTGATGAAGCCATCATTCACGTGAAGGCGGGCAATGGCGGCAATGGCGCGGTGAGCTTCCGCCGTGAGAAGTTCGTGCCCTTCGGCGGCCCCAACGGCGGCGACGGCGGGCGCGGCGGCCACGTTTACCTTGTGGTCAACCCCACGATCAACACGCTTATGCGCTTCCAACGCCAGCGCCACTTCCGCGCCCAGCGCGGCGGCCATGGCCGCGGCAAGAACCAGGCCGGTAAAGATGGGGCCGACCTGTTCATTGAGGTGCCGCCGGGGACAGTTGTGTATGACGCCGACACAGGCGAATGCATCGCCGACCTCACCGAACCGGGCCAGCGCGTTCTGGTGGCGCGGGGCGGCCGGGGTGGGCGCGGCAATGCCCGTTTCGCCACACCCACCAACCAGGCCCCCCGCTTCGCCGAACGCGGCGAACGCGGCCAGGAGCGGAATCTCAGGCTGGAGTTGCGCCTGATCGCCGACGTCGGCATCGTGGGCAAACCGAACGCGGGCAAGTCCACTCTGCTCGCCGCGCTCACCGCCGCCCGGCCCAAGATCGCCGACTACCCCTTCACCACGCTACAACCCAACCTGGGTGTCGCCGTGCTGGATGATGAGACTACGCTCGTCCTGGCTGACATCCCCGGCCTGATTGAGGGGGCGCACGCGGGCGCGGGACTGGGCCACGCCTTCCTCCGCCATATTGAACGCACCCGCGTCCTCATCCACCTGCTGGATGGCACCAGCCCCGACCCCTTGCGCGATTTCGCTCAGGTGAATGATGAGCTGGCCTTATTTGACCCCCGCCTGGCCGAGAAGCCCCAAATCGTGGCATTTAACAAGATGGACCTGCCCGAAGCCCAGGCCCGCTGGCCCGAGGTCCGGGCCGGGCTGAACGCCCAGGGCTACCAGGCCATGGCGATCTCAGCGGCCACCGGCCAGGGGACCCGTGAACTGCTCTATCGCCTGGCCCACATCCTGCGGGAGCTGCCGCCTGAAGCCCGGCCCGTTGAAGTGCCCGTCTTCCGCCTGTCGCCGGAAGAGGAGGAAGGTTTCACCATCACACGTGAGAACGGCGGCTGGCGTGTACGCGGCCCCCGCATTGAACGCGCTGCCGCCAGGACCTTCTGGGAGTACGACGAAGCGGTGGAGCGCTTTCAGCGCCTGCTTGACCGCCTGGGCATCACCCAGGCGCTGAAGGAGGCCGGCGTCCAGCCCGGCGATACCGTTTATATCGGCGATACTGAGCTGGAGTGGAGCGAGAGCAATTCGGAGCCTCAGTAGATCACAAAAGTGTCACCCCTTCGCCAGGTTCAGGGCAGGCTCTGAGCCGAAGCCCTGAGC
>FWWM01001654.1_pt1 | contig 66305 bp, 55 predicted proteins | sample 2228351 | NCBI WGS metagenome assembly FWWM01 (sample SAMEA103939774, study PRJEB20133) | metagenome
GTCGCCGACGTTCTTGTATGTCCAGGTGAGGGTAAAGGTCCCGTCAAGGTTGTCAATGAGGGTCAGGTCAGTGACACGGTTTGCCTCCCCCGTCGGCGGTTTGGAGACGAACCTGGAAGTTCCACGTTCAGAGTTCAGCGTTCCAAGTTGTCTAGCTAGCTCACCCTTAAGTTTTTGAAACAGATTCGCATCCACGCCAGCGGGCGTCTCAAGCGAGTCAAGTTCCTTCAGCACGTCGACGAGCGCCACGGATTTCGAATTCCCCCGGAGTACGTCGGGCTTTAGCCCTGGTCGCCCGGGCGACCCGACATTCTCAGCGGAACTGAAGTCCCGCGTGCTCAACGAGGTGGACCGTTCCCTTCCCCCACCGCAAGTTGAGAAAAGGAGCGTAAACCCGCAGAAGGCTATGGAAACTAAGACACAGGTCAAAATTCTTATAGCTTCCATTACTTTCTCGCACGGCTTTCTATTATACCCCGAATTTCGTCAAAGTCAGTAGCCTTGAAACAGGGATGTGAAATGTTACTTTTCGCGCCCGTGGAGGGCTTGGAGGCGAATCGTAGGGTGGAACTTGTAGGGGAGGGTCTTTGAATCACCCTTCCTGCGCGGGCGGGTTCCAAACCCGCCCCTACAACCGCGTCCGCTCACGACGTCCCGCGTATCGCGATATAACCCACCAAGGCGGGCAAGAATCGCGCCCTACACCTTTCCCAAAGGCAGTCGCGCCATTCGCAAATTCCGCCTTGGTTACTTTCTTAAGTGTTCCAAAGTTAGGCGCAAAAGTTCGTCAAGCTCCTCGCTTTCAACGAGTTTCCCTGACTTTCTTAGCTCCGAAAGCGCGGAATTGATCTCGTTTTCTCTGAATCCGAGATTTCTGAGGGCGAGGATGAGCTCCGCTCGCACGGATACCTCAAGCGCGGATTCAGGCAGACGTTCCCTAATCTTCAAGAACTTGCCTTTGAGTTCCAGCGCTATTCTTTGAGCGGTTTTGGCGCCGACGCCTGGAACTGCGGTGAGCGCGGAAAGCTCCTCCTGCTCAATCGCGGAAACGAGTCTACCCGCTCCCATTTCAAGTAGCGCGAGGGCGACGCGGGGGCCAACCCCCGGACACTTGAGGAGCGTGGCGAAGATCTCCCGCTCCTCCGGTTCTAGAAAGCCGTAAAGGGAAGGTTTAATTTCCTGAGATGGGATGTGAAGGTGAGTGAAGAGGCGCACTTCCTCGCCTTCTTCAAGGCTTGATGCCTCGCGGGTGAGCATTTCAACGGAAACTCCGAACGCGCCGACGCGAAGAACTGCCTTCCCCTCCGGTGAAACCTGGGCGACCACGCCGTCAACAAATGCAAGCACGGGAAGATTATAGCGCGTTAGGAGGGTGGGCGGGATAAAGAGGGTGAGTGGGGAGTGGCTATGACAGGGAGCTGGTGAAGGGAGTCGGTGAAGGGGCAGGTGAAGGGAGCAGGTGAAGGGCGTCGGCAGTAGGGACGGGGTTCCTTGAGGGACCGGATGGGCACCCTCCTCCCAGAAATACCGCGTCCCGCGTCTCCCGGGTTAACCCACCAAGGCGGGCAAGAATCGCGCCCTACACGAGGGTACTAGGAGAATGGACTGCGCGATATAACCCGCCATTGCGGGCAAGAATCGCGCCCTACACCAGGGGATTCTGGGACCGCCGAGTCACTGCGGGATATTTTTCCAACGGCGGTGCGCCCTAAAGGTTGGGTCGCTCTAGGAGCCGGTGAGGCTTAAGCCTAGGGCTTTCGCGTGGGTGAGGGCGATGGCAATCGCGTCATACTCGTCGTCGCGTATAGATTCATCCTGTGGGAAGCGCAGGAGCTGGTTGACGACGTAACGAATCTGGTCTTTTGTGGCGTTCCCGTTGCCATGTAGCTCAAGCTTGACAATTCTAGGCTGATATTCCGTTATCCTGACATCTTTCCTTTCGCCAGCGAGAATTATCGCGCCTCGTGCGTGCGCCACCAGGATGGCGGTTTTGACGTTTTTGCTGTGGAATATCTGTTCCACCGCGAGTTCTTCAGGCATATATTCATCAATTATTTCAGTGAGGCGGTTAAACAAGAAATTTAAGCGCGCTGGGAAGGGGTCGTCCTTTTCCGTCTCAATCGTTCCACTTGTGACAACCTGGGGCGCGTGATTCACAGACGCATCAATTATCGTGTAACCCAGTCGGTGGTAACCTGGGTCAACGCCGAGAATCCTTGTGGAGGTGCGTTTCTTTCGGGGCGGGGCTCTTCTCCCGCGCTTCTTGACTTGCGTTGGGATGGCTAGCGTTTTGGCACTACCTCTGCGGTTCCTCATACCGCTACCTTTTCCAGAAGTTCGTCCTTCATTTCCCAGTTGGCGTGAACCTGCTGGACGTCCTCCAGTTCGTCCAGGGCGTCAAGGAGTTTCAGGAGTCTTCCCGCCTCTCTCTCATCGGCGACTTGAACCGTTGTGTTGGCAAGCATTACCACAGAGGCGGATTGTATTGGGATTTTCGCGCCTTCAAGACTCTCCCGAATGTTGCTTAGGGCGGGAGGGGCACAGTAGATGTAGTAAGCGTCTTCCTCCGTTTTTACGTCTTCCGCCCCGCTATCAACAGCGATCTCAAGGATTTCATCCTCCGAGACGGTTTTCTCCACGACAATCTGCCCCTTGCGCTTGAACATCCAGGAGACGCAACCCGTTTCCCCTAGGCTACCGCCGTGCTTATTGAAGACGTTTCTAAGCTCCGCTACGGTTCGGTTCTTGTTATCGGTGAGGACGTCCACCATAACCGCAACCCCAAGGGGACCATAACCCTCGTAGGTGACGCGCTCCAGCTGAAACCCGCCTGCCTCACCTGAGGCGCGGGCAATCGCCTTTTCTATCGTATCTTTGGGAACGTTGGCGTCCCTCGCCCTGCCGATAGCTACCTTGAGGGACGCGTTGTTCTCCGGGTCCGGACCGCCTTCCCGAACCGCTATTCCTATTTCCCGTATGAGCCTGGAGAATAGCTTCCCGCGCTTCGCATCCTGAGCGGTTTTCCTGATTCTTATGTTTGCCCATTTGTTATGACCACTCATATTTTATTCCTCCTGCGGACTACTCCATAAGGAACCTTAGCACTTGTAATTGCAATCTGGCGACCATCGCAACTAGTATATTCTAACGTGGGAATCGTCTTAAGTGAAACTCTTCACGCTGGGTTGCGTGAAACGGGTGGTTGAGAAAGACGGACAGGTTTATCGCGCGTGGGGGCAATTGACGGAAACAGTCCTGAGCCATAAGATAAATGCCTTTATAGCGATGTAATATGTGAGTTTCTTGGCAAATGTCCCCGCTACTACAGTTTTTGTTGTTGTTGGCGATCATCATCCTTGCCTCCAAGTACGCCGGCTCTTGGGCGGTTAAACTTGGACAGCCTGCGGTGTTTGGACAGATTCTTGCCGGATTGCTTCTAGGCCCAACGTTTCTGAACATACTTTCCTGGGGAATATTCCGCGGAGGTGACGGCGTGCCCACGGGCGTTTCACCCCACCTGGCAGAGCTTCCACCAATCTTTTTCCCGATAAAGCTGATGGCGGAGCTGGGGGTTATCTTGCTGATGTTTCTTGCGGGACTTGAGACGGATTTGAAGCAGATGAAACGCGTGGGACCCTCGGCTTTCTGGGCGGCAGTCGGCGGAGTTTTGGGTCCACTCATCTTCGGTGCCCTTTCCGCTTACGTCTTCATGAAACTTGGAATGCCTTTCACTGGCTATGAGGTGATTTTCATTGGAACTATTCTAACCGCGACGTCCGTGTCAATCTCCGCTCAGACCTTGATGGAACTTAAACAGCTTAGAAGCAGGGAGGGGACCGCGATTATAGGAGCCGCGGTCGTGGACGACGTGCTTGGACTGCTTCTTCTTTCTCTGGTAATAGCTTTCAGACCTAGGGGCGTTGGGGTTACTGAAAAAAGCCAGACGCTTCTAGATTCCGCTATGTCAGCGCTTTCAGACGTACCCCTTATAGAAGCCCACGAGGGGATTTTTAGGATTGTGGCGCTCTTTTTCTTGATAGCTCTATTCGTGGGCATCATTTACTTCGTTTACAAGTATCTGCTCGTTCCTCTGTTCAGGAATATGAGCGAGCAGTTGGTTCCGGAGGCTCTGCTGGCGACTTCAATATTCTTTGCAATAGTCTTCGCGCTTATGGCGGAGTACATTGGTTCATTGGCAGCGATTACCGGAAGCTACATATGCGGAGTGATGCTTGCTCAATCTCCGTTCAGGCACGACGTCACGGAGAAGATACACTCGGTAACTTATGGATTGTTCGTTAGCATTTTCTTCGTCAGCATCGGGATGGAGGCGAACGTAAGGGAAATATTTTCACCTTTGCTTCACCTGGCAAGAATGACGCAGGTAGAATGGCTCACGCTCTTATTTGCCCTGTTGATTCTAGCGGTGGCGATACTTACGAAGGTCCTTGGCTGTTTCGCAGGCGCAAGGGCTACCGGCTTCTCCGCTCTGGAGAGTTATCGCGTGGGCGTGGGGATGATCAGCAGGGGCGAGGTTGGTTTAATCGTCGCCAGCGTGGGATTCTCCGCGGGAATTATCCAGATGGAAGTTTTCTCGCTAATGATATTAATGGTCTTAGTGACCACGCTGGTAACGCCAATTTGGCTCAGGCAGATCTTCCCAAGAAGGGCTGATGATGTTCTTTCCTAAGGGTGTGGAAGCGGGCAAGGCGGGAGACTCGGGGAAAAGTTGCGGAATTGGCGGTTTCGCGGTATAATTTAAGGTTAACTTTGCCAAGGGGCGTGATTAAAACTTTTCTTAGATGGAGGGAACATTAAACACATACTCCAGCAGACAGCTTTTCGGTTCCGAAGTTGTAGAGCTGTTAAGCGGTGCGGTTCTGGGAACGGTCTTTGATACGCTCATTGACCTGGATAAGGGGGAAGCGAAGTTTCTGGGCATCCTACCTGCGTCCTGGTATCAGGGCGGTACCGTTCTCTCGGTGGAAGACATCATCGGATTTGACGAGGGCGTTCTGCTTATTGAAAAGGCGGGGAACCTTACCCATTTGCAGAGCAAAGACGCTAAGCATAAGGATAGGCTCATGGGCGTGCGGGACCTAGTGAACCGTACGGTTATTGATAAGAGCGGAGCGGTTTACGGCAAGGTTCTAGGTGTCATCTTTAGCAGGAAGGGCAAGATTACGGGACTCGAGGTTGAGAAGGAAATCCTTGAAAGAACTATCTCCGTTGCGAAGATAGTTGCCATCGGCGAGAAGTACATCATCGTGGATTTGGAGAAGGAAGCCGGCGGGGGCGCGGAGGAGGATAAGAGTAAGGAAGTTGAACGCGGAGGGGAGATGGAAGCCAAGGGCAAGAAGGCGAAGGCTTTGAAAGTTGCGGTCCCTCACGAGAGCCCATCGGCAGTGGTTTCCGCAAGGAGATCCGCCTCTGCCCGTGGGAAAGCTGAAATGGAGCTTTCCGACCTGATGGGCATTGGGCAGGTTAAGGGTCGCAGACTTGAGAACCTCGTGGATAAGCCGTCACCCGTTTCATTCTTCAACGAGCACGGGGAGCCCATAGTTAGCGCGGGCGAAAGACTTACTCCTAACGTCCTGAATAAACTGCTTGGCGAGGGTCTGCTTCAGGAGCTCTTTACCGCCCTTCCTGAGCATCAGAACAACGAAGGCTAGGACAAGAAAAGTCCGCGAGCCTGGAGAATCGCGCGGGATACCGAAATCCCTGCTGAAGCTATTTGAACCAGTATGGGTAGTGCAGGGTGAAGCCTTCTCTACTCTCCCAGTTACTCTGAAACAAACCTGCATTTCCAGGGTAAGAATTGCTAAGGCGGTCCTTAAACCTTAAACCCTGATGGAGGCTTTATCCACCAATATGGAAGAGAGCACAGGAAAGCGGACGGAAAAGGACGAAAGCACTAGGAGCACGGACGCTTTTACACTTGAAAGCATAGATTTCGTGAACGTGCCTTCAGCGTTGAGGGAAAGACTATACTTCTTTGACGCCGGCGGCGTTTACGCCCGCGGGATATTTCTCGGTATTCCCTGCAGGGGTGACGCGGATTACGAGATACTTGAAGGCGGGAGGAAACTTAGGATTAAACCGAGGAGGCGCCTAAGGGACGTGGACTTCAAGTGCGCGGGCGTGGCTGTTCTCCGAGCTGGAACCCTTACGCTACACTTCCTGAACCTGGTGGGCGCAACGATTCAGGGAGAGTAGGGCGGTTTGATAGTGGCGGTTGGTAAAGTGCAAGAATCTGGGGTTTGCCTTAAGGAATTAACCTCTAGGCATAGCGAGGATTTTGGTTGATTAGGGGAAGTCGTGGTGGCTTCTCCGAGTACCTGGTGTTGACTAGCCCTGCTTGGGGTGCGGGTGTAGGGCGTCCCGCCGAGAAGCCTGCGGGGTTCACCCCGAGGGGCACGCCCGAGACGGGCGTGATCCAGTAAAAACTTGAGACGGGCGTGATTCAGGGTGAGAATGGGGAGTCCGTAGCGCTTGCGGACGTTTTCACCGAATTGGACGCCCTTCAACCGCCTGCGGGTGTGGTCGCGGATATTTTTGAGCGACTGAAGCCCGCCTTGACGGAGGAATTGGCTAATAACAAGTACGTGGGGCTAACTAGCCCTGCTTCGGGTGCGGGGGAGGCGTGATGTCCTCGTCCAGAGGGTTGTGCGCTGGTCTAGGCAGGGACTGTTACCTTTTCCTCTCCCGCTTCATAACAGCAAGGAAAGCTTCCTGAGGAACGTCAACCCTACCAATAGCCCTCATTCTTTGCTTGCCCTTCCTCTGTTTTTCCAAGAGTTTCCGCTTCCTTGTCACATCTCCGCCGTAGCATTTGGCTAGGACGTCCTTCCGCAATGCGGGTATAGTTTCACGGGCGATGACTTTGTTGCCTATGCTTGCCTGTATTGGAACAGGGAATAGGTGTCTGGGGATTGTGTCCTTCAGGATGCTCACGACTTCCTTTCCGCGTGCGTAGGCTTTGCTCCTATGCGCGATAAAGGAGAGGGCTTCCGCACGTACCTGATTGATGAGGACGTCAACCCGCACTAGGTCGCTCTCCCGGTGCCCAGCAAGGACGTAATCAAAACTGGCGAGTCCCCTGCTTCTGCTCTTCAGCTCATCGTAAAACTCGTAAAGGATTTCGGAGAGCGGTAAGTCAGCGGTCACGGAGATGCGGGAGCCGGTGAGGTATGAGATTTGCTTAATCTCTCCGCGTCGCTCCTTGCATAGGTCAAGAACCGCGCTTTGGTACTGCACCGGCGTTATGATGGTACCAGTTAGGAAGGGCTCCTTTATTTGTAGAATCTTGGTGGCGTCGGGAATGCGAGCGGGATTGTCAATGAGCACTGAGCTTCCATCGGTTAAGGTCACCTCAAGGGCAACCGATGGTGCGGTGGCTATGATGTCAAGGTTGTACTCCCGTTCCAGACGTTCTTGCACGATTTCCATATGGAGAAGTCCGAGGAAACCGCATCTAAAACCAAAGCCGAGGGCCTCACTGCTCTCCTGCTCAAAGGTAAGGGCGGAGTCGTTTAAGGAAAGGCGAAGGAGGGCGGTCCTTAGGCTATCAAAGTTCTCCCCCTCACGGGTGTAGAATCCGCAGAAGACGAGTGGCTTCACGCGCCTGTATCCTGGCAGTGGCTTCTCCGCAGGCGCCCTGTAGTGGGTTATAGTATCGCCGACCCGGGCATCGCCTATTTCCTTAATGCCCGCGATGAGGTATCCCACTTCTCCGGCGGGGAGGGAATCTGTGCGGGCAAGCTCCGGCGTGAATATTCCCACTTCATCCACGTCAAAACGCTTGCCGGTGGACATCATCTTGATAGTGTCGCCCGCTTTGACATAGCCGTCCATTACGCGAACGTAGGTGACAATGCCTCGGTAAGGGTCATAGTGGCTATCAAAAATGAGGGCGCGAAGAGGCGCCTCAAGGTCACCCATTGGCGGGGGAATGCGCCTGACTATTTCTTCCAGAAGGTCAGCAACGCCTTCTCCAGTCTTGGCGGAGACCCGCAGGATGTCCTCGGGTTGACCACCGATGAGGGCAAGAATCTCTTCCTCTGTTTCGTCAATGCGAGCTTGAGGCAGGTCAACCTTGTTTACGACGGGGATTACTTCCAAGCCACCGTCAATCGCGAGGTAAAGGTTTGAGATGGTCTGCGCCTCCACGCCCTGGGACGCATCAACGAGTAGCACCGCTCCCTCGCAGGCTTTTAGGGACCTGCTAACTTCGTAGGAGAAGTCCACGTGCCCTGGAGTATCTATGAGGTGCAGAAGGTAGGTTCTGCCGTTCCTTGCCTGATAGCTTATACGAACCGCCTGTAGCTTGATTGTTATTCCACGCTCGCGCTCCAAGTCCATCCTGTCCAGGAACTGCTCGCGCATTTTTCTAGGTTCAACGGTGCCGGTCATTTCAAGGATTCTGTCCGCAAGAGTGGATTTGCCGTGGTCAATGTGGGCGACGATGCAAAAGTTCCTGATGAATTCCATCTGGGGTTGTCTGTTCATTATGTGCTTGCGGTTTTCCTGATAATCAGGATTATACTTGAACCAGTAATACTCTTATCCACGATGGTATAATGTTTCCCATAGTGGAGGGATCGTTCTAATGGGAAGAAGCACCACCGTCAACATAATCTGGTCAGCTATGTTCGTCGGGGTCGTTGTCTTTCAGGGTATTTATTTCCAGATAGGCAAGAGCTTAGCCCCGGTGGAAGGCGCGGGGATGAATACGGTCCTGGGCACTTTTGTCTTTGCGGGAATATTCTGCCTACTTGTGGTTATCAATATGGATTTTTTTATGCTCAGTAAGCCTAGAACCATTAGCGTAAAGGCGGAGAGGCTTCCTACAGGGACTGCCCTAAAGAGCGAGGAGGAGATAATCACTACCGCCAAGGCGCAGTGGTTCACAACTAGGTTTATAGTCGCCCTCGCATTTGCGGAGGCGATTGGCGCGCTTGGGCTTATAACCGGCATTCTCGGGGGAAGTCCGCCAGTAGTTCATACGCTATTCGGGCTTTCCTACTTTGCCCTCATTTACCTGAGGCTCAGGCTTGGGATGAGCTGGCAGAGGATGTACTTCTAGGGCAAGAGAGTATTTAGGATTGAGCGCGACTGCGGGTGCTCTCGGCTTTTTAAGGGTTTGAGGCGCGTATCCAAGGTTGGATTACTTCTTCTTTTTCACTGGATAGGGACACCCGTAGAAGCGTTATAATCCTTACTGGATACGAACCGTGTGCTCTTAGGGTGGAGGACGCTGATGGGGAGTTGTGTTGCAGGCACTGCGCACGCGCTTATTGCGCTGGTTTTAGGACTTTAACTATCATCCAACCAAGGGTGGCGATGGCGAGGATGAGTAAAACCGCGAATACGAAGAAAACACCCCACTGCGGATGAACGGGCAGGCTGCCTAACCCCTGCGGAAGTCCCGCTTCCGCCCAGTAAGGTTCAAGGCTTTCCCTTCTCACAATGTCCCGCATTAACACCATCAGGACTATCGTGAGGAGAACTAGACCGGAGCCGATGATGATACCCGGAGTTGGATTCTTCCGATAGGCGAAGGCGTGGAAAACTGCGATAGCGAGAAGCGCGAGGAAGGCTCCTGCAATTAGATGAGCGGTCGCGCCTGCGTCTTCGCCCAGGAATTTAGCGCGAATATTCGCCGGCAGACTGAACAAGAACCAAATACCGTCTGCCATCTGGGCAACTGTCGCCAAGGTGAACCATTTGACGCCGTAGCGAATTGCCCATTTGCCAAGCTTCGCGTCTCTTGGTGTCTTGAAAAGTCCGTAGTAGGTTATGAGAATTCCGCCGACCGCGAGAGATGCAATGAAAAAGTGGAGAAAGCGCGGAATCAAGGATGGCTCCGTGAGGTTCAGCCAGAAGCCGTAGGGGTTCTTGAAGTACATCGCGCGCCACTTCTCGGGTGTGAGCATCAGCGTCATATTGTTCGTGTAAATAAACGCGATAATGAGAAAGGCGAGAACCGTTAGCCAAACAACCCAAATGTTGACTTTGCGCCAATCGCGCGTGCGGAAGTTGAAGTAATAAAAACCGTAATAGCTGAGAATGAGGAGCGGGATGACCAAAAGCCAGAAAATTGCGATGAGTATGGAGGAAGTGTAAATGAACTGTCCGTAAATGACCTGTATGAAGAGTAGTGGGGCAATACCAAGGGTGATGGTGGCGGCGATGGCGTAAGGGATGACTGCGGAGATTCCGCGGGCAAGCGCTTGGTGATTGACGTTTCTTAAGGATCTGCCGAGCGCGAACGATAGCGCGGAAAGGAATCCGCCCCCGAGGGAGAGGTTCATCGCGGTTATGTGGAGGACGAGCGTGAGAATGAGGAGGAATTGCAATAGCCAAACGGGCGCGGGAAGTGGCATTGGGTCGGGAGGCGGTATTGTCGTTTGACCAAACATAAAAGTTTACTCGTTAAGTGTATTCAGCCATCTAGCAAGGGCGCGACGCTCCTCTTCCGTGCCGACGAAGGGAGGCATATACCCCTTTATGCGGTCTAGTTTGCCAAGCGTATCGTAGATGTCCTGCTCTGTCCAGCCTGAGATTAGGGGCTTGATGCCGTTATAGCCGATAACCGTGTGACAAATATTGCACTGCACGCGGAAAATTTCCTTCCCTGCGTCCTCGTAATTCCAAGGAAACGCCTGCCTGTGGGCAACCCAAATGGCACGGTTCAGAATTGGCTTGTTTTGGATGCGGGGTAGGGCGTCGGGCAATATGGAGTTTGAGTACATATACCCGTGAACGATGTAAGGCTTGCGGACTGCCTCCCGCGTCCACTCGGTAACGCCGGTTACCAGTAGCCCAAGCACTAGAAACAAGAGCGCGAGGGGGCGCGAGAACGTATCGGGGTGGCGACATCCGATGAAATATGCAAAGGCGAAGATGATGGCGGAAAGGACAATCGTGGATGCCGCGAAAATGCTTAGGGGTGGCGCTTGACCCGTTACGAGTTCAACGCTTCTTCGGGGGATTACAAGGTTGTACCAAATTCCGCCAAGAAGAATTAGCGGTGCGCCGAGCATAATCCATTTGCAGGAGTAGCGAATAACCTTCTTCTTAACTTCCTGGAAGAAAAGACCCGACGCGGTGAAGGTCGCGTACATTCCCGCAAGCGCTAGGGCTACGCCCGTGCGGATCACGAGGGAAGGAAGCATTGACGGATTGAACCAGGCAGAGAGGACGGATTTGTTCTCAAGCCAACCGCCGGGGGTGAGCATAAAGGTTAGGATGCCGTTGATGACAACGAGCGAAAGATACGCTGAGGCAAAGTAGATCCAGCCGATGATGTTGTGGGTGCGCGGGTCAAGCCTGTCCCAAGTGGAGTAGTAGATTAGAATTGCGGCAACTTCAACGAGGAAGAACGTCCATTCAATTGCCCAGAACCAAACGAAGGTGTGGATGAGGAGAGAGGTTGCGTCCGGGTGGACAAGCCCGATGGCGAACCAGATGCCTACGCCCGATACCGCGCCGAAGACCACCGTGAGGAGAAGAAAGAACTTTGAGTGGGATTTCACATAGGCGAGGAGAGCGTTGTCGTTTTCCTTCAGGGCTTTTCGCTCCGTGAGGGCTAGGAAAAATCCACCCCCAACCGCGAAGTGGGAGACGAAGACGTGGAGAATGGCGATAACCGCTATTACGAGTCCGCCTCCGATAAAGGGAACTTCCCAAAACGGGTAGTTCATAGAAAGCTCCCGCCTGTTCGCACCTGCAACATCAGGAAGGATTATAGCAAACTTGAGAAGGATTTCACAAGGTTGGATGGAGGTGGAGGCAGAGGTAGAGTTAGAGGTGGAGTAGTAGAGTAGAGGTAGAGACCAAGGCTTGGTAACTAACACGAATCTTTCGCTATCATCTGTTAGTCTCCTAAATTTCGTAGAGGTAGAGGCTAAGGCTTTACAACTGGCACGGAGGCGGGACAGATCGGAGGCGCGGAATGGGTAGATTCGAAGGTTTTTCTTTTCTCGTGCCCTGAAACAAACCAAAGCGAATTGACCGACACGAGAGATTAACGGAAAAGAGAAGAACTGGGCATAACTGTGGAGTAATCTATGTCTTCTCGGTCTGGAATCCACCTAGCTATGCTAACGTTCCTCAATTTCCCATTAAGCGAGTATTGTAAGACGTCCAGCCGATTATAGACCCTGACTAGTTTCGTCAAGTAAGAATTGGCGCCAAGCGGAGAGATTAGCACTCCGCCAATCGCTTTGGCAACTTGACAATACCCGAGAATCTGTCCCAGATCTCGAAGAGTAGCTTTGTTCCTCTTCACCTCTACTAGGACGAAAGCGATATGTTTCTTTGCTATCAACGCTCCAACGACATCTACTTCAATGTCGTAGGCATCCCAGAACGGAACCATTGATTGCCAGCCGTGGACCTCTATTAGTTTGCTAAGACGCATGTTTGAGGTTATAAATGTTCTGACGTAAGAACCCTTGAAACGCGTGCGCATCGTTCTTAAAAGCCAATCCGCGACCGGCTGGTAGAGGACTTTCTCTGAATTATAGGCAATCATCTTTCTCCCAAACGCACTCAGGGCTAATCAATATCGGTTCTAAAACACTGATTGCACCCAAGAGTTCTGCATATCTCGCGATAACCATCAAAGTGTTTGCTCCTCAGCAATTTGGGAAGGGATTTGTCCCTTTCGCTTGGGTGTTTGGGTTTTCGCCTTAAGCGAGTGATAGCCGTGGGGTCGCATGGGGTTGGCTTGGCGTGACCGGCAGTTCGGTTTGCTCGTGCCAGTTCAGATAATATCTCATTCTTGTACTCTGCGTAAAAGCCTATCGTCGTGAATTCATCTGCGAAGACCTTTAACTGGTGCTCCTTTTTCCACGCTTTTGAATTCAGGGCGAAGGGGGTACGGGTGTTTGGATGACCCCATTGGATTAGCTGCACTGAAACGTTTAGTTCCTCTTGTAGCAATCTGCACAATTGCACGGGCAGTGACCAATTATCGTGGTGAATCTCAATGTATACCCTATGTCTTCCGTTTCGCTCTCTATTAGACGTTCTGATAAACCCGCAAACTTCGGCTATCCCTCTGACGAATTCCTTTTGAACCGCATGGTCACCGCATATGAACAGGTTTTCGTGTATCTTGAAATTACGATAGCTTCCCAGCCCACCGAGGAGTAGTCTTAAGTCCCTCAGGGCGATGGTTTCGTTCACGAAAGTAGTCTTCAGTATTACTGAGTGGCTATCTGAAATTACCTGGACCTCAGTTCCTATTAGTGAAGCAACTCGTTCCCTTATCCTGTAAACTGTAAGTTGCACCGCCTCGTCCTGCTTGTATACTCTGCTTATGCCTTGCACTTGGAGGTTCTTGAATGGAAATTCAATCGTTAGTACAAAGAGTCCCTTGTCTTGAAGAAGAGTTCCTCTGCCGATTATTAGACCAAGTAAGTAAGAGACATCAACATCTAAGTAGTCTTTCAGGGCTACGTTCATCGGGGTTTTTGAAAGATGAGAAGGTATTCGTGAACCTTGTTTATCCTGAAAACGTATGGATACCCTAGAGGTCTCAGATTGCTATATTCCTTAGCCCGATTCCAGATTATTATGTCATCAAACTCCCATCCTGATGCCACCATTTTCCTCGCTATATCCGCGTGAAAACAGTAGAACTTATCTCCCTTTCGGAGATCCATCACATTGAGAATGAAGTAACTCGCAGGTTTCAGCACCTTCTTCACTTGCACAAGTATCTTGTTGAGCTCTGTAAGGAAATCCTCATAATCGTCTATCTGACTTAGGTCTTTTTCCAAGTCCCCATAATTGCGAACGGCTTTCTTATCGGCCGTTCGTCTCTGATTAAGGATGTTCCAGTAAGGAGGTGATATGATTGGAAAGTCGAATGAATTAGGCAGAATATGCTTTGACAGGTTTCTCGCGTCTGCGTTGTAAAGCTTATAAGGAACACTAGATGCGAAAACCATCTGCTCCAACCTTTGTTTGGCAAGTTTAGTAAACACGGGGCTTATCTCAAAACCAACACTAGCTAAACCAAGTTCTCTTGCCGATACGAGGGTAGAACCACTTCCAGCAAACGGGTCAAGTATCACCTTGCTGCCTGGTTTGCAGTATGTCTTGATGAGCCTCCGAACTAGCTCAGTGGGAAACATTGCGGGATGCCTGAGTTTGAGCTCCTGAGGGCTCTTGCTTATATCATCCCAAACACTAACTGAGTATTTAGTCCATTCTTTTCCAGTTAGTTCGTTGGCTTTCTTCTTACCATCCTCCGAGGTTAAAGAAGAAACCTGTTTAAGTCGCGCTTCCATTCAATTCATTCTACCATAAGCTTCCCGCATGAATCATTGTAGACGCGGGGGCGCATATAGTCGATGTATCGTTTCAGGTCGCCCCAGAAAACTTCATAGCTTCTGCCGGAATGAAACGGCTGGTCTATGCGCCAAGGGCGGACAAGTGCAAATGAGGTCAATCCCGCGTCCCGCGGGACGGGAAAGTTGCGGAGGACGGAGAAGCAGTGCCTTCAGTCCCGCGAGACGCGGGATTCTGGGTGAACCCCGCCCTACACCGTCGCTGCAATAAAATGCGCTGGTCAGGTTCCCGAGGGCGACCAAGCCCAGCCTTACAGAGGAGCGCACAAGGGGACCATCCATAGGCTGGCAAGCGTGTGTGACTCGGCTTAGGAGTGTGTGGTAACATAGAGAGATATGCCGGTTATAGCGAAAAAGGACGTAAACGCGGAGCGGGATTCCATGGTATACCGACTTCGGCACAGCGCGTCGCACATTATGGCGCAGGCGGTTCAGGAGCTGTTCCCCGGTACGAAGCTCGCCATCGGACCTCCAATTGAAGACGGCTTCTACTACGACTTTGATACTTCCCACACCTTCACGCCGGAGGATTTGGAAAAGATAGAGGCGCGGATGCGGGAAATCGCGGAGGAGGGCGCGAGCTTCGTTTGCGAGGAGTTTTCCCGCGATGACGCCAAGAAACTGCTTGAAAGCATAGACGCGGGGAGGTTCAAGTTTGAGCTTCTGGAGGACATTCCCGAAGGCGAGAAAATCACCTTTTACCGAAGCGGACGGTTCCTAGACCTCTGCGCAGGACCGCACGTGCAGAACGCTAGTGAGGTTAAGCACTTTAAGCTCTTGAAAATCGCGGGCGCGTATTGGCGAGGCGTGGAAACGAACCCGATGCTTCAGCGCATTTACGGCACCGCCTGGGAAACGGAAAAGGACCTCAAGGCGCACTTGAAACGACTTGAGGAGGCTGAGAAGCGCGACCATAGGAAGCTGGGTCCTGAGCTTGGGCTTTTCACGTTTTTTGAGGACGCGGGAAGCGGGCTTCCATTTTACTTTCCCAAGGGCTCAATTCTTCTCAATGAAATTAGACAATGGATGTACAAGGAGCACGAACTGCGCGGTTACGTTCCCGTCACCACTCCCCATCTCTTGAAAGTGGATCTTTGGAACGTCAGCGGACATCTTGATAATTACCGCGAGAATATGTTCCTTGTGAAGGACGAGGAGAACAATCCTAATTCGCCCCTACCTGGCATTTCCTACGGCGTGAAGCCGATGAACTGCCCAGGGCATATTCTCATTTATGGTAGCCAAACGAGAAGTTATCGTGACCTACCCGTTCGAATTTTTGAATTCGGGACGGTTTACCGATTTGAACGGGGAGGGACTATGCACGGGATGCTCCGCGTCCGCGGGTTCACGCAGGACGACGCGCACATCTTCTGCACGCCGGAACAGTATGAATCTGAGGTCAGCGGGGTCTTTGACTTCTGCATTGACGTTCTGGATACCTTCGGCTTTGAGTACACCATCGGACTGAAGACAAGACCGGATAAGAGGCTCGGAAGCGCGGAGATTTGGGATATGGCGGAAGGCGGACTTGAAAAGGTGCTGAAGGAGCGCGGTATCCCATTCTATTACGGTCATAGGGATGCGACGTTCTATGGTCCGAAGGTGGACTTCGTTATCAGGGATTGCCTGGGGCGTGAATGGCAGGCTTCAACGATTCAGCTTGATTTCAACCTGCCGGAACGGTTTCAGATGGAGTATATTGACGTGGATGGAAAGGCAAAACGACCCGTGATGATTCACCGCGCCATTCTTGGAAGCTTTGAGCGATTCATCGGGCTTCTCATTGAGGACTTCAACGGTGCTTTTCCGCTCTGGTGCGCTCCAGTCCAGGCGAGAATCCTGCCAATCTCCGATGAGCTGAATGAATACGCGGAGAGAGTGTTTCAGACGCTTTCTACCGAAGGCTTACGCGCTGAAGTTGACGCTAGGAGCGAGACCCTGAACAAAAAGATACGCGATGCGACACTATCCAAAGTCCCTTACCTTTTGATTATCGGCAGACGCGAGGCGGAATCGGGGAAGGTAAGCGTGCGCGGTTACTTTGACGGTGAACTCGGCGTGATGGACGTTTCCGAGATTAGTGCTAGAATGAAGGATGAGGTAACTCGCAAGAGCTACCGCAGGAAGTCTTAAACCCCTATATGGAGCATAAGGTTTGAGCTACCGCTCTCCAGTGTTTTCCGCTGTAATACTTGCCGGCGGTAAGTCAACCCGCTTCAAATCTAAGCACGGCGTGAATAAGGTGCTTTACCCTATGGCGGGGATCCCGATGATTGAGCACGTGCTGAGGGTGGTAGGCAAGCTTTCGCCGGCGGAAACCGTTGTCGTGGTAAGCCCGGAGAATAGAGACGATTTCTTGGGACTCTACGGAAACCTTTACGAGGTGGCGGTGCAGGAGCAACCCCTCGGCACCGGCGACGCGGTGAGCACGTCCCTTCCGCATATTTCCAGTGAAGCGGAGTTTGTCCTCGTTCTGCCCGGTGACGTTCCACTAATAACGATTGAAGCCTTGGCGAGGCTTCTTGAAAACGCTAGTGGCGGAGAAGGCGCCCTGCTTACCTTTAAGCCAACTTCACCGAGAGGATACGGCAGAATTATTCGTGACGAGGAAGGCTACTTCGTTTCCAAAGTTGTTGAAGATGCGGATGCGGACGAAGAAACCAGGGCAGTAGCGGAGTGTAACTCCGGGATTTACGCTTTTGAGAGGAAATGGCTACCGGAAGTCCTTCAACGCGCTCAGAACGAGTTCGGCACGAAGAACGCCAAGGGTGAATACTACTTGACCGACGTGCTTAACTTCTTACGGATGATTCCCGTTTCTTATGAGAACCAGTGGGATTTGATGGGCATAAATGATAGGGTTCAGCTAGGCGTCGCGGAGAACATCCTTCAGGAAAGGATCATTGGCGCTCTGGCAAGGGAGGGCGTGACTTTCGTCCGGGCGGAAACGAGTTACGTGGAAGCCAACGTTTGCATCGGCGCAGATTCAGTCGTTTACCCTGGATGCATTCTTCGTGGGGATACTTCCATTGGCGAGAACTGCGAGATTGGCCCTATGTGCTATCTGGAGAACGCGAGAATTGGAAATGACTGCAAGGTTATCTATTCCCATCTCGTTCAGGTGCACGGGGAGGATGGAGTGAAGATTGGACCGTTCGCCAACCTGCGTCCGGGCACACTTCTCGCGGAGAACGCGAAGATTGGCGATTTTGTTGAGATTAAGAACTCAAAAGTTGGGAAGGGTAGCAAAGTCCCGCACCTGAGCTACGTGGGCGACGCAGAGATTGGAAGCGGGGTAAACGTTGGCGCTGGGACGATAACCTGCAATTACGACGGATTTGATAAGTTCAAGACGATTATTGAGGATGAAGTCTTTATCGGAAGCAATAACACTTTAGTCGCGCCTGTGAGGATAGGCAGGGGTTCCTATACCGCCGCGGGAAGCACGATAAATAAAGACGTTCCGGAGGACGCGTTGGCGATAGGACGTGCCAGACAGGAGAATAAAGAAGGCTACGCCAAGAAGCTTAGACAGAAGAAGAAAAAGGAGAAGGCGGAAGAGCCTGAGGAAGCTGAGTCCGCTTCGCAGGTGTAAGGTTTGGGGCGAGAGGGGGAATACTCGTAATCCCGGTCGGGGGAGTCCCTGCGGAATACCTCTCCGTAGGCTTCCTTCCCCCACCGCAGGATAAACTGAAACTCACCGTAATTGCAACCAACAATACTGTTGTGAAAATCCCTTTCATGTTTCCCTCCTTAGAAACAATCTTAGAAACTCTTGAAATCCATTGCCTCAAACTCAAAGCCTAAATGTTTAGTATCTTTCTTTCTTCACCTCCTTTTCAGAAATTCTTGATCACCAGTATCTCGTCTTCTATCGGCGGATTTGCGTCTTCAACACCTGTGATGTTCTTTACGCTGACAGAAAGCGGAGTCGACTCCGTCAATTCAATTGGAAGGATCAAACCACCATCGCCCTGAGACAATTGGAACTCAATTGGCGCTACAGTAAAAGCAACGTCTTCCCAGTACATAGGGTTTACTTGCTCAAATGTCCACGCCACATAGAAGTTTCCACTGCCGTCAAAGGTGAGCCCAGGGACGGTGTTTGAGCTTGCACCGACTAGTCGACTCGCCCAAACGTAAATGAAATCGCTCGAAAGCTCCCCAAAGGTTATCTCCCAGTAGGCTCCGTGCGCCGAATAGCCTGCTACCAGAATTCTGCCACTTGGTAGCATAGTGGTTCTCATAAGACTTTCTGAGATGGTTATTCCCTCTCCGCTCAGACTACTAAGGTTAACTAGTCCCACGAAGTTCTCGTCTAGGAGCTCCGAATAACCGTTGACCAGAAGACCCTTAGAAGTTGATTGTTGAGCGGTAAACTCCAAGCCATCGCCACGGTACCCATTAACCAGGTCTCCGTCGGACGAGAAGCGAATTAGCACTGCATCGGTTGCGCCTGTATTAGTACTTGACCTTCCTGCGAGATAAACGTCCCCAAATGCGTCACTAACTAACCCTTTGGGGAAGTCCCATCTCCCATCAAACCACTGAACCGCCCAAACCGGCTCAAAATCAGGATTAAACTTCAGAAGGTAAACGTCCCGCGGATCTGACCCAGTATCCCCCTTGTATCCGGTAACGTAAATAAAGCCCTCATCGTCAAGCGCAAGGTCGACGTTTGACCAAAGATAGACTCCCAAGATTTTCCACGACCTTGCAGTTAGCACGTTGCCCCACGCATCCATCTTAAGAAGAATAATTCCCTCTATCGATTCACCAGCAGCCAAAAGTTGATTGGACCCCGCGGCTAAAATTCTTGTGAACCCAATCCCAGGATAGCCTTTCACGTACAGCAGCGTTCCATCCGGGGAGTATTTCAAGAGAAGCGCCGGGTATGGGTCGTAGGCAAAGCTCACACCGAATACGTAAACATTTCCTTCATCGTCAACGGTAATGCCCTCAGCAAGTTCCCTATTGCCGTTAAAGGGATTCGGGTTTGCCGTTCCCCACGTGTGCTGCCAGACCTGACGTTCCTCAACTATAAGGGTAAAGGGGAAGGAAGCTTCGCCGTAGGGGTTTGTGACGGTGAGGAGGGCGGAGTAGTCACCTGGTTCCGACCCGAGAGCGACCTCCGCAGTGACGGAATCGTCGGTTCCGGAGAGTAGTGAGGGGTTCGCGCCGCCGCCAAAGTCCCATTGGTAGCTGAGGGGTCGCGTGCCAGAAACATTCGCGGTAAACGTGTAAGCCTCGTTCTTGAAGCCGGATGTGGGCGTGACGGAATAAATAATATGCGGGCTGACGGGAAGGGACACTTCGTTTCATACTTCACCGCGGGTATTCTCGTAATCCACAGGCACAACGCGGAAGCGTGCCAGCGCCCCAGCATCATTCGCGGTGAACGAGAATTGTAGGGCGGGGTCTTGCACCCCGCCGTCACGGCGCGATACGGGTTCGCTCCCTACAGAAACAAAGTTCGCATCAAGTGTCGCTCCCTCAATCACGTATTCCCAAACTTGAGAAAACAAATTCACCGCGATGGGCGTGATGTCCTGGATGTTGATGACACCGTCCGCGTTACCGTCTATCCAACCCCTAAAGCTATCCCCCTGACCCTCCGCAGTCTCCTGGAAGTGCTCAGCTAGGGGCGTGATGTCCGCGATAGCAACAATTCCATTTTGGTCATAGTCCCCGACGTTCTTGTATGTCCAGGTGAGGGTGAACGTTCCATCAGCGTTGTCGGTGAGGGTCAGGTCAGTGACACGGTTTGCCTCCCCCGTGGGCGGTTTGGATACGAGCTTGCTCGCGCCCTTGGCTGATAACTGCTTGTAGAGCTCGTCCTTGATTTGGGCGAAGAGGGTCGCATCCACATTCGGAGGCGGTTGAAGGGCGACCAGTTCCTTTAGCACGTCCGCAAGGGCGACGGATTTCCCATCCCCGCCCTGGATCACGCCCGTCTCGGGCGTGTCCTTACCCCCGACGAGGACGTCAGGGGCTCCAGATTGGAGAGTAGCTTCCCGTCCGCCCACGCAGGTTGAGAGTGGGAACACTGGTACCAGTGCAAGCAGAAGTGCAAATCGTCGGAAACCTGAAATAGTCCTTAGCCATCCACTTATTAGCAGGGTAGGCATACCTCTACTGCATTACCTATAAATCTTACCACTTCGCCATACTAACGCCATTTCATATGAGGGCGAAGGAAGGCGCCCATCATTGCTCTGTCGTGAATTCTTGAAGAGCAATCCGCGAATCTAGCGTTCCCTATTGCCATTCCCCCGCAAACCCCTATAATTAGCGTCGCGGGAATGGCGAATTCACTCCAATTCGTAAAACGGTTGACCCTAGTTAGCGGAAGCGCGAACAGAAAACTTGCGGAGGATATCGCCCGCGTGCTTGGGGTTCACCTTACGGATATGGTGGTGGACAGGTTCCACGACGGGGAAACGCGGGTGAAGGTAAATGAGAGCATTCGCGGGGACGATGTGTTTATCGTTCAGCCCACGAGTCCGCCGGTTAACGAAAACTTGATGGAGCTTCTGATAATGATAGACGCGATTTCCCGTGCGAGCGCCCACAGGATCGCGGCGGTCATCCCGTATTACGGCTACTCCCGGCAGGACAAGAAGGTCAAGCCCCGTGAGCCTATAAGCGCAAGACTCATCGCTAATCTCCTGGAGGTTGCGGGTGCGGACAGGGTGCTTGCGATGGACCTGCACAGTGGAGCTTTACAGGGGTTTTTTAATATTCCAGTTGACCATTTATCCGCGCTACTTCTCTTCTGCGACCATATAAAGAAGAGCGGGTTCACCCCGGAAGGCTCGGTGATGGTTAGCCCGGACGTTGGAGGGGTTGCGCGGGCTAGCGAGGTCGCCAACCGACTGGGCTTTCCGCTAGCCATCATCGCGAAGCGCAGACCTGAACCGAACGTCGCGGAAGCGGTAGAGGTTATCGGGGAAGTCACGGGCAAGGACTGCATAATGTACGATGATATGGTTGACACGGGGGGAAGCGTTGTGCAGGGCGCAAATATGCTGATGGAACGCGGAGCCAAAAGGATATGGGTTTACGCGACTCACGGCATACTATCCGGTAACGCGGTTCAGATAATAGACGAATGTCCGATTGAAAGGCTTGTAATCACGGATACGATACTGCTACCTCCAGAGAAGCGCATAGCAAAGATTGAGGTTGTTTCCACCGCGGAGATATTCGCGGAGGCAATCCAACGCGGATTCAAGGATGAAAGCATCAGCGGTTTATTTAGGTGAGAGAGGGTCGGCGAATACTGAGACCGACGAATCGCCCTGTCCTATGCCCTTCTGGGAGCGCCGACTTCGAGTAATACCCCGCCTAGCTGGTTAGGACTTTGACCCTTGCAACAGCGAGAATGCTGATTATGTAGAGGAGAATTAGCGGAATGGACAGGACGAGCATTGTAAAGGCGTCGGGGGTTGGAGTTAGGATTGCGGTGAGGATTAGGATGACCAGAAAGGCGTAACGGAAATTCCTCCACAAACCCCTGGCGGTTACCCAACCGAGCTTGGCGAAAATCCATAGGATAACTGGCATTTCAAACGCGAGTCCTCCCGCGACTGAAAAGCCGGTAACGAAGCCGTAATACTTTTCAACCTGCAGGATGCTCTCCAAGCCCTCCCCCGTAAATCCAAGAAGGAATCTTACTGACAGAGGGATTAGCACGAGAAATGTGAATACCGCGCCAGCCGCAAAAAGGAGAATGACTACGGGGATGGCGGTAATTACAAGCTTCTTTTCGGACTTTGTCAGCGCTGGCGAGAAAAAGAGGTAAACTTCAACCAGGATTAACGGGAAGGCGAGTATCAGTCCGGTGATCAGAGCAAGCTTCATATAGAAGAAAAACGCCTCGGTGACCCCGAAGTAGTACAGTTTAACGTCGTCAGGGAGCGGGTAACGAAGGACATTGAAGAGCCAATCTCTAAAGGCGAAGGAAACTGCGACCGCAAGCGCGAAGTAGATGACGGAGCGGATTAGCCTGTTCCTTAGCTCGCCAATGTGCTGAAAGAAAGTCATTCTTCTATCAGCCATTCTTCGCTCCTGCTGGGGTATCCTGAGCGTTATGCTCAGATTTCTCCGCGGGATCCCGGCGATTTGCGTTGGCGCTTTCTTCCTCCGTCTTTATGAAGGACTTGTAAGTGTATGCATCATCCCCATTCTTCTTCTCGGTTCTTAGCGGTGTGATGTAATCGTCAAGTTCCTCCCTCAGTGCAGGCTTAGGCGCCTGCCTGCCCTCAGTTTCGTATTCCGCAGGCTTGACGCTAAGCGCGTCCTTGAAGTCCCCCGCTTCCTTCTCCATCTCCTCTCTGATTTCAGAAAGCTGAGCCTGTATCTCCTCCTTCCACCTGAGAATCAGGTGGTAGAATCTCGCTATCATCCTTGTCGCCTCTGGAAGTCTTTTGGGACCGAGGACGATAATTGCCAGGAGGACGATAAAAATTAGCTCACCTTGCCCAATTCCAAACATTGACGCCATCCGATTATATCAGCAGAGATCTGGTGTAGGGCGATGCTTTAAGTGGAGAACGCGTGGGATGGGCACGATGCGAATGAACTTCCATTTTTTTGGTGCGTCCTAGTTGATACGGGGAGGATGCTTCCCATAGCCAAACCATTTCTTGCGATGATGAGTAGTTAAGAAAAGCCTGTGTTAGGCTAATGTGCAGGTGGGCTACCGCGCCAAGCTAATGGTAGAATGTGTTTGGCGTAGCCTTAAACGTTTCTGTAAGGGCGGTTAAACGAAGTGCGGATAATTGGAAGACTACTTTTATGGATATGGCGTGCGAAGTGGACTATTGGAGGCTTTGCGGTTTTATTGGCGGCTCTTGTGTTTGGAATCAAGGCGAGCACCCAGAACAACGCCAGAAAGGAAGTTGAGGAAACCACTTACAGGGTTGAGCGGGCGGACATCGTGAGAACGGAAACCGTCGTCGGAACCCTAACCGCCAAGAGTCAAATTGACGTAAAGGCGAAGGTTGGGGGGATTCTCAAGGAGCTCAAGGTGAAGGAAGGCGATGAGGTAAAGAAGGGAATGGTTATCGCGATTATTGACGACATAGACCTCAGAAAGTCCTTTAAGATGGCTCAAGCGAGGTATGAACTCTCTCGGGCGCAGTATGAAAAGGCGAAGAAGGGCGGAACCCGCGAGCAGGTCAGCACACTAGAAAGGAACGTGAAGGACGCGGAGGTTGAGGTTAACCTCGCCAGAGAGAACCTGAACCGAATCGAATCCCTTTATAAGAAGGGGTATTCATCCGACCAGGAATATGAGGATGCTAAGGGAAGGTTGGAGAGAGCGGAGGCGAGTCTAGAGGATGCTAAGACGCGTCTGGAATACGCGAAAGCAAGCGCCGCTCCGGAGGACGTTAAAATCGCGGAGGCTCAATTGAAGAGCGCTAAACTGGAACTTGAGATTGCCCAGGAAGACCTTCAGAATGCGGTCATCCGCTCAGAAGTTGACGGCAAGGTTCTTTCAATACAGCTTGAAGTTGGCGATACTGTGGTTCCCGCGGTGCAGGGAAGGGAAGGCAACGTAATTATGATTATCGGCGATACAACGGGAATCCTCGTGAAGGCTCAGATAGGTGAGGACCTAATCGGCATTTTGAAGGAGGGGATGCCGGTGTCCTTTGAGCTATCCTTCATTAAGGATAGGAGAGTTAAAGGTAGGATTACCCGCATATCGCACTTTGGCGAGCCCAACCCAAACGGCGTGGTGATGTTTGACATTGAAATGATGCTTAGCGAGGACATCGGGGAGCCACGCTTCGGTTCTACCGCGAGCGGAGATATCGTCGTCGGTAGAGTGGAGAACGCCCTGAGTCTTCCAGTATTCGCGGTTACCACAAAAGAAGGTAAGACCGTCGTAAAAAAGGTAATCTCGCCGAAAAAGACTGAGACGGTGGAGGTGGAGATTGGCATCTCGGACGGGAGGAAGGTTGAGATTAAGAGCGGACTTTCAGAGGGGGAAAAGGTAGTCGCGGAGGTCACGGAGGAGGCGGAAGGTCCTGGCGGAAGCGGAGGAGGCGGGCGTGGAGGGAGAAGAGTGCGGGTTATGATGCGCTAGGAAGAAGTTTGCGCGGAGATGTTTGAACTCTTGACATCTGCTTTTAGGAGCCTCTCCACAAACCGTCTGCGTTCAACCCTTACGATGTTCGGTGTGCTTTGGGGGATTGCCACAGTTATCATCCTAGTCTCGGTTGTCAACGGCTTTCGCCACGAGAACGAGAAGTGGCTTGAGGATATGGGGGTGAACCTGCTTGTTCTGGAGTATTCCAGCTTCTACCTCAAGGAAGGCGTTAAGTATCCCCTTTCCTATGATGAGGAGGACGCGAGATTCCTTGAGGCTAATTCTCCATTGGTGGAGGAGGCGTCTCCCCAGATGGAGGAATGGCGTGAAATGCAGGTGGGAACAGAAAAGGATTGGTTTGGGTTAACCGCGACGACAAGCGATATGCGGGAGCTTAGAGACTACCAACTTGAGACGGGCAGATTCCTGTCGCCGGTTGACGAGAAAAACGCCAGTAAGGTAGCGGTGATTGGAAGCAGAGTTAAGGAAACGTTCTTTGGGGAGGATACCGGCGCTTCGGCAGTCGTTGGCGAAAGCATCGTGATTTCAGGGGTCACGTTTGAAATAGTCGGCGTTCTTGCGGAACGGTCAGGCAGGACCGACTGGAGCGTGACTATTCCTATTACGACTTATCAAACCTCCCTTGCAAAACTCGGGCAGGGTGCGCGCTGGGGGAATATGACAATTTACGCGAAGCTAGTTGACCAAAGAGAATACGAGGGAGCAGTGACACAGGTTAGAAGGATGCTCGCGTCCAAGCACGGTTTTGACCCTGCGGACGAAATGGCTGTTCGCGTTAGGGATTTCTCTGAACGCCGCGCGGAGACAAACGTTCTTTTGATGATAATGTTCCTGATTACTTACACGATCGGGATAGTAACGTTGGCGATAGGTGCGGTCGGCGTGATGAACATTATGCTCGTGAACGTGAGAGAGCGAGTGAGGGAGATTGGGCTTCGGAAGGCGATTGGGGCGAGCAGATTGGCCATTACCTCTCAGTTTTTGGTGGAAGCGCTGACTTTAATGGTTATGGGCGGATTGGCAGGAATTGCACTGGGGGTATTGGTAGTAGGAGTCCTGCGGGCGCTACCACTTCCTGAGGGATTTCCCTCACCAATCCTCACGCTTCCAACCATTTACACAGCGCTAATCGTCAATATCCTAGTGGGAGTCACAGCGGGGACGTATCCCGCCCTTGTCGCGTCCGCCTTTGACCCTATCGTCGCATTGAGGACAGAATAGCGCAATGCTGAATAGAATATACAGAACGGTTGCGGTCTCCCTGCAGAATTTGGCGGTGCACCGTGTCAGAAGTTATTTGACAATGCTAGGGATAGTGTGGGGCGTCGCAACTGTGATTATACTGATTGCGATTGTTTCCGGCTTCTACCAGGACAACCTTCGCAGGTGGAAAAGCTTTGGTATGAATATGCTGGTCCTGGACTATTCTCCCAGCTTTGAGCGAGGGGGGACGCTTTATCCCCTTGAAGCGGACGTTGATGACGCCAGCTTTCTGGAGCGGGAGAATCCCTACGTGGATGAGGCTGGTGCGGAGATTCGCGTATACGTTGACGTTCAGGTGGGTGAGATAAGCGACGGGTTTGGGGTGAGCGCGGTGACACCCAATATGTCCTCGCTGATGGATTTGAAGCCGGACTACGGCAGATTCTTTAATGAGATTGATTACTTACAAGTGCGAAAGGTGGCGGTAGTAGGCGAACGGCTACGTGACACCTTCTTTAAGGAACTGAAGGCGGAGGAGGTCCTAGGCAAAGAATTGTTCATATCCGGGAAGGTGTTCAAGGTCATTGGAGTGTTCAAGCCAAGAAGGACGCGAGTTGACTGGGGAATCTACGTTCCGATGTCCGCCTACCAGGCGACTTTCGCTAGAACCGGCGGTGGCAGAAGTTCACTGACGATTTACGCGTCGCTGAAAAATATTGAGGATTACGCAAAGGGAAAAGCTTTTGCGTTGCGCCAGCTTGCTTCCAAGTACGGATTTGACCCGTCGGATGAGAACGCGATCCGCGTGCGTGACTACGCGGAGTGGCGCGAAAGTGCCACGAAAATTTATCTTATGTTCTTCGGTCTTTTCTACATCATTGGAATTCTGACACTGGCGGTGGGCGCGGTGGGCGTTGCGAACGTGATGTTCGTGGCGGTGCAGGAGCGGACGAGGGAAATAGGATTGCGGAAGGCGATTGGCGCGACAAAGAGGACGATAATGTCTCAGTTCGTCGTTGAGGCGCTGATAATTTGCGTGTTAGGTGGGCTAGTGGGAATCGCGCTGGGCGTGTCAATTATAGCGGTTATGCGCGCCCTTCCGTTGCCGGAAACGTTTCCGCCACCGGTTGTCACTCACGGGAGCATTTACATCGCTGGCGCGGTGAACATAATCGTGGGATTAATCTCTGCCTACTACCCGGCGAGAAGGGCGGCGGAGATGGATCCAATCCTTGCCCTGCGGTCGTAAAATAGTAGAGGTGCGGGTTTGAAGCTTGTGGAAAGGGCAGTTCAGGAAAGCTTGCACTTCCCCGCGTGATAGAATAACCCGTAAATCCTTTTGCAGACGGTCGGGAGGTTAACTTGGCAAACGTCTTATTTACCAGCGAATCTGTAACTGAAGGGCATCCAGATAAGGTCTGTGACTGCATCGCGGATGCGATTTTGGACGATATTCTAGGGAAGGACGCAGAAGCGCGCGTCGCGGTGGAGGTGCTTTGCACCACTGGGCTAATCGTCATTACCGGCGAGGTTTCCACCACCTGTTACTCGGATATGAATAGCATAGCCCGCAGGACCCTTCAGGAGATAGGCTACCATTCGCCCGCCTTCGGCTTTGACGGTGCAACCTGCGGTGTCCTCGTTTCTATTGACGAGCAGAGTAGCGATATAGCGGAAGGCGTTTTCAAGTCGGAGGAGGTTCGGCTGGGGATAGCTAAGGATGATTACGACGCTCAAGGCGCTGGGGACCAGGGAATGATGTTCGGGTTTGCCTGCACGCAGAGTGAGGCGGTCGCGCCGGGGACTTTTATGCCCCTTCCAATTTTTTTCGCTCACGAGCTTGCGAGGAGGCTCGCGGTGGTGAGGAAGGCTGGCATTTTGGACTTCCTTGGTCCAGACGGTAAGACGCAGGTGACGATGGCGCTAGACGGAATGAAGCCCCGCCTGGGAGGGGTAGAGCGCGTGCTAATCTCCTGCCAACATAAGGAATCGGTAACGCTTTCCGCGATGAAGGAAAGCATTATTGAGGAAGTTATTGAGAAGGTGATACCAATTGAATGGTTCCCAGGTAAGAAGATTGACGGGGAGCGCGTGCTAGTAAACCCGTCGGGTAAGTTCGTGAAGGGAGGACCGCTCGCTGACACGGGACTGAGCGGGCGCAAGATCATAGTGGATACTTACGGCGGGTTTGCGCGCCACGGTGGAGGTAGTTTCTCCGGCAAGGACGCGAGCAAGGTGGATAGAAGCGGTAGCTATTTTGCCCGCTACGTGGCAAAGAACCTTGTTGCCGCGGGTGTGGCGGACGCGCTGGAAGTGCAGGTTAGCTACGCCATTGGAAGGGCTAGACCGCTAGGGGTGAGCTTTGATACGTTCGGAACCGAGAAGGTTCCGCTTGAGAAGATTCACGCGCTCCTGAACGACACCGCGCTCTTTGACTTCCGCCCGAAGGCGATTATAGAGAAGCTCGGCTTGAAAGCCCCGATATATCGTCACACCGCTTCCTACGGGCATTTCGGCAGACCGGATTTGAATTTGCCTTGGGAGAGAGTGGACGTGGCGGAGGGAATAAGGTAAGGACAGATGAGCATGGGGGTTGAGAGTCGGGGAGACGGGGATCGAACTTTGCTAGCCTCAGGCTAGCGGTCCTGATAGTCGGGTGCATTCATCCAAGTGCTTCATCCGCTGTGCGAGATATACTTCAGGCGAGACGTTGAAGGAGCTCGTGGAAATAGAAGACGTCCTGCGTCGGGAGAAGCGGATGTTGAAGCGCAGATTCGGGATTACGGAAATCGCGCTCTTCTGCTCCCGCGTAACAGGACGCGCGCGAAAGTCAAGTGACCTGGATGTTTTGGTCTCCTTCAAAGCGGGTTTCAAGACCTTTAACAACTATATGGACCTTAAGTTCTATCTAGAGGACCTCCTCGGCGGTAAGGTTGACCTGGTTGTAAAGGAAGTGTTGAGGGAGGAGATTTGGCGCGAGGTTATGGAGACGTGCGTGAATGTCTGACCGAAACTACAAGCTTTATTTGAAAGATACGGTTGAGGCTTGTGATGTAATCAGAGGTTTCACCATAAGGAAAGAGAAAGAGCGACCTTGCGCAGGATAGAATGCTACGGGACGCGATTATACTGGATCTTGAGATAATTGGTGAGAGTTCAAAGCAGGTACCTTTGAGAGTCAGGCGAAAGTATCCAGGTATAGAATGGAAGAAAATCGCAGGTTTGAGGGACATCCTTGTCCATCAGTACTTCAGGGTGAATTTGGACATCCTTTGGGATGTAGTCGTGAACGAAGCGCCAAAACTGCAAAAGAAGTTGGATGACATTCTTACTGAGAAGTAGCTAGCAAATAACTGCCACCAGCCCGGGGAGGGGGCAGGGATGCAATCTCACTAGCCTCGGGGTAGTTAACTAGCCTTGTGGAGCGGGAGACGGGAACAGTGCCAATTTTCTGCCATTTCAAGTGTAAAGAACCGCAGTGGCTCTTCAGCAATCTCTGGGCACTACGGTGGCTCTCCGCTACCGCTCCGATATTTGACAGCGAAATCGTGGTAAATTATGATGGATAGCGTCCATCCTTTTGGTTTGTTCAAATACGGATGGGTGCCCGAGAGGCTAAAGGGGCCAGACTGTAAATCTGGTGCGCTACGCGCTTCGGTGGTTCGAATCCGCCCCCATCCATTCGCGGGAGTAGCTTAGTGGTAAAGCACCAGCCTTCCAAGCTGGCTACGCGGGTTCGATCCCCGTCTCCCGCTCCGCGCGGATTATACCATTCCCACCGCAATCCTTCCGACGGATTCACCGACCGCCATAACGGTCGCAGTGATGCGGGAGCTGGCGAATGCGGTGGAATCCGCGGAGATTACGCGCCCGGCGGCGACTGCGTTGGTGAGGTTCTGCGGAATTATGGCACCCCGCGGGATGCCGTAGATACCATCACCTCGAACCGTGTCAGTCTTCAAGCCTGGTGAGCCGGAAATATGAACGTCTATTGGGTATCCGCCAAGCGCTATCGAGTCTTGCGGAACTTTGCCGGCGAGAACTTCTTTTCCCCGAAGCGTCAATTTACCTTTCAGGCGGTAACTTTCCCGTATGCCAATCTCGGGCGCTAGGAGATGAAGGTCCGCTTGCTTACACCCGGGGACGTGAGCTTTCAAAAACTTTGCAAGCTCGTATACTTGAATTAGCGCGTCCGCCTTGAGTTTTGAGGATATGAGCTCCTGCTCCTTCAGGGTTCGTCGGAAGAAGCCCTTGGGCGGGAAGACGCGGGTGGTGTTGACGGTGATTTCGCCTTCGTGCGCTCCTCCAAAGAAGAGCAGTCTGTCCCGGGGGCAGGGGAATTTGCCTGATTCCTGGGCCCTCTTCACGAGGGAGAAGAAGCCGGAAACCGCAGTAAACCTAGGATTTAGAGCCTTCCAATCAGGCGCGAGAACGAAGTCCTCTGGATGTTTCTCTATGAAGTCGCGGATTTCCTCCTCGTCAGCTGGCGCAACCGTGAATATATGCGTCCACGCCTGTGGATTTTCGGGGATGATCAACTCCTCGCCCGCTAGTCTGAATAGAATCGCGCCACCGCTCGCGTCTATGTAGACTCTTGCGCCTATTTGGAAAGTTTCTTTTGGTTCAACATCACCGGATTCGCATAACGCGCTCAGGATGCGGTTCCCGCGCCTTTTAACCTTAACGAGAGTCGCGCCGAGCAAAAGGTTCACGCCCTCGCCACGTAATTTGTGAACCAGATGCGCGGAAAGAACTGCGGTATTGACCGGCGTGATGCTTCCTGCGAAGCCTATTGGGTCGGGGACATGGCCGGGGGACGCTCCAAGTTTTACAAGCTCGTCAACTATTTCCTGCGCAATGCCGAAAACTATTTGCCTGCCGGCGGGATTTTCACGGGTTCCCGCGGTGAAGAAGCCCTGCCAAGGTTGGACGAGGGAAAGGGTGGTGCAACCGCCCAGCAAGTTTGATTTCTCAACGAGGGTGACGGTCGCGCCTTCGCGCCTAGCGGAAATCGCGGAGCAAATGCCCGCCATTCCTCCGCCAATGATAGCCACGTCAGTGAGTATTTGCTTTGGCATAATTTGATCGGTAGGGGGATTAGCGGAGCTAATTCTACTTGGGTTGCACGTTGACCTCAACTTCCGCCTCAAACCACCTTCCCCAGGGCAACCTGAGCCTTGCGTCAAGAATGTTTATTCTTCTCTCTAAGAACAGGGCGTTGTTGAACTTCCGCCGAGCGTATTCCCTTAGAAAGTTGCTCATTTCAACTTCCGCAAGGGCTTGATTACCTGAATCGCTAGGCTCCATCCCTCCGAACTTCTTCATTGCCCAGGTTCTCAAGTAACCGCAGTAGACGACTTCTTCCAAGTAGGTTGAGATAATCGTTCTTGCTACGTGGCTCCAGGTACCCGGGTCGGGAACCTTCTTTTCAAGACCGTACCTTAGAACACTGCCAAGAAAGAAACCGTAGCCAATTCTGTTGGCGATCGTTCCACTTTGAATCATCGTCAGGGGCAGAGTTTTCTCTGCGCCCAACCAGTCCACCAGTTGGAAGTTGACCCCGTTAATTGCCGAAAGGTTTACGCTTAGGCGCATCCTGCTGATATCCTTGCAAGGCTGAATGTTGCCCAAAACTTGGTCTTCTATTGGGATGTGGACCTGCCCGTCTAGAATCGTTAGAAGAGGATCACCACGCTCCATTGAACCTTCAAGTGTGACGTTAAGGAAGGAGGCAAGCCTAGAAGATGGATTCGTGGATATCTTGGCTATCTGGGTGAACCTACTTAGAGTGTTTTCCAAGGTAACGCCTTCGTATTCAGGAATCCTTCTTAGATTCTCTGGGTCGGTGACCTGTATAGTCAGCTCGTGCAGAGGTCTTTTCAAATAGTTGTTGATGGTGTAGGCAAGCATAAGCATACCCGCCTCGTCCCCCCCCTCAGCGGTGGAGAAGGTCACGCCGATTCGATTGGCTTCGTCCTGAAGGCAGGCGATTTCCAACGGAGTAATGCCCCTACCGTTGTTGTCTTCCCTAGCTACGTGGAGAAAGTCCAAAACGTCCCTTCTTAGCTCCAGAAGCGCAAGAACGTCCCGTCTCTGCTGGAGCCTGCGTGAAGCGAATTCCATTACAAGCTTTCTGTCCATCCAGTCCTGAAGCTGGACCCCCCTTGCCAGGAAGCGTAAATAGGTTGAAAGTTCCTTGTTCTTGGATTTGACCTCGTCAGCTATGGCGTAGGATAGTTTCTGGTAATCGCCTAATTTTGATATGTCTTCCTCGCTGAAAAGGTTTCCCCATATCCTTTTCCAGACGTAGAAGGCTAGGATTTTTCCGTTCCTGCCAACCTTTGATCTAAGCTGAGTGAGAAGTTTTACAGTTTCATCCAAGCGTCCTGAATTGCCTTGAGGCGCCCGCCCCTGAATTAACCCTCCGTGGATAAGCGCGTCCATTGAAATTACCAGAATATCATCCGCGGAGGACAGGGAGAGAAGCCAGCTTGCGAGTCTGTTGAAGTCCGCACCGCGCCTCCTGCTTCCCAACTCCTCCCGAACAGGCGTGGCTACGGTAACTGGAAGAACTGCGCAAGCCCTACGCACCCAAGCGGTGTTTATGGGCCTGTCGTCAAGTGGCAAATAGATGATTTTCATTGACCGTTTGCCTTTCTAATTCTACTACTTGCCCTCATTTGGCGGGCTCTACCAGCCAACGAGGGTTTTATTGTGAGCGGTTCAAGTACTATTAGCTACCGCTGACCCTTCCAATTTAGGCTGGGACGTGGACCTCGTAGTCAATGGGAGAACGCCCTCTGAGGCGGAGTGGGAATCTTGCCAAGGGAAATTGGGGCTTACAGGGCATCAATCGCTTTCCTAAATCTGCTTGTTACGTGGAAGATGCTTTTCGCGCTTCTGCCGGTAGCGATTACGCCAATCATAATTCCGCCGACCTTTTTGTGCTTTAGTAGTTTCAGGTCTTCCGGTTCAATGAGTTTCTGGGTAGGGATGAGGATTGGAAGCGGGGAATCCTCAGCGAAGGCTAAGTAGTCGCCAATGTCAGCGAGCGTTAACCTACTGCCGTAACTTGCCACATCAACGTAGGAGGCTTCTATCATCTCGGGACGCAGGCGCGTCTTCTCAAGGGCGGAGAGCATTTCTAGGATTGACTTGGCGGGCAGTTCTCGCTTAAGGGCGAGGATTAGGTTAAATGCAGTGTCAGTGGCGAGAAGCGGTGGCGTGACGTGGTGGGCGTAAATGTCAATGAACGTGACGCCGGTTTCAGAAATCTCACGGAATTCTTGTGATGTCGGTAGCTTGTCCGCACCGGGCATAACGCCTATTTCACATAATACTGATTTTCTAATAGCTTCTATTGCTTTTCGTTCCTCCGCCCAGGAACCAAAAAAAGTTCCCGAGGCATCGTGTCTGACGTTCAGGTGGAGCTTTATCGCATTAGCCCCGGCGTCCTCCGCGGATTTCGCCATCCGCAAGTTGTTTTCGGGGAGCGAGACTATGAGTTTAATTGTTCCTTGGGTAGTCATCTTATTAGGTTTCCTCATCCTCCCTTTTTCCGCGAGTGACCCCATCTTCGCTTACGTAGTATGACACGAGATCAGCAGGTGTAACGTCAAAGGCGGGATTCCAGGTCGGATAGGTTTTGGGCAAAACGAAGGAACGCGAGAACTTCCTGACCTCGTCACCGCTTCGCTCCTCAATCTCAATGTCCTCGCCACTTGGGCAGTTAAAATCGTAGGTGCTCTTAGGAGCTGACACAATGAATTTGACTCCGTGTCTCTTGGCGAGGACTGCAAGCTGGTAAGTTCCGACCTTGTTGGCGAAGTCGCCGTTTCTGGCGATCCTGTCCGCTCCAACTAGGATTGCGGAGACCTTGAACCTTGAAAGAACCGCACCCATCGCGGAATCAACGACAACCCTGAAGGGTATCTTCGCCTGCGCAAGCTCCCACGCGGTTAGCCTTCCCTGAATGAATGGACGGGTTTCAAGCACCCACACCCTTGAGATCTTGTTCTGCTTGAACGCCTCACGGATTATTCCCAGAGCGGTGCCAACCCCGCCTGTGGCGAGTTCACCCGTGTTGCAAATGGTTATAATCTCACTTTTCGGCGGAATGAGGCTTGCACCGATTCCCGCCATTCTCGATTCCGCCTCAAGTTCTTCCTGATGAATACTTTTAGCTTCCTGAACGAGAAGCTTCGTAATCCTTGGAGCGCCCATAAGTATGTTGTCATCAAGGACCTTCTGCATTCTGTCAACCGCCCATTTTAAGTTCACCGCGGTGGGGCGCGCCTGCGCGATCCTTTCCATTGCCCTGCGAAGCTTTTCTTCAAAGACGGAGAACTCCTCATCGTGATTGGTGATGGCGCAATGGGCAATGGCGTATCCCGCGACAATGCCGATGAGCGGTGCGCCACGCACCCTCATTTCTTTGATTGCCTTATAGTAGTCCTCCGTTTCACGGAGGGAGATGTACTCCTCCCTGAAGGGGAGCTTCGTCTGGTCAAGGACGCTTAGGTAGTCGCCGTTCCAGCTTATCGCCTTCGCGCACATCTATCTCGTTTGAGTTTAGCATACGGGTTCTCCGCGTGCTTTATGTTTCTTTTGGAATAACCGCGATTCTGAACCTACGCCTTCCGGAAAGGGTGAAGAATCTCCAGTTGCCCATAGATGTTGTTTATCTTGGCGTTTTTTCCTGCCTGGGAAAACGGTGTAGGGCGCGATTCATACCCGCATAGGTGGATTACATCGCGCAGAGAATACTCATCCGTAGAGGACTTCAATGGGTAAAAATTATACTAATTCAGGCTCCTTTGAGGAATTTCTGTTGGTAACTTTTGGAGAAGATTTAACATAGAAATGTATTGACAGCTAACTACTGCTGTTGTAAAAAGGGTATGGTACGCCTTCGGGCGTATCGCCGGCCCTGAAAAGGGATGCACCTTTAAAGGAAGAACGAGGATTTTCGTGGAGTTCCCCACCACCGACTTATCCAACTCCTCCTACGGCTTCGGTTGCCGAAAAGTTGGTTAATATCGGAAGGCAGGGTAGGGAATACGCATAGCGTGACCTCTCGCAGGTCGCCAAATGCGTAATCCTACAAACTCTGGGGCACAATCCCGTTAGCCCAAAAGGATGATTGGGATTGAGCTTCGGGTGGAGGAATGGAAGGCTTGCCTTGCTTACGCTTGGCGAAACCCGCCAATCCAAAGCCTACGATTCTCCACTGTTCTTTCCCAGGAGGAAGAAGTAGAAAGGTCTTCGGACTCATTCTATAACTTCCACCAAGAGGAGCGTCGCTTCTAAGGGCCGGTTTTTTGTTGGCATCCCTGCACGCCGCGAAGGCAAGGCGCCCTTCTTTCCCACTTTCCCATTTCTATTTAGGCTTCTCCTTACGTTCCGGCTTAACAGGGTTGCGGTAGGTCATAACTTCGGCGTTATGCGCTTGAAGATTTGCCTCAGCGCCATATCCATTCTCAGCGGAGAGCACTAACCAGGTGAGCACGTTGGGTTCAAAGAAGACTGTGTAGTAAGAGTCTTCGGGTTGCCTAAATCCCACGTTCAAGCCGACGACGTTGCAGTTTTTGGGCGTAAAGGAGTAGTTTTCATCCGCGCGGATGAAGAACGAATACAAGTAGGAATCGCCAGCCTGTTCAAAGGTTGTGGAGATTGACGTTTCCTGCAAAAGACTAAGGTCGTCAAAGGGCCACTTTTCATCGCTTGCGCCGTTTACCACGTGTTTGCGAGTAATTTGCCCCTGAGAATCAGCGGTAAAAAAGATGTTGTCGTTTTCCTTCCACCAGCCGTCCCCAAGGGCGTCAAAGAGTACCTTCACTTCAATAGACCTGCTGGAACTGATGGATATTTCCAAACCCTCCGCAGACCATTTCAACGAGAGGGACGCCTTAGTCCCAGACCCATCGGAAGCACTAAGCATCCATCCGTCGCTCTGAGGTATCGCGGGGGAAACCGGAAATAGAGGAAGCGGGTCTTCCGAATCCATCCTACCGTCACCGTCGGTATCCGGCGAAAGCGGATTAGGAAGAACGAAGTCCGAGGAGACACGTTCACCGAGCCCAGGTTCCACCCATTCAAAGAGCAGAGCCTCCTCCATATCGGACAGGCGGTCCCCGTCTGAATCCTGTTTCGTAGGAAGTGAGCCGAACCACTTTTCGTCGAACGACAAAGCCGGTTCGTAATCGGGAAGCCCATCCGAATCGGAATCGATGAAGGCTCGCCTTTCCCCGAACTTCAAATCCGCGAAAAATTCCGAAGGCCAGGTCCTAAGGATCCAGGCGTTTCCGTCAAAGTGCTCGCCAAAGGGACCCGCGGTGCCTTCCGGCTTGCCAAAGTGATTGAACCAGTACTCAGGATGTCCTGAGAGTTCAAACATCCTGTCAAGTTGGTGATGAAACTCGTGGACAAAGAGCCAGAAATTGTTGGACGGATGATCGAGGGAGGTCATCGCCCAAACTGAAATTCCTGCGGTCTTCATCTCGTCGTCCACGCCCCAAGTGAAGCCTCCTCCTCCGCGAACCGCGGTGAGCTCGCCATTTTCGTTTAGTCTGAATAGCCTTTCAATATGGATCAAGCCGTCGTATGAGCCTGCTTGGGCTAGGTTCCGCTCGTCTCCATAAAGGTCGTCTTTGACAGTGAAGTATGGTGCGTCGCCCTTCGTTATCTCGCTCCTTAGCGTAAATTCAGAGTGGATCTGCGTTTCTAGGTTTAGGTTCAGGTTAAATCTGCTATTTATGAGAAAGAAACGAACGCCTTTCATTAGTTCCCGCTGAACGCGGATGATCTCCCAATCTTCCGCGATGGGGAAGCGAGCGCGGATGTCTTCAAGTTCTCTTCGCGTCAATTTAAGCTTCTTGTCTCTGGCGTCAAAGTCGTGGAATACGTTAGTCCAGATATGCGCCTTCAACTTGAGCTCTTGATATGGCTTTTCAGTGGGGACCCACTGATGTGCTCCTGCAAATGCGTTTTGTACGAAGAGGACCAAAAGTAGAGGCAAGAAGAGGAAGGAGAATTTCATAGTCTAGTGATTATAACTGGTGCCTGAACTGGCAATTTATCAAGTTGAATACTTAATGATAGCGTAGCCCGGGTCTTTGATTTCAACGTAGAGGACGGGCCGTTCTCTTGAGGCGACAGCGCGCAGTATCTGGGGAATCGTTTCCAGTTTCTTTCCAATCTCGCTATCAAGAGCGCCAATCTTTATTCTAAGTCCGTTTCTCGCCTGAAGTTCCACCTTTCCAGCGAGGTCCAAACGAATTTCCTCAATTTTTCTAGGAGCTAAAGCCTCCAACTTCCTCGCGGAGTACACCACAAGGGAAGCGAGCTTTGGCTCAAGGAGCTGGTCCTTCCTGGCAACTCTTAGGCTTGCCTGCTTTCTAATAAGGTCAAAAGCCTCTCCAAAGTCCCTTACAGGGTCCATTTCTATAAGGGTTCCGTCAATGCAGAGCCAGAACTTCCCACTGCTGGACACGACCCTTAGGAACGGTCTTTGCTCCCCAAGCCTGATAACGAGAACTCTGCCCTTCAGAAAAACTTGCGCGTCTCTGATTAACCTGTGGTTTAGGAGATTAGCGCGCACTTCATCAACGTTCATCCGCTTTGCACTACCAGTGTCAATTCCCGCGGTGGTGAGAACCTCTTCCGGGCTGAGGAAGTAATTACCGAGAATGCTAATCCTCGCTATTCCGAGCATAGAGAAGCGTTTTCTTGGAACGGCGTGGGAAACAGCGAGGAAACTCGCCATAATGAGGAGGATGATAAAGGCGACAAAAAGCAAGTATTCTAGAAACCTTGCTCTCATTTCTTGGGGGTTCTCAGGGCTAGGTAAAGGAGGATTATCAGGAGTTCCGGGTAGGAGATACCTGCGCATTGGGCAGATTGGGGAAAGAGGGATAGACTCGTGAATCCGGGAAGAGTATTGGCTTCAAGGAAGCAGTATGTACCATCTTCCCTGACGCGGGTGTCAATCCTGACGTAAGGGCTAAAGTCAATAACCCTGAATATAAGAGCGGAATCTTCCGCAAGGGCTTTCTGGATTTCGGCGGGGATGCTAGGCGGGATGATGTAGTCGGTTTCTCCTCTCGTGTACTTAGCCTTATAGTCGTAGAAAGGCTCCTTCTTCGGGCGGATTTCCACCAGGGGAAGGATGACTGGCTTCGTTCTTTCTCCTAAGATGCTTACTGTTACTTCCGCGCCTGAAATGTATTCTTCCACTATCACTTCTCCGAACGTTTTCAGAGTCCTCTTAACCGTTGAGAGCAGGTCCTTCTGGTGAACAATGCTAACGCCTACGCTACTTCCTTCGCGCGCTGGTTTGACCACGTAAGTGTTTACGCTCAGGTGACTGAACTGTTCAAGGGAAAGCGTGGATAGTTCCCTGCCCACCAGGTGGACGTAAGGCGCGGTATCCAGCCCCAGTGAGACTACTAGCGCTTTGAAAATAGCTTTGTTCATTGATACTGAGGAAGCAAGAACGCCTGCGCCCACGTATGGCAGAGAATGGCAGTCCAAGAAGCCCTGCAGAGCGCCGTTTTCTCCGCGTCCTCCGTGAAGGGTGAGAAAGGCGACATCATATCCAGCGAATGTTTTTGAAGTGAGCTTGGAGTAATTTAAGTCAACGATTTTCGCGTGGAAGCCTTCATCCTTGAGTGCCTGCCAAACGCTGCGTCCGCTAATCAAAGATACATCGCGCTCGCTTGTGTCCCCCCCGCAGACAACCGCAATTCTCATATCCGCCAGTTCCCTGCGGAAGCGCTTCGCGTTCCTTCTAAGTCGGGTAAGGGTCTCCCCGCCAATAAGAACCCTCGCGCCTGGCTTGGATGGGCTAGCTGGAGGCTTTTTCATCCGCGCCAACCTCCTTGACGTAGTGGAGAAGTTCCTTGTCAAAATCCCCTATAAACTTAACTTCCGGGAAGAGCCAAACTCCGAAGGTCTCTTGCACGACTCTTTTGCCATGAGCCATTAGCTTGAGAGCGTCATCTCCCGTTGCATTACCAAGATTCACGATGAAGTTGGCGTGCTTCTCGGAGAAGGCGCAGTCCCCCAGGCGAAAGCCTTTCATTCCGCATCGGTCAAGGAGTCTACCGGCAAAGTCGCCTTTGGGGTTCTTGAAGGCGCTCCCGGGACTTGGCATATCAAGGGGCTGTGTGGATTTTCTCCGCGCCAAAAGTTCTTTAACTCTTATCCTCATAGCAGTGGGGTCAGACGGAAAAAGCCGTAACAAGGCGGCGCCCGCAATACCTTCCTGCACGCTTGAGTAGCGGTACTCATAGCTGAAGTTTCTGCTTTCCCAAACTACGAGTTCATCGCTGGTTTGGTTAATTTGAGCAATCCACATATTTCCTTCCATCTGATTCATAATGCCTTCCGCGTTCATCGCCAGAGCACCACCGAAAGTACCGGGGACACCCGCAAGACAGGTAATATCGCCAAGCCCAAAGTTAATAGCTAACCTAATCAGGCTTGAATTCATTACTCCGCACTCCGCGAAAATGAACCTGGCGCTTTCCACGTTTCCAGGAGTGGACTTTGGCGGACTGGGGAATACCTCGCTAGCCTCCTCAACATCCTCGTAGAAACCGTACTTTGCCATCCTGACGGTGGAGACAATTGGTTCCTTATGGGGTTTGCTGCTGAAAATGATGTTGCTTCCCTTACCTATAACGTGAAACCTCCCGCCATTTCGCCTGAGATGGAGAATAACTTCTGAAAGTTCCCGAATGGAACGCGGGAAGTAGACAGCTTCCGCAATTCCGCCAATCTTCAGGGTTGAAAGTTCCTTCAGGTCAAGTTCCTTTTTGGGCTTAATCACCGTCGTAAGGCAGTTTGGAGGTTACCGCTTTCTTGCCTGAACCGTGAGTCTTCTTCTTGGGAATCCCCTTGGGAAGAATGCCTTTTGGCAATTTGAAGTCCTTTAGAATGCCCTGAAGTTCATAACCAAGGAAGTATATATCCCCAGCACCTACGGTAAGGATCACGTCTCCATAGGAAATGGTGTCTCTGATGTATTTGAGAGCGTCTTTCTGGTTGAGCATTAACTTGACCCTGTCGGGTTCAAGCTCCCGCTCAAAGAAGGAGTAAAGGTATTCACTCGTGACGCCGTTGATTGGAGCTTCAAAGGCGGAGTAGATGTCCGTTAGGATAACCTCATCAGCCATTTCAAATGCGTGGGGAAACTTGGAGGCTAGCCTCTGGCTTCTTGTGTAACGATGTGGCTGAAAAATTACCCTTACGCGCCTATCCTTATAAACGGAAACCGCCTCCATCAGGGCTAAAATCTCGCTCGGGTGGTGGGCGTAATCGTCAATTATCGTTACGTCCTCGCGGTCAAGGAGCTTCTCAAACCTCCGCCTAACGCCTGGGAAGTTCTCAAGACCGAAGGCTACGGTACCAAAGTCAATCCCGCAGTAGTCACTCACCGCGATAGTCGCTAGCGCGTTTCTTACGTTGTAGGTACCCGGAGTCCTGAGGGTTACCTCTCCCAACTCGCCGTATCCGCGCTTTATTACTTTGAAGGTGCTTCTATCAAGTCTCAGCTTGACGTTGGTTGCGCGAAAATCCGCCTCTTCGGAGAGCCCGTACGTAATCGCGGTTTTCTTTATACTTGGGGACATTTCCCTCAGAATCGGGTCGTCCAGGCTGAAAACAGAGATGCCCTCTCTGTTTCCGTTGTTCAGAAAATTGTGGAAGCTGAGTTTCAAGTTCTCTAAAGTTCCGTGAAAATCCAGATGGTCGTCATCAATGTTTGTGACCACAGCAACCTTGGGACTGAATCTGAGCATTGAATTGTTGCTTTCGTCCCCTTCGCAAATGAAGTATTCGCTTTTGCCGAGCCTGGAACTCCCGAACAAGTGTTTAACTTGGGCGCCAAGGACAATTGTTGGGTCTAAATCCGCGTAGTAAAAGACTACCGCAATCATCGCGCTCGTAGTGGACTTGCCGTGACTACCCGAGACAGATATGCAGAACTTTCTCTCGGAGAGATAGGAGAGGAAATCTATTCTTGAGAGGACGGGAACGTTCATTTGTTTTGCGGTTACCACTTCAACGTTAGTTTCTGGAATGGCTGTGGAAATAACTACAAGGTCAGCTCGCCTAACGTGGCGCGCGTCATGACCATCAAAGATTAGGGCACCTTTAGCTTTCAATCCCTGGGTAACTACAGAGGGAACCAAGTCACTTCCGCTCACCTCGTAACCCATCTCCAGCATCAGATTAGCAAGCGAAGATACACCTGCACCTCCAACGCCGACGAAGTGGATGCGCTTAATTCGTTTGGTTAGGACCATGGGTCAGCTAGCCACCTAATTATACAATTTTTCTTCCATTCTATGCGGAAAACAAGAAGCGCGACTTGGAACGCCGGTTTAGGTATTTCCCTGGCGGGACTTGTCCGATGGACTTTCTTCGTAAGTGAATTACCTACCACTTGGCTTCGTTTTCCTCCTTCTTCCCTTTCTTGTGTTGCGGGGACTTCATCACACGTTTGGCTAGTCCTAGAACGGTTCCGACTATTGCAAGAGACGCGATGATGCTTGAGCCTCCGTAGCTGAAGAAGGGTAGGGTCAGTCCGGAAATTGGCAGAATCGCCACGTTTGAGCTAATGTTGAGTATCGCCTGAAGGACGAGAAGAAACGTGAGAGCGCTAATTGAAACGGATTCAAATCCGAAAGGAAGGAGCGCGGATAAGCGTATTCCGAAGAAAAGGAGCGCCAAGAAGAGAAACACAACGAAGCCCGCGCCAACAAGCCCCGTTTCCTCCGTCCAAATAGCGAATATGAAATCTCTGTCCGCAAGGGGGAGTCTCCCGTACTTCTGCAGTCCCCGCATATAGCCCTTTCCAAAGAAACCCGCTTCAGAGATTGCGCCCATACTCTGGACGATTTGGTATCCCTCGCCGGATACGTCCTTCATTGGGTCTATGAAAGCGCTTATTCTCTTGCCGGCGTACTGGAATTTCTCGGGAATCACGAAGTATGATAATCCCCCAACTATCGCCATTACCAGGAGTAGCTTTAGGATTGAGCGAGTGGGGACGCCAATTAGCCAAAGGGTGATAATGGAGGACGTGAATATCAAGCCTGCCATTCCGAGATGAGGCTGGAGCATAATTACAGCGACGCTAAACAGGATTACCGCGTAAAGCCCAATTACCGGCAAATTTCCGCGTTTTTGCGTGGAAATGTCCCCTCTAGCGTTTTTCAGGTGCACCAAGGCTCCGCTCTTTTCCAACCTCAAGAGGCTCGCGGTAAGAAAGAGGATTAACGCAGGCTTCAAGAATTCAGAGGGTTGAAATCTAAGCCCGAAGAGGTTTAACCATCTGCTTGCGCCGTAGGATTCCGAGCCGAGCCCGCTTATTAGAGTAAGCAAGGTAAACGCAAGGCTAAGCAGAAAGCTGGCGCCAACCCAGGCGGAAAGCGTAGCGTCTTTCAATCTTGGTAAAAGGACGTAACCTAGTAGAAGGGCGACTAGAATCCCAATCCCGGTGAACGCCAGCTGCTTGAGGATGGTTGAGTATGGGAATTTACCCGCGGACGTAAGTTCCCCGGTTGAGGCGGAGAAGAGCGCGAGGTGCCCAACTATTAGCAGTGTCAGCGAGGTTGCGAGATACTTTGCGAGGTTTGCGTGGATGAGTTCCGCGCGACGCTTCAGGGCTTCACCTCGTCTTTTCAGCGAAAGGGACGGGGACTGGGAGGAATTCACAGAGCCATCACCGCCTGCTTGAAAACGTTGCCCCTCTCCTCAAAGTTATCAAACATATCAAAGCTCGCGCACGCAGGCGAAAGCAGGACTACTCCGCCGGGTTTGACAAGGTCGCTAGCCTTCTTAACAGCCTCCTCCATTGACATCGCAGTATGGACAGGTTGAAAACCCGCGTCCTGAAGCTCCTTCCTGAATCTTCTGGTTGCCTCTCCAATCAGAATTACCGCACCGCAGGCTCTCACAACTTCTCTAGTCCACGTATGCAGGCTGGTTTCCTTGTCTCTACCGCCAGCAATTAGCACGATTTTTTCCTTGAAGCATTTAAGAGCTGCGACCGAAGCCTCCGGGTTTGTCGCTTTGCTATCGTTGAAGTATCTGACGCCGTTTATTTCTCGCACTAGCTCTAGTCTATGTTCGTAGCCCTTGAAGGTTTTTAGACCTTCTTCAAGGTCAGATTTAGTCGCCCCGAATAACCTCGCGGAGCTCATTCCCGCAAGAGCGTTTTCAATGTTGTGTATTCCGGGAAGCCGTAGGTAGTCGGAAGGAACCGCGATTTCAGCGCCCTTTACGTTTATTACCAACTTGCCATTGGCGTAAAATGAGCCGGGATGTGCCACTTCGCCCGCTCCGCTAAAGGGAATGAATACCACGTGTGTTTTACGGAAGAGCTCCGGCTGAAGGTTTTCATCCTCCGCGTTGTAAATGACTTTTCCACCCCTCTTCATGTTCTTCACGATACTTCGCTTTATCTCCGCGTAGGCATCAAAGGTTAAGTGCCGTTCCAGATGGTCAGAGGTAATGTTCGTAATAACTGCGACTTTCGGCGAGAAGGTCACGCAGGTTTCAAGCTGAAACGAACTGACTTCCAAGCAGACAACGTCCTCTCGTTTCGCCTCATCAACTATGTCAATGAACGCCTTTCCGATATTCCCTACCGCAAAGGCTCTTTTCCTCCTTGAGAGTATGTGAGCGGTTAGTGAGGTGGTGGTAGTCTTACCGTTACTTCCGGTGACCGCGATTATGGGCGCCTCGCAGAACCGATAACCCAATTCTATTTCTCCCACTATAGGGATGTTCCGTGAGCGTAGATATTCAAGCTTCCTGTGCTTAATATCTACGCCGGGTGAAACCACTACCGAGGAACAGTCCTTAAGGACTCGCGATTCAAAACTCCCCACGTGGGCTTCAATCCCCATTTCTTTGGCAAACTTCTTTATCTCAGCGACTTTCTTTCTGTCCTTGGCTTCATCAACTCCAATCACTTCCGCCCTGTGCTTGACAAGAAACCGGGCAACGGATTTGCCCGTGACGCCAAGCCCGAAAACGCCGATTCTTTCACCTGACAGATTCATTTATGGGATGGCAAGCAAGAACCCGGTTATTGCGATGGCGGATGCGACGAGCTGGAAACCCCAAAAGGTGGTGACGGTTCCGAGTTCGCTCATTCCGGAAAGCTCAAAGTGATGATGAAGGGGGCTCATCTTCAGAATCCTCTTTCCACCGGTTAATCGGAAATAGACTACTTGGAGAACGACGGATGCGACTTCAATGCCCACCACCGCACCAATGATCAATAGATACAAGAGGAGACCACCAAGTATTGAGACAACCGCCAGAAAAGCGCCGATGAAGTAGCTACCGGTATCCCCCAGGTATACGTGGGCTGGCTTGAAGTTGACGATAAGAAGGGCGGTGAGAACTCCCGCAAGACTCGTCAAGACGTAAGAGTAGAAGAATAGCGGTGAGGACGCCCACTTGGCAACCATACCTTGAAGCTCCCCGTTGAGAAGGGGCATCGTGCCTGAAAGGATACCAAGAATGAATATCAGCGTGAAGGCAATAATTAGGGAAACTCCGCCCAGAAGCCCGTCAAGCCCGTCGGTAAAGTTACAGCCGTTGACTAGCATAAGAATAGCAAAGGTTCCAAGGATAATGAACAACCAGTAGGGAAGCTGGATGAAACCTCCTCTGAATGGGATGATCGCCCTGTTTGACACGTCAAACGCCAAGTGAAGAAACACTAGAGCGAAAACAACCTGCAAAATAATCTTGTACCTTGCCTTGAAACCGGTAGTCCCAGTCTTACTCTTTAGAAGGTCGTCCACAAATCCAATTAAGCCAAAAGCCAGCGGAATGAAGAGCAGGGGAAGAATGTCCGTCGTATAGCTAACGCCCTCGCCAGCCAATTCATCCTGAAGCAGGGTTGCGATTACTAGGGACCCGATGAGGGCTACCGCAATGGCGACTATTCCTCCTCCGGTGGGTACTTGCGCCTTTTCTAAATGATGTTGAGGACCCCATGGACGATGCTTGTGGGGTAGGAATCTTCGAAGGAAGGGGTAAACGGCGGAGGTAAGGAGAAGCCCCGCAAGTGCGCTCAACGCGTAGATAGTAACAAGGGTGCTCACAGTATAGCCTCCACGTAGCCGAATTGACCGAGTAGGGTCTGGACTACTCGTTCAAGATGAATGGCTCGTGAGCCTTTTATGAGGATCACCGCAGGACCACTTTGGTTCTTCACTTCCTCAAGGAGGATGTCGTTAACTCTTGCGATGGTTTCGTCGTCAGCCACCTCAACGTGAGAGTTACTTGCGGATGCACCCAAATCAGTTGTCCCTGAAGGGGGGTTAGGACCTGCCTCCAGCGGTTCAAAGTTTCCATTGCTGACTAACGTTCCTTCAATACCAGGAAAGTGAACCACCTCAAATCCATCTGGCGTGGGAACTTCCAAGAACGCTTTGCTCCTCTTGCCAATGCAGAGAATCTTAGATGGCGGGAGGGAGTAAGCCAACTGCGTCACCTGCCTATGCAGGAGCGTTTCGTATCTGCCAAGTTCCAGCATATCCCCGAACACGATGATTCTCTTCCATCCTAGGGGGAGCTGGGAAAGAAGGCTGAGAGCCTCGCACGCTGATGCAGGGGAGCTATTGTATGAATCGTCAATTAGATATACGTCTTCTCTAAGCTCATAAGGCTTCAGCCTTTGTGGCGTCGGCTTAAGGCTCTCCGAAAGTCCCACGCATTCTTCCAGCGAGAGCCCCAGGTCCTTACAAACTGCGCAGGCGCAGGTGAAGTTCTTGATGGCGGAACTTCCAAGCGCCTTTAGGGTAACCCTGTAGCTACGTTTCAGATCGCTTAAGGTAAAGCTGGAACCTTTAATTCCATTTAGCTTAACGTCTTTCACCAACAAATCCGGTTTAGCGGGGATCGGTGTGTTCGTCAGTGGGGTATCCTGCCCGAGGCTAACGCTTAAGGCAAAGAATTCCTTTACCTCCGCATCCACCGCGGAAACGTCAAAGAATTTAGTCTTAAAATGGGCTTCGTTGGCGGATTTTTCTTTAATTTCATTTAAGATTGTAGGTAGAGACGCGTCGGTCAAGTTCAGCCAGATCGTTCCATCTGGTTTCATCCCGTCAACGATTTCCGACTTTGCCTTTGAGATTTCACTTAGCGATCCTAGCCTGCCGATGTGGCTTGAGTGCGTATTTGTAATTATTGAGATGTCAGGCTGAGCGAGCCTTGAAAGCAGGGAGATTTCCCCGCGCCCCCGCATCGCCATTTCGAGGACCGCCACCTCTACCTTTGGAGTGAGCTTTCCAAGAGCTAGCGGAACACCGATCTCGTTATTGAAGTTCTTCTCGGTGCAGACGGTAGCGAATTTGCTTCTCAGCATAGCGACCGCCATTTCTTTTGTTTGGGTCTTCCCAACGCTTCCAGTAATTCCACAGATCTTTACGCTACTGAAATTTCTTCTAAACCATCCCGCAAGCTTCTGGAGTGCAACTAGCGTGTGTCTAACCTCAATGATGGCGCAGGATTTCGCGGATTCAGGGAGTCTTCCACCTTGCGCTTCACTCAATGCACTTACTATCTCCTTGACTTTTGGGTGTTTGCTGCGCACCAGGCAGGCACTGGCGCCTCGTGAGATGGCGTCAAGTATGAAGTTATGACCGTCTCGCTGGGTGCCGAGAAGCGGAATGAACAAAGTTTCCTTTCGCGCGAAGCGTGAATCTATGCAGTAGGTCGATATACTTCTGGCGCCGTCTCCGTAAATTATTCTTCCTTGGACCGCTTCCGAGACATCCTGCGCGGAAAAAGGGTACCGCATATTAAAGACTCCAATTATCAAAAAGAAATTTCTCTGCCGATAATAGTGGAAAAGATTCAAGAACGCAAGCGGAACTTAAGTTTGCATCTGCGGATTGAAAGTCTAAGTAGCCTTTACTGCGGGTTGGCGGAAAAGAATAACCGATGTTTGATTCTGCCTTTTCCATCCTTTACTCTCCTTCAAGAATAGCCTTGGCGACTTCCACGTCAGAGAAGTGGATGGTTCTATCCCTGAATACCTGATAATCTTCGTGTCCCTTACCGGCGATTAGAACAACTTCTCCAAGCTCCGCCTCGTGAATCGCCATTGCGATCGCGGTTTTGCGGTCAAGTTCCACTATGAACTTTGGTGAGTGGGGTAGGGTGACGTCCCTCAATCCGGAAGTGATGTCCGCAGCAATATCCGCGGGGTCTTCGCTCCTTGGGTTGTCAGTTGTAATTACAAGGGCATCGGAGAATCTCGCGGCGGATTGCGCCATTAGCGGTCTCTTTGTCGGGTCCCTGTCTCCCCCACAGCCAAATACACAGATAATCCTTGAGTCCCTTGCCACTTCTCTCAGGGAGCTGAGGACTTGCTTTAGTGCGTCTGGAGTATGCGCGTAATCTACGAAGACGTGAATACCGCGTTTATTCTCCACCCTTTCAAGTCTGCCCGGTACGTTCTTGAGCCTTGGAATCGCGAGGGCGATAGACTCCGGGGAGACCCCCTCCATAAGGGCTACCGCGAATGCCCCGAGGATGTTCGGGACGTTGTGCCTGCCAACGAGGCTCGTAGCCACTTCCATGGTTGATTTCTCCTTGGGCGGATGAAACTCCCTGACCTTCACGTTACTTGGGTCGTAAGTGACTTCAATGCGGGTGCCTTCTAAACTAGTTCCTATGATATTTCCGTAAACTGCGGATTCCCGGCTGAAGCCGTAGGGAATCCCAGTGACGTCAAGCTCTTCAAAAATCCGCTTGCCCTCATCATTATCAACGCAAATCACAGCGTAGTCTGATCTCCCAAACTCCTCCCTTTCAAAGAAACTTTTCTTCACCCTGAAGTACTCCTCCATTGTTCCGTGAAAATCAAGGTGGTCCTGGGTAAGATTGGTGAAAAGCTTGACCGCAAAGGGGATGTTGTTGAGGCGTTTCAGGGCTATCGCGTGGGATGACGCTTCCATTATCGCGTAGTCGCAGGACTTCTCCACCGCGTCCCTAAAGATTCGGTGAAGAAGGATAGGCTCTGGGGAGGTAAGTCCCCGCTCCATAAATTCGTAACTCTTGGAGATTCGTTTGGGTGGGTAACTGACACCAAGCGTGCCTATGACCGCGGGTTTCTTGTTGGCTTCGCGAAGGGCTTGGGCGATCAGGAGGACGGTGGAGGTCTTGCCGTTAGTCCCGGTTACTCCCACCACGCGAAGTTTTTCAGCCGGATTGCTGTAGAACCTAGCGGAGACGATTGGTAGTGCTTCGAGGCTATCTCTAACCCTTACTCGCGCCACGTTCTCAGTGATGTCCGCAGGCTTATCATAGATGATGCAGACCGCGCCTCTTGAGATTGCATCCTTTATGAATAGGTGACCGTCCGTCCTTAGCCCCCTTCTGGCTATGAATAAGTCTCCTTCGCGCACCTGAGTACTGTCGGATGTAATAGCATTGATTTCTAGGGCATCGTCTACGTTTACTAGCTCTACGATTTCAAGTCCTTCAATGAGTTCACCGAGCTTCATTTAGTATCTCCGGCGGAAGTCTCTTGATTAGGGCGATTTTCTGCGCAATTTCTTTAAACGCGGGCGCGGAAACCAAACCACCGTAGTACTCTCCCTTGGGTTCACGAACGAGAACAAGTATCAGGTATCTTGGCTCTTTCTTGGGAAAGAAACCAATAAACGAGGAAGTGTATTTTCCCTTTGCGTATTCCGAGCCAACTACGATTTCCCCCGTTCCAGTTTTCCCCGCGACGACGTACTCGTCAAGCTTGGCTCTCTTACCCGTTCCCTCCTCCACTACGTTTTGAAGGATTTCACGCATAAGCCGGGCGGTTTCCTCCGAGAACACTCGCCGTTCATATTCTCCTGGCGCGGGACTAACTGCTTCTACCGTTTCCGCAGAAACTATCCTCTCACCCGGGAGCAAGGGAATCTGCCCCGATGGCTTCTGCTCAGGTGTTTCATCCTCGTCCTCTATCACTATATGAGGTTTAACCAGTATCCCGTCGTTGGCGATGGCGGAATAGGCTCTCATTAGCTGAATCGGAGTAACCGCTATGCCTTGCCCAAAGGCGGAGTTGGCGACAGTGATCTTTGGCCAAATGTAGTCGCCCTTTGAAGTGCTGTAACCTTTGGGTTTGATCCCGGACCTTTCCGCCGGAAGTTCAATTCCGGTTGGTTCGTAGAGTCCTAGAGTTTTGAAGATTTCGTCCATCCTGCCCTGACCCAGCTTTAATCCAATTTGCGCCATACCAACGTTGGATGAATGCGTGATTATTTCCCTCACCGTTACAAACCCGAAGCCAGCAGGGTTTCTATCGTGCTCCGCTTCGTGAATAGTGTAGCTTCCGACCTTGAATGTCGGTGTACAGTTAAACTTCTCATCCACGTTCAGCCATCCGCGGTCAATCGCCACCGCTGAGATTATCGGCTTTATGACTGAGCCAGGTTCAAAAACAAACTGGGTTAGGGGATTAGCTTCGTTGCCTTGCGAGCCACTCTTGGAATAGAGGTTAGGGTCAAAGTCCGGTTCAACCGCGGACGCCAGGATTTCCCCCGTGAAGCTGTCCATAACTGCGATTAGTGCCCATTTGGATCTGGTCTTTTGCCTCAGCTCGGCAGTAACCTTTTCCGCGGCGAGTTGAATCTGCCGGTCAAGGGTAGTCACCAAGTCCTTTCCGTCAGAGGGAGGCGCTGTTACGAGGGTTGCCGGGATGATCTTGCCCATTCCGTCACGATTGTATTCCATTCCGCCGGAACTGCCTTCAAGTTCCTGGAGGTATGAAAGCTCAATGCCAAGGGAAAGACCATTCCGTTGATTCCGGTAACCGATGACGTGTGGCGCAAAGCCATCACCAAAAGGGTAGAACCGTTGGAAGTAGTAACGGATAAAGACACCGGGTAGGTTCAAGGAATCAATCTGCTGGGCTGTTTCCTGCGGAACATCATAAGCCAGGTCAACCGCGTCAAGTTTAGCTGAATTCACCTTCTCCCTAATCTTGTCAGGGCTCATACCCAAGTAAGAGGAGAGTGTAACGAACGCTTCTTCTTCCTCTTTAAGGAGGCTCTTCTGGATAACGACTCTGGCTACTTTTGAACTTCCAGCAATGACGGTTTCTCCGTCCCGCGCGAGGATTCTACCTAGTTTAGCGTGCCTAAGGGAAGTGCGCGACCACATCGTTTTGAGCATTGAACGTATATCATCCGTATGTTCGTTTTGAAGGGAGTAGATGTTTAGCAGGCTTGCTCCGCCAATCAGGGCGATAAAGAAAAAGGCTAAGCCACATTTCAGTAAGAAAACTCTTTCCATCTTAGAAAAGTTATAGAGACTCGGACTTACCCTTTTCCTAAGCGCTTGCTTAATATCAGAGAAAAAGAACGGCGGCCAGGATACCCTGGCCGCCGCCAGGAGGAAGGGTAGCAACTTCAGCGCCCGGCAAACCGGGCGGTGCGTGTAGGGCAGGGCGCGGGGGAAAACGTCCCGTCACTAGGCATGGACTTTTCGCTTTAATTCTCAATTTTACCTTTACGTCAACCGCCATACGTCGGAACTCCAAGCCTTTGTTACGGCTCAACAGTGATGATACGATCGGATAGTGGGTAAAGGGCATCAACCGTTAGCGCGCCCTGCCTTTCTAGCTTAATGTTGGTCCGAACGATAAAGGTTCTTTCGCCTAGAGGCGCGAGCCCCAGTGCCTTCGCTTTCTCCTCGTCAAAGCGCAAATGGTCCGCCTTTTCCACGTTTGTAAGCGTCTGCTGAGTAAGCGCCAGATTTAGGTTCTTGACGCTTTTATTAGTGTCCAGTAGCTTGTAGTTATCGTTGGTGATACAGGTTGAGAGAACGCCATAAAGGGCGATGGTTCCAATTAGCAGAACGCCTCCGAGAGCGGTCAGACTCTTGTAAGTGAGAATGAGCGGGAAAAGACGAAACTTTGGTAGCGAATGGAAGGCGGACTTCTTCTTCCTCGCGCCAAAGATTACCTGGGCTCGCTGGAATTCATCAAAGTCTAGGATTCGGTCCTTTCTGAGTAACTGTTTTGCGGGGTCAACTCCCATATGTAAACCTCCCTTCGTGGGATTTGCGGACGACACGAAGCTTCGCGCTTCTCGCCCGTCTGTTTTGTAGTAGTTCCTCGGGCGTTGGATAAACCGGCTTTTTGGTTAGGGGGATTAGTACCCACGGCTCTTCTGCAGTGCCCTTTTTGCTGTAGAACTTGAAAGTGCGCTTGACTATCCTATCCTCCAGTGAGTGGTAAGAAATCACTCCAAGCCTACCGCCAATACTTAGATGCCTGATTGCGGTTTTAAGCCCGCTTTCAAGTTCGGATAGCTCGTCGTTTACATAGATTCTTAGACTTTGGAAAATCCTGGCGAGTATCTTGTTTCTCTGCCTTCTTTTTTGGGGCGAGATCGCTTTGTCAATCGCTTCCACGAGTTTCAGGGTTGTATTTATTGGCTCCCGTTCCCTCGTCCTGATGATGACGCGCGCAATTCGCCCGCCTAGTGGTTCCTCGCCGTAGGTCTTGAAAACGGTTCTAAGCTGGGCTTCTGAAAACCCGTTTACGACCTGAAAAGCTGTTTTCGAATCTCTTCCCATTTGCATATTCAGTTGTCCTTCGCTCATAAAGGAGAATCCCCTTTGGGCATCTGCAATCTGCATTGACGAAATGCCAAGGTCAAAGATTCCCAAGTCAAAGAGAATAAAGCGGAACCTTCGCAGAACGTCCTCCATCTCGGAGAACTTGGCGTGGACGACTCTGGCGTTCGCGGTTACTTTCTCCTTAATCCTGCGCCGAACTTGTTCAACCGCTGATAAGTCCCTGTCAACTCCAAGGGCGCGTCCACTGGTTCCTAACCGTTCAAGTATGGGGAAGAAATGTCCGCCCCCGCCGACAGTGAAATCCACAAAGGTTTCGCCTTCCTTCGGAGATAAGAGCGAAACTACTTCTTTTAAAAGAACAGGTAGGTGAACGGTCTGGTTCACCCTTTTTTCACTCCACCTAAATGGTGGTTAGCCCGGTGCGGGTAAAGGTTCAAGGAAGGGGAAAGCCCCAAACCCGCCGAAAACGCCTGCCCCTCCCTAGTTAGCAACTTAAGACTTTTCGTTCTTAGTTCTTTCACGTCAGTCGCTCAGTGGTCCTTTTCACGTTCCCGCTGATCGCCGAACGCTTCCCAAACCGAGATGTCCTGCTCCAGTTTCGGCGCTCGTTCCGCTTTCCAAATCTCAACGCACCAACCCAGCGAATAGACGATCAACTCGCCATCAAGGAAAACCTGGTCCCTAACGAACTTGGGGATCGTGATTCTTCCCTGCTCGTCTATTTCAACTCGTGTATGCAGGGAGTAGAAACTTCTTAGGAAACGCTGGGTTGAAGGGTCCATCGCCTTCAGGAAACCGGAGAACTTGGAGAGGTCAATCTGTTCCTCAATATGCCCCTTGAGAAGGTTGAAGTTCTCTTCCGAGAGCAGGCGAACGTGGGAATCGCTTCCGAAAATTACGTAGGCGGAATCTCCCAGCTCCTGCTTTACGCGAACTCCGAGGAATATCCTCCCCTTTCCATCAATTCTTGTTTTACTCCAGCCCCAAAGCAATGTTTTTACTCACGCCTCCCATCAGCAGTGTGGGAATACTTGGGAATTTATATCCAAAGTTAAGGGTCTGTCAAGCCATTCTTCACCATTTTTTGGCTTTTTTTCTATTTAAGTTAGACGTTTGTTAAGTGTTTTTCCGGAAACACACGTTTTTAAGCCTCGTGGAGGGATGGCGAGAAGTGAGGGGGCAGGCGGTATAACCTAAGCGTTTTCTTCCATTGATCTCGTGGGTATGCGATGAGAAGTTGTTGGTTTATGCCTGTGAAGCTTAGGGTTGGAGGACCGCAAGGACTTCCGGGCGGAGGTGTTTGATCTCAACTAGACATTGCCAGCTTGCATTCGCCGATGAGGAGCGCATTCAGGGCTGCGCCAATAACGAGGTTGTTTGATACCGCAAATAAGCAAACGCACTTTTCCTCAAAGTATGACCTTACCCTCCCCACTACTACTTTGTCCGGAACGCTAAGAGCGAGAGTGCTGTCGGGAATCTCTTCGCTGGGAAGCAGTTCAATGTATTTATGCTCCTCCAATGCTAGCCTTATATCTTCAATGCTTGCCCGGTAATTGAGCTTTATGAAGCAGGCAATGCAATGGCCAACGAGGGTTGGGACTCTAACTGCGGTGGCGTATATCTCTGTCTCGTCAAGGTTGAGAATCTTGGAGGTTTCTTCCCTGATCTTTTTTTCTTCCTGATAGTCAAGGTGGAAAGGGGGACCTATCCCCGGGACCGCTTTGAATATTTGAGCAAGTTTAGGGCTTTCCGGATTTTTTCTATCTTCTGCCTTGAGCTTTCCAATACTTTCAAGGAAGCTTTCAACCTCGTCCCTTCCTGCACCGGACATAGACTGGTAACTTGCCACGTGTACCTCTCTCAGTCCAAAAGCGGTGAGGGGAAATAGGGAATGAGCAAGCATAATGGTGGTGCAGTTCGGATTGCTTATAAGCCTAGAACTTGACACTTCAGATTCGTTCACGCCGACAACCACAAGGGGCACGTCGTCCCTCATCCTATAAACACTGCTCTTATCAACTACAACCGCTCCGCATTCTAGCGCGACCGGGACGTACTTTTCGGAAAGCTCGTCACCCACTGCAAAGAAAGCCAGGTTCACATCCTTGAATTGTTCTTTGGCTAGTCTTCTAATTTCGTGCTTGCGTCTTCCGACAATGGTAGTTTCGCCCTCGGAGCGTTCGCTTCCCAGAAGCACCAGTTCGTCGTATTTAATTCTACTCTCGGGAAGGAGCTTAAGGAGAGCCTGACCGGTCATTCCAGTTGCGCCCACGACCGCTATCCTCATTTGGCTCCTCCGAGTTCGTCCATTACCTCCGAAAGCCCAACCCTTAGCCCAGTGAAGCTGGTGAGTTTCATAAGTGCAAGTTTCACCCCAGCAAGGTAGCATTCCCTGCTTATGGTGCGATGCGTAATAGTGAGAGTTTCACCTGGCGCTCCAAAGATGACGTTCTGCTCCGCTAAGACTCCGTCAATCCTAATTGAATGGATGTGGGCATTGGCAATAAAGAGCCCTCGGGCTGGGCTTTGGTTCTCTCCTGGAGCCTGGGTATGGCTAGATTCTAAGGATTTAGCAACCGCTTTCGCGGTCGCCATCGCGGTCCCGCTGGGCGCGTCCAACTTACCCCTATGATGGGCTTCCACGATTTCAATCTGGCTGAAAAACTTCCCCGCAAGTTCAGAGAATCTCATCATTAGGTTGGCGCCGAGGGAGAAGTTTGGGACTATCAAACAGCTTGTGCTGTTCTTTTCCGCCATCTCTTTGAGCTTTGGGATAGTCCCTTCAGGATAGCCGGTTGCACCAACAAGGTACCTTTTTCCTGCGGAGAGGATGGTCGGACCCTGGGCGAAAACCGCCTCACCTATGGAAAAATCAACCACGTGCGTGGCAGGCTGGGCAAGAAAATCTCTTAGGTTGGAGCAGACACTTCCAACGCCTTCAATCTGCCCCTCCTTCACGTCGTAAAGCGCAGAGACTTGGAAACGACCATCCGCGCTCAATCCTTCCGCGATAACTCTTCCCATTCTGCCCAAGGCGCCAACGATTCCAACTTTGATTCGTTCAGACATAACCCTGCGCTCAGATTTTCAGCGGATAGTATGACTGCTTTTCATCCGGTAATGGACGCATTCCTTCTGGTAGAAGTTCCTCAATGGCGTCCATCACTTTTTTCGTTGTCGCCAGGAGACGATCTCTGGGTATTACGGCGCTCTCCACCTTTTCTACGTGAATCGGCTTTCCAAACTTAACTATAACCTTGGCGGGACGAATAAACTTTGAATGTTTTCGCATCGCCTTGTCAGTTCCAATAACGACAGCGGGAACTATCGGGGCTCCGCACCTCATAGCAACGACCGCAACGCCCGTCCTTCCCCTCTGTAGGCGACCTGTTACGGAGCGCGTGCCTTCCGGAAAGATGATGACCGCCAATCCTTTTGAAACGTACTCTTCCGCGATTTGAAGCGCCTTTTTCCCTCGGGAGCGATCAATTAAGATGGTTCCGAATATACGAAAAACGAGCGCAAGGGGCTTGACCTGGGCAAGTTCCTGTTTCGCTACATGGAAAATATGCCTCGGGACGCAAACGCCAAGAACGGGCGGGTCAAGGTGAGACAAATGGTTGCTTGCGATTATGATTCCTCCATCCTTAGGGATATTCTCAGTTCCATAGGCTTCCAGCCTAAAAAAGACCTTCGCAAGCATCAAGAGAAACAGCTTGGTTATGACGTATAGCGCCCTCCAAGCGATAGTTCTCACGTCAAGAATTATATCAGAATGACGCCGCAGACCATAAACGAACCCCGTTTGGATTGAGGCTCCGTAGGCGCTCTCGCGGTTCCTTTCGCCTACTAGCAAAATGACGCCGGTAGGGCATAGAAGAATTGAACCGGCTGGGGCGAGTGGCAATAAGGGATTGGGAATGGGGGATTCGCCTCCGCTCTGCTAGAATGTTTTGGAGCTTCTATGGGCGCTAAACGTATTCTTGGGTTACTACTGCTACTGGTAGCGGTGTTGTTTGTTTGGGCGGTTGCAGGAAACGCACTCAACCTTGCGTTTCTACTACCTGGCGCTAATGTTTCGCTTCCCAAAAAGTTTGCTCCTGAGGTAGTGCTGACATTTGATGATGGTCCGGATAAGAGTTTCACGCCACAAATCGCTAAACTCTTGGCGCAAAGGGGAGTCCCCGCTACCTTCTTTCTTCTCGGAAAACACGTCAAGGAACACCCACAGGTCGTTAGGGAGCTCTCAAGCATGGGCTTTGAAGTTGCGAGCCACGGCTATTCCCACGAGGATCTCTCCAAGATGTCCGCGGAAAGGGTGAAATGGGAAGTTACTGAGACTTCACGCTTGCTAGAGAGCATTACGGGGACTAAACCGCGCTTCTTCCGCCCGCCTTTCGGGAGTTTCAACGGGAGTGTAGTTAGCTCCGTGCGTGGGAATGGGATGGTTACAATCCTGTGGACGGTGGATTCCCGGGACTGGACTAAGCAGGGCGCGGAAAGGGTTGCGCAAAGGGTTACTTCCCAGGCTAAGCCTGGCTCCGTAATACTCTTGCATTCAACTCAGCCGGATACGCTGGAAGCGCTTCCAAGGATCCTTGAAGGCTTGGCTGGCAAGAAATTGAAGGTTGTCAGCCTTGAAAGCTGGTATCTCACAAATTTTGGGAAAAAGACCCTGCCTGCAGTGCGCACGGATTCAAAACAGGAGGAACAGGCGATTGAGACTCTTCCAACCCTTCCGGTCGCACCTGTTCGCATCTTTGGGCCTATTGCGGAGGTAGAACCAAGAGCGACCTCCGCTGGCGAGATGCGAGGCGTTGAGCAGACAGAGGGCGCTACTCTTAAAGGATCTGCCAGCTCGGAAGAGATTATGGACGCGTCCCTGCGCTACCACGTTTACTCAAACGTCGCGGATCTTAGTCAACTCTACAACGTCTTCCCTTATGAAGATTATTTGCCCCGTCTTGAACCTCTTAAGGGAGAAGGGTCATTCAGTTGGCAGGCAAAGCTTCCATCCCGCCCAATGCACGTATATGAAAGGAACGCGCTCCTCAACGGGAAAAGATTCTCCGATGGATTCTATCCTCAGCCACGATTCTTTCTACTCCTTTCACCTGAACAAGCTTTCAAGAGCGACGCTGAGTTCCTTAAAGAGCTATTTGACGGGGGCGGTTTTTCGGAATGTCTTATCCTTGGAGATACATCGCAGGTTGAGACGGGAGATTTCGGGATTCCAGCAAGTTACGTTGCGCCAGGGGAATTTGACCCAACCGCGGTTTTCACCCTTGGGGAGGATTCAATTGCGGAGCTTCTTAAATTATTTGAAGCAAAGAAGGAATCAATATTTGTTTTGCTTGGCGAAAATGCCAAATGGGAAAAAAATTCTGGCGGTGATGAGGGGATGCTGGCGGATAAGGTTAGTGAAGTCTTTAAGTTTGCCCTAGAGGAATTTCTAGTGTTCCGCCAACTGACGTTTAATCGCGTTTACGACCCCGCTAAGGACCTTGTTCATATGTTTCGCCTTCCCCAGGAATTTACCCTTGCCCGCTTCAGCTCTGGGGATCAGCCGATAATCTTGATAGCGCAGGACAAGCCAGCTTGGACGCTTATAACAGGTGGTTACCTTAGTAGGTTTGACCGGCTGACCCTCTCTCCAGGGGAAAGTGCCAAGCGCGGAAGGATTAAACCGAGGGAATTGGTTCAGGCGGAGAGAAGCTTCATTTTCCTTGTTCCAAGGTAAACCAAACCACCCGCGTAATAGCAGTGGAACGTGAGCGCAATCAACTCTTCATAGTGGAATTTCCCGGGAATGACCCTGCTGAAAACCTTGCGCTTGAGGAGGAGCTATTAAACAAGTCCGCAGTCCCGCTAGTGGTTACGTTTTACGTGAACAGTCCTTGTGTGGTGATGGGGAAGAATAACAGGGAAGAGGAGTGGGTCTTCACGGAAGAGGCTCGGCGGGCGCGAATTCCAATCCTTAGGAGAATTAGCGGTGGTGGCGCGGTTTATCACGATTTGGGGACGCTAAATTACGGCTTCGTGATGAGCAGGAAGTTGCTTACAGCGCTGAATCGTGAGAGGGAACACCTTATGCATTTTTTCCGCGATATTGTTATTCGGGCGATTGAGAAAGGCGGTGTTTCACTTGAAAGAAGCGGGAAGAGCGACATATTCCTAAACGGGAGAAAGGTTGGCGGTTGTTCCGCGATGATGAAGAAAGAAAGGATTCTTTTTCACGGGACGCTTTTATTCACGGTTGACATCCCTGCGATGGAGAGGTTCTTGCCCGTTCCGCCGAACCGCGATGCGTCCGTTTCCCACCGGGATTTCGTCACGAGCTTCAGGGATGAGGGAGCGGAAATGACTCTTGATGAAGCGAAGAAGTTAATTGTTGAGGAGATTCGCCGGCGATTGTCGGAGGCGGAGGATAGCTCTGGGCAAGGCGTCTAACTTCTCAGCGTTTCTTCAGGACACTCTCAGAAATTGCGAATAGCGAACTTAAGCTCGCCCGAAGTGGTATTGCAGTAGGCTATGGCTGGTCTACCTGAAATGGACAGGAGCGCGGTGTACATTGGGCCGGAACCTGAGTCGACAACCGAAATACTCCAGTTTCCACTCCCGTCTGGGGAATCATTTTCCGCAACCTTTAGGCTATCGGAATCGTTATCCCTATATGCGACAAAAGGGTAGCCCACGATTTCAACCGCGGAGGAGTGCCAGGCGGAAATGGTTGGCTCAACGATGGAAATGGACCAGGTTCCGCTCCCATCAGAATTGGCGTTCATTGCGAAGTAAAGTCCTCCCATATCAAAGTTCCGATAAGTGATGACTGGGTAGCTGTCTATCTGCCCAGCGGATACGAATAAAGCGATGTCCGGGGCGACGCCTGAGAACGTCCAGCTTCCCGTTCCCAGTGGCGAATCGTTAATAGCGAATTGAAGCTCACCTGTGTTCCAGTTGTAGAAGGCAACCGCGGGCATCCCAGCACAAACCTGCAGGACCCTCCCCTCCGCGAACATCCCGCTTCCCACATTCGCCACAGAAGATACGTCCCAGCTTCCGCTACCATCAGATTCTGAGTTAATCGCATACTTGTAATCAAGGGTCTCGCTCTCGCTGAAGTATCCTATTGCGGGTTTCCCTTGAACTTCTGCTAGGGAGGTTATCCATCCAGCATCACCAGCGTCATCAACGAGATACGTTTGCCAAGTGCCTGAGCCGTCCGCGTTTGGATTGAACGCGAATTTAAGGTTCATATCTGTCCCGCCCTCATAGTAGCTGATGCCCGCACCGCCGTTGATTTCCGCAAGCGAGGCAAACATCCCGACGTCACCCAGCCCCATTCCCTTGCTGTCCGCGGTTACAATGCTCCAGGTTCCAGAACCATCCACGTCGGAGGAGTACGCATACATTAAGTCTTGCGAATTACCATCAAAATAGGCAATCGCGGGTTTTCCACCAACTACTGCAAGGGAACTGTACTGTGCGTTTCTGGTATCATCAATCGTATAAATTGACCATTCCGCGCCTGGAGGGAAGACGGTAAGCGTGAAATCTAGCCTCGCGGTATCTGCAGGATTTGTAACTTCAAGAAACGCGGTCGGGTATTCTCCGGCGGAGCCAAGGGTAACCTGCGGGGATTCGTCCGTTGCCTCGTTCGGAGTCGCCCCGCCACCAAAGTTCCAGTTATAGGTAAATGGTGGAGTTCCGCTCACGTTCGCTACGAAAGTCACCACGCTTCCTTCCATTCCGGAGAGGGGGAAGATTGAGTTTATGGTGGGGGGTTCCACGGGAGCGTTGACGGTTATCGGAATGGTGAAGGTGTCGATGGCGCCGTCATCATCGGTCACGCGCAGAACCGCGTCAAATGTCCCACCGTTATTATAGGTGTGCTGAGTTACACCTTGGCTTGGCGTGAAGTCCTGAAAACCCGCGCCCTCGCCAAAGTCAATCTCGTAGGCGGTTATCGTTCCGTCGGGGTCAGTGCTTGAACTCGCGTCAAAGTTGACCGTGAGAGGAGCTACCCCTGAGGTCGGGTCCGCGATTAGGACTGCCAAAGGAGGCTGATTAGGCGGTTCGCCAGTAACGACAATCGTCAGGGTAGCGGTGTTAGTGGCGTCATCATCATCCATAACTTCAACAACCGCGTCGTAGCTATTAGGAAGCGTGTATTCGTGGGACGATGTAGGAATGGTTGTTGTTTCGTCGTAAACTGTATCGCCTTCAAAGTCCCATCTATATTGAACTATCGATCCATCAGGGTCGTAACTCCCACTTGCGTCAAAGTTCACGGTGAGCGGGGCATCTCCAGAAGTAGGATTAGCGGTTAAGTCCGCAATCGGCGCCTGGTTTTCAGGGAGTGGGACGCGCACTTTGTTGCTTTCAATTCCCAAAGCGCCATCGTTATCAAAGGGAACGACGTAAATCCAGTATCCCGCGGTTAGCGCGCCAGTTGTAAGCTCAAGGGTCTTTCTTTCGCTGGTCGCTCCTGGTGGAAGGGAAACCGTATCAACCTCGCTGTATAAACCGTCGAGCGTCTGGTTCATCATCAGGCGGTATCCCTCGCACTGGGTGAAGAAATTCTCCGCAAGGGGGGAGATGTCCGCGATGTTTATGAATCCATCGCCAGTTCCGTCAATCCATTGATTGCTAGGCGACGTAGTCTCAAAGAAATGCTCCGCGAGGGGGGTGATGTCCTGAATGGAAACGATGCCGTCCTGGTTGTAATCGCCGACGTTCTTGTAGCTCCAGGTTAGGGTGAAAGTCCCACCCCCTATGTCAGAGATAGCAAGGTCGTCAACGCGATTCTTCTCCCCCGTAGGGGGCTTCGCCGCGAAGCGTAGGGTGGAATCCTGGAGAACGCTGGGCTTTAGCCAAGCCCTCCCTGCAGGACTGAAGTTTACCCGCCCTTCCGCTGGGTCCCGCCTACTCTGTGAATATGTATTAAGTTGGTGCGCCAGGGCGGATTTGAGTCGCGCGAAAATATTCGCGTCCACCTTTGCAGGCGTAGGCATATCCTCCAGTTCCTTTAGCACATCCGCGAGCGCCACGGACTTCCCATTCCCTCCCTGGATCACGCCCGCCTCAGGCGTGCCCTTGCCCCCGACGAGGACGCCCAGGGCTCCAGATTGGGGAGCGGGGCTGGTCAGCCCCGGATACTCGGAGTAGCTTGCAGGATGCCTTCCCCCACCGCAGGTGGAAAGAATGAAAGCAAGCCCAAGGACGAAGCAGATTCTCCAAGTTCCTGTCCGCGAGACTTCCCGTTTTCCCTTTCGCAACATTTCCTTCTACCACCGTATCAAGTATTTGTTTCATTATAACTTTTTTGGATAATGTGGAGTGATTCTCGTATATGAATGGGCGGTCGTATCCTGAAGTGAAGGCTAGGGATGAAGGAATCCGTCAGCCACCTAGGCTTGACTACGGGCGGAAGTGTTTCTATACTTGAACACTACGCCTATTTTTAGCGTCCTAGGCGGGGATTCCAGAATACAACCGTCCTGAGGTTATCGCGTTTATGATAGAAGTTCTAGGAATAACAAAACGGTTTGGCGCCACCCTTGCGGTGGACAACGTTAGTTTCACGGTTGGCAAGGGCGAAATTGTAGGCTTTCTTGGCCCCAACGGGGCGGGCAAGACCACCAGTATGCGGGTGATTATGGGGGTCATCTCCCCTGACGCTGGAACGGTTAAGGTAAACGGCAAGGACTTGTGGGAGGAGCCTAGCTCCCTGCGCAAGCAGATTGGCTACCTTCCTGAGAATACCCCACTTTACGAGGAGCTACCAGTTGTGGACCTGTTGAGGTTTGTCGGGAATCTTCACGGATTAAATGGAAAGGCGCTTGAACAGAGAATTGAAGAGCTCGTGGAGATTTGCGCACTGAAGGAAATGGTTTACAAGGACGTGGCGGAGCTATCCCGGGGTTATCGTCAGCGCGTTGGATTAGCGGTTGCCTTCGTAAATGACCCTCCTTGCTTAATTCTGGATGAACCCACAAGCGGTCTTGACCCTACTCAGATCGTTGAGATCAGAAGGCTTATTCGTGAAGCGGGCAAGGAAAAGGCGATCCTGTTCTCAACGCACATCTTGGATGAGGCGCAGAAAACTAGCGACCGCATTTTGGTTATTAGCAGGGGGCGAATAGTCGCGGAGGGGACGCCTGAAACCCTTACACGGCTTGCAAGGGGGCAGAACCTTTACGAGGTGGAGTTTCTTGGCGACCGCAACTTGCTTATCAGGAAGCTTGCGGATTCCCTTAGCATTGCAGAGGAGGAGAGCCTAACGGATGGATGGACTAGATTTGTCTTTGCTGGAGGCGCGGACGAGGACAAAAGCGAGGTTATCTTTGCCTCCGTGGTTAGCGTTGGAGGAAGGCTCAGAAAGCTCGTGCCGAAGGTTGCCACCCTTGAAGAAGTGTTTCTTGAGCTCACTCGCGGAACTACTAAGGCTAAGGGTGAGGAAAAAGAAAAAGTGATCGCGCAAGCTTGATTACGGTGATATTGAGATTGCCACCGGGGTTTAGGGTTACGTTGGAGGTTTGATTGATGCGTCAAGCGTTAAACATTGCGAAAAAAGAACTTAAGGTTTACTTTGAGAGCCCGATTGCGTACATCTTCATCGTTGCGTTTCTCGTAATTTCCACGTGGCTATTCTTCCGCACCTTCTTCCTACTCAATGAGGCGAGTATGAGGTCTTTCTTCGTCATCGTGCCTTGGTTCGTCGTCTTCTTTATTCCTGCAGTGACGATGAGACTTTGGGCGGAAGAGAGAAAAACGGGAACGAACGAACTCTTGTTTAGTCTCCCGCTTGAAGAATGGCAGATCGTTTTCGGCAAGTACCTCGCGGCGCTTTTCGTCTACCTCGTGACGCTACTTCTCACGATTCCGTTGGCGGTTACCGTCGGAATCTTGGGAGATCCTGAATGGGGAGTCATCATCGCAAATTATTTGGGAGCACTACTCCTCGGAGCGACCGTACTATCCATTGGAACTTATATCAGCTCCCTCACTTCCAATCAGATAGTTGCGTTCATTATAGGCGTTGTCGTAGTAGCCGGACTAATGATCGTTGGTCAGCCGCTCGTTACGCTTTTCCTTCCGTCGTTTCTTGTTCCCTACGCTCGGTACGTCAGCCTTTCAGAACATTTCGCTGGGGTTGCGAGGGGCGTTGTTGATACTAGAGACGTAATCTATTATTTGTTAGTCGCATTCCTGGGACTTTACTTCACCGTTAAAGCTATTCGTGGAACGAAGGTGCACTAAGATGTCAAGCGAACCGTCATACAAGGTTATTCGGAGGAGGAGGGACGCGCTAGAAGCGTTTCTCGTAGTGGTCACTGCGGTGCTGATTGCGCTGGTCTCCTGGAAGTTTTACGCCCGCTTTGACATAACTAAGGACAAGATGTTTTCGCTAAGTTCCGCGACCATCAATCTTATTAGGAATGTTCCTGGCAGGATAAACGCGGAGCTTTTTATTTCCAGGGCGCTTCCACCGGATGCCCAGACGCTCTCCGAGCGAATTAGCGATCTTTTGTCCGAATACGAGGCAAGAAGCGCTGGGAATTTCCGCTACCGCCTAATTGACCCCACCAATAACCCTGAGGCTAAGCGCAGGGCGGAGAATATGGGAATCCCCGAAATCCAGATGCAGGTCCTGAGGAAGGACGAGCTTCAGGTGGTCAACGTTCACCTTGGACTCGTTCTACTTTACGAGGATAAGAAGGAAACGATACCTGTTCTTAAGGATATCACAAACCTGGAGTATGAGATAACGTCAAGAATCGTGAAGCTCACACGGGAGGAACCACCGGTCATTGGTATTGCGGACTTTTCTCGCAGGTTCACCTTTCAGGAGCAGGCGCCAGAATCTCGTTACACGGAGCTCAAAAGCTTACTAAGGGATCGGTTCACCGTTAAGGACGTAGATCTGGAGGCGGATTACTCAATCCCAGACGACGTTCAGACGCTTCTTATCCTTAATCCCATGGGGCTTTCTAAAGAGGCGCAATACGTGGTTGACCAGTTTCTTATGCGTGGAGGAAGCTTGATTGTGCCTGCGGAAGCGGTAATGATGACTGGGCAGGGACTTCAAGCGTATCCGTCGCTTCCGGGAATTGAGACGCTGCTTGAAAAGTACGGCTTAACCCTGAAGAAGCAGATGGTTCTGGACGCAAGCAATGCGGTAGCGTCCTTTGGCGGTGCTGGATTCGTGCTTTCTATGCGATACCCGATGTGGGTGAAGGTGCTTCCGCAGAACTTCAACAGCTCCTTGCCCTTTACTACGGGATTGGAGTCTCTTGTGCTTCCGTGGTCTGGCTATTTTGAATTAAAGGATGACGCGCCTAAAAACGTTACCTTTGAGCCGCTCTTCAAGTCTACTGAGCAAGCGTGGTTGATGAAGTCGCCCTTTAATCTTGACCCTCAGCAGGATTTCAGCGTTTCAAGACTAAACGCGGAGATTGGGCAGTTCACCCTGGGATACTTGATGCGAGGCAAACTTCCTTCCGCCTTTGCCAAGGACGGTCCGCCTAAAATTCCCGAAGACGCGGAGGAGGAGAGGAGAGGGAAGCTCGAATCAGCGCTTGACCCCGCCAACTTTAAGAAAGAAGGAGAGAAGGAAGCGACCGTGCTAGCGACCGCCTCCGGTAGATTCCTGGAGGATGGCTACCTGAGGCAATTTAGCGAAAACGCAATTTTCATAGAAAACGCGGTGGACTGGCTATCCCAGGGCGAAGTGCTCATCGGCATCAGGTCTCGCGGCGCAACCGCAAGGCCTATTAAGGTTAGCCTTACTGAACCTGCGAAAAACCTTATAAGGTATGGGAACATGGTTGGAATTCCTCTGCTTCTTGCCCTCTACGGCATCTTCAGGTGGATGCTAAGGCTAAGGCGGAGGCTTTACGTGAAGCAGAAGTATGCCATCACAGCAGGAGGAAGTAAGTAATGACGCGCAAGAACCTTAGTTTTTTGGTGCTGATTCTTGCTATTGTCATCCTTGGCATTCTGTTTTCCTTGGCGACCCTTAGCGAGAGGAGAATTGAGCGGGTTAAGGAAAAGGAGCTTAAGGCGTTCTTCCCTGGGCTGAAAGAGGAGAATCTCGGTTACGTGAAGTTTGAAAAGGACGGGAAGGTTACTCAACTTAAGAAGGAGAATGATCGTTGGCTCGTAAAACTCTCCGAAGAGAAATGGTTTCCCGCCAACCCCGTGGACACTCAGGAGATGCTGTCCTACTTCATAGACTTGAAGCCCGCGGAAGTAATTGCCAAAGGTGAGGATAAGCTTGAGAAATTTGACCTGACGGAAGAGAAGGCGTTGAAGGTGTATTTGGCAACTAGCCCTGAGGACGAGAATCCGTTCCGCCTAAACATCGGGAAAACGGGTCCAGACTTTAGGAGCACCTACGCGGTAAGGGCAGGGGATACGACTGTTTTCTTACTTTCAGAAAATAAGAACAGCACCTGGCAGAAAGAACCCAAGGAATGGAGGGATAAGTACCCGTTCCGGGAGCGTCCGGAACTTGTTAGCAAGATTACGGTCACGAACCAGAAGGAAACATTTACCCTGGAGAAGAGCAAGGAAGGTATCTGGGAATTCACGTACCCCGGTGATAAAACCGCAGATTCCACCGTCGTTTCGGAGTTTCTGTCGCGTTTGGCGAACTTGGTCGCGATGAGCCTAGTTGATGAACCTAATTGGGAAGAAAAGGTAGAACCGCCAGACTTTACCTACGAGCTGAAAGTGCTTGACCGGGACGTTTCACTTAGGGTTTCCTCAGAGACAGAGGATAGCAAACGCTACGTGTATAACGACGAGCTTGAGCAACTTTACCTGCTCTCCGCTTCCACTTGGGTAGGCATTCCTAGGAATCTGGACGAGTTCGTTCTGAAAGAGGAAAAGAAACCTGCCAAGAAGGAGTCGGATGAGCAAGGAAAGACGGTAGAAAAGGACGCAAAAGACAAGGGCGCTAAGGAGGCTAAGAAGGGTAAGGGGAGCGGTGATGAGGAAGGCAAAAAGGATGAGTCTAAGGTTGAGGAACGTAAGGAGAAGGGCAAATAGAAGTTGGTAGTAGACCGCGGGATTTGTGAGTTAGAACGGCCGGAGGCGTTTGGCTCAATTCTGATATTTATAGCTTAAGGCGCGGAAAGGGGCAATTTAAACCTTACCTTCGTGGTAGTATAGCAAGGAGCAATCAGGACAACAGACCACTTATGAATGATGGACCTCAAATAATTGGAAAGGTCGCAATTTTCGTCGGTTTAATCCTTTCAGTTGTTTTTCACGAAGTTTCACATGGAGCTGCGGCGGATGCGCTGGGCGACCCAACTCCAAGAATGCACGGGAGACTGAGCCTCAATCCTCTTAAGCATTTAGACCCGCTCGGGACAATATTTATGATACTAATTGTGTTTTTGGGTGTGCCCTTCATCGGGTGGGCAAAGCCAGTTCCAATCAACCCGGCGTTTTTCCGTAATTACCGAAAGGGAGTTATACTCACCGCTTTAGCGGGACCCTTCGCCAATCTTTCTCTCTTGATTCTGAGCCTTTTTGTCATCTACATCTTCTTTTCCCTGGGGGCGTCACGCGGGTCAATGCTGGTTGGATTCTTCGGGATAATGGTTCTGATAAATTACGTCCTGATGATTTTCAACCTTATCCCGATTCCTCCACTGGATGGCAGTAGGGTGGTCTCAATGTTTCTTCCTTGGAAAATGATGTTGAGCTACAACGCGATGGCGCAGATGGGCATACTGGTACTTCTTTTCCTAGTGATATTTGATAGTCAGCTTCGGATCAGAAGCACTGTATTCGACATTGCCTTCTCGAAACTGTTCCTGCTTACGGAAGCTCTGTTCGGTACCGACTTCTCCGAGGACGTCCGGGTATCCGTGTTTCAAATGCTTGGCTAGGTCAGCCACTGTAACAATTGTTGAAGGAGGGATTTTCGCTTTATGTCGCCGAAAATGGACTAATTGATGGAAGTAGTAACGCCAACT
>FWWM01001664.1_pt1 | contig 66081 bp, 70 predicted proteins | sample 2228351 | NCBI WGS metagenome assembly FWWM01 (sample SAMEA103939774, study PRJEB20133) | metagenome
CGTGATATGTTCTACGGTTCAAAAGGCTTTTGGCAGGTGAAGCAATGATGCGGAACGTGGGACTGAAGCTAATCCGCAGAGTAGATGCCAAGAAGTCAAGGAGTCAACGGACACTTTGACAGAACCTCGATCTTCTTCTATTTTCCGCCGCTCTTTTCCAGCATCCTTGTAAATACCCATGTAGAAGTGTTGAATATTTCCTGCAGGCGATCTTTATCGCGGTAGTTGTTTATCACGATACGTTTGATTTCGCCGTTGTCCTCATCAACTTTGTAATTGAGGGCATTAGGCTCCTTTATGCCCTGGCTGGCATCCTTGTTCTTCATCCCATCGAGTATCCTGTTTAGGAAGAATGACCGGAAAGGTGGTGTGTTGACATTTAGGTTGACGTTAGGTGCTGGCACAAGCACAACTGCGTTTGGCGACACCTCTGCGTTTGCAAGCCAGAAATCGTCCTTGGCTCGCTTGAGTGGCCTGATATCTCTGTTGTCAGACGATTTGAGCGTCGGGGCTGCTGCCTGCTGCCTTGGTGATGATGGTGACTGCCTGGTTTGCTGTACCTGTGCTGTAGTGGCTGTAGGTCCTCCTCCTCCTGCTGCCGTGGCAAAGCCAATGCTAGCTGCTGCCTTGAAGCTTCCTTGCTTTAGCAGGTTGTCAATGATGGCCAAAGTCGTGCGCAAGCGCTCGACTTCCTCCTGCTTGTCTTCTATCTGCTTGATCAGCCACTCGCGTATGTCTGCCGCGCGCCTGATATCGTCCTCGGAATAGCCTGATGATGACATTATGTTATAGCATGCCCTCTACAACATAAAAGATATAATAGCTTTTAGTCTGGGCGGAAACTTCTGTAGAACATATCCGTCTCACCTCAAGCAGGTGAGCTTTTACTATCTTTTTGTGATATTGTCAGAAGGTTTAAGGTTCAATTTCTTTCACGCTCCATAATGTTACGACGGGACATCATATATATAAAGAAGTCACAAAAGCATCATGAAAAAAGCCTTTTAGCTCAGCCTTCTTCTTTTATTTTCGTGTCTCTTCATCTTCTTCTTCGCTTACCTTGCGTACGGTAATTCTTAATGGAACGTTCTTTCCTATTTCTTCTACAGCAATTATCACGTTCCCTATAGTAGCTTTATCGCCTTCCCTTGGTATCCTTTGCAGGTGCTCATGCAGCAACCCGCTTATAGTAGAGTAATCCTTGCCCTTTGGCAGGTTGACGTTGAGCGCTTCGTTAACATCGTCAATTTCCACATCTCCCTGAAGAACCACAGTCTGCCTATCCACTTTTCTCAACATCTGGAGTTCAATGTCCTTTTCATCTGTTATCTCACCTACAAGCTCTTCAATAACATCTTCCAGAGTCACAAGCCCCTCAGTGCTACCAAATTCATCGACCACTATTGCGATCTGAAGGTGCCTTGCCTGAAACTCTTTCAATAACTTGCTTATCGGCATATCCTTGGAGACAAAAAGTGGTTTTCTTGCAATGTCCTTTAGCATCATGTAGCTTGTCTTTGTTTCAACAACTTTTAGGACATCCCTTGTGTGAACAATGCCCAATACATTGTCCTTGTTATTTTCATCAACTATTGGAATTCTGGAAAATCCGCTATTGTTTATCAATGGTAATGCGTCCCAAATCAGCAACCGCGCACTTAGCACAAACATGGCATTTCTGGGGGTCATTATGGCTCTTACCGCGGTATCATGGAACTCTAGAACCTCCTTCATCATTTCACGCTCTTCTTTCATGAGCACCTTCTCCTCGACACCAATATCCAAAATGGCGCGTACCTCTGCCTCACTCAATCTCTTGGGCTTTTCTTCAATTTTGACAGCTCTGAACATCCCTTTTGTTATCAGTTCCAAAAGAATTACCAGAGGATATAGAATATACTGTATTGCCAGAATAACGCGCGCAAATGTGAGCGATATCTTTTCTGCATGCGCGTAGCAATATGCCTTTGGAGTAATATCACCAAATACAAGCAGGATAAATGTCATTATTCCTGTTGCAATACCCAGTCCCAGACTACCAAATGTGCCAATTGCAACATCTGTTGCTACAGCTGCTGCTCCTATGTTAGCCAAATTAACTCCAAGCAAAATCGTAATGAGCATCCTCTTTGGATTGGACTTGAGTTTTGCAAGGGAGTTTGCACCGGACCTCTTTTCGTTTACCAATCGCCTTAGCTGTCCCCTTTCTAGGGAGACAAGTGCAACTTCAAGGCCGCTGAAAAAAGCAGATAATGCGACCAACGCTCCTAAGGCTGGGATAGCAAACTGTAGCTCTACTACCATACTTTATTAAATTTCATCAAAATGTTACGGGCTTGGCAGTAAAAAAGGCTCTGGTGGCTGTTGTTAAGTTATAGGTCAAAGCCGATGAAGCCTAAGGAGGCTCTCTCTTTTCTAACGATTGAATCTCTCTGTTACAGTTTTTATCTGAATATTCTTCTTCTGCTGCTGTTATGTTATTACTATTACCGCGATTTAATTCCCATTTCATTTGTGTGTGTCTTTTGAGTCTCTACTATTTTTGTCCCTATCTTCTTAATTGTTCAACTACAGTCTTCAGCCTCGATTAAACCTGTATATATAAGGTCATCCCAGGTGCAAACGTATATGGCGGCCAGTAGAGTAACAAAAAAGGATCAAAAGAAAAAGGGCGCCGCAACAGCAGCAACGGGAGGCGGAGTTCTTGGCATCCATCACATCACTGCAATCACAAGAAATGCCCAGCGCAACATTGACTTTTACTCTGGCACCCTAGGTCTAAGGCCAGTGAAAATTACAGTTAATTTTGACGATCCAACTTCATATCATCTCTATTACGGCGACTATATGGGCCATCCAGGAACCTTGCTGACATTCTTTGTGTGGCCGGATATACACAAGGGAACTCGTGGAACAGGACAGGTTACCACAGTTGCATTTCTTATTCCACCAAAATCACTGGAATACTGGGTAGATAGACTTCGTCGCAATGGCGTCTCAGTTGTAGGCCCATCTACGCGCTTTAATGACGCCGAGCAATTCATCTCTTTTCATGACCCGGATGGGATGATGCTAGAGCTGGTCGCTCCTTCAAGTGTTTCATCGTATGTTCATTCAAAGAAAAAAATTCAGAACGAAGACGTCTCCGCAATTAATTATTACAACGTCTGGAAAGAAGGGCCAGTCGATGCGCAGCATGCGCTAAGGGCTTTTCATTCAGCTGCCATCTCAGAAGAAGGGTACGAGCATACTGCCTCACTCCTGACAGATACTATGAAGTTTCAGCTTGTAGCAAAAGATGAGAGGGAAGGGCGCTTTCGTTTCAAGGCTATAAACAACAGAAAACTAGGCGAGGTTCCAGAGGCAATAGGCTCAGTAGTTGACGTGGTATGCCAGCCAGATATCACAAGGGGCATTGTAGGGATAGGCAGCGTGCATCACATTGCCTGGCGGGCTTCTGATGATAGCCACCAGCTTGACTTGCGCCGACGTATCATCAAGCAGGCTCACCTTGATCCAACACCCGTAATTGATCGCAAGTATTTTCATTCTGTTTACTTTCGTGAGCCGGGAGGTGTTCTTTTTGAGATTGCCACCGATCCGCCTGGAATGACGATAGACCAAAAGCCTGAGGAGCTAGGAACAAAGTTAACGTTGCCAGAATGGTACGAGCCTCTTCGCAGTAAGTTAGAGCAGGAGGTGCTTCCTCCTGTAAATCTGCCGCCAAGAAATATGACGAAGCAGCATAAAGAAGAGAGTAGCGTTGCATAGCAATGGCACCTCCAGAAATCCCGCGAAGGCTTGGTTTTGTTCATCGGTATGTGCCGCCAGCCAAGGGGACTGCTGCCAGAAAACAAACAACAACTACTCTGCTTCTTTTGCATGGAACCGGAGGAAATGAAGATGACATGTTGCCTTTAGGACAAGCACTTGATCCAGATGCTGCATTGCTAAGCCCAAGGGGCAAAATACTTGAGGCCGGCATGACGCCACGCTTCTTTCGCCGGCTAGCTGAAGGCGTATTTGACATCGACGATCTGAAGTACCGAACACACGAGCTGGCAGATTTTGTTGAAGCGGCTTCATGTGCCTATGGTTTTGATGAAGGCAACGTGTTGGCAGTAGGGTATTCCAATGGTGCGAACATTGCGGCAAGTACACTTTTGCTCAGACCAAAGACGCTATCAGGCGCAATACTTTTCAGGGCAATGGTGCCCCTTGTTCCTGACAAGCTGCCAGACCTCTCTGGCAAGCGCATTTTCATGTCATCTGGGTTGCGCGACCCCATAGTTCCAAGACAGGAAGCAGAAAAGCTATCAAAGCTGTTTGAGCAATCTGGTGCTACTATTGTTACCTTGAAGTGGCAAAAAAACGCCGGTCATGAGCTAACAGATGACGACATACAGTCAGCCAGACAGTGGTTGCTGCAACAGCATTAGTGTTTATGAATCATCTTCAGCAGCAGGTGTAAATAATAATAATGATCATGATAATAATACTGCTGCCGACAGAGTATAATCGGATCTCTCTGGCATTGTTTCAAATAGTGGCTTTACTCGCTCAACAAGGTCGGCTAATAATTTGTTATCTGGAGAGTAGAATTTATCCATCTCCTCCTTTGTTTCCCAGAATGTAAGAACAATTGACTCATTTGGATTGCTTATACTTTGAAGTATCATGTGCCCTTTCATTTCTCTCCCTGCCTGGACCTTTGCTGCTATTATATCGCGGAAAAATTCAATGAATATGCTAGTACCCTTTTCTCTGTCTAGAGAAGATTTAAAATATACAATATTTTTCTTGACGTATCTGATATTTGGCATTTATCAGCCAATAATAATAGATTTACAGGGCACTGTAAATTTAACGGATCTCACTTCCTGTTTTATTTTTAGAGTATTTTGTAATGCTCTATTTTGAGCTGTATGGAAGTTAGCTAGCTATCTAGCTTGTTTAGCTGATGTGGATCAAATGTTTGGAGCTTTAGAAGTCTTAAGCTTTTTCATATCAATCATATATGAAAAATATGTTCAAAGTGATGAGTCTTATGGCTGCAGGAGTAGTTTTGATGAGTTTTTGGCCTCTATTCTCCGAGCATCACCGAGATTCCAACACTTCAATTGCCAGCGGTCAATTGGGTCCTAGTAGGAGTCATCATGATGGCAGCAAGCGTGGCTACTTTAAGTTCAGCATTTGTAGTTAGTAGGTTGAGTCAAAGAAGGATGATGATAATAATGATCCAACCATCTGTTTTCGCCGCGCAAAAACCGACAGAAAAATCAATTGTAATAGTTCTTTTGATTTTCAAGCATTGAAAGCAGTATTGAAAAATTTTGACAAGCAAATGACGAATACTATTCTCTATTAAGGGTTATTATTTGATGGATAGCAAAAACGCGGAACACAAATCAAGAGAAGTAAAGAATCAAAAGATCAGCTGGCTATCATAACCTGCAATGGTGGCATTTTCCATAATGAAATGGAAATAAGCATTTGTTGTTGGAACTGGTGATGTCACAATTGTAAATAAATCCGCAACGAGTGCATTGATGCCCATGGCATTGGTGGTGGTGCCGCTCCTCTGGTTGGGACAGCAATTTTTTACATACACACAAGCATGGCAGGATTATTTATTCTAATGAGAAAAATCTGTTACGACGATAGACTGAATCTCTTTCTTTATTGTTCTATTATCATCTGTTTGATTGCAGGAAGGCCATAGATTCTAACAAACTTGATGCACCATCTGATTCCATCGGCTTGCTGTCAAAGACTCCAGTATCAGTCAAGAAATCAACATCGCCCTTGTCAAGTCCTACTGTCATTCTATATGCTTTTTGTGCCCATAAACCAAAATTAGTAGAGGTGCATTATTGCACTAAGTTCTGCAAGAGCCTGCCGCATTATTATTATCATCAATCGCGCATTAATAATGAAAGACTACTTTCTATAAATTTACGCTGTAGTTGCAGCAGACGGGGACCTTTCTCTTCTAACTTCCTCTTCACTCTTTCCTGTTAATGATGCTTCAATCTTTTTGACCAATGATAATCAAGTATTGATGGAGAATTATCCATTAGCCATTGTGCCATTCTCTCTTCTTCACGTAGTGTCTGCTTTAGAGGAGATATGATAGCATCATCCTTAATTCCGAACCACTCGGCAGTTTTTATTATCATTTTGTAGGATACCACTTCAGCATCCTCTATTATCATATCATTTTTGTCTTCATTAGCTCCATTTCCTCAAATGTTAGTCTACTACCTGTGTCAGTACCACCGCCGGTAGCAGCTTCCTTTACCGTCTCTCTTACTGTGTCTTTCACAGTTTTAGCTGTCAATGAGGTCGCTGGAGGAACCAGGCTTGGCAAATGACCTTTGGAATCCGTTGGAGTTCCGCTCAAGTTTCTGATAAGCTGTTGAAGCCTACGCTGATGCTCGTATGTTTCATCTAAATGGTTTGCAAGTCGCTTTCTTACATCTTCTATTGGTGTTTCTCTTATTCTATTTTGCAGACGTTCTGTAGCAGCATTTTCAGCTTTTATTTTCGAAGATATGGCGTCTAGTATCTCCTTTTTATCTGGGAATATGATCACCACTGCATGTCCTTCAAAGCCTTTGGAATGTTGCCATAGATGTTCGAGGAACCAAGTTCGAAGTTTATTGCAACATTTACTGATGGTATCTGTATGTCTGGCCCTACTTTCTCTGCTCTACAGACAAAGCCTTTCTCTGCCAATTGCTGTATTAGCTAATGGACATAGAACTCATGCTTAATTGATGGCTTGCTTCCTGCCAGTTGGTAAAGCACCTTAGGACGACCAAGGCCGAGCTGACGTTCAGCTTCTCAATGACCTCTTTCTTTATTAACCTTCAAACTATTTCGCTGTACCTGTCCTCGTCCCAACCAAGCATTAAGCGAGGCTCTGTCACAGAAAGGGAAGGCAGACAGGGCATCACATGGCTAGGGGATATGAGTTAATTTATAGCATTTGAGAAGGTCTCCGATCTTATAGATTATGAATTGTTCTGTCCAACCAAGATATCAAGAAGACCGATGCATGCTATCATGCAGCTGATTTCAATATTCTAGAAAAGAGTCAGCGGGATAAATTAGTACAGCGTCATTTCAAAAGCATCTTTGTGAAGCAAGACGGGTTTCTATAAGAGCGACAAACTCCTAACCTGAAGCACCTAGCATCCATAATGAAGCAGGCTTCGAAAACTCTCGAAGCAGAACTATATAATCTATTATATATTGAAAAGAAGAAGGATGGAAAAGCCTTGGTTCTTATTTTACTGTCGATGATGAAAAGGATATTTTAAAGCTTGCCGGGAAGTCGGCTTTGTTTAAAAAGTCAACAATCCATGCTTGGATAGCTGTTTGATTGCATGACTTTGTTTAAAAAGTAATAACTCATAAAAACAAAGCCCTGGAAGTCTGGAGGACTCTCTTTTGCTTACGACAGGGTTTTAAAACCAGTAACATTCTCTTGAGAACTTGCGTAGCTGGCGGCTTTGTCGTCTTTAGCAGAGGAAATTTCTTCCTCGGGTATTTCAGGAAGGAGGTCTGTCGGCAATGTAAATGTAAAGATGGCGCCCCCTTTTTCTTTATTTTGAGTGGCCCATATCCTACCGCCATGCGCTTCGACAATCTTCTTGGATACAAAGAGTCCAAGACCTGTCCCACCGTTAGACTTGGATGCGAATTTCTCGAATAGGCGGTCCATTATTTCGGGGTCTATCCCCTTCCCTGAATCTTGCACTTGGATCATAACCTCACCTTTGAAAACCGAAGCAGAAATACCGACTTCACCGGATTCAGTAAACTTGACAGCGTTGTCAATCAGGTTATAAAGGGTTTGCCATATCTTTGGTCCGTCGCAGTAAATCTTAGTTCCATTCTCACTACTACTCCCACTACTGCTACTATCGGCTATATCCAATTTGGAATCAAAGATTATTCTCACATCGTCTCTTTCTCCTAGGTACTTTTTCTCTATGTCCGCTATTACCGTGTTAACAAGCTTTTCTAGGTCAACCTCCTCTAAATTTAGAGATAGAACTCCGCTTTCTATCCTGCTTACCTGTAAAATATCCTCGGATAGTTTCATTAATTTTGACGCATTACGTATTACCAAGGACGCGCTGGAAAATAACTCTTCGAAATCTTCTTTCCTGAACTTGTCTTTGTGCTTCATTAATCCTTGCTGAATCAGATCCGCACCATTAAGAATAGGCATTATAGGGTTTCGCAGTTCATGCGCGGCAATATTCACAAACTCGCCTTTTATCCTCTCTGCATCTCGACTCTTCTCATAAAGGTATGTTTCTCTCCACAAGCTTTCAAAAATTGAAGCGCACGGCACCACTGTTGCCTTGCTGTTAGAATATAGAGCAAGCCCTATTGCCTGACTGAATATTCTTCTTGCATCATCCTTTGTTTCTACTACCAGCAAGACCTTTTTGTCAACAATGATCATGTTAAGCTTTGTTTCTGTGGGAGTTTCAATCCTTCTAATGACAACCCCGCTCGACCTCAATTCATCCAGTTTGTCTTTTATAAAGTCGTCTTCTGGAGATAGAATCCTAATTTGTACACCACGTTTAACTGCTTTCTTTAATTCATCCACAATACCGATCTCGCGTTCCCGGTGAATTGTGTTTACAGTTGGGAATGTTAGAAGAATTTCAGACCTTGCGATCCTGACTAGATTAAGGTAGTGCCGTTTTACCCTGTCAGGCGTAGATAAGACCTGAATTGTCTCATGCTCTGAAGCCGCAAACCCTGCTTCTGCCAAAAAAGAAGTCATGAAACTTCGCTTGTATTATTACTATTAAACAGTAAGATAGACTCTTCTAGGAGATTGTTTTAACTTGATTCTGCCCGCTAAATGAACTATATCTACTTGCCAAGTTCAAACATGAGTTGAATATATGTACTGCGCAATGAACTCATTTCTAAATTCTAACGTGTATTTCTTGCCACCTTTTTCAGTCATTACCTTCTTGCGAAGAAAGCTTCCTACAGGGGGTCTCTATTCAGAGCTCTGCTAAATGCTGATTATGATGATGATAATATGCAAACAAATGCCTGTGCCTGAAAGTCGGGAAACAAGAAACCTGAAGATCATCGGCCAACAATAACAAAACATTGCAGAGCTGGTCCGCAGGGAAAAAAGAGAAGAACTCTGGAGGAAGTACAAAGCATGAAGCCCGTGTTTTTTGGCTGCAAAAATACTGTGGGGTGTCAGGCACAGCGTAATGCCCGTTTTCCTCGGAAATAATGACGAAACTAGGTGTGTGGCACACCTGTGTATAAACCATGCAACAGAGATCAGCTGATAAAAATGGTCACCGCTAGCGATGGATTATTATTTCCATTCCAGGAGAAGAAGGAAAAAAGGGTAGTAGCAGCTGTTCAGCTGCCGTTTCGGAGATGAACCCTTGAACTCTGGTTCTAGTAATAGTGGTGGTATTTTTTGCCTACCTGTCGTGGCGCTGTTCATTATTATGGTTATGCAAGCAGGCGATCTTTGTGCAAATTCCTTTTATCCAGAGGGAGCCGCCGTCATCATCTTTTATCCATCTCTTTAACCTAGGCTACACATACACACACTATCTTTAGAAGCACATAGACGACAAACCGCAAAAGCTAGTCATTAACACCAAGGGCGGGCAATGCAACCCTGCGACGACCACATTATTATCTACCTCTCAGCTCGCTATCGGCGAAATTCATATAGAGTAAGAGCAAAAGGCCCTACTCACTACCAGTGAAGACCTTCTTCTTCTTTTTAATTTGAAGCAGCTTTCAGGCCTCTTGTGACACGCAGTTGCTGGTCTTTCTTGGGCTTAGATTGGCTAAACCCTAAGCGACTGCATTAGCAGCCACCTTGTCTACTATCGGTATGATGATTTTAAAGAGTTTATTTTTGACCAAAATGCAAGCAAGCCCTACTTGCCGTCAAACAATGTCTGTTAAGCACTAGAACTGACGGCTTTCGGGCTTGATTGGTATTTACGGCCTTGCAGGTACAACTACGCTCGCCCTGCGTGGTTGCATATCATTCTTCAACACCATTATTTTAAAGAGTTTATTTTCCTTTTTATCAAGAGAAGCAATTTGTGTAGTAATAATAAACCAAGCCCTACTTGCCATAAATGCACCTCTGGCTTTCAGGCTTGGTTTGGTGACGCATTACCCAGCAACCACACACATGGTGTGGATGTATGGTTGCTTGTTTGGCTTCAAAAGCAAAATTTTAAAGAGTTTTGTTAACCAAGACACACACATGCTATATTTGTAGCTGTGTGCTTAAACTATTTTGCATCGTATCAAGCCATTTTCGACCCTTTTGTGTAATACGGTAAAGCTTTGTGCCGGGCTCTCTTGCCAGCAATTCTTCGTTGATAAGCTCTTGAATTACTGCCTTTGCGACATCAGCCGTGGTAAAGGCCTTATGCATGATTTGCAGCATTGTAATTGGGCTTGCCACAGCTCGCAATACTGCTACTACTTTGAGCCGAATTTTGGTTCTAGCAATAGTAGATCCTCTTGTCGATGTTGGAATTTTAAAGAATTTATATTATATTATAAAGAAACAGTCCTTACCTGCTTGCTGGCGGCACATCATTCGCGGCAGCAGCTTTTGGGCCGACTGTATGTATACATATGGTCTGAACTGGTGCACAACCACCTGACGATTATGAAGAAGATGTAGCTCATCATGTATTTACACGACGAAGATAGATAAAAAAATCAAATCAAATGCAAGCGTAATCTGATAGTTGTGGTAGCAGTTATCAAGCACAAACCCCTCAAAGCGATGTCTGCATTTTTGTCGTAGGAGTACCTGACCCTATAGAGAGAGATGCTTGGCTGCGCTATTCGCAGAGCTTGATTGTGTGAAAATAGGGGAAGAGGAGGTGATCATCAGTGGTATATACAAAAGGTCAGAGATAGCTCTGTTGGTAGATTTGGTGTCCCTCTTTTTGGCAAGTATGGATCGTTGATTGGAGCTTCAGAGGCAGTAAACTAGAACAACAGTTTTTCAGCAACTTGCACACGCGGCGCAACGCTGCATTGACAATATGTTACCAGATTTGAGAATCAAATTATATACTTTTTTAAATTTTTAGTTATGTACCATATATAACAATGGCAAAACAGTTAGTTCCGCTTTCAGACCGCAGCAGCGCTTTCTTTCTGCTTGCCTCTGCTCTCCTTATTGGCACTTTTGTGCCTATAGCCGATATTATTATTATGCTAGATGAATCCGCTGTTGCCATCAAGAAAGTATACGCTCAGACAGACGACCTCTGGTACGTGGGAGAAGGCGTCAAGCAGGGTATGTGGGTAAAGTACAGAATTGAAGAGCTTGACACCAACAATGGCAGACCATATGAAATGACAATTCACTTTAGAGAGCAGCAGCAAGATGGAGAATGGATTGCACCGGTTTATGTTGTGTTTCAAGGAAAGGTGTTGCAAGGTACTCTTAGGCTTGGAAACAATTTGGCTGCTTTAGGTGGGTCTGACATTCCTGAAGCAATGGAACCATTCATAGATGGATACCGAGGATCAATTCAATGGCTTGAATCATTTACCCAGCAATCAAGCCCGCTATCACTCAGGCAGCCATCCTGGGGCAAGATAGCCGCAATAGGTGGTGAGGAAGTAATGCCACTAGGAGAAGAGCAGGTGACCGTGGCAGGTGGTACTTTTGATGCCACCGTTATTGGATGGCACAGGGGCCAAGTAGATAATAGAATATGGATTGTTAATGAATTTCCATATCCTGTAAGAGCAGAAACATATGCAGATATTACCACAGGCCAGCCGCCTATTTTGTTTAGGTTTGAGCTGCTAGACACAGGGACAGGCCAGCCGCCAGTTCCAGAAGGAGAGGCATTTGTACCTACTCCTCCACTTAGCCAGACCACAGGAAGAGGCACCTATATTGTAAAGCTAGATTGGTCTCCGGAAGCCATTGAGCCGGGACAGCAAGTGACATTTGAAGTCACTTTTGAGGATAACACAGGCTTTCCACTAAATAGGGTAAACTATGACTTGATAGTGCAAAATGCGAACGGCAGCACGATTGAAGAGTTTACAGTGCAGAATACAGATGCTACAGGAACTGGAACGCACCAAATAATATTTGAGAATGCAGGATCAATTAGTGTAGCAGTAGTTATCAATACAGTTGAAGGCAGGCAACCTGGAGGAGGACAATTTATCGAGCGAGCTGACTTTAACGTTGTTGCTGTGCCTGAATTTCCGATGGGAGGGATAACTACTACCACCATCATCTCTGCTACAGCCATAGGTCTTGTGGTTATTGTATTGCGATTAAAGGCAAACAGAAATGCCCAAGGATATCCTGTAATGTAGCAAAAAATAGATGGAGGAGGTGCGGTGTGCTGTCACGTTTTCGTCAGAACAGAGATCTGATCCGACGATAAGTTGGATCATATTTTGGAAGCTCATGTAGCCGCATGCAAGCAATTATGCATGTATGCATGCTGATCCTAGTTTACTTTTCGAGCTTGCTTTCGAAAGAAAATTGTCCTTCTGAGCCTGCCAAACTTGTTGCTTGCGCCGTGCAGTTTTATTGAACTGTTGCAGTGGATACAGACCTTCCTCCTTTTTGAAATTGTTAGATCTGTCAGCGGATATGTTCTTCGACAGCTCAAACACCAGAAATAAAGCAGACCTCTTGCTTGATGGAGGTCTAATGCGTCAAAATCCAAACCCTCGTTTGTACAAACCTCTTTGGCAATTTTTACCAGTGAAGGGCTACAATCAGTAAGAGTTTTTGGAACCATTATAGTATTATTATTGAAAGCATGTAGATAAATCTAATTGTGCTGATACATCTAATCATTAAAGTAAATAATATTGTTTATTACATCGATAGGCAGAGAATGTTATTGATATCAAAATGCGAGCGGTTTACATAGTAGACAAAGTTTCGATTGCCAAAGTGCTTGTTGACCCAATGAGGAGGGCGATATTGAACCTGCTCAGAGAAAAGCCAATGACACAGGCCCAACTTGCACAGGAGCTTGGTTTATCAAATGCCTCTTTGAATTATCATATGAAAATTCTCCATCATAACAAGCTTGTAGATGTGACAAAGAGTATTGCACAGGAGCATGGGATTATTCAAAAGTTCTTTTCTTCGGCAGCGTATCTCTTTGTATACGATTTAGACGCCATGCCTAAGGATGTGGCTCGTTATTTTTATCCAATCAGCCTAGAAAGAGCAAGAACGCTCGTTTCTGTCATCATGGCTGATACTCAATCTCCATCATCATTTTCTTCTGCAAAGGGAAGCTTGAACCGTGGCGATATCGATGAGATATCAGCTGTCCTGTCAAGATTGCTTGTCTTGGTAGCAAAGCAGTATTCTCGCCAGAGGGCTTCATATGGGGATGAGTCAATCGTATACGAAATATACACAAAAGTATTCAATCTTTTCCTAAAGCAACTAGAGCTTCCTGCAGGTAATAAAAGCGGCTAATAAAGAGGTAATTGGCACAAATCAAATAACACTTTTCATAAATAAATAAAAACCGGGGCAAAAAGATGTCTATAATAACTCTTTAAAATAATGGTCGCTGTCTCGTCTTCTTCCGTAAGATAGCACATACAAACCAGCTCGGGACATCATCAACAACAGCTTAAGTCGGCAGCAGAATACCTGTAAGCTGGACCTAGAAGATATCCTGAGCCATTTTTTATCCAGCAGCTAGTGACGAACTTGCCTTTCATTTAGAAATCTCCTTTTGTGTTTTGATGGTCTAGGAGACAGCCTCAACCTGTGATGACAGCATGGGCACATGTTTCCCTCTACATACATGAAGAGGCTGCAGTGTTGGCACCTTTTTTGCCCTGAAAGGTAGTGAAGGTTGTCAGACGAATTTGTTGCACGAAATTGCTCGCATATTCCCTTACAGGCCAATATTGTTTCCTCCTTTTCTAACCGCTTTGATATTATGTACAGGTTTTATCTGAATTGCAGGATTTTAAAGAGTTATTATCGGTCCTAATCGGCAGTTTCAGTTTCAGCATCATGACAGGCAAGCCCTACTTGCTGGTGGCATTATTCGCAACAGCAGCTTTCGGGCTTGGCGACGTGTGTGTATGATTTCTTCGGCTACGTTCACAGCCATGATGGCGGTTGGCTGCATCGCTATTTTGAAAGCCATTATTTTAAAGAGTTTTTATCTTGATTAAGAAGCATCCTGAGGTGGAGATGCAAGCCCTAATCACTGGACAATCGCTGGCAACTTGACAAAGAAAAGTACTGTTGTTGTCTGCACATCAAACTTTTACTCCCGGGATACTGTCAGCGACGCCTTCGCCGATTCAGGCTCATCAATATGACTACAGCGCCGCCCCACGCAATGGCTGCCGGAATGTATAGCTGAAAGAACCATGCCACGCCACCTAGCACGGCAAGACCCATGCCCGCGATGCCCTTGGCCTGCCTCCTGCGCCTAGGATTCATGCCTTGTTGGCTGCAAGCGGTGCAAATCCTCTGATGGGCTTTTTGGATATATCTGCTAGCTCGGAGCGGGATTGCTTGGCAAGCATCTCAAGCAGGCGTTTGCCAGCCTCCATCTTTTGCTTCTTAAGCTCGGCGTCCTTGCCCTTTTTCTTTGAATACTTGCCGATGCTCTCTCCAAAGTCCATTCCTACAAGGACTATTTTCTTGGCGCCAAACTCCTCTGCCAGAAACACACCTCTGTCGCCATCGGTAAAGCCGCCAAAATTATAGACGTTTTCAACTGGCATAACCTGCGTGGACCCGACTAGCTTTTTGAATTTCGGAACTAGCTTTTTGAGCATGGCCGTGTTATCGCCGTGGGCGTGCACCACCATAATTGCGCCGCCCTTTTCTGCCTTTTGCAAAGATGCTGCGTCGCCGTCAAGGTCGGTGACAACAATGTCTGGCTTTATCTTGTTTTCAATCAAAAACTGCACAGCGCCGTCAGCAGCTATCTTCACAGACTTCTTATTCTTCTTGATAAACTTTAGCGTTTTTTCATCCTCTAGGCTTGGGCCGGCCCCTACCACAATGATGTTCTTGCCCTTGATCTTTTTCTGTAGCACCTTTGGGTCAAGCGCCTTGCTCTTTATCATCTCTGATAGGATTCTTGCAGCCTCCTGATCCTTTTCGGTGCTGTATCCAAATTCTGCGCGGATTCCTTGGTAATACGGGAACCAGTCGGCGAACTTCACAGGAAGAGGGTGCGTGGACGTTGCTATTAATATCTTCTGCCATGAGGGGTAGTGGACTACCTTTAATTATGCGGCGCCAGCATAGTGGGCATGGGATGGTTTGGCTTGGCACGAGGGGCTTTGCATTGAAAAAAAGCACCCATCGTCGCCAGCGCATCGAGCTTCAGCACAAGACACTCGTCTTTATGGCAAGCATGATTGCCAAAGCGTTCCTGATGGCCATGGTTTCAAGCCAGGTCTTTTGCAGAAGCATCGACCCAACCATCGTTTTCATGCAATGTGGGCCAAATGCGGCATTTATGGGCGGCAGCGTGGCGGCGGTAGCGCTCATGGGAATTGTCTTTGGCTACTATATCGTCCGGCTCAAATCATTCAATGACATATTTCCCCAAGTCATGAAGGCTGACTTTATCGTAACGGCAATGTACCTTGGCGTGGCGTTTTTCGCTCCAGATACAATTGCGGCCAGAGTCATGATGTGGCTCTTTGGAATGTGGATAATTGGCATGGTGCTTGCGCCCTTTAGCAAAGAAAGGACTTTGTTCAAAAAGATAACCGAGTACGGGTCAATTGCAGCGCTTGGTGGATTCCTTGCCTTGCAGGTTATTCCAGTTCCTATTTTTGAAGGCTATGACTCGTCATCCACGATTGGCATGATTCTCAGTAGCGTCCTTGCACCATTTGGCGGTGGAAGGGGGAAGTAAAGGCAAAAAATTTCAGCCTATAATTATTTTGTTGACAAGACATCATATTACCAATATATTCAAACACAAAGCAATACACTGCTAGTTTGTTAGGTAGCGTTTGATTCAAAGAATGGAAATTCTGCAATTTTCTTGTGGGATGTTGCTGTCTTGTGATCCTCTGCGTCATCTGCATAAATAAAGACAGAGCGGCATGCCTCGCAAACATAGAACCTATCAATGATCGTTTTCTTTTGTTCTTTTACAACGGCCTGATCTGACATGATGCGCATGCTGTCAAGACTATCGTGTCTTCTTCCCATTTCGAGCTGGTCAATCCTTTCCTCGGCAGGAATTGCATTATCCCATAATGTCTGAAATACATATCGCTCTTGCTTCAGCATCTTGCCCATACTGCTGTAAAATCCCTGCGTGATTGGATTCCTAGGCGAAATATCGTGGGAGGCAATAAACTCGCTATCGTTCATTATGAAATTGCCCCTTATTCGGTCCAAATGGCGCAATTCATCCACCAAACCCAACTGCCTCTTGCAATAAGAAATGTTATCGTTGGTTATCTCTGTGATATATCGAAACTTTACTCCCCTTTTTCTGGCGGCACGTTTTGGAATCTGGAATACTTCATTATCTGTTGTTATTGTGAACACATAGGCGTTGAAAAAACCAAGAACTTCTGTTTTTGCGTTTTCAAGCAGCTTTACTACTCTATCAAACATTTGTTTCTGGTTCCATATTATTAATACAGAATCTTGGCTCATGGCTCGTTCCTACTGCTCCGTCTTGAACGGAGGCATGCATAGAGCCAACGGAGATATTGCATATACGGGTTCAGAAGTAGAATACCATGCGATAGATATGGTTTAGATTTATGGCATGAGAGGGCCTCTACTGAAATTGAGCGAGCGAGCACACAAATCTTGGACAAGAAAAATATTCATCTATAGATGACTGATGCTGTGTTTCATGACCTTAAATATACCGTAATTTTGCGGGCTAAGTATTATTAACGGTAACCGGCTAGACATGACGAAGAAGCAGGACAATGGAACCAAAAATCCAGTCAACGTCATGGAACCCACAGATAGAGAAGACCATCCTCAAGAAATGGGAAGAGCAGGATATCTACCGCTTTGAGATAAACGACAAAAAGCCTGCGTTTGTTATTGATACGCCGCCTCCGTATCCTTCCGGCCGCCCATGGCACATCGGCGCAGCAGCGCACTATGCCCAGATTGACATGATTGCGCGCACTGCCCGGATGAACGGCAAAAATGTGCTGTTCCCAATAGGCATTGATCGAAACGGCCTGCCAGTTGAAATTTACACAGAGAAAAAGCACAAGGTGCGTATGCGCCAAATGGACAGGGAAAAGTTCCTCGAGCTCTGCAGGATGGCTCTGGACGATCTGGAAGCTGAAATGATCCAGATAATGAAGGGTATGGGGCTCTCTGGGAATTTCAAAGAGCACTACAGAACCGACTCTGACAGCTACCGCGCGCTGACCCAGAGCACTTTTATCGAGCTGTGGAATCGGGGTCTTGTCTATCTCGCAAATAGACCCAACAACTACTGCCCGGACTGTGGCACCACAATAGCCGATGCCGAGATAATCTATGACGAGATCCCGACAAAGCTGGTCTACATGAAGTTCAAAATCAAAGAGACTGGCAGCAACATCATTATCGCATCGACAAGACCAGAGCTGCTCTTTGCATGCCAGGCAGTGATCGTAAACCCGGAGGACAACAGATACAAAAGTCTGCAGGGCGCACACGCCATCTTGCCGCTGTTCAACCGTGAAGTGCAGATAATGCCGCACCACTCTGCCAAGCCAGAGTTTGGCTCTGGCGCTGTGATGGTCTGCAGCTACGGCGACCAGAACGACGTGCAGGTCTTCCGCGAGCTTGGCTTGAAGGAAATAGTCGCACTGAACGAGAACGGCTTTACTACCGATGCGGCAGGCCCGTATGCCGGCCTTAGAATAAACCAAGCAAGGACAAAGATAATTGAAGATTTGAAGAATTCTGGATTGATGGAAAAGGAGGAGAGCATCATGCACCGGACCCCATTGTGCGAGCGGAGCAAGACTCCAATCGAAATAATCCCATTACACGACTATTACGTCAAGCAGCTTGACTTGGTGCCGCAGCTGCGCGAGCTCGCGCACAAACTAAAGTTCCACCCGGAGATGCACCGGCAGGTACTGCTCAACTGGCTTGACTCGATTGCAATCGACTGGCCGGTGTCAAGGCGCCGGTTTTACGGCACTGAGATCCCAATATGGTACTGCAATTCATGCAAGGCGCCGAACCTGCCGCCGCCCGGCAAATACTACCGGCCATGGAAGGAGAAGCCGCCATTTGACAAATGTGAGAAGTGCGGCGGCACAGAGTTCATCGGCGAGGATCGCACCTTTGACACGTGGATGGACTCGAGCATCAGCCCGCTCTATGTCACGAAATATGGCAAGGACAAGAAAATGTTTGAATACGCTTATCCAACCGCAATCAGACCACAGGCAAAGGACATTATACGCACGTGGCTTCACTATACGATGCTCCGGTGCGTGCAGCTGACCGGCAGGATGCCGTGGAATGAGGCTTGGATAATGGGCTACGGGGTCGATGAAAAAGGGGAAAAGATGAGCAAAAGCAAGGGCAACGTAATAGACCCTTTCCCAGTCATACAGAAATACGGAGCCGATACGTTCCGGTTCTGGTCAGCAAGCGAGGCGAATTTGGGCTATGACTTCCGCTGCTCGGAGCAGAGGATAGCAGGCTCTCAAAAGTTTCTTTCCAAGGTGTGGAACCTTGGAAGGTTCCTGTCGTCGTTTGAAGTAGTGGAGCAGCAGCCAGAGGAGGAGCTGGAAGCCACTGACAGATGGATGCTTGCAGAGCTTGCCCGGCTGGTTGATGAGTGCAAGAAGGGCTATGACGAGTACAACTTTTTCATCCCTGCAAACGCTATCCGTGACTTTACATGGAACCTCTTTGCGGCGCACTATGTAGAGATGGTGAAGGGACGCGCCTATGCCACTGGCCAGAACGACGCGGCCAAGAAGTCCGCGCTCTATACCCTGCACAGGTGCTTCTCTACTATCCTGCTCCTGATGGCCCCGATAACGCCCTTTATCTCCGAAGAGCTCTGGACAAAGATTTACTCTCCGGCGAGCATACACCTCCAGCCGATGTTCCGAGAAGAAAAGGCAGACGACGATATGGCAAAATTCACAAAGCAGATAACTGATTTCAATTCGATGGTCTGGAACAAAAAGAAAGAGACGATAAAAGAAGATGGCAAGCCGCTCTCGCTCAAGGACCCAATAAGTATCCAAGTGCCACCAGAGCTGGCGCCGTTTGCTAAGGACTTGAAGGAAATGCACAACCTGATATGAAGGCGGTAGCGTTTTACGAGCACGGGGGTCTAGACGTTTTGCAGTACAGAGATTTTCCAGATCCCGTGGCTGCGGGCAAGGACACCGTAGTAGTTGATGTCGAGTACTGCGGCGTGAACCACCTTGACATCTGGACAAGGATGGGCATAGCCGGCAAAAAGATCAAGCTGCCGCACATTTGTGGCTGCGACATAGTCGGCACTGTCAAGGGCCAGCGAGTGATGGTCTACCCCGGTGCTTCATGCAGAAAATGCCCGCAGTGCAAGGCCGGGCGCGAGACGCTCTGCAGCGAGTTTGCGATCATTGGCGGCATGAGCGATTGGAACGGAGGCTATGCGGAAAAGGTCGCAGTGCCGGCAAGAAATGTGATAAAATTGCCACCCGTATTAAAGAGCGAGACAGCAGCCACCCTCGCAGTGTCGTACCTTGTGGCTTGGAACATGCTCAAGGCAAACGGTGCCGGCCGAGGCAAAACAATTCTTGTTTATGGCGCAACAAGCGGAGTTGGGATGGCAACTATACAGCTTGCAAAGGCGCTTGGTGCAAAAAAGGTCATAACGACAGTGTCTGGCAAAGAAAAGCATGATTTTGTCAAAAAGCTGGGCGCTCATCACGTCATCGACAGGTCGAACCAGAATATTGCCGAAGAGGTAAAAAGGATCGCGCCAGCAGGAGTTGATATCGTCATTGATCACGTGGGCGCGGCGACTTGGCCCACCAGCATTTCTATGCTCAAGCAGGGCGGCAGGATGGCAGTATGTGGCATGACGTCTGGCAATGACGCGACAGTCCCTGTGAGGATGTTTTACAGCAAGCAGATAGTGATGACAGGCGCGCTCTTGGGAACGCGGGCGCAGCTGCAAGAGCTGATAAAGTTTGTAGTCAGGAACAAGATCCAGCCAGTGATCGATTCTATCTTTCCGCTGCAAGACGCCAGAGAAGCGCAGAGCAAGATGGAAGCCGGCCTCCATGCAGGCAAAATCATCCTTGATTGCAAACCAGCTTGATTGATATCTTGCGAAAAGACTGCCAGGCTTATTAGGCAATCCAGCGTAATAAAGATCAGCACTATGGATAACAATGATAATACGATTTCTGCACGCCCTGATTTTAGCATCCATCCAACCACGAGAATTGGCTGAGCCTGAATGTTTCCGATATCGATAGGTCGCTTGACTTCTACCAAAGGATTCTTGGGTTCAAGATGGTGGACAGGTCTTCTAATGAAAGGGCGTTCCTTTCCGTGGAGAGACATTCGTCACACCTTGTAGAACTCTGGCATGCAAAGGCCGGCAGGTCTGATACCAGACGGGCAGGGCTGTACCACTTTGCAATACTGCTTCCAGAGAGAAAGTATCTGGCTGACATGTTTCAACATCTGAGCGAAAGGGGAGGCGAGGTACGATTTGACGGCTTTGCTGACCATCTGGTGTCAGAGTCGATCTATATTCGTGATCCTGACGACATTGGCATAGAAGTCTATTGCGACAGGCCCTCCTCACAGTGGAAATGGTATGAAGATAGGGTAAGGATGGCAACAGAAAGGCTAGACACGGAAAACCTGCTGAGAGAGTCGACAGCTTCAGGATGGAAAGCGATGCCTGCCAAGACGGTCATCGGTCACGTCCACCTTCACGTTCGGAACCTCGCAAAGGCTATGAAGTTCTATCGCGAGGCCCTTGGGCTGAATTTTACGGCTACTTATCCTAGCGCTTACTTTTTCGCCGCAGGCAAGTACCACCACCATGTTGCAACAAACATCTGGCTTGGAACCAGCATTCAGCCAGCTTCGCCAGAGCATGCCGGATTGAACCATTTTGGAATCGAACTGCCAAGCAAGGAAGAATATGAAAAGACAGCAGGGCGGCTGGAACAATACAAGAGCGAGGAGATGCCACAACAACATGGACAACCGGAATCTGTTTTCCTGCGCGACATGGATGGCATAACTATCCGGCTTTATGCTAGATAGCACAGAGTCTTTTTGGGAGCACAGGCTTTATGCTCGGCGCTTTCCAGCAATAAGTGAATGATTTTTCCAACCAGTTGAAAACTACTGCTGGCTGCTGCCTACGGGCGGAGCGGCGTCGCGATGCATTCTTCTCCTGTGCTCCTCCATCGATTCCAGATCCTTGAACTTTTCATTGCAGATATCGCACTGGAAGGATTTTGCCCGGCGTATTCCAAAGAATCCTCGCACATCTTATAGTGGCGGTACTGGTTTTAAAAATTTGTGGATCGTCTGAATGGATTATTACTCGTAGATCGGCTTGCCTTCCGACGTGTACCTCTTGACCCTCTTGCCTGTTGACGACGACGGAGACTGGCTCGATTCCTTTTTGTCCTTGGCCTCATGCTGCTCCTCTTTCTTTTTCTTAAACCTGTCTAGAAATCCCATTGAGAGTGTATAGCGTGAGCATCCTATATAACCTCGATGCCATTGATGCTTGTATACTACTATCTATCTCTAATACTCTTGTACGAGATCTTGAGATTGGTATGCGCATTTCCCAATATCTTAAGATTTTCTGCTCAGTGTATGGAGGATTTTATGACGACTCTAGTTTTATTACATATAGGCGATAACTAGCCTTCCTAGCAACCATGGCATGCAATTCATGCGGACACCCAAATGATGCGCACCAGTACGTTACCTCTTCGCTGTTTTACTGTAGCGAGTGCAAGGTTCTGGAATCGCACATCGCTTTTTCTCAGGAGCAGGCAAAGGGCAATCCCCCAAAGTCTGATGATGTCCTGTCAGACGTGTACAATGCCTTCAGGAAATAGGCTATTGATGCAAAAACAGAGAGTGCTTCTTTGAAAAATAAGAAGGCTGGCGTAACACCAGCAGTTTCAACTACAAACTAGGGCTAGAAAAGATCAGGTTCTCTTTTGTTGCTTCCGTCTGGCTTCTTTTGTGCTTTTGCGCTGCTTCTTGCCTGCGCTGATCGAATTACTACTTGATGATGATATTATTGCAGGCGCGGGCTCTGGCTCTCTTGGCATATGGACTTTCTTGTGATCCTCCAGATTGTTTTCAAACAGGAAAGGAGCCTGGCACATGTCGCATCTTAAGACCTTTAGCTGATGCATCAGCACCAGACATCGTACTTATGTGGCTTAAGCTTAGGCATGTAAATTCAAATGACAGACATGTTATATCTGTCTCCACAATTTGGGAAAAGTGAGCGCCAGATACCCAGTTTTATCATGGCGATCGCAACTCTTTTGCTGACGGTCAGTGGAGCTACATAACTTCTAATATTAATAACAGGTAACATGATAAAAAGGGTGTGTCGATCCCTGTACCGGGGTACTGCGCCAACTGCGGCGGCCTGATAAAGATGCTGGTAAGGCTGACCCGCCGAGGAGTTCCTAGCAGGCTACCACTGTTCTGCTCTGAAGAGTGCGCAAGAGAATACCTGCTAAGAGGCGAGGCAAACTCCCTCCGATGGTAGAAGTGCTTTATCCTTTGCCCAGAAGCTTCATCGTGTCGTCTGCAATGTCCATGGCTGTGTGGGACTCGATGTTTGGCTCGAGCGTCACGAGCAGAATCTTGTCCTCCATGTAGAAGGTCAATATCGATATCTTTTCGCGCTCGACATAGGCGAACCTTGCTCTGCCCATAGCGTCGTCGAAGCGTTCCCTCATCGACTTGCGCAGCGCAGTCTGGGTGAGGAAGAGCTCCTCATCTGTCTCGCTCACTATCGAGTCGATGCCGTTTCGCATGCCTCCTGCTATGGGGGAGCCCGTGCTGTCGATCACACCAGCGTACCTGATGCCGTCGTTAAGCGCAAACACCTGCATGCAAAGCTTCTCAAAATCCATACTATTATTTTGGTATCATCTCTGTTGTTTATAGAGTTTTTATTTGCATATATGATGCCTGCGTTTCCAGCGGAGCACATGTATGTACGTGTGTAGAGAAAAAATGATGCAGCATTAGCATTTTTACGCACAAAAAATGCTACAATTTCCGTAGATGCATACATGTACGTTTTCGGTGGAAAAATGGTGCAGTCTGCAAAACATACGTGTACATGCGCGCTTCTAATCCAGAAAGCAATTAGTTCTTTTATAGTAGTATCTATCTGCTAGATGGCGCCGCTGCTGCCTGCCCTTTTTTGCATGCTAAAGGAGAAGAGAATTACAGAAGAGTCAGCTAAATCAAGAATTGGTAGATTTACGAAGATACTATTGGTAGGTAAGATGGGCGTGCACCCGATAAATCCTATTGTGCGCTGTATAGAGGGCATATATGTCTGAAGCTAAAGGCAAGTTCACGTGTGAAGCGTGCGGCGCGTCATTCTACCTGCATGAAGATCTGGTAAGGCACAATGCCAACGTCCACGGCGCGGCTATAGGCACCCAGCTGAGGCAGAGCGAGGAAATACAAAAGCAGAGGGAACACGAATAACCAGTTGAAAAGCAGTATTAGCCATGGTGCCCTAGCTATGGTATATGAGTGCAGAGAGGAAGAACCCTTGGAAGCGCGACTAGGCGCTGAACGATGCGGCCTCCGGCCAGCTCGGGGAGAGCCTAGACCAGATCCTTTTCCATATGCAGAATAGGATCCACGTAAAGAAGCAGCCCACAGGAAATCAAGATAGATCTGGCATTTTTTCTTCTATTTGTTTAACCATTTCTGCATTTTCGATTGATACTCTGCAATAATTGTGGCTATGAGTAACATCCTCAATACTTTCACACTTGTTGCAAATCCATGTAATGTACTCTTTGCATACTGTACAGTGCGAAGTTGGTATTAGATACGCACCACAAGATCTGCAGCAAGTCCTAGTCATTTGACTTTATTTTGCATGACGAGCGTTTGAACATTCTTGTGCATCATTGTTGATAGTTTGCATGGTTGTTTATTACTCAATTACGCTGACTAGCGAAGCGAATTGCTTTAACTCATGCTGCTATCATATTTTGTGATGGCACTATATTTAGTCAGGGCAAAACCACGAAAAGACCTGATGAAAAGCCTGCGGCAGGAGCTCGACTCTGGCAGTATATCGAGGCTGAAGCCCTTTGGAGAGGAGCTGCACCACGGGCTGGACAACGCAAGGGCCGATGGCAGCTATGCATACTGGGTCGAAGAGGACTATTGCTCGCCACCATTGGCGATGGAAAGGGCAAGCATGCTTGACCGATATTTCGACGAAATCACAGTCGATCCCGTCGGCTCAGAGGACGAAGGATGGAACAAAATAAAGGACAAGCCAAGCATCTGGCAATAACATTTCAGCTGAGCTGTAGGACATAGTCGCTGTCGTATTCGCTAGTCATGATATCTGTCCAGCACCTTCTGCAAAAGAAGGTATCATTTACCAGCAGCTGCTCAAACGTAGCGTCTGACGGATCAAATTCTGATGAACACATCACGCAATAATAATTTGCCATTGAACGTTCAACAACTATGGTTCTTGCTTATCAATCTGGCGCAGGTTTGTTCTGTATGATTCAGAAATAATAACTAACTTTGTAAATTCTCCTCACGGCCCGGCCCAATTAAACGGGATGTGCTTGCTTGACTTGCCCTCCCAATCCCACTTGAAACCCATTGTGTTCACATCGTTGCTTGATACCCTGCCCCACGTCGCGACGGTGCCCTGCCCAACCTCGCTACCCGGGGCGTTGTGCAGCTGGACCCGCTTGCCCGGAGGCGTCATAGGCCCGGTCAGCGCTTCGGCTCTTGCGGCAACCCTTCCTGGGATTTCCGCACTCCAATAAGCAAGGTCCTTTGCTATCTCAAACTTGACAGGGACAAACTCGATTCCCCGAATATCTCCGACGAGCCTTGCAAATTCTGCCATGAAGCCCCTGCCTTTCCCAGGAATATCATCTGCAGAGCCTCCCGCTGCTTTTCGTTACCTCGCTCGTCAAAAAAGAAGGCTGCTGCGGCATCCTTCGCTTCGTCAGCCCAAATGTTGCCCTTAAAGCCGCCTACCATTAGCACGTTCAACCCATTAAGAGGCGTTTCACCATAGTTACCGTTATTGATGTGATATGCAAGCACGCCTTCGCATTTGCCGTTGGTCGGGGTCTGCGCAAATATGCATGGGCACGGGACGTCGCAGCTGCAAACATTAAACCAGTCGCCAGAAACCTTCCAGTCTGGAATAATAGTCGCCGCCATGCAATGTAATGCATGCAGTTTTATTTACGCTTTCGCCGTAGCGCAGAAATACTACTGGGTGCGCTATAGCCGTGTATATAGCATGCCTGAAGTCAGCAGGACTTTTTACTTTCCGAAAACCGCCAAGACAGAGATTCACGAGATCAAGGACGGGATATACCGGATATCCGGCTTTGTGAACGAGTATGGCATAAGCTTCAGCCAGTTCCTTGTCAACGACGAGCAGCCGACGCTCATCCACACCGGCCCCATTGGAATGTACAAACAGATAGAGGAGAAGGTCAAGGAGGTTATACCTCTTGAAAAGCTGAGCTATGTCGCGTTCCTGCACTTTGAGAGCGACGAGTGGGGCGGCATGGAATTCCTGAAGGCTCCAAAGGCAAAACTTGTGTGCAGCGACCTGAGCTCAAAGCTGAACCTGACAGGCTGGTACAACATGCCTGCTGACCACATTTCGTTCTGGGACAACGAAACTTTGAGCACCGGCAGGCGGAAATTCAAGTTCATAATGACACCGCACGTGCACCACTGGGACAGCATGATGATCTTTGAAGAGACCACAAAATCGCTCTTTACGTCTGACCTGTTCATCCAGCCGGGCGATAACAAGCCAGTGAGCTCTGACGACCTGTCGGAGAGCATGGTCAAATTGTACCAGGCAGTCGGCATCTTTGCAAGCGAGCAGCCAGTAAGGCAGACGGTGCAGAGGCTGGCAAGGCTCAAGCCAGAGATGGTCTATCCGATGCACGGCTCTTGCTTTGACAGCTCGATGTTTCCAAAATATGAAGATGCGCTGATGAAGAACCAGTTCGCGTTTACAAACATGCTTCTTGGGCAAAAGCTAGAGGTCAGCTGATGATCGTAAATGAAAGTTCTGGTAAGGCCTAGCTAGGAGACGATCTGGACGAAGCATGCAGGATCGTGAGGCTGGCGTTTGGGACCTTCCTCGGCTTGCCTGACCCTGTGAAATTCATGGGAGATGCCAGCTACGTCGACACGAGGTACAGGGTCGACCCGCCGGCAGCGCTGACAGCTGAAGTTGACTGCAGGATCGTAGGATCCAATTTTGCGCTGGACTGGGGAGCATGGGAGTTTTTGGGCCGCTGACCATCCACCCTGAATACTGGGATAAGAGTGTCGCGAGAGGGCTGCTCGACCACACGATGAAGATCTTTGAAAGATGGGGGAACAAGGCGCATCGGGATCTTTACGTTTGCGCAGAGCACCAAGCACGTCCGCCTCTACCAAAAGTACGGGCTGTGACCCAGGTGTCTGACCGCGGTCATGTCCAAGCAGGTCGGAAAAGTGGAGGAAGATGCAGGTCTTTTTCAGGAAATCAATTATTCAAAGCTGAATCCTGAAGGGCAAAATGATATGCTGCAGGAATGTGCAAAGTTGACCGGCTCAATAATGGAGGGAGTTGAACCTGAGAAAAGAGATCACTTCTGTCGAGAGGCAAAAGACTCGGTGACACGATCCTGCTCAAGGATGCCAGTGGGCTGGTGGCAGCAATAGCGATATGCCACTGCGGGCCAGGGACAGAGGCGGAAAGCGGAAAACTGCTACGTAAAGTTCGGTGCTATCAGGCCCTCGCCAGACACTGCCAAGGTCTTTGGCAGCCTCTTGGATGCGTGCGAGCGCTACGCCAGATCGCAGAACGCCTCGCGCCTTGTAGCTGGCGTCAACACTGGCCGGCACATGCCTACAAAAAGATGATCGAGCGGGGCTTTCGCACCGACATGCAGGGCGTTGCGATGCAGAGGCCAAACGAGCTGGGCTACAACCTGCCAGATATTTCTTACCTGATCGACGACTGGAGGTAATAATAAAATCGGTAAATACGATAGAGCACGGTAAATCCGCATATGAATGCATCTTGCAGGAGCACGAGTGCAAGGTGTGCGGCGTGGTGCTCAGCTCGGCCGACCAGCTGTCCGAGCATGTTGTTGATACGCATGACAAAGACAGGACGCAGCAGCAACAGCAAGAGCTATAACCCGTATAGCCTTTGGCGCGCACTGGTATCCATGAGCGAACCAGAAACTGTCGCATCAGACTTTATATGTTATGCGTGCGGCGCAGTCTTTACGACAGAGCAGGACCGCCGGCAGCATCTGGAAAAGGAGCTGGCCGGCAAGGCTCACGACGAAACCACGAGCAAAGATATCGAGATAGCCAAAGAACAGACCGAACTGAGCGAAACCCGCCGGCAGCCATATGAATACCCATAATAGTTCTATTATTAGGCAGAAAGCCCAATTGCTGCCATGGCTAGAGGGAAAAAGTCCAGATCGATACAGGGTCAGAGGAAGACCAAATCTGCAAAAGTGACGCAGCATCGCCGCAAGGGCATAGCTCTTCACAAGAGCACAAGCGCGAAAAAAGTGCGCCCACAAAGAAGCGAAAGGGTGGCAGATGCGACCCGCTCCTAGGCCGTTTCTGTGAACTGTCTCTTTTGTTCCCTGCGCGATTCTTCTTCCATATTTTTCCTAATCTTGTAAAGGTTCTCGTCAACCTGCTCTGCCCCAAAGTCTGGCCCGGAATAGACCGTGCCCTAAGTTCTATCTTGCTCTACCTTGTGGACTCCATTCTTTGCCTTCCTCTTGCCGGTGCGCCTCATTAGATAAAAATGCACCAGATCGTTAAAAAAGGATCATACTATAAGGCATAGAATGCAACTCTGATCGGCGATTTGTCGTTTCAGGTGGCACGCGTTAGAGGAATACCGGTAAGACTGCACTTTACTATGGTTATAGCATTCTTGCTGATTGCCTGGACGCTAGCCGGCGGCCTGATGCAGGTGTATGTGCCCGGACTGACGGCTGCGCAATACTGGCTGATGGGGGCTGCAGGCGCGGTGGTGCTGTTTTTCTCTGTCTTTCTCCACGAGCTGATGCACTCGATAGTCGCCATGCGCTATGGGATCAAGGTCAGGCAGATTACTCTCTTTATCTTTGGTGGCGTTTCAGAAATAACCGAAGAGACCCGGGATTTTAGGAAGGAATTCAATATTGCAATAGCGGGGCCGGTGACCAGCTTTGCAGTAGCCAGCGTGCTTGCCACAATCTGGTGGCCGATATCGTCATTCATTACGGACGCCAGCCCGCTCGCGCTTCCAAAGCAGATGGCAGAAGGCGTCCTGCTCTACGGTGCCATAGTCAATGCCCTTGTCGGCGGGTTCAACCTGATCCCTGCCTTTCCGCTCGATGGCGGCAGAGTGCTCCGCGCTGCCCTCATCAGGCAAAAGAGGAGCTACGATGACGCGACAAGGATTGCAGCAAGGGTGGGCGTCGCCATATCGTACGGGTTCATGGGACTCGGGTTCTTTATCATGCTGGCCGGCTCGTTTATCAGCGGCATCTGGCTCTTGCTGATAGGCTGGTTCCTGAACAGCGGTGCGCAGTCATATCTGGTGCAGCACGAGCTGTCGTCGGCGCTGTCAGGCGTGAGGCTGAGGGACATCATGAACACACGCGTGATAACCGTAAGGGAAGACATTGCCGTGGACCAGCTGCTGAGGGACTACTTTGGAGCATACATGAAAAGCGCGTTTCCAGTGGTGGACGCATCTGGCCGGCTCTTGGGAATGGTCATGCTAAAGAGCGTGACCGGGGTCGCAGACGAAAGGAGGCAGCACATCAGGGCCGGCGACATCATGATCCCGGCCGGCGACCTTGCCGTCATGGCGCCAGACAGGAGGGCAGACGAAGCCCTGCAGCAGATGACCCGTACGCGCGTCGGCAAGGTGTTTGTATGCGATGCCGGCGGCAGACTGCTTGGGCTCGTGAGCAAGACCGACATCATGAACGTTGCAAGCGAAAGGGAGGAGTACAGGAAGGAGCTGGGAGCGCAGCGCCGGCCGGCGGCAGACTCGACAACCGAAGCAGCGTGACAAAGAAAAGAAAAAGGAAAGAAGGGTCAGAGGACGTCCTTGCCTTCAAGGTGCGCCCTCAGCATCCACGCCATCTTTTCATGCTTTTGCACGGCTTCGAGGAAAAAGTCGTTGGTAGCCATGTCGTCGTATTGCTCGTCGGCCTCGTCCGCGTTCTTCCTCAGGGTCTTGATTATCGTTTCGTGATCTTTGAGCAGGTTCGATATCATTGTCTGCGGATCGGGGTACTGACCAGGCTGCTCGCTTATGCTTGAATGCCGGGCAAACTCCTCCAAGGTTCCAAGGGACTTGCCGCCAAGCTGCCTTGTCCTTTCTGCTATCTCGTCTACCATCTCGTCTAGAATCTCATACTGCTCTTCAAAGAACTTGTGCAGCTGCGAAAAGCGTGGGCCTATCACGTTCCAATGATAGTTCCTGGTCTTTGTATACAGCACGTACTCATCAGACAGCCGCATGTTAAGCGTTTCAACCAGCTTTTTGCGGGCGTCATCCTTTACCCCGATGTCCACCTTGACATCCTTTTCCATTATCGCTGTTTCAGTGCTACTTTTTGACGCCATACTGACACTAGCGCACGAAATTATTTATGCGATTCATAACAACATTCTTTCCCTAGATTAGCCCAAACAGCACCCTGAGCAGTATCAGGAGGACAATAATCCCAAGGACTATCCATATGATTGTCCATATCATGCATGACTGGCGCGCTAAAAAGAAAATAAACCCTATGAATGTCTTTTATCAGTTCAGACCAGTTACAAATCAAGAAGTAAGATTCTCTACAATTGCTTTAAGTCATGTTTCAGGATATAGGCTACAATGTCTGAAAGAGAATACAAGGAAAAGGTCAAGCACGACGACGATGAATTCAAAATCGAGCGCGAAGCAAAAGACGAGTTTGGCAATAAGGTAAAGGAAAAGCACGAAATCAAGACAGACTAGGCGCGCAGCAGAAAAAGAATAAGACGCGCCTCTCAGGGCTTATCGTCATCATATTATTGAGAGAGGCGCCGCGCCATTTTTGTCAACGGGATCATATATATTGCAAGATTGCATCATGAAGAGCGCAATATGACCGCCGAGCCAAAGCCTCTGGTCAAGTGCCAACTCTGCTTCGAAGACATTGACCCGGCGCTGCGCGAGCACCACCTGAAGGAGGTGCACAAGATATCTGCGGCAGCCATAGGCGACAGCAAGCCCCTGACGCACTGGTTCAAGCCCGTTACAAAGTAAGCTGGACAGTTTTATTACGTTTAGACACCAACTTGTAGCATATATGGCTAAGAGGACGACTGCGCAGGACATAGACATCTTGTTCCGGCTTGCAGAGCTCTACAACACCGACTATGACTTTCAGTCGACAGAGTGGTTCTGGGGCCGGTTCCATGAAAGGACGATAGAGGAGTTCACAAGCAAGTACGCACACGGAAGCCGCGAGTACCAGTTCTTTGAGCGGTTCACAAGCAAGTTCGAGCTTGCCGGCCTACTGGTCGAAAAAGGCTTTCTCAACGAAGACCTGTTCTTTGACCGGTACGGGTCGCTGCAGGCAGAGTGGAACAAGTGCAAGCCCATAGTCTACGGCTTGCGAGAAAAGTGGAACGAGCCGCGGCACCGCGAAAATTTTGAGCTTTTGGCCGAGCGGGGCAAAAAATGGCAGGACAAGCATCCGCCCAAAGTGTGAAGAGGACAAGTTTTACAGCATCGAATTATGCAATATCTCTGACCAACCCTTAAAGCAGATGCAGAGACACGTGTAGCATATATGATAAATTCGGCTTTGAACGACAAGCTTATGCAGTTTTTCAACGAGGCCCTTGCGATGGAGCATGCTGCAGAAGACCGTATACATGCAAGGATAAACGAGACACCAGTGGAGCAGACCCGCCAGCAATTGCAGTACCACCTTGAGGAGACACGCCAGCAGCAGGGCAGGCTCAGGGAGCTCGTCACAAACATGGGCGGCAGCCCCACCACAGCCAATGCCAGCCTGCCATCTATCAAGCCGGCCACTGCCGACACCATAACCGGCATGGTAAAAGAGACTGCCAAGTCGGTGGCAAGTGAAGAGAGCAGGCAGACACTTGACGCAGAAAAGGAGCTGATGAGGATAAAGGAGGATGCGATAATCGAGAACGCCGAGATCGTGTCGTACAAACTATTGATGGAAATGACCGACAAGGCCGGCCTGAAAGACGCGTCGGCAAAGCTGCAGCAGAGCCTTCAGGAGGAAGTAGCGATGGCCAACTTTATAGCTTGCAACGCGCCGCTCATCCTGTCGCTCCTCTGGCCAAAGCTAGAAGCGCCAGCTCACGGCAAGCAGGAAAGGATAGCCCAAGTCTGAGCTTAAGCTTAGGGCGTCAGCACTATTTTTGTGGCCTCTCCCTTTTTGTCAAATATGTCATAGGCTCGCTTTGCCTCGTCCAGTTTCATCCTGTGGCTTATCAGCTGGGTAGGGTCTATTCTGCCCACTTCGATCAGGTGCAATAGCTGCTCGTTGTACAGCTTGACAGGGCACTGGCCCATCTTGATCTGGAGCTCGCGCTGGAAGAACTGGCCAAACGGAAAGTTTGCAAACTCGGTCATGTATACTCCTGGTATCCCGACAGTGGAAAACTTGCGCGCCACCTGCACTATCCAGTTTATCACCTGCAGCGAGTTCTGCGGTATGTATGCCGGGTTAGAGCTTGCGTCGTGGCTGTGGTGCCCTACCGCTTCATAGCCAACCGCGTCTATGCACACTGCTCCCTTGCCCATAGCCTCCTTCTTGATGCGCTCCACTGGGTCTTCCTTGTCAAAGTTTATCGGCTCGGCCCCTATCTTGGCCACCTTGTCCAACCTTGTTGGCCAGTGGTCGACCACGAACACCCTTGCAGCCCCTCTCAGGAGCGAGCTCATTGCGGAAAAGTAGCCGACTGGCCCGGCACCAAACACAGCAACGTCGTCACCCGGCTGGACGTTGGCAATGTCTGCCCCGAAATATCCTGTAGCCAGCACGTCTGTCAGAAACAGTGCCTGATCATCACTCACATTATCCGGGATCTTTAACGGGTCGGTGTTGGCATAAGGGACTCTGACGTACTCAGCCTGACCACCGTCGTAGCCTCCCATCATCTGGCCGTAGCCATACACTGCGCCAAGCTCGCCCTTTGGGTTCGACCTGTCACACTGGGACCAGAACTGGTGCCGGCAGAACCAGCAGCGGCCGCAGCTGATGTTGAACGGTATGACCACCCTGTCGCCTGCCTTTACTTCGTCGACGCTGTCACCCACCTGTTCGACGACGCCGGCAAACTCGTGGCCAAGCGTCTGCCCCGGCTCCATCCCCTTGACATTTCCGTGGTAAAGGTGCAGGTCAGAGCCGCAGATGGTGGTTCTGGTCACCTTGAGAACGATATCTTCCTGATGCTCTATCTTTGGTTTGGGTTTGTCGTCAACCCTCACGTCCATAGGGCCATGATAAACAACAGCCTTCATACATGTTCTGGGAAATACCATTTCTTAAAACAGTTGGTAACATAATATCTGCAATGGTTTACAAGATTCAAGTCTGGCATCCTTTTTCAGAAACATTATTCTTCAAAGCGTGATTTATTACGCAGGCAATGCTGTACAGGGCATGCAACAACCATCAGATGGCATTGACGTGCTACCGCCGGAAAAGATAGCCTTCATTGCCTACAATGTGGGCGTGTTTGAATCAGTACAAAAGTTCGGTGCCCTCATAACGTCCGGCAAGATAACCGGAGGGATGGACCCAGACAAGGTGGCAGAGCTACTTGAGAATACCCCGGCGTTTTACGATTCAGAGATGATAGCGCAGCTCGTCAACGGCATGCTGGCGCAGAGCTCGGGCATGACGGTCGGCAGGGTGACAGCAGCTCAGGTCGACAACGTCATCAGGCAGCTAAAGGCTGCCGGCGTCCGGCTGAGCCGCTAGGAAGAGTACTGGTCTTCGCCGCCAAGCGACTCTAGGTACGCGGCGTGGCACGCCTTGCACTGGTTCCCGACAAACTCGCTTTCATCAAACTCTTCTTTGCATGTATTGCATCTTTTCATTTTCGAAACGGGCAGGTGCGGCGGCTACTGATAATCGTTTGCCTAAAATTGTACTAGAGCAGGAACCCAAAATGGTTAAGGCGTTTGTCGATTGGCAATAGCTGTGGGCTTTGTAACGTGGGTGGCGATCATTGCAATAGTGCTCGTTGCCATCGGGCTTGGAGTGGGCGTTTTTTTCTCTGGGCTGATAAGGGGTGCCGAAATAGTCGGGGAGAGAATTAGCGAGAGCGCTGTTGTCAGGGAGGCGCAAGATTTTGTAGAAGACAGGGTTGACGCTGGAAGCAGCGACAGGATCTTAGTGGTGACCACCGACGAGGCAACGTACGACGCCGGCGAGCCGGTGACGATCACGGTCAAGAACATCGGCGACAGGACGCTCGCCTTTCCAGACACGTCTCTTGGCCTAGAGATAGTGCATGCGGGCAGCGGCCAGAAATACAACGTGCCCTCGGCCAAGATGATAACCGAGCTTGCGCCAGGCGAGTCAAAAGAGATAACATGGGACGAAGAAGGCGCGCCAGCAGGCGACTATATCGCCACCGTGCACACTACGCCGGAAGAGGAGGACGTCTCTGCTCAGGTCAGATTTATGATCACAGGATGAGAACTGCCGCGCTGACGACCGTGGTCCAGAGGCCGTCCTTGTTGCCCTCTGCCGACTGGGTAAAGTTCTGCGTCCTGTAGATCTTACCTGACAGCTTCCATTGCTCCTCCCTTTCGTTCCACGTGAGGCTCGGGTCGTTTGGTAGCCCGAACGTTGTCGCGAGCATCTCCATTGCCATATCCTCCGCGTAGTCGCCAGCCTTTTGCGCAGTTTCGCCTGTAGGATGGTGCTCTGACAAGTACCCGTGCTGGCTTTCGTCAGCCGGCCTTGCAAGTCCTATAGACGCGGCGATCAGCCTGTTAGGCTCGTTAGTGGCGGCCCTTGCCATTATAGCAAACACTACCTGCCCGGGCCGCAAATACTTCCTCCCCTCCTGCCTGCTCACTATCTTGCAGCGGGGTGGCAGTATGCTTGACACAGACACCAAGTTGAGGTCAGCGATCTCTGCATCTCTCAATGCAAGCTCAAAGCTTGTAAGATAGTCCTTGTGCATGCCCTTGCCCTTTGTGAAGAACATCATTTTTGGGACGTAAAATGCAAGGTTTGCATTAGCAAGATCCTGTCGTTCCATATGCATAGCATTGGCGGACAAGGCAGATTAGGGTTATAACAAATCGACTAGATCTGCTTCCAGAATTCTTAATTAGCCTGCAGGATTGATCGATATCCTGTAATATCATATGCCTTTTCTATCCTCGCCTTCCAATTCTGTCAGTACATACTACGAAGATCACGGCGACGCCCGCTCGTATCCGCTCGTCCTGATACATCCCATAGGGGGGAACATCCTGATCTGGGACTATGAGATCCAGCTGCTCTTAAAGAGCGGGTTCAGGGTAATCGCATACGAGCTCAGAGGGCACCACAGGACTAACATGGGCAAAACCGGGGCGTATACCATGCAGGACCTTATTGATGACCTCCGCCGGCTGTTGGAACACCTGAATATAGGCAAGTGCACCATCATCGGCCATTCTATAGGCGGCATAATCTCTTCAATGTATGCAGCTCAACATCCCGGAAAAGTTGACGCCATAATCATGATCAATGGCTCTCCCAAAAAGTTTCAAGAAAAAGATCTAGAGAAGCACTTTAGGACGCGCGAGGTTGCGATCACGCAAGGGATGAAAGCTCTGGCAGAGCATAAACTCGTAAGCCTTGACGAAGCAAGAGACCTGTTTGCAGACAAGAGGCACGCAGATTTCTTCAGGGAAGTTTTCACAAAAACCTCTGTTGAAGGATTCGTGGCGGCCACGGTCGCACTGTACACCATACCCGGAAATGTAGTGCAGGGTCTACGCGCTTCGGGCTGCAAGGTGTTTGCCATTGTGGGTAGCGACGATGATGTGTTTATGCGCCTCATAAAGGAAACAAAGGAAGAGATACCTGAAATGGAATTGAGGGTCCTGCAGGGGAGCGACCACTGGGTCGTCATAGAAAAGCCAAAAGAAATGTATGACATCCTGATGGGATTTCTGGCAATTGTGACAAAGGATGTAAAGCCTGTTGGGTAGTGCAAAGCCAGAACACCGCCTGCTGCAGCCAAGCTAGCTACATGCAGCAGAGACTACTAGTTTAATATCTTCTATCCCGTAGAGTTGGGCGTTGAAGATCGGGCAGGTGCAAATAGGTAAGAAGCTTGCGCCCAAGGTGCTTGGCATAATCAATGCAAGCCCCGAGTCGTTCTACAAGGGCTCGGTCAAGACTAGCGAGCAAGAGATCGCCACCGCTGCAAGGCAGATGCAGGAACACGGCGCAAGCATCATCGACGTAGGAGCCATGTCCACCGCGCCATACCTTGAAACGGTGATCCCAATCGACGAGGAAATACGCAGGATGAAGAAGGCTATCAGGGCAGTGAAGAGCGCGTGCGACCTGCCCGTCTCTGCAGACACGCCCCGCGCAGCCGTCGCAGAAGAGGCGGTGGCGGCCGGCGCTGACGCGATAAATGACGTGACCGGCCTGAAATATGATGAGAAGATGTCCGACGTCATGACAAAGGCAGGCGTGCCGGCGATTATTGGCGCCTACAGCAAGGCCCCTGCTACAGGCAGGCTTGCAGGCACAGTAAAGGCATTGAAGGAAAGCCTTGTCATTGCAAAGCAAGCCGGCATAAAGGACGTGATAGTCGACCCGTCGATAGGGTTTTTCAGGGAGGAAGGCAAGAACCCATTCTTTACCAAGATGACGGACGTTCCATGGTATGCCCGGGATATCGAAGTCCTGTCGAACTTGGATAAGCTTGCCGCGCTCGGGCCAGTGTGCGTCTCTGTGTCCAGAAAGTCGTTCATCGGGCACCTGCTTAATGTGCAGGCAGAGGACCGCCTTGTACCATCTATAATATGCGAGGCAGTGGCAGTCCTCAACGGGGCAAGCATTATAAGAACTCACAATGTCCGAGAAACTGTGCGAGCGCTGACGATGCTACAATTGTTGAAGCCCTGATGGCAAACGCTTATAATCCTACAAGGCGACTAGACAGCAAGGGAATAGTTGGACATTAGAGAAGGTCTGACATTTGACGATGTACTTCTCGTTCCTAAACGGTCGCCCATAGTTTCCAGATCCCAGACTGACCTGCGCACGAAACTTTCACGCAACATCACGCTCAACATACCTATCATCAGCGCCAACATGGACACCGTCACAGAATCGGGAATGGCTATAGCCCTTGCAAGGGAAGGCGGAATCGGCATCATCCACCGCTTCATGACAATCGAGGATCAGGTAGACGAGATCCTCAAGGTCAAGCGCTCCGAATCAGTCATGATAGAGCAGCCGTACACCATCAAGCCAGACGTGACCGTCGCGGAGGCGAAAAAGGCGATGGCCGAGTACGGCGTTTCAGGGCTCTTGGTCGAAGAAGGGGGCAAGCTCGCCGGCATCATTACAAGACGCGACATCACTTTTGAAAACAACAACCGGCGCAAGGTGTCCGAGCTGATGACAAAAGAAGTCATTACGGCCAAGGCCGGGCTGACGATAGATCAGGCCAAGGAGATCCTGCACAAGCAGCGGATTGAAAAGCTGCCAGTGATAGACGACAAGCGCAGGATAGTCGGGCTCATCACCAGCAAGGACATTTTAAAGATGGAGCAGTATCCGCACGCATCAAAGGACAAGAAGGGCAGGCTGCTAGTCGGGGCGGCAGTTGGCGTCAAGGGCGACTATCTAGAGCGCGCCGAGGCGCTGCTTGAGGCAGGCGCGGACGTCCTAGTAGTGGACATTGCCCACGGCCACAGCGATAATGCTATCAACACCGTCCACATGATCAAGAAGGCGTTCCCAAGCTGCGAGCTTATTGCAGGAAATGTCGCGACGGGCGAGGGGGCAAGGGATCTTATCAAAGCCGGTGTGGACGCAGTCAAGGTAGGCGTAGGATCAGGCTCGATATGTATAACAAGGGTGGTCACAGGCTCAGGCGTGCCGCAGCTGACGGCGGTCATTGACAGCGTGAGTATCGCCCGCGATTATGATATCCCGGTAATTTCCGATGGCGGCATCCGCAACTCTGGCGACATCACCAAGGCTCTTGCGGCAGGCGCGTCGTCTGTCATGGTAGGCAGCCTCTTTGGCGGCACGGACGAAAGCCCTGGCAAGACGCTTGTCAAGAACGGCAAGAAATTCAAGATGTACAGGGGCATGGCGTCGTTCTACGCATCGCTCGGCAGGAAATACCGCGAGGAAGGCCCGCAGGTAGTAGACTCTGACGACCTGAACGACTATGTGCCAGAAGGCGTCGAGGCGATGGTGCCATACAAGGGGAGCGTCGTCGAGATTGTAAGGCAGCTGGCCGGCGGGCTTCGCTCTGGGCTCTCTTACTGCGGCGCCAAGACGATAGCGGAGATGCAAAAGAACGCCGAGTTCATCAGGATGACGTCAGCCGGCTACACCGAGAGCCAGCCGCATGATGTCGACGTGATGTAATAGTAGAAGACGGATCACAGCACAATGTACTTGCCGATCAGCTTTAGCACCTTGCGCATAATGTCCTGAAAGTTCCTTGCGCTAGTGTCAACGGTTACCAGCACAAGGTCATTGTCGGCAAGTGGCATCGACGCCAGTATGACTTTTTCATAAAACATGACTACGCACTGCGCCCTGCCAAGCTTTTCTTCCAGTACCGTTCTGGTCCTGTGGCGTATGGACACAAACAGCACGCACTTATCAGCTCTTCTCTGGTTAGAGAGGGCTGCAGATCAGCCCTTGCCTCTGAATCGACAATGTACCCAAACCCCTCGACAATGGCGTAAAAGCGAATGGATTTGTCTAGCCGGAGGATCCTCTTTGGGATGCTAGAGTACAGAGCTTTTAGCTCTATTATTTATTAATCGTCTAACATGCGGATGAATTTAAGATTTCAGGATGAGATTATAGCTAAAGCAGGCCGAGCTGTCCCAGACAAATGCGAGAAATTTCTTCTAGAGCAAAGACATATTTTCTTTATTGGAACTCGATATCTCGTAAATATCGAGCCGGCGTCTGGTTTGCGGTGAGCAGGAAAAAAGGAGCTGCCGTCGCGGTAATTATTGTGGTCGTCGCAGCCATAGGAGGATTTGCGGCATATTCTGCCATGCCAAGGCAGCAGGAGGATGCCGGCCCCGAGCCAGTCTTGACTACCATAGACAGACGGAACGAATCGGACAGCGACAGCAGCACTACTACCATAGCTGAAAATGCCAGCGGCCAGCAGCCACAACAACAACAGCAGAATAACAACACCGGCACCGTTATTGCAAACAATACTGTAGTGATAAACAAGCCGGTCTACCGCAACAATACAATAATCTACCAGCCAGTCACGATAAACTTGGAGAATTACCGCACCACTATCAACCACCACATCGAGCTTGAAAATGATGATGACAGTGCCACCAAGCCGGCGGACAAGAGCCACAGCATAACGATCCGCGCAAAGAGGATCCAGTCTGAAGGCTGGAGCGAAAAGTTCACTGACGACGGAGTCGGCATGTTCACGGCAGTCTATGACATCAACGGCAACATCATAAAGACAGGCTATGCGGACGAGCGGGGCTTTACGGTAAGCGGGCTTGAAGACAAGCTCTATTTCGTCTACCCTGCAGACTGTAACGACTGTGGCAACTCAAAGAAGAATGACATCGTGTTCATGCAGTGGGAGGACGGAAGCAAGAATAGGCCGCGGCTAGTGCCGGCGGACTCGAACGTTACCGCAAGCTATGGGCTGGTCGTGCCGGAAAGGCCAAAGCAGGTGCCGCTCATCCCGCCCGGCGAAACCGGGACTGCAGCCGAGCCGGAAATGACGCTTAAGGCGCACAACTCGACGTACATCTATGGATGGGTGCAGGTCAGCGTGCAGCTGGAGAACAAGGTGGAGAGCTATGATGAAATACTGGTCAGCATCTATGCACCAGATGGCACGCTGCAGGACAGCTTTAGCTACCCCGAGCAGCAGGGCTTTTTCGCATCAAGAGAAACAGGCGAGGGCGACTACAGAATAGTTGTGACGTACGAGTATGACAAAGGCACGGCAAGAGCCGAGATCACGCATCCTATCAAATTTGCAACTCCCAAATTTGTCAACCTCTCAGCGACAGAGGACAATAACACCGGCACCATGCGCGTGGATGGTATGCTGGAGGGAGGGCTTGCAGGAGAAAACATAACCATAGCGCTCAATGACCCTGACGATCAGACAATTAAAAAATACGCTATGAGCTTTGGCACAAGGCCGATCTTTACGCTCTTTATACCCGGTGAAGAAGCAAGAGCTATCTTCAACGAGACTGGCAACTACACCTTTGTCGTGACGCACCTGCCGACTGGCGTGCAAGGCAGCGTCACCCTGTCTCACAATAACAACGCCAACGAAACTGAAGAAGCCAGCACCACTCCCATGAACGTGAGCGGCAACGCCGGCAGGTCCGAGCGCGCCGACATGGCGGTGCAAGGCAGCGATGTCTATGTGGTGTGGCAGGACGATACTTCTGGCCATCATGAAATCATGTTTGCAAAGAGCAGCGACTCCGGCGCGACATTCAGCGAGCCAGTCGCCATAGGCAGGTCAGAGCAGGGCGGGTCCTCGCTTGTGCCAGACATTGTAGTCTCGGGCAACAGTGTCTACGTTGTGTGGGCCGACTATAACTCTCAGAACCAGTCAGCGATAGCACTCAGATCAAGCAATGACAGCGGCAAGACCTTTGGTGATACGTTGATACTTGGTGGCAACTATACCGGCGAAAACTCGGATCCACATGTAGCAATATTCAAGGGCAATATCTATGTGCTATGGGTTGCTGCAGGCGCAGTAGAAGGGTCTGCCGGCGACCTCATGCTTGCCCGCAGCTCTGATGGAGTTGAGTTTGAGGCGGCAGTTGTCGGCAGCAACGCCACCAATCCCGCGATGACCAGCTCTGACAGCGCCCTGTACCTGGCATGGCAACAACAACTGTCGGGCAACGCCACTGAAGGAAGAGGGGAAGGCGTGAACGTTTTTGCCTCAAGCTCTGACGGCACCAATTTTGAAACAGCTGAGATGTTGCCGGAAATGACGATACAGACGATGGCCGCGTCAGCCGATGCGGTCTACATCGCAGGCGTTACAAATAATAACACGGTAACGATTGCCCGGAGCAACGGTAGCGCCAGCTTTGGCGATGCCCTGGAGATTGGCAACGGCGCTTCGTCCCATGTGGCCGCATCAGGCGCCGGCGTCTACGTGGCATGGGTGCAGGACGGCAAGGTATTACTTGCGTCAAGCTCTGACGGAGGGGAAACATTTGAAGTGGCAAGCGTAGTAGGCGACGACGAGGGCTCTTGGCCCAAGGTTGCAGCAGACGGCAACGTCTACATGGCGTGGACAGAGGGCTCGGACATTATGGTTGTTGTTGCTGCAAAGTAGAGGCCGGTAAAGCGCTATATAGCGCCGCGCTGGGACTCTGTATGTTGGCTGGCAAGATGTTCTATGCCGCAATTGCGGCAGGGATAGCGTTCATTGCAATAGGCGCGGCGTCCAGCATCTACTCTGGCACAGTGATAGACGTGCCGCTCGATGGCACGGTCAGGCCGGGGGCACAGGACATCATAACGCCTGACATGAACGTTGGGAACACTGCCAGCTTCACTGTGAGCGGTTCGATGTATAACATTACCATTCGAGAGCCTGATGGGCAGGTGATAAGATCGGAAGGCAACGCCCGATCTGGCAGCTACGACTTGACCGCGTCAAAAGCTGGCGAATATAGGATCGAGATCGTGAATGTCGGTGATACCGACCTCACGATCACGGGGCACGCACAGACAAAGTCAAACCCGCTCGGGCTGAGTGGCGCGCTAATGCTCGTAATTACGGGCGTGATAGTGATAGGCCTTGGCCTGCGCTTCAGAAAGCACTAGGTTGTTATTATCGGTTCATCATTGGGCGCATGACTCTCCATGTGTCATGGGACACAAAGGCAATAGCGCCATTACTCGTCAGCCAACTAGCTAGCTGGTTTGAAAATCTATTTAAGTAGATGGCAGCGATCATTTGACAAAGAAAATGGCCAAGGCATCACGATCCGCAGTCAAGACGCTCACCCTAGTAAAGAGCAGGGACATCGTAGTCGACAAGCTGCTCAAGCCGTGCGAAGAAGGCAATCATTCCAAATGCACTGGCTGGGCGGTGCTCAGGAGGGAAGTTTCGCCGATCGATGCAAACTACTTTCTTAAATGCACCTGCGCATGCCACCACCAAAAGAAGAAGGAGCGGAAAAAGGTTGTCAGAAAGCAACAGCACCAGCAGATCAGGAAAAAGCTGCTGAAAAAGAAGATAAAGAAAAAGGCGAAAAAGAAGCAGCAAAAAGCAGTAGTAGCTAGGAAAAGCAAAAGGAGCAAGAAGGCAAGGCGCCGCTAGTAGTCCTTTGCCTCTTGGCGCATGAGAGAAAGGTTATGTCAGCTCACGCTAACCGTTCCAACCATATTTGGGTGGAGGGTGCAAAAGTAGGGGTATTCGCCTGCTTCTTCAAATGTGAAGCTAAAGCTCGCACCCTGCTGCAGAATGCCAGAGTCAAAGGTGCCATCCGGCGTTGCATTCTGCCCTGATGTTGCCGTGTGCGGGACGGAATCATCATTGGTCCAAGTCACGGCGCTGCCTGCACTGATCTGAGCAGGATTTGGATTGTATGCATCATTTGTTTTGCTCGACGCGCCTTGCACTATGGATACTGCAGCAGTACCGCCGGCTGGCGCAGCCGCGGTAGCGTTGCCAGTGGCGGCCGTCTGGTTCGTCTGGTTGCCTGGCGCAGCAGAAGTTTGATTGCCGATGCCTGTTGCATTGCCTGCTGCCGTCTGGTTTCCTACTATAGTAGTAGTCTGGTTGCTGCCAGTAGCGTTGGAAGAAGTTGCTAAAGAAGTTGCATTGTCCGTCGCATTTTCCAAACCACGCAATGAAGGAGGAGTTTCAAGCTGTGCAGCGGTGAGCGTTTCCTCTGGTGGCAATCCGTACTGTTCCCTCAAGCTGGCCTGCTGCTCCTGCATTACCTCTGCTGAATAGTCTGGATCAACTCCAATCGCCATCCACGCGATAATAACCAGAAGAAGGGATATTCCCATCGCCAGTATTGCTAATCCGACAGTCTTCATGTCCGGGCTATAGCCGCCTTTCTGAGCATCATCCTTTTTGGGCTCGGGTGCCATGCGATTGCAGCTTCAGCTGTGATAACATTGTATAAGAGAAGTTCCGTCAATTGTCACATCCGTTGTATCGAGGCATTCTCAAAAGCAAAAAGGAATTGTATCATTGCAGTCGATCGATATCAGGGAAGAATAGGCGCTTAGCGAAAATCCGCCTTTCTGTACGAGCCCAGTATCTTGACATACGACGTCTTTGGCTTTATTGACCTGAGTGCCTCCTGCACCGACTTGTCTTGGACGTGGCCTTCAAAGTCCACGTAAAAGTTGTACTCCCACGGTGTCTCTTTTGTCGGGCGCGATTCTATCTTGGTCAGGTTTATCCCGCGGACAGCAAACTCGCCAATTATCCCAAAGAGCGCACCGGGGACGTGCTTTACTGAAAATATTATGGACGTCTTGTAGTGGTGATAGTACTTGCCCGCCTTGGCGTCGCCCTTACCGCTGACCTTCTTGGGCGATAGCACGAGGAATCTTGTATAGTTGTTCTTTCTGTCTTCAATGCCTTCGTCTAGGATCTGCATGTCGTACAGCTCTGCAGCCCTCCTGCTTGCGATTGCCGCAGAGTCTATCATCTTGTTTTCCTTTATCATCTTGACTGCGCCAGCGGTGTCGTAGGCTGGAACAGGCTCAAGCTTTTTCTTCTGCACGTATCCTCTGCACTGGGCAAGCGCCTGCGGGTGCGAGTAGACATGTTTGATCTTTTTTGCGCCCTTGTTTGCGATAAGGCAGTGCCTGACGCGCTGGTAGACCTCACCTATCACGCTCATCTTTGTCTGGAGCAAGAGATCGTAAATTTCGTTGACGCTTCCCTCTATCGAGTTTTCCACCGGCACGACGACATAGTCGGCGCTGCCGCTGTTTTCTGCCGCGTCAAAGACGTCCTGAAAAGATTTTTTTGGAGCCAGCCTTGCCTTTGGAAAATACTGGAGAGCGGCCATTTCACCATAAGCTCCCCGCTCACCTTGGAAGGCAACTCTGGCCATGACTATTACTTGCCTGCTTTGAGTACCAGCCGGAACGACTCTTTGCCGTAATCGTGCGCAAGCTTGCGGTTCTCAAAAGCGCCGCACTCGACGCATTTTATCGTGCTCTCGCTGGTGCGGACAGTGTCGCCGCCGCATATGAAGCACAGTGCATACAGCAATCCGTACTCTTTTTCTGTAAGCGTGAGGTGTATCGTGGAATTGAGCAGGCTGATCACCCTGCCCCTCACAATGTCGCCGTTGTGGAATGTCGCGCGCCTGTCGCCTCTTCTCTCGACATCGGCGCGGCTTCCTATCCTTGCAGACGCGATCGCGGAGAAACCCGCCTCGGACCACTTGTCGTTTATGTACAACACTTTGATCGATACCATGCTGCTGAACATCATCTCGACGTATCCCACGATGATGTCGCCCACCTTGGGGAGCATCGGGGAGTTCTTTTGCTCAATCTTGACAATCCTGCGTTTTAGATCGTAAACTGTTGTGCCGACTGTTGCAGAGCGCACCGTCCCGTCGGGAGTCATGTAGGTGTTCTTGCCTCCCTCAAATTCCTCAATTGACGCGACGCGCTCACCTGGCAGCGTCAGCTTATTGTCTTCTCTACTCATTCAATAATTGGAATCCGAAGGAAAGTTATAACTGTTTAGCGAGTAGATTTTTAGAAATTTTTTGCAATTTGCTGGCAAACCTGTGCGTTTGTAGTATTAGATTCTGGGCGAAAGATAATAAAGGTATAAAGAGCAGTAATTACAAGGTGTTAATGTGAGCCAGAATACCTTATCCCTAAAGGTACTTGAGGCGTATACCAGGGACGTCGGTCGCGGCGTAGCAAGGATAGACTATGACTCGATGGACTCACTGGGAGCGTCCACTGGAGATGTTATTGAAATTAGAGGCAAGCGCCGGACCGTTGCAAAATGTTTGCCACTTTACCCTTCAGACGAAGGCAAGGGCATCATTCGCGTTGACGGCCTTGTCAGGAACAACGCAGGCATTGCAATAGGTGACACTGTAATTGTAAAGAAGATCAAGGCAGTTCCAGCTGAAAAGGTAATAGTTGCACCGCTTGAAGCGATACCGCCAATCGATGAGCGCTACCTCGCAGACGCACTGGAAAGCGTGCCGCTCATCAAGGGCGACAATGTGATGGTCCCTTACTTCGGCGGCAGGCTGACGTTCCAAGTCATCGGAGTGACGCCGGCAGCTGACGCTGTACTGGTAACCCAAAAGACAATATTCCACATTGCTGAGAAAGGTGAGACCCTGAGAGGAGTCCCGCAGGTAACATACGAAGACATTGGCGGCCTAAAGGAAGAGATTCAAAAAGTCAGAGAAATGATAGAGCTTCCGCTGCGCCATCCAGAGATATTTGAAAAACTGGGAATTGAAGCTCCAAAAGGCGTACTGCTGTACGGTCCCCCAGGCACTGGCAAGACATTATTGGCAAAAGCAGTAGCTAACGAGAGCAATGCTCACTTTATCAGCATATCTGGACCAGAAATAATGAGCAAGTTTTACGGAGAATCGGAAGCTAGGCTCAGAGAGATATTCAAGGAGGCAAAGGAAAAGGCTCCTTCAATCATATTCATAGACGAAATTGATTCTATTGCTCCCAAGAGGGAAGAAGTAACAGGAGAAGTTGAAAGAAGGGTAGTTTCACAGCTTCTGTCATTGATGGATGGTTTGGAAGCAAGGGGTAAGGTCATTGTAATTGCAGCTACTAACAGGCCAAACGCAATCGACCCAGCTCTTAGGAGGCCCGGACGCTTTGACAGGGAGATCGAGATCAAGGTACCAGACAAGCGCGGCCGCTTGGAGATATTGCAGATACATACACGCAACATGCCACTCGACACCGATGTCGATCAGGACAAGATTGCTGCAGTGACGCACGGTTTTGTGGGCGCAGACTTGGAGTACCTTTGCAAAGAGGCTGCAATGAAGTGCTTGAGGCGCGTACTGCCAGAGCTCAATCTGGAAGATGAAAAGCTCTCGCCCGAAGTGCTCAACAAGCTGGTTGTCACCATGAGCGACTTTGAAAACGCGGTCAAGGAAGTCATGCCATCTGCCATGAGAGAAGTCTACCTAGAATCACCCGACATCCCTTGGTCTGCTATCGGCGGCCTCGAAGAGGTCAAGCGCGAGCTGCAGGAAGCAGTCGAGTGGCCATTGAGATATCCAGACCTTTACACAAAGCTTGGACACACGATGCCAAAGGGCGTGTTGATGCATGGGCCGTCAGGAACAGGCAAGACGCTACTCGCAAAAGCTGTTGCCACAGAGTCAGAGGCCAACTTTATCAGCGTAAGAGGGCCGGAACTCTTGTCAAAATGGGTCGGAGAGTCAGAGCGCGGCATCAGGGAGATATTCCGCAGGGCAAGGCAGGCAGCGCCGTGCGTCGTGTTCTTTGACGAGATCGACTCGATCGCTCCAACAAGGGGGATGGGAGGCGACAGCATGGTCACAGAACGCGTAGTGTCGCAATTGCTGACAGAGCTGGACGGCATTCAGGCGCTTTCAGGAGTTGTAGTAATCGCCGCAACAAACAGGGCAGACATGATTGATCCTGCGCTCTTGCGCCCCGGCAGATTCGACAAGATTGTGTTCGTCCCTATGCCAGACAAGGCAGCAAGGCAGAGAATCTTGGAAATCCACGCAAAGGGCAAGCCGATGGGCCCAGACGTGGACTTTGCCAAGGTTGCCGAGCTCACAGAAGGCTTTAGCGGTGCAGACACAAGCGCAGTCGCCAACACGGCAGTGTCGCTTGTGCTGCATGAGTACCTCGCGAAATATCCTACGCCGGAAGAAGCGGCCAAGCACGCGTCAGAAGCGCACGTGATGCTCCGCCACTTTGAAGAAGCGGTAAGGAAGATCAAGACACAGAGGGAGGGCAAGCCGACAGAAAAAGCGGTCCCGTATTACCGCTAACTCTTTTCCTTTCTTTCTTCTTTTTGTTGTCTGAAATTTTCCGGACATACTGCTGGGCAAATGTTTTTAAGCAATTGGTTTTATGATAACCCTAACTAAAAGAAATTGGCTGAAAATTCCCAAGTCCAACTCGTACAAAAGCCCATTGCAGCCGCTCTAAACCGCTTTGTCAAACCCGTTGACATCAGCAAACTGGTCGAACAGTACGGCACGCCGCTCTATCTGGTAGACGAAGACACGCTGCACGCAAAGGCCCGGGAACTGCACAGCGCTTATTCAAAGTTCAAGGGCCCTGTCAAGGTAGCATACTCGATCAAGGCCAACTTTACACCGGCAATCATCAAGGCCTTCATGAAGGATGGCGTTACCTTCGACCTGACGTCGCTAGGCGAGCTCCACTTTATCAAACAGTGCCGAGCAGACCCTGAGAACGTCATCTACACAAGCGTGACAGAGGAGCCAGAAGAGTACGTCGAAGTGCTTCAGAGCGGGGTTAGAAGGGTTGTCGTCAGTTCTTTTAACGGGATGACAAACCTTGCAAAAGCTGCAAGCAAGGTAGGAGGAGCAAGACCGCTGACAATGATACGCGTGAACCCCGAAGTCGGCGTCAAGGCCGAAGTTCGCGCGTCATACAGAAACGGCAAGTTCGGAGTCCCATTCAACGGCGGCACCATCGACAGCGCCGCCAAGATGGTCAAGCACCTGATGGGGAGCGACCTACTAAAGTTTGAAGGATTCCACTTCCATCTCGGGTCGCAGATCACCGACTTTTCGTGCTATACCCACGCGCTGGACAAGATGGACGCGTTCATGACCAAGATGAAGAAGGAGCACCCTGCCTTCCAGGTCAACACGTTTGACATTGGCGGCGGGACGCCGGTGTTCTACAACGACCCTGTTCCGACGCCGGCGCAGATGGCCGAGAACCACGTCGGCAAGCTGAACCAGCTTGCAGAGACGCACGGCACCTTCACCCTCATGATCGAAAGCGGCCGCTTCCTCGTGGCAGAGTCGTCCATGCTAGTATCGAGGATAGTGAACACAAAGGAGTACAACGAGCACAAGATAGTGATAGTCGATGCGGGCTACCACATCCTGCTCGATGCTGCCCTGCTCAAGCAGGAATACCCGCAGGAGGTCGTGCCGTTGGTGAACAGCAAGGACAGGACGACCGCGCTGGCGCCGGTGGCAGTAAAGAACACACACCTTGCAGGAAGGCTGTGCGACACGTACGACGTGTTTCCACTTTCAAAGGTGTCTGATCTGAACGAGTCAGAGGTGGGCAGGTACATCTCGTTCTACAACGTGGGCGCATACTCGGTCGTGTTCAACATGCCTTTCCACTGTCAGACAAAGCCGCCAATAGTAATGAAGGATAGCGACGGCAAGTTCAGGCTCGTGAGGAAGGGAACGACGTACGAGCACCTCTTCCGCGAAGAAGGCGGAGATCTGACCTAGTAGTAGAGTCTTTCCGCCATTTTTACGGCGGGAACAACATTTTTTAAATCAATAATAATATAGCATCACTGCCAAGTGAGTGACAAAAAGACCCGCGCCCATGTCCTTGTAAGCGGCAAGGTTCAGGGCGTCTACTTTAGGCAGAACACAAAGCAGGTGGCCACACAACACAAGGTCGCAGGCTGGGTGCGTAACCTGCCAGATGGCAGGGTGGAAGCAATCCTTGAAGGCGACGAGGCAGCAGTTAACGAAGTGATCAAGTGGTGCCACGTCGGCCCGCCAAAGGCAAGCGTACAGGATGTCAACGTGAAATTTGAAAAATACACTGGCGAGTTTGCTGGCTTTGACATCAGCTACTGAATCTTGCTGTACGCATCAGCTATCTGCTTTTTCACACCTTCGGCGTCCTGTGTAGTCCTGATAGTTGCAGTTACCGGTGGCGCGGCCCTGCCATACCTTATCGAGAGCACAAGCAAGTCGCCGGCCGGCTCGATGTCAAGGAACGTCCGAAAGTTCATCGTCTTGGCATAGACCACCCTGTGCGGCCTCACCTCTTCAATAACGTTGGTGCCAAGCGATCTTGTAAAGTTGCGCAGGTCGACCATTATCGTTCTTGCCGGCTCTTTCAACCTTTCGAGGTGGCTTTCAAATGGGGTGCGGCCGGGTTGCTCGCTGAACATTCTCTCATCCTTTGGTGTGGCAAGGGTTATTATTATTTTAAACTAATCGATGACTTTTTTGTTGCTGTTATCACGCTTTTTGCTATTCCAAGTGCAAGCACTATCAGGGCAAAGATAAAGCCGATGGCAGGCCCCAGAAAGTAAACAACGGTCAAGTTCCTTGTGACTATCAGCCCGTCTATAGTAAGGATCAATCCACTGATAACCAGCAAGGCAGACACAAGAACTGATTTTTGCCTTACTACGACTGTAAATGCTGCTATCGACAGAATCAGCCCGCTTGTAGCGAAAATAAAAGTCCTTGTTTCCTGCCTTGGCATGATCCCTTCGCCAAAAACATAGATCCAGCCCAGCTATCGCCAGATCTTGTGCTACTTTAAGCTTCTGGCTCGCCATCTTGTGTCACAACCATGACTGTGCCTACCATGTTAGGATGGATGTCGCAAAAGTACGGATATTCGCCCTCTTCGTCGAAGGTATAGCTGAACGATTGCCCTTCGAATAAAACGTCGGAATTAAAAATGCCATCGTTCGAGGTCGCAGTGTATATATTAGAGTCGTCATTCACCCATGTTACGGTTTCTCCGACCTTGACCTCGACAGGGTTCAGGTTGTATGAATTGCTTCCTGCGTTGTCGATTATGCTCACTACTACTGTTCCATTGCCAGGGATAGGCGCAGGATCTTGTACAGAGTCTCTGGGCCCTTTACCTCCAATATCGCCGACGTTCAAGTTCTCCGATAGAACCTGAGTAGCCACAATGGCACTGGCTATGACGAATGATGCAATCACTATGGCTATTGAGAGTATTACGCTTTTCCAGACTATATAGGAATGATGATCCGATTTTTGTTTTAACCCTTGTTTACCTGTCCTACGTAACTGAGTTACCTGAATGCTTATTTGTCCAACCGATAGTTAATTACTGGCTGGAAAATGATGGCAGCAGCTACTGTTCTGGTCAGACAACAATAACATACATGCCTATGGCGATTGAGTCAAATTGGTACATGCGCATCGAGAGAGGATTTACATTAGGAAGGCATCATATTGAAACTAAGTGATTATGGAGAGCTCAACCAGAGCCAATTGATGAGCTACTGCGGCCTTAACAACGTCAAGCACAAACCCATTATCGACGAGCTGGTAGAAAAGGGCCTGATAATCAGGTTCGAAGAGTCATGGGGCGAGCAGAACAGGATAATCAAGTATAGGGTTTCGGAGAAAGGAAAAGAGAGATCGCCAGAGCAATATTCGAGCCATATGAACTATTGTTTCCAAGGGGAGAGGAAAAGATATGAGTACAGGTAACACAGTTACTGCCCTCTTTATAATGGAGAGGAGGGAATGGATTGATGAGCGACATGAACAATAGCGGCAAGAAGGGAGCAACACATGAGAACCTTCTTGGGATATTAGATAATGTCATTCACCAGCTGGATTTCACGAAAAAGATGGTGATCATAATGATACTTTCGTTCATTACCATCATACCAATATCCGCTATAATTATCGGCGTGCTGACAAGAGGCGAAGCTGGAGTCGCACTGCCCATTATTGCAGCTGCAGTTTTTCTCGTATGGCTTGGAGTGGGCATCAGGCAGTTGATAGTATTTTCAAAGTGGACCCAAAAGTATCACCTGTACAAAGAACTGCAAAAGAGGCTTGACGAAAGGCTGAATTTTGAGCGTGACGAAGGTGCAAGAGAAAAGCAGCGATAAAGCTATATCCTGATCCTGACACCGCTTCTCTTCAAGTATTTCTTTACCTTGTCAACGGTCGACTTTTTGTAGTGGAATATTGAGGCAGCAAGCGCGGCGTCGACATCTGCCTTGTCGAATACATCGAGCATGTGGCGCGCGCTCCCGCAGCCGCCGGATGCAATCACCGGCACCCTGACTGATTTGCAGATCGCCTTTGTCAGCGCAATGTCATAGCCGTTCTCCGTGCCGTCGGCGTCAATGCTGGTGAGCAATATCTCGCCGGCCCCGCGCCTTTCGACCTCTTTCGCCCACTCTATCGCATCAAGGCCCGTTCCTTCCTTGCCGCCATAGATCCTCACTTCAAACCAGAACTTTTTGTTGCCTCTTTCCTTGAATATCGTCTTGCCTTTCTCGACACTATAGTTTCTCTTGGCGTCGATCGCCACCACGATGCACTGCTTGCCAAAGATAGACATCAGCTGCGTTATCAGCTCCGGGTTCTTTACCGCGGCAGTATTTATCGAAACCTTGTCGGCGCCTGAAAGTAGGATGTCCCGTGCATCTTCGAGTTTTTTGATGCCGCCACCTACCGTGAAGGGAATATCTATCACGCTTGCCACATTTCTGACCACGCCTTTCATCGTGTCCCTGCCCTGCTGCGACGCCGTGATGTCAAGGAACACCAGCTCGTCGGCCCCCTGCTCGCTGTATTTCTTGGCAAGCTCTACAGGGTCGCCGGCGTCCTTGACCTCTGTAAAGTGCACGCCCTTGACCACCCTGCCGTTGTCCACGTCAAGGCACGGGATTATCCTCTTTGCGAGCGTCATGCCAGCGCCTTCACCTTCTCAATGCTCACCCTGCCGTCGTACATCGCCTTGCCAAGTATCACGGAACTGCAGCCGGCGCTCCTGACCTTCACGATGTCCTCAAGGCTTGCGATCCCTCCGCTTGCGATTATCCTTGCAGACTTGGCGGCCTCAGCCAGAATCCTGACATCGGGGCCCTCCAGCGTGCCGTCGCGCTCGATGCTTGTAAGCAGGAATTCGTCTATGCTCATCTCTGAAAACCGGGATATCGCGTCTGCGACTGTGATCCCTGTTGACTCCTTCCACCCTTTTACCATCACCTTGCCGTCGATCTGGTCTATTGACACGACAACCCTGCCGGGGTTCTTTTTGGCCAGCCTTTTCACAGTCTCCGGCTCGCTGTACGCCATTGTGCCGATCACCACCCTTGACGCCTTGGCCAGCATCTCTTCTGCTTTTTCAATAGTCCTGATGCCGCCGGCTACCTGTACCGGGATCTTGACTGCAGTAGCAATGCTTGCTACAAGCTCGAAGTTGCTACTGCCGCTGGCAAACGCCGCGTCAAGGTCGACGATGTGCAGCATGTCGGCCCCCTCCGCCTCCCATTTTTTGGCGGTTTCAACAGGGTCGCTACTGTAGACCGTCTTGTTTGCAGGGTCTCCCTTGACGAGCCTGACCACGCTCCCTCCCATGATGTCGACAGCGGCTATGACCTTCATTTTGCCTCTTTTTTGTCGTCGCACATTTCAATAAAATTCCTGAGCATTAGCGCGCCGACGTCGCCTGACTTTTCTGGGTGGAACTGCACGCCTATCAGGTTGCCCTTTTCAACGACCGCCGGGACGCTCACCCCGTAGTCGGAGGTGGCCACAACCAGACTGCGGTTCTTTGGCACGGCCCTATACGAGTGCACGAAATACACCCACGAGTTGTCCCTGACGCCCTTTAGAAATTTGCTGTCGCCCTTTATTATCTGCAGGTTGTTCCAGCCCATGTGAGGGATCTTGACCTTGCCCTTTGGAAGCATCATGACGTCGCCGTCCAGTATCTTCAACCCTTCGAGTTTGCCTTCTTCGCTCCTCTCAAAGAGCATCTCCATTCCAAGGCAGATGCCCATCACCGGTTTGCCTTCTTCGATCGCCTTATCTAGGTGCTCTGCACTGCCCTCTATTGACTTTATCGCCGGGTCAAAGTTGCCCACGCCAGGCAGCACCAGACCGTCGAATTTTTCCAAATCCTTGAGGTCGTAGATTATCTTGACGCTTTCTGCCCCGTTGCGCTCAAGGGCCGATTTCAGGCTGAAGAGGTTGCCTGCGCCGTAGTCGAATATCGCTATCTTGGCCAAAAACTACATTGCCCCCTTTGTGCTTGGCACGCCCTTCCTCCTGCTGTCGATGCCAGTCGCCATCCGGAGCGCTACTGCAAACGCCTTGAGCGCGGCTTCGACCTTGTGGTGGTCGTTGTCGCCATATTGCACGATCATGTGTGTGCATGCGTTCAGGTTCTGGACAAGTGACCTTACAAAGTGCTCAAGGTCTTCTCTGGGCATGCCTTCGATGCTGTCGCGCGTAAGTTTCAATTCTACCTTGTGGTACTGGCGCTTTACTAGGTCAATTGATACGTATGCAAGCGCTTCGTCCATTGGAATGAGCGCATAGCCAAACCTCATAATTTTTGCCCTGTCGCCAAGCGCCTTGTCTATCGTCTGCGCCAGCGCAATGGCGACATCCTCTGCAAGGTGGTGCACTATGCCGTCGTTTGACTTGCCGTTGAGCATGATGTCTATCATGGCGTGCTTGCCTATCGAAGTGATGAGGTGATCAATGAACGAGAGGCCAGTCCTGACGCTTGTCTTGCCAGTGCCGTCGATGTTGACCTGCACGGTGACTGCGGTCTCTTTTGTGACCCTCTCAATTCTCGCCTTCCTTGCGGCAGCCAAGGTGTGTGTTAAACTCCTTTTACTTTATTTAAACTCTTAAGAGTCTAGCAGATTTTTTTGGTGTAATGCTTAATTCCGATATTGTGTCCATTCGATCATGAAGAAGGAGGTCATAGTTAGATGACCATGAGAGACCGCGACATAGACGACTGGTTCAGGAGGTTCATGGGCTCTAGGAGGTGGAGCCCTTGGGGCGCGTCAACAACAGGAAGCATGTTCAGAGAGTTTGAAGACATGCGGAGGGACATAGAAAGGATGTTCGAAGAGACAATTCAGGACATCGGGCGCGTGCCAAAAGAGCTCGTAAGGGAGTATGAAACGCCCAGCGGCAAGGTAAGGGAAGTGGGGCCGCTGGTCTATGGCTACACTGCCACCATTGGGCCCGACGGCAAGCCCAAGATAAGAGAGTTTGGCAACGTCAGGCCGTCACTTGGTGCGGCCGCGACTCCGATGCTAAGTTCCGAGCTAGAGCCGCTTGCCGATGTGATAACGTCTGACAAGGAGGTAAAAGTGACAATCGATATGCCCGGCGTGTCAAAGCAGGATATCAAGATAAGCGCTTACGATAGCACTGTAGAGGTCTCCACTGTAGAAAACGCCAAGAGGAGGTACTACAAGGTGGTAGAGCTTCCGCCGGAAACAGATATTGAAACAGCCAAGTCTACCTTTACCAACGGAATACTGGAAATAACTTTCAACAAAAAGGCCAAGCCAAAGGGTAGGGAAATCAAGGTAGAGTAATACGCCCCAGTGTGATTGCAATAGCCGTATGTGATTCCGATAGCAGACTATATGCCGCCGCTATGCTTTCCCTATCGCATTTATGATACGGATCAGCTGGCTCACGCTCTTTGCAACCGCCTCAACGCCTTCCTGCCTGAACTGCGCTACCGTTCTGGCGGGGTTGGGGCTGTTGCCATAGATGCCGACAAACGCTATTTTCACACCTGCTTCTTTCTCAGCGCGTCTTGCCATTAGCAGGTCCTCGGCAGAGTCGCCCGCATAGATGGCAGTTTTTGCATTCATGACTTTCATCGCGCGCTTGATCGCATAGGGGTTTGGCTTGGCGTACTCGCGCTTCTCATCCTCCAAAAAAACGCAAGCGTCAAGGTTGAAATATTTCATCACCGGCCTGAGCGAATATTCTGCCGCAAGTCGGCTCCTGCCTGACACTATTGCAAGGTTGCCTCTGAACATTTCATGCAGCTTTTTCATCGTCTTTATGCTCACATCGATCCTGTCGTTTTTGATAAATGGCTTACCGCCGGCCCAGTACTTGGGCTCCAAGCTGTTCTGCTTTCTGAACAGCTCCGGCCCATAAAAGAGCTCATCAAACACCCTTGCAAGCATGCTGTCCTTGACAGGCGCCGGGTAGTTCAACAGCTTTTTCCATTTCTCTATATCATAGTTTGCAAGGAACTTTTCCACCGACACGTATCCGCCCTCGTCGGCGTTGCCTGCCACCTTCATCAGGAACTTCCTGCCTTCTGCAACGCTCTTTGGCTGGCTGGCAAGCATCGCAAGCGTTATCGCATAGGTCGTGTCGGTGTCATTGTTAAAGCCGCCACTCTGCCTGAACTTTAGTATGATCTGGTCGGTGACAAGACCGCGGAAGGATCTTCTGTCTGTTATCGATTTTAGCATGTATTCTACGGTCTTTTTGATGGCCGCGTTGTAGGACTTGCGTATGTCTACAAGCACGCCGTCTATGTCAAAGAGCACACAATCAAACGACAACATATTATTGCAGCGACCCTTCTTCTATGCACTGGAGGAACTTGTCGTTCATTTCCCGTGTGCCTATCGTCACCCTCATGCAGCCTCTGTGGCCGGCTATGCTGCCAAGCTCCTTGACAACAACGCCGCTGCTTTTGAGCACCTTTGAAATCCGCTGGTAGTTCTTGCCTGCTTCGATAAAGAGAAAGTTGGCGTCTGATGGAAATACCTTGATGCTATCCACCTTGGCAAGCTTGGCAAGTACCCTGCCGCGCTCGTTCCTTACCGCGTTTACCGTCTGCCTGATGTGGTCTGCGCGTGCAAGCACGCTTGACGCGATGGCAAGTGATAGTGTGCTTATCGGGTAGGGAGACTGGATGGTCGACCTGAACGTGCGCACAAACTTTTCATTTGCCACCATATAGCCAACCCTTGCGCCTGCCAGCCCGAACGCCTTTGAAAGCGTGCGCAGCACGATTATGTTGTCGCGTTTTGTCGCATAGGTTGACAACGAGTAGTCGGCGAAATCGACATATGCCTCGTCGACAAGCACCAGCTTGTCCTCAAGCGAGTCAATGATGTCTATTGCCTCTTGCCTGCCTATCTGGTTGCCTGTCGGGTTGTTTGGCGAGCAGATATAGATAAGATCGGATTTTCTTGCGCTCCTTACAAACTCCTTTTTGTCAAGAGTAAAGTCTTGATCAAGCGGCACCTTGTCAACCTTGATGCCGTGGAGCTCACACCTGTTGATGAAATACGAAAACGTGGGTGAAAACACCGTCGCCCGCCTGCTGCCAAGCGTCGACAGCAAAAGCTCGATTATCTGGTCCGACCCGCTGCCAGCCGCCACGCATTTTACGCTGACGCCGGCATATTTCGCAAGCTGTGAATAAAGCTCGTCCAGCTGGTCAAGCGGGTATTCCCTCAAGTCTACCTGCCGTGCCGCTTCGGCCGCAATGCCCGCCACAAAATCTCTGTCCAGCGCGAAATTTTCATTCGAGTCCAGCTTGATCGCGCCCTGCACCTTTTCTGGCTTGGTGTAGTGGCCAAGCTTGGCGATCCTCCTTATGCTGTCGTCAAACCGACTGCTACTATTATTCTTCTTCATCATCCTCTGTCCTCGCCCTCACCGCCTCGTAGTGGTTCAGGAGCCCCTCTGCGACCGCCATTTCCTTGACCGACCTGTCTACCTTTGCAAGCCCAGCCTTGCTAACCTTGACCTTGTTTACAATTTTTATAAAGTCGAGCACTGACAGCGATGCGCGCGACTTGCCAAACCCGAGGGTCGGGAGCACATGGTTGGAGCCAAGCGAGTAGTCGCTTGCAGACGACGGCGCGTACTGCCCTATCAGCACGAGCCCTGCAGAATCTATCTTTTTTGCAACCGCATCGGCGTTCTTGCACATTATCTCTAGGTGCTCTGGCGCAAACTCGTTCACAAACTCGATGCACTCGCTTTCGTTCTTGCAGACGGCGATAAACCCATTATTCTCCAAGCTGGACTTTACAATGTCTGACCGGGTGATCTTTTCGACCAGCGATTGTACTTGAGCATGCACCTGTGACGCCAGCTTTTCAGACGTTGTCACCAAGCCGCAGATCGTGTCGGTGCTGTGTTCTGACTGCGAGATTAGGTCGACTGCCACAAGCCGCGGGTCTGCTGTCGTGTCGGCGTATATCAGCAGCTCTGTCGGGCCGGCCACCATGTCTGTTGAAACATTGCCAGAAGCGATTAGTTTTGCAGCCGTCACAAACATGCCGCCGGGGCCTACTATCTTGCTCACCGGTTTTATCGACTGCGTGCCGTAGGCAAGCGCGGCTATCCCCTGCGCGCCACCCGCCTTGTAGAATTCATCAACTCCACAAATGTCTGCTGCGACCAGCGTCAGTGGGTCGATGGTGCCATCCTTCATTGGGGGCGACACCGCGACGATCCTCTTTACGCCGGCTGCCTTGGCAGGCACCGCGCACATGACAACCGTGCTTGGGTAGCGTGCCTTTCCGCCGGGTATGTAGCACCCGACGCTTGCGACTGGCTTTACCATGCGATTTATCCTTACGCCTTCTGCCGACACCGCGATTCCCTTCAGCTGCTTAAGCACCGCCAGCTCGCTCTTTGCCAATCGCTCTTTCATGAGCCTGACTGCCCTGACCTGCTCTTTTGTGACCTGCCTGTATGCATGCTTTATCTCATGCTCGCCCACCTTGAGCGAGTCAAGCCTTACACCATCAAATTTCGCGGTATAGTCAAGAACAGCCGAGTCGCCGTGCTCTGCCACACTTTTCATTATCGCCATCGCGTCTGCAAAAAGCGAGTCCGGGATTGCGGTTGCCTTGCGCAGCCGCGCGGCCCCAATAGCTGGCTCGGCGACATTGATTATCTTCATCTCAGGAATATCCGTCCAAGTTTATCTCATCAAGAGGCAGTATCTGCTTTGGCTCCAGCACCACCAGCCCCTGCGCCAGCTTTCTCATCTTGGGCACTATCCTGATAAACTCGTTCTTGTCGATTACCGTGTTGACGCCGAACCAGCCGTCTTCCGAAAGCGGGCTGACAGTCGGCCTCTTGAGGGCCGGCAATTCCTTCAGCAGTTTTGGAAGGTTCTCCTTCTTGACATTGACAAAAATGTGCAGTTTTTTCCGTCCGTCGACTACGCCTCTTAAAAGCGCTATCATGTCGGCTATTTTTTCCCTCTTGGTCTGATCCTTGAGGGATTTCTTGTTTGCCACAAGCACTGCGGTCGATTCTGCAACTGTGTCGATTATCTTCAGGTTGTTCTGGGCAAGGGTGGTGCCTGTCTCTGTAATGTCAAAGATAGCGTCGACGTCCTCTGGCGGTTTGGCCTCTGTCGCGCCAAACGAGAGGAATATCTCGACCTTCTTGTTCTCACCCACCCTCAGCCAAGGAGTTATTATCATGGGATCAGCATTGCCGTACGCCTTTTTGTACGCGGCGTTTGACTTAAGGTGCATCGAGGTCGTTGTAAGGTATTCGGAGGACACCCTCAACGTCCTGCCCGTCTTGGCAAAATCTGCAATCATCTCATCCAGACTCTTGTAAGGGAAACTTGATGGGACAGCGATCACCTGCTTGACGCGCCCGATCTCGAGGTCGAGCAAAACCTCAACATCAGCCTTTGCCTCAAGTATCCAGTCCCTGCCAGTGATGCCTACGTCGTAAAAGCCTTCCTGAACGTAGGTAGGAATCTCTTGTGGCCTCAATATCTTGACGTCGATCTCGGGGTCCCCCAACTTGACCCGATATGTACGCCCCCGGCCGCTCACGTGCTGCCACGCCTGCTCCAGCAGCTTGAACGTGACTTCTTCAATGCTTCCCTTTGGGACTGCAAATTTCACTGTAGGCATTGATAGTAGCTATCAGCAAGGCGTTTTGCATGATATATATCTACTTGCTAAATTTCCTGCTGTGCAGCCTCATGTGGCCTGCCTGAATCCCCTCTGCCGATAGCGCCCTGATTGCAGCCAGGTTCTGCGCGAGGCCGGCTGCAGCCATCGCCATAGCCAGCTCTTTGGCGCTCTTTGCTCCAAGAATCTGGAGCGCAAGTTTTGCAGTCGGGTGGGCGTTGACCACGCCGCCAACTATGCCCACTGCCAACGGCAGCTCGATCTCGCCGGCAAGGTTGCCTTCCCTTGTCCTGCGCCACCTTGTTAATGAGCGGTAGGTGCCGTCCCTTGCAGCATAGGCGTGGGCCCCGGCTTCAATCGCTCTGAAATCCTGCCCTGTTGCAAGCGCGACCGCGTCGATCCCATTCATAATACCCTTGTTGTGCGTGACTGCACGGTAAACATCAGAATGTGCAAGCGCGTAAGCGTACAATATCCGCCTTACGATCTCGCTTCCGCCAAGCTCTTCTTTATCAAAGACTGCTTTGCACCTGGCCATCCTTTTCGTAGCATAATTTGACAAAATCTTTAACACGACTTCGCCGCCAGCAATTTCAGCGACTGTTGGCGCTATCGCTTCGCACATTGTGTTTATCGCGTTTGCGCCCATTGCGTCCTTGGTGTCGACTATAAGCTCTACAAGCAGCATGCTGCCCATCTTGTTTGGGCTGGTGTCGCGCACCTGTCGCACCTTAAGGTCGATAGCAATAACCGACCTGCTCTTTGAATTGGCAATAGCCAGCAGCTGCTTTTTGCTCTTCAATATTTTCTTCTGCATCGCAGCTCTGCCAGCGCCGACAACCTGCACTTGCCCTATCATGAGCGACTCGTCAGCCTCGGCGGTGAACCCTCCATTTATTTTCGCAATCCTGGCAGCCTTGCTGGCGGCCGCGATCACCGACGGCTCCTCTATGGCCATCGGGATCATGTACTCCTTGCCGTTTATGACGAAATTTGTTGCAATGCCCATGGGCACGGACATTACCCCGATCGCGTTCTCTACCATCCTGTCTGCGTCCTCGAAGGCAAGCGGCCTAAGCATCGTCTCAATGTCAGATATTCCTGTGGCTTTTCTCACATATTCGAGGCGCTCGTCCCTGTCCATTTCATAGAACTTTTTTTTATTATTGTCCATTACAGCCACGCTACTGTGGGTTGGTGATCCTTAAAATCTTGTCATCGCCCTGTTCCGGTATAGCCCTGCCGTCCCTGTTGCTCGTGGCGACGTACAGCGTGCCGTCCGGCGCTTCAACCACATCGCGGATCCTGCCGTAGCCTGTAAGGATATTCCTTTCAGAATCCAACGGGAGCTCTACTAATCGGAGCTGCTGCGCCTTCAGCGCCGCCAGCACAATGTCGCTCTGGTAGCCCAGCCTGTCAGAGCTTGGAATCACGATCCCGCCCGGCGCTATCGCAGGGGTAAAGCACACGACCGGCTCTTCGAAGCGCTCGGCATTGCAGTCCTCGATGGGCCAGCCGTAGTTGGCGCCCGGCCTGATAATGTTTATCTCATCATTGCCCTGATCCCCGTGCTCGCTTGCGTACAGCTCGCCTGTCTCCGGATGCCATGCCAGACCCTGTATGTTGCGGTGGCCGTACGAGTACACGGGCGAGCCTTCAAACGGGTTGTCCTCCGGTATTGTGCCATCCGGGTTCAGCCGCAGGATCTTGCCGGCAAGCGACCTGCCGTCCTGCGCAAGCTCGGGCTGCCGCGCATCGCCTGTCGCGATGTATAGTTTGCCGTCAGGGCCGAACTTGATCCTGCCGCCGTCGTTCCTGTCTGCCGCCGGGATGCCGTCGATTATGACCTTGGACTCGATGATCTGGTTGTCCCTTTCAGTGAGCATCAGCACCTTGTTCAAGATGCTTGAGCCGTTGGAATACGTGTGGTAGATGTAGAGCAGGTGGTTCTCTGTAAAGTTGGGGTGGAGCGCCAGCCCTAAGAGCCCGGATTCTTCGTTCTGTTCCACATTGATAAACGCCACAGGGTCTTCAAGCAGCGTGCCGTTCTCGATCACCCTTATCCTGCCTGCCCTTTCGGTGAAAAAGATCCTGCCGTCCTCGGCAACGTCCAGCGCCCAGGGCACCTCTAGGTTCTCTGCAAGCACCTGCACGCCCGAGCTGGTGCTGTTGCCGCCGCTGTTCCGCCTAGGCTCTGGTATCGGAAGCGTGGTCTGCGACGGCGCAAAAAAGGCAGTCGCCACTGCTGCAATGACTACAGCGGCCACTGCCACCACGACGAGCCGCCGCTCCTTTTCCATGGATAGCCTGAAGCAAAAGACGCATTATAACTTAACCTATTGCTGCCAGCAGCAAAAAGTGAACGGTTAAAATAGTAAGGTCGAGATCTTCCTATTAGGGCATGAAAGTATCAGAAATAATGGTGACAGATGTTTTTAAGCTCAGTTCTGAAGACACGGTCGCAAGGGCGCTCAACATGATGGCCGACAAGTCGATAAACCAGATACCAGTGGTTGATGATGACGGCAAGTACCTTGGCATGATATTTGCAAAGCAGCTTCTCAACTCTAGCGCGCAGCCTTCTTCGAAGGTGAAGAGCTATATTGTCAACACGTCGATGGTTGGCCCTAATCAGGACGTTGAAAAGGCGGCGCAACTTGTCATAGGGAGCGGGAACCGCGCCCTGCCTGTCGTGGAAAATGGCAGGCTTGTTGGCATCGTGAGCGAGACCGACCTTGTGTCTACTGCAGACTTTGGGCACGCCATCGTCGACGAGGTCATGTCCGGCGCCATAGTCATTGAAGAAGAAACCTCGCTTGCCGACGCAGTCTCGAAAATGAGGAGGTACAACATCTCTCGGTTGCCCGTGATAAACACAAAGGGAGTGCTGCGCGGGATGCTCAGCATAATCGACGTGGCTAGGATAATCGCCACCCCGAGGGAGCGCACGAGCAAGTCTGCGGCGATATCTGGCGGAACCGCGGCAATAAAGGATGTCAAGGTAAGGGACATCATGAGGAGGACCGTCTCAGTAGAGCCGGGCACCAAGCTCAACTCCCTTGCAGACCACTTCAAGCGCAATGAGGAAGTGGTTGTAGCTGGCGACGGCAGGCCGATGGGCATAGTCACGCCCAAGGATGCACTTGAGCTCGTGCTGCCAAAGAAGACCAGCGAGCCTATGATACACATGGCGCACCTTGAAGACGGGCAGGATCGCACAGAGATACAGGAGCAGCTGGCCCGCTTTTTGAAAAAGATCCAGGGTAAGCTGGGCGACGTGCGATCAGTGGTGGTCTATGCGGACAAGCACAAGACCCGCAAGTACTCGCTTCGGACGCGGCTTATCACGTCAAGGGGTGTGATAGACGCCAAGGCTGTGGGCTATGACCCACTGAGCGCATCGAAAGAGCTCATTGCTCGGCTCGATAGGAGGATCAAGTCGGAGCATAGCCAGCGGGTAAAGTACAAGCAACACCGCGAGTCAGCAAGAAGAATGTAAAAAATGTAAAAAGGCGCGGATGAGGAGATTCGAACTCCTGATCGCCCGAGGGCGAATCGGCTCTCAAGGCCGACGCATTATTGTGTCCTCCTTTGCAAAGGAGAAGACCACTCTGCCACATCCGCGCTGCCACTTTTGTTCGAGTTCCTACTATTATACGTTAATTAATTATCTTGGCAATAATGCTGCCGACCGATGGCGCCTTGGCAGTATTAAGTACTATAAAGTGCATCCAGATAATCAATGATAGATGACCATTCCTCTTGATGTGAAGTAGACGTCAACGGGCAGGAGGTCAGGGCCAGAATAGCTCATAAGGGCAGAGGAAAATTCAGGATCGAAGATGGCGTAGGCGGTCACTACAAGGGAAAAGTGATAGACGCTTCTGACATCATTAGCTGCAACGTCGATAGAACGCCACCATAAATAACGACTCAGCATGAAGTGTCCTTCAGATACTTTTTCGCCACCTCGGGGTGATCGCGCTTGTAGTGTGCGGCGAGCGCTTCCATAGTAGCGAAAGCAGATCTGCACTCATCGCAGGCGTATTCTGGCATGGCTGATAACAATAACTGCCCTAAATAGGAGTTAATGATTTCAAAATCAGACACCAATTGCGTCTTGGGCTTCTTTCTGGCTTGGCGCAATCCTAACAAGCGACTTCAGCGACGCTACCGCCAGCAAGTCGCCAGCCTCGTTTATCACCGGGAGCCGCGTAATCTTTTTGCTCCTCATGAGCGAGATCGCGTCCTCTATGGATGAGTCCCTGTCGATTGTCACAAGCGGCGTGCTCATTATCCTGCTTAGGACTGTCTTGAATGGGCTCTTGTTCAGGGCAATTACGCGGTGGAGCATGTCCCTCGCAGTAATGATCCCCACGGCGCGCCGGGTATTTGACGCGCGGTCATTGCGGGTGACTATGATGCTGCAAACATCTCTTTCATACATTGCCTTTGCAGCTTCCGCAATCAGCGTGTTCTCGTCCAGAGTGACAAAATCCTTCTCGGCAAAATCTATTACCTTCTTAGAAGCGAACCTGCCTCTTGCCATTATTATACAACATAGATATAGCAGCATGAAATTTCAACGTATCATTCTAAACGACGAGCCATGACTGTCATAAGATGGGGGCAGCCATAAATCCAATATTGTCCCACAGTCTCCATGCCAGAAAGGCAGCAGGAAAATGGCTTCAGGTGTGACCTATGCGGGATGAGTTTCAGCTCTGATAGCCAACTGAATGCACACAAGGTGAGCGACCACGCTGTCGCAGGCGGGGAACTGACAACAAGATAGCAGAGGAAAAAAGCCTCTTCGCGACAATTGTACTTCTAAATACTATAGAGTACCAAGCGTACCCGTGGTAGATACAACAGAGACGATCAGCTGCCCCATATGCGATATACCTTTTGATACCAGAGACGAGCTTGAACGTCATAGCAGAAAGACTCATGCTACCATTACCACAAAGGAAGCGACACCAAAAGGCAGTACACCTGCCATGGAGGAGAGGGTGCAATCTCGGACTGAGGAGAAGGGAAAGGGAGAAACTCCAGAGCAAACCTGATTCTATTATTCTTGGGTTTTCGCCATGTTGTACAGCGTTTGAATATTCTACGGCACTTTTGGGCTATGCAAGAATGTAATTGCATGCAACAAAACATGACCGGTAAAATGCACCATATAGCTTAATTCTATCGGCATCCTCTCCCAGTTCCGATGGTCAAAGAAGACCTTGACTATGTTATTGATGCCCAGCTGCAAAAGGTCAAAGCAGGTTCTCGCATAGGCATGGACGCCCTGGCCAACTCGGACAGGTATGGCTCCGAGAAGACTAAAGAGCTACTAAAGTTGTGAATCCGAGGCGATATCTGCTCGGCAACATATGCGTTTGGATAAAAACTCATTACAAGGAGAGGCACATACAACACATTATCGTCAACGCCTATGGCTGGCAGTAGTATTATTACACTCGTCATAGCCGGTCTTGCAGCCGGGATTGCGTTCATGATATTATTTGCCACCTTTGGAAATAACATTGTAGCCATCAGCGATAATGGCATATCCAACGGTGTGCAGATATTATCAGATGGCGATGACGACAACAACGGCCAAGTAGTGCCTGACAACTTCAAGATTACGTACTCTTATGGTATTGGGCTTGACTATACACTTACGGTGGACGATACCGCTGTCGGACTGTTCACCGTCAAGAACTGCTATTCGATAATGCCGACCCAGCATGCAACCCTTGCCCTTTCGCAGCAAGAGCTGGAGTTTATCTGAAAGGCAATTGAAGAGAACGATTTCTTTTCTCTGAATGACCTAACCGAAGAGTGTCCGCCTTTAGCCATCATCCCGTGCAGGTTAATCGCTCCAGAAGACAAGACAGAGCTGCAAATCACTTCAAATGGTGAAACCAACAAGGTAGAGTTTCGCCAGAATTATGAACTCAACCACAATATGGCAGAGCTGAAAAGGTTCAAGGCAATAGTTTCAGCGATAGACGAGGTACTCTCGCACTACAAGAACATGCCAAGGTCGGATTGCGCCTATGCATAGGCATAGCTTCTTCGTTGACGGGGGTAGTAGGTAGCGCTCAATGGGATTGACTCAGTACTGCCATGGGATCATAAATTGCATCGTAGAACGGCTCTCTGTACATGTTTCCTGTCAGTGTCCTGAGAGCCTTGGTAAAGACCGTGTCGCAACCGCCCGAGCGGGCGTCGGGTGGCGGCTGGTAGTCTGGTTCATAGTCTACGATAAAACATTCAGTGTTGAAACTTGACGCCAGCCACGATACGAAAGAAACAGCAACAATAAAGGGGATCCCTATTTCTCCTTCCTGTGGACGCTTGGCATCGCATTTGCAGCATGGTATGTCGTGCGCCGTCAGTTGCTGCTCCGCGGATCAGTTACTATCCGCAAAAAGGCAGATACATCGGAATAGTTTCTGTATTTCCTACGTGTAGAGTGACAGCGAGGTCTTTTCTTCCGGCTTCATTTCCTTCTGTGTCCTTATCTTCTTCACTGCCTCCTCAAAGTGGCGCATAGTCACGTCAGCTTCTGACGCGTGCTTTCCAGCTTCTTCTGGCGTCGGGTACTTTGCAAGGTACTCGTGCAGCACAAGCGACACAGCAGCGTTGGCCACCGCGGCAATGTCGGCGCCACTGAACCCATCGGTGATGTCAGCAATCCTGTCAAGGTCGACGTTTTCGGCCAAGGGCTTGCCTTCTGAATGGATCTGGAGTATCTTCCTTCTTGTCTCCCTGTCCGGGTTTGGCACGAACACTATTCTGTCAAACCTGCCGGGGCGCAGGAGCGCCGGGTCAACCATATCCGGCCTGTTTGTAGCCGCCAGGACGACCACGCCGTGAAGGGAAGATATACCGTCCATTTCAGTCAGGATTTGCGATACGACCTTGTCCGATATTCCGCTGGTGCTTCCTCCTTCTCCCATCATACCTCCACGTATGGGAGCTATGGCATCTATTTCGTCAAAGAATATCACACATGGGGAAGCCTGCCTTGCCCTCTTGAACACCTCTCTGATGCCGCGCTCTGACTCTCCGACCCATTTTGACAAGAGTTCCGGCCCTTTGATGCTGATAAAGTTGGCCTCTGACTCTGTGGCAACAGCTTTTGCGAGTAGCGTCTTGCCTGTTCCTGACGGCCCGTGGATAAGAATCCCTTTTGGAACCGTGTGTCCTATCTTTGCATAAAGCTCCGGGTACTTCATGGGCCATTCCACCGCTTCCTGCAGCTCGCGCTTGACCTGTTCAAGGCCGCCAATGTCGCTCCAGCTCACATCGGGGGACTCCAAGAAGACCTCTCTCATCGCAGACGGCATCACGTCCTTTATCGCGCCTTCAAAGTCGCCCTGAGTTATGATCAGCTTTTCAAGGTCTTCTGGGGGAATCTTTTCCCGCTCCAGATCAAGGTCTGGCAGCACCCTTCTCAGGCACTTCATTGCGGCCTCTTTGCAAAGGTACTCCAGATCGGCCCCCACAAAACCGTGGGTGACTGATGATATCTTTGGCAGGTTGACATCAGATTCTAGAGGCATGTTCCTCGTGTGGATTTGCAATATTTCAAGGCGCCCGAATTTATCAGGTACCTTGATCTCGATCTCTCTGTCGAACCTGCCCGGCCTCCTTAGTGCAGGATCAACCGCGTTAGGTCTGTTTGTGGCGGCGATGACGACGACTTTGCCCCTTGCTTCCAAACCATCCATCAATGACAGAAGCTGTGAAACTACCCTTCTTTCAACTTCTCCTGTTACTTCTTCCCTCTTGGGAGCAAT